>OGMO01000962.1_pt1 | contig 20890 bp, 19 predicted proteins | sample 1573241 | NCBI WGS metagenome assembly OGMO01 (sample SAMEA2581896, study PRJEB24529) | metagenome | biome: Human gut stool | place: China | collected 2011 | reverse complement strand
GAAATGTCGATGTAAAAGTCGCAGCCGTTCAGCACCAGGCGGAGATACGCGCTGTCTTTCGTCTTCTCGCCGCTCAGCAGGCGCGCCGCCGCAACGGCCTGATCCTGCGGGATGTAGAGCGTCGGCACCACGCCGATGCGGTCGGTCGTGTTGCCGCCCGCGCAGTAGAAGCGGTACGCCGTCACCTTCACGGCATCGCCGTGCAGATACGGGCAGTTCGATTCATCGTATAAGACCTGCGCCACGCCCTTGCCATAGCTGCGCGTGCCGATGACGATGCCGCTGCCCGTGCCGAGCACGCCGCCCGCAAAGATCTCCGACGCGCTGGCACTGCCGCTGTCCATCAGCACGATGGCGGGCTTGTCCGTCAGGTCCTTGCCCGAATAGCGCTGCGCGGTGCTCTCGCCATCCTGATCGACAAAGTAGATGAGGTCTCCCTCGCCCGAAAACGCGCCAAGCGCCGACACCGCCGCGGAGGTCAGCCCCCCGCCGTTGCCGCGAAGGTCGACGATCCACGCGCGCACAGCGCTGTCATTCCCGCGCACGCCCTCTTGAAAATACGTCCCCGTCTGCGTGCCGAAGCTGTCGCAGTCGATGTAGCCCACGCCGCCTGTGACCGAGACGGTCGTATTCGTCTGCGTGACGAGCGCGCGCGTAACGGTATAATCCGCCTGCGTGCCGTCCGCGCGGCGGACGGTGACGGTCACGCTCGTCCCCGCTTCGCCGAGGAGCTTGGCGCGGTGCTCCGCGCCGCCCGGCGCGCAGGATTCACCCTCGATGGCGATGATGATGTCGCCCGCGGCAAGGCCCGCCTTCTCCGCGCCACCGCCCTTGAGGACGGAGACGATGCGGATGCCCTCGGGCACATAGGTGATCTCCGCGCCGATGCCGGCGAAGCTCACATCACCCTCGACGCCCTGCAAAAACGCCTGATACTCCTCCGCCGTCATGTAGTACGTGTAGTCATCCGTGTAGGAAAAGAGCTCGTCGAGCGACTTCGCGTCCTGCGCGGCGCGCGGCAGCTTATCAACATAGCTGCGCTGCAAAATATCGTAGGCCTCCTCCACGCTGAGCGCCTGCGCACCGGTCGTTATTGTCATCGCCGCGACGCAGCAGAGCGCGCCCAGGCGGAACAGTCTCTTTTTCATGCCCGATTCTCCTTTGTTCGGCAGTTTTCTCCATTATACCGTGCCCGCGGCAAAAAGCAATCGCAAATCCCGCCGCTTCTCCCGCCTTGCCAAGCGGGCGAAAATAGGCTATACTATTAGCCTAATGAGAAATTTTTGCTTTTTGGAGGATCTTATGGACGAGCAGAAGACCACCGGCACCCTTTATATCGTCGCAACGCCCATCGGCAACTCGCGCGACATGTCCGAGCGCGGACGCGAAATCCTGTCCACCGCCGATATCATCGCCGCCGAGGACACCCGCCGCAGCGTGGTGCTGCTCAATAAGCTCGGCATCCGCGGCAACAGTCTGAGCGCCAACCACAAGTTCAACGAATATGGCAAGGCGAAGTGGTTCATCGAGCAGCTCGCCTCCGGCAAGGACATCGCCGTCATCACCGACGCGGGCACGCCCTGCATCTCCGACCCCGGCAACGAGCTCATCCGCGCCGCGGTCGAAAACGGCATTCGCGTCGTCGGCGTGCCCGGCTGCTGCGCCGCGGTCAACGCGCTGTCGATCTCGGGCTTTGACCTCTCGACCTTTTTCTTCTACGGCTTTTTCCCGCGTGAGACGGCCGACCGCCGCCGCGTGCTGATGATGATGCGCAAGGGCGACACCGCGACCTACGCCTTTTACGAATCTCCCAAGCGCATCATGAGCGTCATCGACTTTTTCATCGAGGAAAACGCGCAGCTGCGCCTGTGCCTCTGCAACGACATGACAAAGCTCCACGAGATGACCTTCCGCGGCACGCCGCAGGAGGTCAAAGACCAGCTCATCGCGAAGGAGACCTACGAAAAGGGCGAATATGCCCTCATTGTCGAGGTCTGCGACGATTACCGCCTGCGCGAGGTCGAGCACATCACCTCGCCTGAGGCGCTGCTTGTGGACTGCATGGTGCAGAACGACTGCACCGCCAAGGACGCGATCAAGCTGCTTTTGAAGGATGAGAACAACACCTACAGCAAAAATGAGCTGTACGCTGCGCACCTTGCGCTCAAAGAGAGGTTCGGCGCATGAGCATCGTAGCCTCCGACCTCTCCGAACGGCTCGACACGCTCACCAAGCTCGTCCTCGCCGAGCCGGTCGCGCGCATCGGACACTCGCGTGTCACCGTGCGGCCCTTAACGCTGCGCGGGAAGGCCTTTTTCCAGCTCGAATACCAGCAGGGGCAGAAGGTCGCGCACCGCAACGTCGCGCGCGGCGCGCTGCTCGAAACGTTCGAGCAGGAGCTCGACGGCCTGTTCCGCTCCGTCACGCTCTGCACCGAGACGGAGACACGCCAGTACGTCCGCAAGACGAACGGCGCGTACAAGTGCACCGCCAAGTCCGGCGCTGCCCGCGCCGCCGTGACCGCCTCGCACAACCGCAAAAAGGAGTACATTTTGCAGGAGGGTGAGAACATCCCCGCCCTCGTCGACCTCGGCGTATTTACGCCGGACTTCAAGATCGTCAAGGCGAAGTACGACAAATATAAGCAGATCAACCGCTTCATCGAGCTCGTGGACGACGCGTTCCGCGCCTACGGCCGCGACGAGATCACGATTCTCGATTTTGGCTGCGGCAAATCGTACCTCACGTTCGTGCTGTACTACTATTTCGCTGTCAAGCGCGGCGTGCGCGCCAAGATCATCGGCTATGACTTAAAAGAGGATGTCGTCGAGCACTGCAATGAGGTCGCCGCGCGCTACGGCTATACGGACCTCCAATTCGTCGTGGCTGATGTTACGCGCGATGTGCTCTACGACGAGCACATCGACATGCTCGTCACGCTCCATGCCTGCGACGTGGCGACCGACTACGCCCTGCACTACGCCATCTCGCGCGGCGTCGAGCACATCTTCTCCGTCCCCTGCTGCCAGCACGAGGTCAACAAGACCATCCACAAGGGCGGCGACTTCGACATTCTGCTCTCCCACGGGCTGTTTCAGGAGCGCTTTTCGGCGCTTCTGACCGACGCCATCCGCGCAGCGGTCCTGGAGGACGAGACGGCTTTTTCGGCGTCGCGCCGGGCACATCCATGGACGCCATCCGCGCAGCGGTCCTGGAGGACGAGGGCTATGACGTCGACGTCATCGAGTTCATCGACTTCGCCCACTCGCCGAAAAATCTGATGCTCCGCTGCCATCGCACTACCCGCCGCGGCACCAAAAAGCTCGCCGAATCCCGCCGTCTCCAAGACCAATACGGCTTCGAGCAGACTCTCCTGTCGCTCGTCGAAAATGACAGGAAATAAGCCTCGCAGAGTTTCGTGCCGCGCACGGCACGAAAAAATCTTAATCATAAATCGCTGCGACATGCGCGTGGCGATTTATTCTTCTCACTCCGCGCGTGTCGCAGCCGCCCCACGGGCGGCAAGGCACGAAGCGGAGTGCAATCCCCACTCAAAAAAGGAACCGCAGTGAAATTCACTGCGGTTCCTTTTTTGAAGTTATCTTACTGCGCCGTGCGCACCGTGTCGAGCGAGCGGTTCAGCAGGTTCACGACCGGCGGAGCCACGAACACCATCAGCACCGCCGTAGCCGCGCCAGAGATGATACGCACCACCAGGCCGCCGAAAACATAGGCGTAGCTGTAATAGTTGTAGATCACACTGTCGATATACATCGCTCCCGTGTTGAGCGCCGTCACGACCAGCGCCGTGCCGATCAGCGCAAGCGTGAGCTGACCGCTGGAGAACTTATAGCCGCAGTGCTTGGCATACACGCCGACAAGCAGGCCGCGCGCCGCCTGCGGCAGGATCCACAGGATGGTGGTCGCGGTCACGCCATAGGTGAGTAGCTGACCCATGAACGCGCCGAGAAGACCGACGAGCAGGCCGCCGACCGGACCGTAGAGCATCGCGCCCACGATGACGGGCAGCGACGCGACGGAGATGTTGATCCAGCCAAGACGCACCGTACCGGCAAAATTCAGCACGACATAGACGGCGGTCAGCATGGCGATGGTGACCATTTTGCGCGTGGACATGGCCGAGGACTTCCACGTGAAGACCACCGCGGCGATGAGCACGAGGGCGACCGCGATGATGATCGTCCACATGATAGGGGAAAGCGCTTCGATCTGAAGGGACATTGTGAGGACCTCCTTTTTCATCAAAAGATTTTCCCGCGGCTGCGGCACCGCGCGGAACAGCTTGATCCGGTGAAAAAGAAAACACCTCTCCCTCCGGATGGCAGGAACCACGCGGAGGAGAGGCCTCACTTAAACTCTCTTCTGAGTGGCAAGCGGATGCGGAAACCATACTGCAAACCATGGGTTTTTCGTCCGCGGGCAACTTCCCATCCCAACGGCACTATTCGCTCTTCGCGTAAACACATGGTTTCCTACTCTGCCGATGCATAAAGCTCTTCAAAATTTAAACTTCATGCAGGCACAGCATAGCAGACTGCACAACGCGCGTCAATCCCTTTTCGACCCTTTTTGCACACTTTTACGTTTTTAAGGTGATATTCTTCTTTTCCCTAATAAATTCAGTCCCTCCAAGGCCCGTTTTTCCTTGACAGGGCCTTACTTTTTTTGCTATTCTAAGGTGTGAGAGAACCGGCATAAGTTCGCACTTTTCAGCTTAGCCGCCGGTAATATATCAATCGACTGAAAAATCAGAGGAGGAACACGCACCATGATCAAAGAAACCATGGAATTCCTGTCCCAGTATGACCCCGAAGTCGGCGCCACTATTGAGAAGGAGTATCACCGCGAGCAGCGCAACATCGAGCTGATCGCCTCCGAAAACATCGTCTCCCCGGCTGTCATGATGGCTATGGGCACGTGCCTGACCAACAAGTACGCCGAGGGCTATCCCGGCAAGCGCTACTACGGCGGCTGCTACTGCGTCGACGAGACCGAAGAGATCGCCCGTCAGCGCGCCTGCAAGCTGTTCGGCGCTGAGCATGCCAACGTCCAGCCCCACTCCGGCGCTTCCGCCAACCTGGCCGCGTTCAAGGCTATGCTCCAGCCCGGCGACACCTTCATGGGCATGAACCTCGCCCACGGCGGCCACCTGTCCCACGGCAGCCCGGTCAACATCTCCGGCCAGTACTTCCATCAGGTTCCCTACTCCCTCAACGATGAGACCGAAATGATCGACTACGACGAGGTCTACCGCATCGCGCAGGAGTGCAAGCCCAAGATGATCCTTGCCGGCGCTTCCGCCTATCCCCGCAAGATCGACTTCGCCAAGTTCCGTGAGATCGCTGATTCCGTCGGCGCTTTCTTCATGGTCGATATGGCCCACATCGCCGGTCTCGTCGCCGCTGGCGTTCACGAGAGCCCCGTGCCCTATGCCGACGTTGTCACCACCACCACCCACAAGACCCTGCGCGGCCCCCGCGGCGGCATGATCCTGTGCAAGAACGAGATCACCAAGAAGAACATCGAGACCGGCGAGATGGAGACCATCAACCTGGCCAAGAAGATCGACTCCGCCGTGTTCCCCGGCACCCAGGGCGGCCCGCTCGAGCATATCATCGCTGCCAAGGCCATCTGCTTCGGCGAGGCGCTCAAGCCCGAGTTCAAGGCCTACGGTGAGCAGGTCGTCAAGAACGCTGCCGTCCTTGCCGAGGGTCTGAAGGCTGAAGGCTTCCGTCTGGTCTCCGGCGGCACCGACAACCACCTCATGCTCGTCGACGTCCGCAACTTCAACATCACCGGTAAGGAGATCGAGCGCCGCTTGGACGAGTGCTTCATCACCGTCAACAAGAACGCCATCCCCAACGACCCCGAGAAGCCGTTCGTCACTTCCGGTATCCGCGTCGGCACCCCCGCTGCCACCACCCGCGGTCTGAAGGAAGAGGACATGAAGGAGATCGCCCGCATCATGGGTATGGTCGCCCGTGACTTCGAAGGCAACAAGACCGCCGCTCAGGAGGCTGTTGTCGCCCTGACGAAGAAGTACCCCATCTACGAATAAAATATCTCAAAATAAAAGGAACCGTCCCGATGGGACGGTTCCTTTTATTTTGGGGGATGCAGCCCGCTGCGCGCATAATTTGCCCGCCTTGGCGGGTAAATTCCACACTTGCGGGCTGAGAAGTGTTTTTTCTGACGCACGTGTCGCCAGAAAAAACGATTAAGATTATTTGCCGCCTGCGGGCGGCAAATGCGGCGGGGTGCGCAGGCCTGTTCGCCGCGGTGCGGCGAATGCGGCATGATAAATCCTTGTGGAAAGCGCCGCGGGCTTTGGGCCGCGGCGCTTTTCTTATTTTTTGATGTCCAGGACGATCTTGCCGCAGGCGCGGCAGAGGTGGGCGATGGGGCGGTAGACGTCGGATGCTTTGCAGACGAAGAAATCGTTTCCAGCCGGGAGGGAGGTCATCTTGAACGGCTCTTCGGTCCATAGAAGCTCGTAGCCGCTGCCGCCGCGCAGGTAGCCGGACTCCATCTCTTTTGCACAGTAGGGGCAGTTCATGCTGGCTCTCCTTTCTTTTTCCACAGGATATTCTTCCTGCACACGGTCTCTCATTCCCGGTGCTTTCACCTTGACTTTACCATTTTCAGCGGCAATTGGCAAGATTTGCCTGCACAAAATACTTGACAGGCGAAAATTTTCGGCTATAATTTGAAATTGATTTTCATTTTCAAATTCAGGAGGCCACTATGGCGACCTATACGACCAAACAGCAAAAGGCAGTGCTCGACTGCCTTTCCGAGCGCGCGGACTCGCCGGTCAGCGCGGCGGCGATCGTCGACGCGCTGCGCGAACAGGGCGAGCACATCGGCATCGCGACGGTGTACCGGCAGCTTGAAAAGCTCGAGCGGCAGGGCAGCGTCCACAAGGTCACGACGGATGAGGGCGCATACTATCAGTTCTGCACCCACGGCTGCGCATCGGACTGCTGCCTCTTTAAGTGCGAGCGCTGCGGGCGCATCGTGCACCTCGACTGCCACCAGCTCGCGCCGCTCTACGAGCATTTGGAGCATGAGCACGGCTTTTCCATCAATCCCCGCAAGACGATGTTCTACGGCCTGTGCCGCGAGTGTCAGGAGGGCGCATGAAACGCATTGCTTCCTTTCTTTTAGCGCTTGCGATGCTCTTTTCGCTCGCCGCCTGCGCCGCGCCTGCGGAAAAGGCGGACGACGGCAAAATTCAGATCGTCGCGACGCTTTTCCCCTATTATGACTTCGCCCGCGCCATCGTCGGCGACCGCGCGGACGTCACGCTCCTGCTCTCGCCGGGGCGCGAGGCGCACAGCTTCGAGCCGACGCCTCTCGACGCCGTGACGATCTCCGAATCCGACGTCTTCCTCTACAACGGCGGCGAGGGGGAATACTGGGTCGACAGCATGCTCGACGCTGTAGGCGAAAATATCGCCGTCATCGCCCGCATGATGGACTACGTCGACGCGCTCGACGAGGAATATGTCGAGGGCATGCAGGGCGCGGACGGCCATGACCACGACCATGAGCATGGCAGCCACGATGATCACGATGACCATGATGACCATGACCACGATCATGAAGAAGATGAGCACGACAGCGACGAGGTCGAATACGACGAGCACATCTGGACGTCGCCGAAAAACGCCGTTGTCCTCTGCCGCGCCGTCTGCGACGCGATCTGCAAGGCCGATCCCGCAAACGAGGATTTCTACCGCGCGAACTGTGATGGCTACTGCGCGCAGATCGAAGCACTCGACGCACGCTTTGCCTCTCTCTGCGAAAGCGTGCCGCACAAGCTCCTCGTCTTCGCCGACCGCTTCCCGATGCTCTACTTCTGCCGCGAATTTGACCTGGACTACCGCGCGGCGTTCCACGGCTGCTCGGGTGACACCGAGCCCTCGCTTGCGACAATCAAGTTCCTCATCGACAAGGTGGAGGATGAGAGCATCCCCGTGGTCTACACCATCGACTTCGGCACGAAAAAGGTCGCCGCCGTGGTGAGCGAATGCACCGGCGCGGCGGTGGACACCCTATATTCGATGCAGACCGTCTCGCGCGCGGATTTTGACGCGGGCGAGACCTACCTCACGCTCATGGAGCGCAACTACGAAGCACTCAGAAAGGGGCTCAACGAATGAATGAAACGCCCATCGTCCTCGCGTGCGAGGACGTCACGCTCGGCTACGAGCACAAACCGCTCTTGGAGCACCTGACCCTCACCGTCCGCGCGGGAGACTACCTCTGCATCGTCGGCGAAAACGGCAGCGGCAAATCGACGCTGCTGCGCTCACTCCTCGGGCTTCTCTCGCCCCTCACGGGCAAGATCGACTGCCCCGCCCAGCGCGAGGGCCGACTCGGATATCTGCCCCAGCAGACGCCCACGCAGCGCGACTTTCCCGCAACGGTCACGGAGGTCGTGCTCTCGGGCTTCTCGAACCGCCGCGCGCGCTTTTTCTACACGGCGGAGGAGAAGTCGGCGGCCTTGATGAACCTCGGCAAGCTCGGCGTGCTGGAATTAAAGGACAAGTGCTACCGCGAGCTCTCGGGCGGGCAGCAGCAGCGCGTGCTGCTTGCGCGCGCCCTGTGCGCGGCAAATGACCTGCTCATCCTCGACGAGCCTGTCACGGGCCTTGACCCCGCGAGCATGCAGGACCTTTACAAAACGCTGCGCTATTTGAACGAGCGCGAGGGCATGGCCATCATCATGGTCACGCACGACATGGAAAACGCCCTGCGCGAGGCCAAGCACATCCTCTGCGTCGACCGCGCGGGCTGCTTTTACGGCACGGTGGACGAGTTTTTATCGTCGCCCGCCGGCAAACGGTTTGGAGGTGAACGCACATGAAGCTGCTTCTCTCGATGTTCGCCTATCCTTTCATCGTGCGCGCGTTCGTCGTCGGCATTTTGGTCTCGCTGTGCGCGTCGCTGCTCGGCGTGCCGCTCGTTTTGAAGCGCTACTCCATGATCGGCGACGGGCTGAGCCACGTGTCGTTCGGCGCGCTGTCGGTCGCGGTGGCATGCGGCTTCGCGCCGCTGTGGTTTTCCATCCCCGTTGTGGTCATCGCGGCGTTCATCCTGATGCACGTCGCGGAAAAGAGCCGCGTCAGCGCAGACGCGATGATCGCGGTGTTCTCCGCCTCGGCGCTCGCCATCGGCGTCATTGTCACCTCGCTCACGACCGGCATGACGACGGATGTCGACAGCTATATGTTCGGCAGCATTCTTGCCATGTCGCGCTCGGACGTCATCCTGAGCGTCACGCTCGCGCTCTGCGTGCTCGCGCTCTACATTCTCTTCTACCACAAGCTCTTTTCCGTCACGTTCGACGAGTCCTTTGCCCGCGCGACGGGCGTGCGCGTCGGCACGTACAAGACGATCCTGTCCGTTCTAACGGCGCTCACTGTCGTGCTTGGTATGCGCATGATGGGCGCGATGCTGCTCTCGAGCCTCATCATCTTCCCGGCGCTGTCCGCGATGCGGGTGTTCAAGAGCTTCCGCTCTGTCGTGTGCTTTGCCGCGGGGCTCTCGGTCATGTGCTTCTGCCTTGGGCTCACGGGGTCGTATCTGCTCTCCACCCCCGTGGGCGCGACGGTCGTCGTCTGCGACCTCGCGGCGTTCCTCCTCTGCTGCCTCTTTGGCCGCAGACGGGGATGATCCACTTCTTAAATTTTCTGAAAGGCTGCGCCTGCAAACTTGCAAAGCGCGGCCCTTCGTGTTATATTTTAAGCAGTAACCCATTTCTTTGTCTGATTTTTGATCTGTCATTTGAAAGGAGCTATTGTCATGAAAAAATTTCTTGCCCTGCTGCTGGCGTTAACGCTGGCACTCTCCCTCGCCGTCCCCGCCTACGCTGCGGACACGGTGGAAGACGAGGACTTCGACTGGGCGGCCTTGGAAGCCGAGCTTGCCAAGGCCGAGGCCGAGCAGCGTGCCGCGGCGCTCAAGGAGCTCGGCGCTGCCGCCGGTCAGATCAACATTCTCCTGAACGACAAATGCGTCGCCTTCCCCGACGCGGTGCCTGTGCTCAAGGGCGGCCGCACCATGGTGCCCATGCGCGCCGCAGTCGAGGCTATGGGTGCAGTCGTCGATTATGACGCCGCCACGCGCACCGCAAGCGTCAAGATGGGTGACGTGAGCTTCACTCACGTCATCGGCACGGACGTCATCACGCTCTCCGATGGTTCGACCGTCAAGATGGACATCGTTTCCTACATCGACAAGGGCCGCACCATGGTGCCGCTGCGCTTTTTCTCGCAGGTGCTCGGCTACGACGTGTTCTGGGACAATGACTACAAGCTCGCCTTCCTGATGGGCGAGGATACCTGGGCGGCGGCTGTCGACAAGGATCTCACCATCCTCAACAGCCTTCTTGCTCAGCAGAGCAAGAGCGCCGATCTCTCCAAGACGCAGAAGAGCACGCTGACCGCCAAGGGCACCGTCAAGGTCGTCGACAGCATCAACGGCGACAAGAGCTATCCCTACTCCGGCAGCATGACCGTGCTCGCCGGCAAGGATGCGGCCAACCTGACGATGAGCCTTGACCTCTCCTCCATGCTCGAGCTTTTAGAGTCTCTCGTCGAGGACTCTGTCCCCGCCGAGTACCGCGCACAGCTTGCCAAGTTCAGCGCCGAGGCCATCCTCTCCGACAAGGCCTATATCAAGAGCCCGCTTCTCGACGCGATGAGCGAAAGCAAGAGCGGCACGTGGTACGCCCTCGGCGAGCTGAACTATTCTGAGCTCTATCAGCAGGCCATTTCCGCCGCGTCTGCGTCTGCGTCTGCCACAACCTTCGGTCACCTGCTCTATGCCATGATGCAGCAGGGCGACGCCAACCACTTCTTTGCTTCCTGGGAAGGCTGCACCGCCGCCGCACAGCTCATCAAGCTGATGTACGCCGACAGCACGTTTGTCAAGTCCGGCAGCGGATATCAGTGGCACTTCGGCCTTGCCGAGCTCGCCAAGCTGATGAACAGCATGGACAGTGAGACGAACTACACCGCCGACTCGCTCAAGAAAGACGGCCTGACCGATTTCGCGCTCGACATGACCGTACAGGGCGCGTCCGCGACGCTCGTGTGCAAGATGGCGATGGCCGATGAGTCCGGTGCGCTCGCAACGCTCAATATGACCGTCAAGTCGAGCGGCAATCAGGCGTCCGCCAAGGGCAGCGTGCAGGTGCGCAACCTCTGCGAGGTGACGTTTGACCTCGCTTCCACCGCGCAGACGACGAGCGAGAACGTCAAGACCGCGCCTGCCGCGGGCGCAAACATCGTCGACCTCGGCGCGGAAACGCTCCCGATAGCCGGTTGATCCACACCCGCGTTCCGCAGATCACTTACATCATGCAAATAAAAAATGGGTCTCTGCATCTTTGCAGAGACCCATTTTTTGAGACTTCCCGCGGCAGGCTCAGACCGCTTTCGCCTTGGCGAGCATCAGCTTTGCGCCCGTTTTGGAGCAGAGCTTGATCTCGCCCGCGTAGCCGTCGAGGCGCGCGGCCTCGTCAGCCTTGAGCTCGACGCTCTCGTCGCCGACGATGACGTGAACCTCGCCCACGCCGCAGTAGATGAGCGTCATGCCCTCGCAGCCGTGGACGGTCTTGTGCTCGCCCGCCGCAAGGTGCTCGCCGCGCATCTTGCCCTCGCACTTGCCCTTGCGGAGCATGAGGTTGAAGTCGCGGCAGCGGCCCCAGGAGTGCGTGTCGTCGCCGCCGTCGAAGCGGTGGACCTCGTAGGGATTCAGCGTCAGCTTTTTGCCGCCGTTGTGGTTGAGCTCGATCGTGCCCTCAAGCGTCGAAATGAGGCGCTCATAGTCGGGCAGCGCCGTAAAGTCGGACTCTGCGTCCTCAACGGTCGCAGAGCTGAGTCTCCACAAAAAGTCGCGGTCTGCGTACACCGCACTCGCGGGCGCGATGCCGAGCTGGGTCGTCAGGCCGCCGGACCACTTGGTCGTAATGTAGTCACTCGGCGTTAAATGCTGGATGGTCATGGAAATACAACTCCTTTGCAAACTGCAAATGGCTTCGGTGTGCGCGCACCGAAGCCATTTTTTGATGAATCTTTTCGTTTAGCCCTCGATGAGCTTGACGATCTCAGCGTAGCACTCGTCGGCAAGGGGCAGAGCGTGCGCGAGCAGGGCCTCGCCCTTGGCGCGGTACTCAGCGGCAAACTCCTGATCCTTCAGGGAGCCGACGTTGATGAGCACGTTGAGCCATGCGCCCTGGATACCGGCCTTGAGGGACAGGAACGCAACGCCCAGGTCGCTCGCGGAGGTGTCGTTGAAGCGGCCCAGCAGGGACTGTGCAAGCGTCAGGGTCTCGTCGATGAGCTCCATCATCTCCATCGGGGTCTTGGTGCAGCCCTTCAGGCCCTCCTGGATGGCGGCGGAGCGGGCAGCCTTCTCCTCGTCGGTCGCCTTAGGCATACCGAACGCGGCGGAGACGACGTTGAACGCCTCGGTGTCGCGGTCCATAACGTCGAGCAGGCGGGTCTTGAGTTCGTTGCCCTTCTTCTCGACCTCGGCAGCATGCTCGGCATACTCGGCATACTTCTTGCGGCCCTGGGTCAGGCCGCCGACCATCGCGGTCAGCGCGGCGCCGATGGAGCCATAGAGTGCGGCGCAGGAGCCGCCGCCCGGCGCGGGAGCATCGGAGGCAACGGTATCGGCAAAGCCGGTAACGGTCATATCAGCTAACTTCATCATGTTGAATATTTCCTTTCATCATTTCGCGCCGTTTTCGTCCCGCGCGGGCATCGCCGCACCTTTACGGTCAGCCGCCCCTCTTGGAGCAGCCAACGCCCGCACGAGCCAAAAGCGTCGCAGCCTTTGCCGCCTCCCGGCGGCAAACAATTTTATTCGTTTTTTCTGACGACATGCGCATTCGCACAGCGTCGCAGACTTTGCCGCCTCCCGGCGGCAAATAAACTTAATTCATCGCGGAGGACGACATGCGCGTCCGCAGCGATACTTCGCAGCGCGCGACATGGTGAATGCCGCGCGCTGAAAATTCCACTCAAGGCGGCGAGCCGCCTTGAGTGGGCTCTCAAAGGAGCGGCAGCGCCGCTTCTTTGAATTTTTTATTCCATGTCGATCAGGTGATACTCCATGACCTGCTTCTTGCAGTCGAAGTCCTTGGCCTTGAGGTAGAACTCGGCGCAGTCGATCAGGGCCTTGGCCGGGGTCAGGCCGACGATCTCGCTCTCGATGACGCGGGTGCCGTAGCGCTCGGCGAGGGCCTTGATCATCTCATAGGTGACATACAGCGGGGTATCCTCGTAGTTGACCATGTTCATGGAGACCTGCGCGATGCCGCGGTCCTCGAGCATGAAGCCCATGGCCTTGCAGCTGCGGAAGCCGCCCGAAGAGCCGCGGATGACCTTGGCGATCTTCTTGGCGATCTCAACATCAGAGGTCTCGAGGTTGCAGTTGAACGCGACCAGCGGCATACGGGCGCCGATGGCGGTGATGCCGGCGGTGGGGTGGATCTTGCGCTCGCCGTAGTCGGGAGCCCAGTCGGGCTGCAGGAGCTTCTCGGGCATGCCCTCGAACTCGCCCTTGCGGCAGGTGGCGAGATTGCGGCGCTCGGGACGGGTGGCGCTGTCCTCATACAGGAAGGAGGGGACCTTCAGCTCGTCCCAGATACGCTGGGCAACGCGCTTGGACATCTCGACAGCTTCCTCAACGGTCACGTCCATCTGGGGAACGAAGGGGATAACGTCGGTAGCGCCCATGCGCTTGTGCTCGCCGTGATGCTTGTTCATGTCGATGCGCTCGGTGGCGACCTTCGTCAGCTGGAAGGCGACCTCCTCGATGGCCTCGGGAGAGCCGATGAGGGTGAAGACGCAGCGGTTGTGGTTGCCGTCGGTCTGGGCGTCAAACAGGGTGCAGCCGGGAACGCTCTTGGCGGTCTCGACGAGGGCGTTATAGGTGGCCTCGTCCTTTTCCTTGGAGCAGCTGAAATTGGGGATGCATTCGATCAACTTTGCCATGGTTGTTTTCCTCCGTCAATTTATTTTGTATCGTCATTTTGCTCAGACAGGCGCGCCGCGCCCGTCCATTTTTGTTCAGCGTCGCCATTATATCGCGGCCCATCGGGGGAGTAAACAGGTTTTCTTTCTCTTTTTTCAGTGCGGGCTTAATTTTTTTAAGTCATCTTCTCCTCGACGAAGCGCTGCACACACGGGGCGCTGAGCACCGCGCTGTTCCATGCTAAAACGGCATACGAGCGGATCGGCAGACCGCGCACGGGCTTTGCCTTTAAAGGCGCGCCCGGATGCGTGCTCAGGATGGACTTTGGCAGAAAGCTGATGCCAAAGCCCGAGAGCACCATCTGCATCGCCATGGGCGTATCGTAGCAGTGGCAGGTCACATTCGGCGTAAAGCCGCTGCGCTGGCACTCCTGCACCAAAAAGTCGTTGTAGCTCCACAGGTCGTCCGAGCGCAGAAGGCACATCGGCACACCCTCGAGCCGCTCGATGGGCACCTCGTTCAGTTCTGGCGCGGGGTCCAGATCCTCGCGCATGATGAGCTCGAGCTTATCCTCGCCCAAAATGCGCTCCTGCAATCCGCTCGGCTCGCGCGCGGCGGTGCGCAGGAACAGCGCATGCAGCTCGCCGCGGTTGAGCGATTCAATGAGCTCCTGCGGCGAGCCCACACGGATGAAGAGCTCCACCTGCGGATAGCGGCTGTGATATTCATTTATATAATGTAACGCGTACGACATCGCCGAGTAGATGACGCCGAGCTTGATGCGCCCGCTCATGCCCGTGCCCACGCTGCGCACGCTGTCCTCCACGCGGCGGATATCCTGAAAGATCTGCTGCGTCTGCTGATACAGGCTTTGTCCCGCGTCGGTGAGGGACATGCCCTTGCTGCCGCGCAGGAAGAGCTGCACGCCGAGCTCTTCCTCCAGCTGCGCGATCTGGCGCGAGATCGGCGGCTGCGCCACGTGCAGCTCGCGCGCCGCGGCGGAGATGCTTTTCTCCTCCGCCACCGCGCAGAAGTATTCCAGCTGTCTGAGCTTCATCGCTTGTCCTCCATGTCATACTTTTGCGGTATGGTATGCAGATAAATTAAGTACTTTTCATTATAGCACATCTTTGCTATAATGCAAGTTGTAAAGAAAAGCGAGAATTCTGTTTTCATTTTTATTGGTTTTTACAGAAATATTTTTATGAAAGTGAGGAACCCACCATGATCAATCTTGCAGACGATGCGATGACGATCAAGCTGGACTACGAGCTTCCCGAGTACCCGAAGTTCGAAGAGGGCTACCGTCGCGCACCCCGCCGCGAATCCCACCTGACCGAGGCCGATAAGGCGCTCGCCATCAAGAACGCTCTGCGTTACATCCACCCCGACCATCATGAGCAGATGGCCAAGGAGTTTGCGCAGGAGCTCGAAGAGCACGGCCGTATCTATGGCTACCGCTTCCGTCCCGAGGGCAAGCTCTACGGCAAGCCCATCGACGAGTACAAGGGCAAGTGCATCGAGGGCCGCGCCATTCAGGTCATGATCGACAACAACCTCGACTTCGATATCGCTCTCTATCCCTATGAGCTCGTCACCTACGGTGAGACCGGCCAGGTCTGCCAGAACTGGATGCAGTACCGCCTGATCAAGAAGTACCTCGAGCAGCTGACCGACGAGCAGACCCTCGTCGTCATGTCCGGTCATCCTCTGGGCCTGTTCCACTCCCACAAGATGGCTCCGCGCGTCATCATCTCCAACGGCCTGATGGTCGGTACCTTCGATGACCAGGAGAACTTCAACCGCGCTGCCGCGCTCGGCGTTGCCAACTACGGTCAGATGACCGCCGGCGGCTGGATGTACATCGGCCCCCAGGGCATCGTCCACGGCACGTTCAACACGCTGCTCAACGCCGGCCGTCTGAAGCTCGGCATCCCCAACGATCAGAACCTCGCCGGCCGTCTGTTCGTCTCCGCCGGTCTTGGCGGCATGAGCGGCGCTCAGGGCAAGGCTGCTGAGATCGCCGGCGCTGCCTCCATCATCGCCGAGGTCGACGATTCCCGTATCGAGACCCGTTACACCCAGGGCTGGGTCAGCCACCGCACCGACTCTCTCGAAGAGGCCACCAAGATCGCTCTCGATCACCAGAAGGAAGGCAAGCCCTGCGCTGTCGCCTATTGCGGCAACATTGTCGACCTGCTCGAGTACCTGTACAACAACAACGTCCATGTCGACCTGATGAGCGACCAGACCTCCTGCCACGTGCCTTATGACGGCGGCTACTGCCCGCAGGGCCTCACATTCGAGCAGCGCACCGAAATGCTCGACAAGGATCCCGACGGCTTCCGTGTCCTCGTCGACAAGACGCTGCAGCATCACTATGAGATGATCTGCAAGTTCCACGAGCGCGGCACCTACTTCTTCGACTACGGCAACAGCTTCCTCAAGGCTGTTTACGACTCCGGTGTGAAGAGCATCTGCAAGAACGGCGAGAACGACCTCGACGGCTTCATCTTCCCCTCCTACGTCGAAGATATCCTGGGTCCCTGCCTGTTCGACTTCGGCTACGGCCCGTTCCGTTGGTGCTGCCTGAGCCGCAACCCCGAGGATCTGCACAAGACCGACATGGCTGCCGCCGAGTACATCAAGGCCCACAACCGCCGCTATCAGGACTACGACAACTATGTCTGGGTCCGCGACGCCGAGAAGAACAAGCTGGTCGTCGGCACCCAGTGCCGTATCCTCTATCAGGATGCCATGGGCCGTATGAACCTCGCGCTCAAGTTCAACGAGATGGTTCGCAACGGTGAGATCGGCCCCGTCATCCTTGGCCGTGACCATCACGACACCGGCGGCACCGATGCGCCCTTCCGTGAGACCTCCAACATCAAGGACGGCTCCAACATCATGGCCGAGATGGCGACCCAGTGCTACGCTGGTAACGCTGCCCGCGGCATGAGCTACATCGCCCTGCACAACGGCGGTGGTACGGGCATTGGCCGCGCCATCAACGGCGGCTTCGGTATGGTCCTCGACGGCTCCGAGCGTGTCGACACCATTCTGCGCATGTCCATGCCCTGGGATACCATGGTCGGCGTTGCCCGCCGCAGCTGGGCGCGCAACGAGAACGCCATGACCACTGTCGCCGAGTACAACAAGATGTACGAGGGTCAGGATCACATCACTATGCCTTATGTCGCGGACGAAGAGCTCTGCGAGAAGGCCGTGAAGGAATACATGCACTAAGAAAACACTTCAAAAAAGGGGCTTTTTACAAAGCCCCTTTTTTGAGCTGGATACACTCCGCTGCGCGCACTCGCTTTGCTCGCACACTTGCGGAGCGCAAAGAATCTTTCCGACGCACATGTCGTCGGAAAGATGATCTCAATTTATTTGCCGCCTGCGGGCGGCCTGGGCAGCCGTTGGCGGCTCTGCCGCCTCACGGATGCCGCGTACCCCTTGCGGGTAAAACTCTGCGAGGCTTTTTTGACAAGCCATCGAACAGAATGCTCTTTCCAACAGTGAGAAAGGACAACATTTACTATGAAAAAGTTACTGGTCAAAAACATCGGCCTGCTGGCGACGCCTGAGGGCAAATCCGCCCATCGCGGCGAGGAGCAGGGCAAGATCAAATTCTTAAAGGATGCGTGGGTGCTCATCGAGGACGGCATCATCGCCTCCGTCGGTACCGGCACGATTCCCGCCGTCGAGGGCGCGGAAGTCGTCGACGCGGAGGGCCACCTCGTCACCCCCGGCCTTGTCGACGCCCACACCCACCTCATCTTCGGCGGCTGGCGCCAGAACGAGCTGGGTCTCAAGCTCCACGGCGCAAGCTATCTCGACATCCAGAACGCGGGCGGCGGCATCCAGTCCACGACGAACGCCACCCGTCAGGCCAGCGAGCAGGAGCTCGCCGCCAAGGCCTCCAAGGCGCTCGACGAGATGATGGGCTTCGGCACCACCACGGTCGAGGCCAAGAGCGGCTACGGCCTTGCCACCGAGCATGAGCTCAAGGCGCTCGAGGTCATCAAGGACCTCAACGATCACCACCGCATGGACCTCGTCGCGACCTTCATGGGCGCGCACCTTGTCCCCGCGGAATATAAGTCCAACCGCGAAGAGTACGTCCGCCTTGTGTGCGAGGAGATGATGCCCAAGGTCAAGGAGCAGGGCATCGCCAAGTTCTGCGACGTCTTCTGCGAGGCCGACACCTTCACCGTCGAAGAGTCCCGTCAGGTGCTCGAAGCGGGTCTCAAGTACGGTCTGCGCCCGAAGATCCACGCCGACGAGATCGAAGCCATCGGCGGCAGCCAGCTCGCCGGTGAGATCGGCGCGATCTCGGCTGAGCACCTGATCGTCTGCCCGCCGGAGGGCATTGCCTCCATGGACAAGGGCGGCGTCATCGCATGCCTGCTGCCCGCGACGAGTTTCAACCTCGGCGCGGTGTTCGCGCCCGCGCGCGACATGGTCAAAGCCGGCGTGCCCGTTGCAATGGCGACGGACTTCAACCCCGGCTCCTGCCCGTGCCTGAACATGCAGTTTGTCATCAACCTCGGCTGCCTCAAGTACAAGCTGACGCCGGAGGAGGTCCTCACGGCTGTCACGCTCAACGGCGCCGCGGCGATCGACCTTGCCGACAAGGCCGGCTCTGTCGAAGAGGGCAAGCTGGGCGACCTTGTCATCTGGGATGCGCCCGACCTCGACTACATCTGCTACCGCGTTGGCAGCAATCTTGCAAAAACCGTCATCAAGCGCGGCGAGATCGTGTAAGAGAACGGTAGAGGGAGAACATGATGGATCGGACTGACTACCAAATCCTCAACCTCCTCCAGGACGACAGCCGTTGCACGCTGCGCCGCATGGGAGACCTTGTGGGGCTGACGCCGCCCGCCGTGTCGGAACGCATTCGCCGGATGGAGGAAAGCGGCGTGATCCGCGGCTATCACATCGACATCGACCGCACGAAGCTCGACTGCAACATCACGGGCTTTATCTCTGTTGCGCTCGAGCCGGACAAGTACGACAAATTCTGCGATTTCTGTGCCTCGCAGAGCGCCATCATCAGCCACTATCACGTGGTGGGTGAGTTCAACGCGCTGCTCCGCTTCGCCGTGCGCGACACGCAGCAGCTCGACCAGCTTCTCTCCCTCATCAAGAAGTTCGGCGACTCGCGCACCTCGATCGAGCTCAAGACGCTCTTCGACAGCAAGGAGATCCCGCTGCCGTAACACAACATTCCCTTTGCACCAAGCAGGGCGGCTTTGGCCGACTCCGCATAAGAAAACATGCGCCGTAAAAGGCAAATTTTGCACTGACTCCTTCGTTGCGCCGTCTTGCCATGCGACAGCATGCCTGCGCCGCCGCGCCTCGGCTCCGCACAAAATTTGCTCTTTTTCGGTGCAAAGCAGTTTTGCCAATGAATTTTTGAGATGAAATCAGCTGAAAAAATCTCCCCATACTGGCGTATGGGGAGATTTTTTCGGTTGTATTTCAGCCAAAAAGGCGCAGGCAAAACCGTATGTTTTCTTATGCGGAGTCGCCCTTTTTTTGCGCGATCTGAATGCCCCCTTGCTTTTTTGGGGACATTCCCGCGCATCTGTGTATTGCGAAGAAAGGCGAAAACTGCTATACTTTAATTTACTGAATGAGCATCATTTGAGGAGGGAATCTATCGTGCAGCTTGAACAGAGGCAGACGCTGAGCCAAAAGCTCGTGCTGACGCAGACGATGCGCCAGTCGCTCGACTGTTTGCAGCTCTCCGCGCCGGAGCTTGCCGAATACGTGCAGGAAGTCGCGCTCTCAAATCCGCTGCTCGACGTACAGTCCCCCACCTATTACGAGACCGAGCTCCCCAGCGAGACCGCTCCCGCCGAGCGTGAACCGCTCGAGGTTCGCGAGGCGGACTCGTGGCGCGGCGTCACCTCCTCCGGTATGGAGGATGTGCAGGACTTCACCGCCTTTTTGACGCGCGAAAAAACGTTCCGCGACCACCTGACCGAGCAGATCGGGCAGATGAAGCTCGTCGATGATGAGCTTCTGCGCCTGTGCCGCTTTTTGATCGACTGTCTCGACGAGCGCGGCTATCTCGACTGCCCGCTCGAAGAGCTGTCCCGCGAATTCGACATCCCGCTCTTCTCGCTCGAGCAGGCGCTCTTCGCCGTGCAGATGCTCGACCCGCCGGGCGTCGGCGCGCGGAACCTGTCGGAATGCCTGACGCTTCAGCTCGCGCAGGGCCGCTCGCTCGACCCGCTGGCGCTGAAGATCGCGCGCGACGGCTTAGAAATGCTCGGCAAGCGCAACTTTTCCGGCCTTGCCGTTCTGCTCGGCGTCAGCGTCAACGAAGCCAAGGCCGCCGCTTCCAAGGTGCTCGCGCTCAACCCGATCCCCTCGCGCAGCTTTGCCGGCAGCGAGCAGATCGCCTATGTCGCCCCAGACGCGGAATTTTCCGTGCAGCAGGGCCAGCTCGTCATCGAGCTCAACGAGCGCATTCTGCCGCGCCTGTCCGTCAACGCCGAATACGCCGCGCTGATGAACACGAGCGACGACCCCGAGGTCCAGCGCTACGTGAAAGAAAAGCTCTCCGAAGCACAGGCCCTCATCAAGGGCGTCCACACCCGCTGCGACACGCTCGTACAGATGCTCACGCTCATCGGGCGCGAGCAGCACGGCTTTTTCTGTGGCGGCGAGGCACTGCTGCCCGTGACGATGCAGCAGCTTTCCGAAAAAATGGGCGTCAGCACCTCCACCGTGAGCCGTGCGGCGCAGAATAAATACATTCAGTTCCAGGGCAGGATCATCCCCGTGCGCAGCTTTTTCACCACGGCGATCCGCCCCGACGCGGCAGTCTCGTCCCACGCGGTCAAGCAGCGGCTGC
>OGMO01000961.1_pt1 | contig 20936 bp, 19 predicted proteins | sample 1573241 | NCBI WGS metagenome assembly OGMO01 (sample SAMEA2581896, study PRJEB24529) | metagenome | biome: Human gut stool | place: China | collected 2011 | reverse complement strand
CCTGTACCAGCACCTGCTGGATATAGAGTATACGGTCCAATCTACTATTACGCACGGTTCATTCTCCTTCTCTGCTCATTGTAACACAGTGCAACAACAGTCGCAATTCTTTGTGTGAACTTTTGTCGTTTTACAGAATTACAAAAAAATTTTTGTCTCTTTTGCACAACCCCAGTATACAAAAAAAGATGGACAGCTTATCTGTCCATCCTCCAAAAAGCCAAGTGCTTTTCTCACAAATTCCATCTGCGGTTCAGCCGGTAGATCACATCCCATACATCATCCTTAAAAGTGTACATTACCTGACGCGGTGATGCACTTCTGCTTGCCATGCAGACAACCAGAAACAGTTCGGCGGCAAATGCCGCGCCCAGCAGAAACATCCATATTTTTTTCATTGTGCACTCTCCTTTGATGGCGTTTATGCCCTTTTGTCTGTCTATTATAGCGATCCTGTTGGACAGTTTGCTTGTCCTTCCGTACAAAAAAGGATGTTTCGACTATTTCCGCTTTTCCCTGCAAGTTACAATGCAAAAACCGCCCCGGCTTCCATTGAGGAAACCGAGGCGGTTCGTTTGCTTTATTTGTGCTTTTTCAAGCGCTCACGCAATTACTTGCGGGGGTTCTTGATAGCAGCCTGAGCGGGTGCCAAAATTACAGGGTTTCTCCTTTCCAGAAATATCATTTCATTTTCAGTTGAGCCTGTGGCTCTTTTTTCGCAAGCCCCGCGTATGCGGGGAAAAGAGCTGAATACGGTGCTCTTCATCGTAAGTGATGGGATCACCCCCGCGTATGCGGGGAAAAGACCGGCCTGCACACGTCTGCGAGCGTGCACTTGGGATCACCCCCGCGTATGCGGGGAAAAGCACAAACGGAAAGCAGGCACAGATACCGCGCTAGGATCACCCCCGCGTATGCGGGGAAAAGTTTCCAAGCGGTTTTTTCTAGGCGCGGCCTATAGGATCACCCCCGCGTATGCGGGGAAAAGGTGTTGCGGGCAGTGTCCAGCTCGCGCTCTAGGGGATCACCCCCGCGTATGCGGGGAAAAGCAGTAAAAACGTTGACAACTCGGAGTAGTAGTGGGATCACCCCCGCGTATGCGGGGAAAAGCTAAGGGAACTGACGGCGGGGACCCGCTTATGGGGATCACCCCCGCGTATGCGGGGAAAAGCCTCGCTGTCCGTATCATCCAAACGGATGTGCAGGATCACCCCCGCGTATGCGGGGAAAAGCCATAGAGGAAGCAGGGGTGGACTACTCCAAAAGGATCACCCCCGCGTATGCGGGGAAAAGTTTGAACCCGGTTTGCATAGCTGGTGCGTGAAAGGATCACCCCCGCGTATGCGGGGAAAAGCTAGCTTTTTCGGCATTTCTCAGCCGGGAGTTAGGATCACCCCCGCGTATGCGGGGAAAAGCGTATGCGGCGATATACTTCGCACGATCGGTGAGGATCACCCCCGCGTATGCGGGGAAAAGTCCACTGCCTCGTCAAAGCGCTTGCGGGGGATGGGATCACCCCCGCGTATGCGGGGAAAAGGCAAATGCCGAAGGTAAAAGGCAATGGTAACTAGGATCACCCCCGCGTATGCGGGGAAAAGCGCCTGATCTCTTCGCAGCTCTTGAAGATAGGAGGATCACCCCCGCGTATGCGGGGAAAAGTTCCTCTGCCGCTCCCCGCTGGACGCTTGCAAGGGATCACCCCCGCGTATGCGGGGAAAAGGAGGGTGCCAACAAGACCCACATCGCCGAATATTGGATCACCCCCGCGTATGCGGGGAAAAGTTTTTTGCGGTTGCCATGGTATGTGTCCTCCTAGGATCACCCCCGCGTATGCGGGGAAAAGTGTGACCATTGCCGATTACCTCCGGCATTGTTGGGATCACCCCCGCGTATGCGGGGAAAAGAACACAAATGACACTGTTAGACATGGTGCGCGAGGATCACCCCCGCGTATGCGGGGAAAAGCTAAGGGGTGACAGCGAAATGATGACCAGTACGGGATCACCCCCGCGTATGCGGGGAAAAGCTAGCTTTTTCGGCATTTTCTGCCCGGGAGTTAGGATCACCCCCGCGTATGCGGGGAAAAGGCTGAACCCTCTGCGCCTGTCTCGCCCATGGCAGGATCACCCCCGCGTATGCGGGGAAAAGGCGCCATTCCGCCTGCACTCTCCTTTCCAAAAAGGATCACCCCCGCGTATGCGGGGAAAAGACTAAAAAATCTCATAGCACCGTGCCTCCTGTTGCTATTGTACCGCTGTTTCCTTCAGTTTGCAATAGACCTGTTGTATCAAACGGCAATCCGGCAGAGCGCGATGCTCCACTTTTTCTGCCAGCTGAAAATACTGTGCCAGCGTCACCAGCTTATAATTTGCGATTCTCGTAAGGTTTCGGCGGGCAAGCTGTGCAAGGTCGGTCTGGCGGTTGTTCGGTATCGGAAAACCGTATTGCTTGCAGGCCATGCGCAGAAACTCCAAATCAAAGGCAATGTTATGTCCCACCAGAGGGTCCTTGCCTATGAACGTCAAAAAACTTTGCAGCGCTTCCCGGGGGTCTGTTCCCTGCCGCAGCTCCGCAGCGCCGAGTCCTGTCAGTGCCGTGATCTCCTCCGGGACGTTTTCTGCCCCGCAGACCAGCATGGTCAGCTCCTCCACCGGCACACCGTCCCGGACCCGCAGCGCTCCATACTCGATAATGGAATCGGACGCGGCTTTCAAGCCGGTGGTTTCCAGATCGATCACGGTGTAATCGCCTGTGCCCGGCTTTGTTCTGCCCGCTTTCCGCGCCATTTGCTGCTGCGCCGCTTTGCTGAACCCGGGTTTCAGATCGATCTGGTTTTGTTCGGCCTGTGGCAGCGGTCGGCGCATCAGTTTGATCCCGTCAAAGTCCACGGTTTCCCATATGGTATTGTGGGTGCGAAAATCCATCCGCTGTTCTCCTGCCGTTGTGAATACCAGCGTTGCCTGCCCATTTTTCAGGTTTTGGCATACCCGCTCCCACAAGGCATCCCGCACACGGCTGCTCACATTGCCCACATAAACGCCCGTGTTGATTTCGCACAGCCATTTGGACAGATCTCCGCGCAGTTTTGGCGGGCAGTTCGTCATGGTGAGAACTACGATGTTGCATCACCCTCTTCTTCAAAATAATTGATGCCGTTGGCCACAGTGCCCACTTTGTTGTCCCACAGATAAATAGCTTCCGACTTCTGTTCCTGCTCGTCCGCATTTAGGAGCAGATACCGGATATCATGCACCATGCGCTCCAGAATGTGATGCTCCACCATGGCATCCCGCACCCGGCGGCGCACCACGGCCGGCAGGTCGTCCGGAGCCTGTGCCGCTACCTCAAAGGCAATGGGAATGGTCACCTCGGCCTTGTACAAATCTGCGATATCGTACACAAAGGAGCACTCGTGCCCCACATGAACAAAGCCAAGACCCGGGGCGCAGCCTAATGCCACGATCACCGCATGCGCCAGACCGTACAGGCAGGCGTGCCCGGCAGATAGCGCCTGATTGACTGCATCGCCCGATGCAAAATCCTCTGGGCGGTACAATCGGCCACTCCACGGAACGCCGGTGTCCTTGGAAGCTTTACGGTATACCTGCCGCACACGGCTGCCCTCGCGTCCCCGCAGCTGCTGCATAGTCAGCCGGGAGATGTCCTCGTCCGGAAAACGGAGCTGATACATCTTGCGTACCACATCCAAGTGCTTGCGCGTGTTGCTGACAAGTTCTGCCTGACGCAGCAGCAGCTGCGAATGGGTGGTCAGGGGACGGCCATGGGCGTAATACCGTACACCATGCTCGCCTACCCAGACAGCGCCCACGCCCGTATCGCCCATAAGTTCCATGGCACGGTGGGTCACCCGTGTACCCGGTCCCAGCAGTAGCACCGAGATGCCTGCCGCCGGGATCTGAACGATCCCTTTTTCGTCTGTAACGGTGATCGCGCCGTCCTGCCGGCCAAGGGTGCAGTGTTCCAGATACAGAAAAGTCATCCGGTCTTTTACCTGCGGCAGTGCCTGCAAGTCCGGCCGGATCATGCCCGGCATCTCCTCCATCTCAGTTTCCTCCGCCCATAACGGTCATAAGCCCAAGGCCGTAGGCCTTGCCGCGCCCCATGCCCTGACACAGCAGTGCACGGAACTGCTCCGGGTCAGTCACCTGCAAAACGCCCTCATAGGTCACTGCCAGCAGGGTCACCGGGCGGGTGCCGTGCTTGGCAAAGCGCTGCCATTGCACCCGGGTCACGGTAAATTCCTCGTCACGCAGGGCAAAGCCGTGCTTTGCAGCACGATCCAGCAGCCACTGCTTCTGGTACTGTGTCGTACAGTGTGCGGCCACGGTTCCCCGCGCTGCGGGGTTCTGGGTGTCCTTGCAGCTTTTGGTTGGGTTTGCAGTCAGCCGGAACTGCCAGCAGCTGCCCGGCTCTACCCGCTGCAAAAGCGGGTCGTAGCTGCGGGTCTCCGCAGCCGCTCCGGTGCCAAACTGCTCTACCACGCCGGACAGCTCCGGCGCATCCTCGCTGAGCAGCAGCAGATACAGCCGCTCTCCCAGACGATCCAACCGCCACAGCCTGCGGCGGCGTTCCCCTGCAAAGGCGCTTTCCACTGCGCCGTGCAATTTTTGCGGTGCCGCCAGCGCAGCCATGGTGCTGCGGCGGGTGGGATTGAGTTCTACCCGTGATAAATACATTCTCTCTCCCCCTTTTTACAATTCCCGGAATGGGTCATGCTCTGTATTTTCCGGGCTGTCCGGCATTTTCTGCCAGAGCTCCCGTACCGAGCGGTAGCCGTACTGCCGGTGATGCGGGTCAAAGCTCACCGGCACATCCCGCTGCGGAGCCGTGCCCGGCTCCAGCGGGTCGGCATCCAATAAGATCCGGCTCTGCCGTCCCGGGCACAGGGGCGGTTCCGCCTGCAGCACCTCCTGCAAGCTGCCCGGGCGTACTCCCAGACAGAGCGGCAGGGTGGGCGGGCAGCAGCGGCGGCCGAGATACAGCGGAAACGCCGGGTGCAGCAGCGCCTGTTGCAGCTGCTGCAAAAGGGCGGTGTCGGCGCTTTCAATACCGGCCAGAAACACGGCGTCCTGCAAATAATGGCGGTAGGTCACGTAAGAGGTCTTTTCATCCTGCGTCTTTGCCGTGTGGTAGTCCACCAGCAGCTGCCCTTCCCGCTCCACGCGGACGCCGAACCGCAGCCCGGTCAATCGGAGCAGTGCTTCGCGCTCGTCCCGCCGCAGCCCCAGAGCTGCCGCCAGCAGGCCGATCACGCCGCTCTTGGTGGGTTCCCGGTTGGTCTTTCGGGTTTCAAATTTAGAGTCCGCGCCCCACGCCTGCAAAGGCGCTGCCAGCCGAAGCAACAGCGTTGCCATTACCCCACCTCATTTCCGGCAAGCGCGTCCCGGACACTCTTTTCCAGTGCGTCCAGCATAGCCTTTGCCGTCTGCGCCGGAGCCAGCACCTCCAGCCCGCTGCCCACGGTAAAACTTTGCGCCGGAGCCTCGGCAAAGCTGCCGTACATCTGCTGCGCGTACTGTGCCAGTGCCGCCTTGGAAGGCGCGGCGTAACCCTGCGCACTGCGAGGCACAGCCTGCTCGAATGCGCCGCACAGGTTCACCGGCTGATCCTCCCGCAAGGTCACATATACCGCGTCCGGCAGGGTGCGGTTTGCAAAGGTGTTCTGCCTGCCGGTGGGCATGGAGAAGAGGAACGCCTCGCCAAAGGCGCGCACCGTTTCTGCAGCCTGCGCTGCACCCAGCTGCCCGGCCAGCTCCATCACGTTCACCGTGGCATAGCGGTACAGGGTGGAGGAGTTGTACTCCACCGTGCCCAGATGGCCTGCACCGGCGTTGTCCTCTGCCTGACAGTCATCCACGGCGGTAAAGTAATCGTACTCGTTCTGCACGGCATGGGTGGAGATGCTGTGCGCCACCTGCGCAGCGGCGTCATAGTTGAGAGAAGGATCATCTGCCACCATGCGGCCAAACAACGCCATATCCATCGAGGGTGCCGCTTTCAGGGCATCCCGATACTGCTTTTTATCCGCAGAGCCCTCCACAGCCAGCTCTGCCAACGCCTTTGCCTGCGCAGTGCTCATGAAGAACAGCGCCTTGGTGCCCTTGTCATCGCTCTTGATGCCCGCATTCTCCAGCGCTTTCTTTGCCAGCTTGTCCGCATCCGCTTCCGGGGCCAGTGCAAGGATCTGCACCTTTACCAGTTCTGCGGCCTTTTTAGTGCGCTTGCCCACGTCCAGCCGGGCGTTCTCCGCAAAGGCAGCGCGCATGGCGTGCTTCCATGCCTGTGAGGAAACTCTGGCGCGGAGCGCACCGCCGTATACAGCCGTTTTGGGGCTGCCGGTATCGTCCCGGTTGATGCAGCTGGGCGGGACGGTCTGCAAAATGTGGAAATCAACATACAGGCGCTTATTCATGATCAATTCTCCTTTTCTTTCTCTTCCGGTGCAGGCTTCGGATCGCGGTACAGGTCCTGTCCCCACCGCAGACGAACATTGGCGGGGGTCTGCGCGTATCGCGGGTCGGTGCATTGCAATTCATACAAGTCTGCCGCAAGCTGCGGATAGTCCAACGGGATGCCGCCATCCTTTGCCGCACTCAACAACTGGATCATGCCCCGCAGATGGTGGCTGATCTCGGTAATTTCTTCTGCGGTGGCCAGCGCATTGAACCGCCGGAGCACACTGGCCTCGGTCCAGTCCTGTCCGGCACTGTTCCGCTCTGCCAGCTGCCGCACCGCACGCCCCAGCGTGTTGCCGGGGCAGTTCATGGGGCGGTCGTTTCCCTGCTGATGCACAGCATACAGGGTCAGGGCAAGGTAGACTGCCCACTCTGCCGCCGAGGGAGCACTGCGGCCCTGAAAGCTTTCCGGCATTTCCAGCAAGAAACTCCCCCACAGCTCCGGCAGCTCTCCGGGTGCGTGGCCGATGCCCCGCCGCAGCTTTGCCAGTTCCGCCCGCCGCTGGTTGTCCGGCAGCGCCTGAAGCCTGTGCAGCTGCTGCGCCGCATACAGTTTGACGTCCTGTGTTTTCATACAATTCCCCCTTTATAGTTTTGTTTTGGGATAGATCTCCCAAAGCCTTGCGCGGAAATGATTATAGGCCTTTGGCGCGGTATACAGGACGGTGCGCTCGGTCTTTTTGTCCTTATCCACCACAATGCGGCGTCCCTTCAGGGCGGCGTTTCCGGCCTCCATCACCATCTGTTTTCCCAGCTTTTCCGCGATGCTGCGCGCCTGCGCCTGCCAGCGCAGTGCTGCCTCATCCGGGTCGTCCTGCTCCGGGGCCACTGCCTGCAGCCACTGCCGGAAAGGCTGATCCACTGCAAAGTAGAATTGTGCACGAACCGCGCCGCCTGCATTTTCATTCCGGTCACCGGCGGCAATTGCCAGCTCCTGTGCAAAACGCCCGATCAGCGCCGCTGTCTGTTCACAGCGCTCGATTTCTCTGACGATCCGACTCTGCCATGGACGCCCTATCTCATCCAGAATCCCTGCCTGAAAGGTCAGGCTGTCGCTGAAAGAATCATTTACAAAGAAGTCCTTATCGCCATATTGGACGCCAGAGATGCGGAAATGTATCTTTCTGCGTGGATCCAGAAGTTTCAATCTCTTTTCCTGCAACTTTTCGATCCAGCATACAACGCCCGGGCGATGCCCGCTGTCCTGACAAAAGACCGCCGGGAACTCCCGCCAGAATTGTTTAGCCGGGTCATGACGACAGGGCACAAACACCACCGGTTCATTTTTCTTGATTGGCATCGTGCGCCAAATGGTCATCTGTTCGGCAAAGACGTTTTCTCTGGGGAAGAAATCTCCTCCCAGCAGACAGAACCCATCCACATTCTCCCCTGTCCTGTGCAGCAACAGCCTTCTGGATTGCAGGGTGAGCAGCTGTGCCGGGTTGTCCGGGCAGCAAATTTCTGTCCGTTCCGCGCTCTTTGGTGCTTCCAATTCCCAACAGGGCTTGCTTTCGCCCCAGCATTCCCGGCCGTCGCGCAGCAGCGTCAGGTTCAGCATCAGGGTCTCGTACAGATTTTCGCCCTGTGCCTGAATAAAACCGATCTTGCCCAGCCACCCGGCTCCTACGGATGGAAGTCCCTTTCCTTTTGGCTTTGCGGAGGTGTCATCATAGCCGTTCACGCATAGCAGCCACCGCGCCGCCTGCGGATAGCTCAGCTGTTCCTTGCTCTGCCCCGCATACAGCGGAAAGAGCCGGAGTTTATTGCTGCTTTCCGACATTTCACCGTTGAGTTTGGCCGCGCCGTATTCCGTGCCGATCTTTGCCTGCGGCACCTGCCAGAAGGGGTGTGTCGGGTGGAACAGCCAGAAGCGGTCCTTCCACTGCTCCAGATAATCCCGGACAGGCTCTGCCGGGAAATGCCCCAGCTGCCACAGCGCGCTCCAGCGCTCCAGTGCATCATCGCTCTGTGCCAGCGGTTGGGGTTTTCCCTTTGCATCCACCCGGGAGAACACGGTGAACAGCACCGCCAGCAGCAGCCGCAGCACGGCGGCGTTCTGGGTGGGCATCTCGCCCGCAAGGTCCACATAATCCTGCGCCGACACCAGTGCTTCGGTCAGGGACACCTCCCACACCGTGTTGTCCCGCAGCCGCACCCGTATCCACGGTTCGGTCAGCAGGTTGAATTCAATTTCCTTCATCCGTCTCCTCCTTTTGGTAATATAAGCCGTTTTCACGGTCATAACAAAGTTCCATGCCCGCAAGCCGGGCAGTCAGGTTTTCATCCAGCAGCAGGATCAGTTCTCCGTGCAGCAGCGGCGACAGCTGCCACGCCGCAAGGCGGCTGCGGTTATCCGCTTCCAACTCCCGGATGACCTCGTCCACCTTCCACGCCTTGCCGAACACCGCCGGGAGCCGCAGCTTCTGCCGGGCGATCTTCAGTGCCGTTTTCGGCGGGGGCGGGCTGTCGGCAGCTACGGCGCTGCCACCCTCCTGCCACGGCAGAAAGTGGATGCTGCCGTCTGCCCGGCACTGCATTACAAGCACCTCTACCGAGGGGTCGCCGTCCCGCACTGCTGCCCGCGCCGCCGGGTCAGAGCGGGCACCCTCGTTCTGCATCCAGTCATCCAGCGTATTCAGCTGCGCCAGCCGGTGCGTTTCCGGCTGCGGCACAAGGTACGCCTCGGCGCGCGCTTTCTTTTTCTCCTGCGTCTGCTCATATACGCAGCGCATTTCCTCCCCCTGCGCCCCGCCGGGAGCTTCCCGCTCCCAGCCGTAGACCTGCTGCACCAGCGGAGAGATTTCCTCCGGCAGCCGGATGCTCCGGGGCAGAAACTTCCGGGTGCGCCAGAGCAGCCACTGTCCATATACCGCCTCGCTGCCTGCGTCAAAGGCATCTTCCCCGGTGTCCAGCACCGCGCAGCAGGCCTGCTGCAATGGGGCGGGGCGGCTGCGGCGGTGACGGTGCAGCCGTCCGATGCGCTGCAACAGCAGATCCATGGGGCAAAGCTCTGTAACAAGAACGTCCAGATCAATGTCCAGCGACTGCTCCATCACCTGCGTGCCCACCACGATCAGGTCGTTCCGGCGCTCCGGTGCAGAGCCCTTGCCGATACGTGCCATCAGCTGGTTTTCCCGCGCCGCGCGGTCCGGCATCAGGAACTGCGCATGGAACAGCTTCACCTCTTTGTCCGGCAGGCTTTCCCGCAGCAGCTGCGCGATCTTCTGCGCTTTTTTGACCGTGTTGACGATCACTCCCGCGCAGCCGCCCTCTGCCAGCTTCCGGCGCAGCAGCGCGGTCAGCTCCGGCTCTGTGAGCGTGGTCAGCTGCACCGTTTTACCGGGTGCGTCTGGTGGGATAGCCGTCTGCTTTACCTCTGCGCCGTCCGTCCATGTCAGCAGCGGATAGCCGCAGCTGGTTTTCCATGGGGCGTCCGGGGCAGCCTTTTTCTGCTGGTAAGCCTCGACCAGTTCCGCACGCCGCCGGGCAGGCAGGGTGGCTGACAGCAGGATGACCGGCACCTTGTACCAGCCCAGCCATTCCAGTGCGCGGTCCAGATAGCAGTTCATGTAGGTATCGTAGGCGTGGCACTCATCAATAATGACCACCTTGCCCGCAAGCCCCAGATGCCGCAGCATAACGTGCTTCTGGGCAAGTGCCGCCAGCAGCAGCTGATCCACTGTGCCAATCACAAAGTTTGCCAGCAGTGCCTGCTTGTTTCCCCGAAACCACTGGTGTACCTGCACCTGATGCGCTTCCTGCGCGTCCTCCTCCAACTGCACCCCGCGCCCCTGCAGCCGCAGATAGCACTCGTTCAGTTCTGCCATGCCGTGTGCCAGCTTTATAGCCTGCGGCAGCGTCTCCTCAGACTGCGTGTCTGCCCAGCCAAGCAGCCGGGGAAAGATGCCGTTTGCCGTGGCCTGTGTGGGCAGCCCGAAAAAGACACCGCCCAGCCCGAACCGGCTGGCCATAATCTCCGCAGCGGCCAGCGCCGCCTCGGTTTTGCCCACGCCCATCTGTGCTTCCAAGATCAGAATACCCGGTTCCGCTGCGGTATCTGCAGCCTTCAGAACAGCCCTCTGCACCGCATTGGGCGCAAAGCCGAACCGCACCGCAAACTCCTGCAGATCGGCGACGCCCGGCTGTGCCTCCCACGGGAAGGGCAGCGCCAGCTTTTCCCACGCCCTGTCCACCCGTGCCGGGTAATCTTCCATGCTGCCCAGCTCCTCCACCGGGATCAGGGGGAAGTATTCCGTATTGCTGGCGATCCAGTCTGCCATGATCAGAAGTCCGGTCAGAAGCACTTCCTCCTGCGGGTCCAAATCATCCAGCTCCGCCGTGTCGTCAAAGCCGCAGTCCTGCAAAACAGTCATGAGCAGCTCTGTCCAGAAGCTCTCCCAGACCTTTTTCTGTCCTTTGGGGTAGTAGTTGCTCTCCCAGCACTCCAGCTGGGCATCGACCGCCGCGCAGCTCTGGGGCTTTCCGTGGTGCGCCCCCACAATGGAAGCTATCCCGCCGGGACAATCATCCCACAGCAGGATCGCCTCGCCCGCCCGGGCATGCGGCGACTCCCGACGGTTCTGTTCAGGACAGTCCAGCGGCGTCAATGTTTCCAGCCTCTGCCGCGCCTCCGGCAGGGTACGTAGGATATTCGCCTGAAAGACTACCGTAGCCTTGCCTATATCATGGATCCCGCCCAGAAACCGGGCATGCGCGAGCAATGCTTCCTCATGCTCAAAGCCCATGACCCGTTTTACGCTTTCCGGGAGCCACTGCCGGACCAGCCGTTCCATGATGCCCGCCGTATCCCACAGGTGCATCCAGAGCGGTAGCCACAGGCTGGTATTCTCCTGGTCCGTTTTACCGACCAAAAACCTTGTTTTATTCAACGTCCATCGCATTTTTGCTCCTTTTCCGGTATGTGTACCTTCTATGTGCCGAGCATAGCAGATAATATGTACTATAATCAGTACTTTTAACATTTTATCTCCGCAAACAAAAAAACGACGCACCGGGTCGTTCCCCATCAAAACGGAAGCATCCTCGCAAGGTAAAGGCAATACCGCATAATTCTAAGTGCCGATACGGCGAGCGAGGTGCGGCAGATGCCGTACCGCAGCCGCCGGAACGGTGCTTAAGTCGTTAGGCGAGAATTGTGCGGTATTGCCTACATCTTGTTGTCCATGCAAAATTCATATAGACGCTCTCAAAATCGCGTTTTTCACACCATCCCTCAGATAGGCCTCATTCAGCGTTTTCTTGGTATAATCAGATATATTCCCGCCGTTTTCTCCGTCAGAAGCGCCGTAAAGTAACACTCCCAGCTAAAATATTCCTTGCTGTCCATCGTTCATATGGGTGCGAATCATATCCACAAGGGTCGTTTTTCCCGTTGCACTATCTCCGCGAATGATGGTTAAGTTGCGTCGCAGTTCAAACTCATATTTCAGGTACTTTGTGCCAACGACCACTTTATGAATGCCTTTCATTTCTGTCAGCCCCTTTACACAAACTCACCTGCGGCCAAAATCATCTCTTCCATACTGTGAACGATTTGATTCGTATTCAGCACTTTTATTGTAAACGGCTTTTTGCCAAAGTCCATCAAATGGCGTAAATTCACCGTGCGGTCTTCCTGCTCCGCAATTTTGAGTAGCCACTTTGCACAGTTGTCACCACAAGTCGATGCATTGAACACTTTCTCTGGCTCAAACTTTACCAAAATCAGGGTCTTTACACCACCAGACAAAGCAGTCGGTGGAATTTTGCCCAAGACCGGGCTGTCGATGATACCACTGTCAATCACAGTGGAGCTATCTACATCCCGAATCATTTCCCTGACCATCGGGTCGATGATCCAGCTTTCCTCGTAGTCGTATTTGAAATAAGAAGCCGTATTGTACACCGCTTCCTTCATATCACCGTAAAAGACATTCAGCATAGTATCACCTCATTGATGTGCATACTTCTGCTATCATTGTACCCTCTTTCAGCTTACAAAACAAGATGCAAAAAGCTCTTGGTCTCCATTACAGAAGCCAAGAGCTTTTATCTACCTTATTCTATCAGATTTTATTTTCGGGGAGACTTAATCGCAGCCTGAGCGGGTGCCAAAATTACAGAGCATTCCTCGCTTCATTTGTTCTATGCGATTACCCTCAATCTCATAGCCTTTTTTCAAATCCGCCATGGATCAGAGGACCTACAAAGAATGTGACGAAGGCATTGGGATCCTGCTCGTGAATAATTTCCTGCAGCTCCCCGATTTCATACTTGTTCACGGCACAGAAAAGGATCTTCTTAGGGTGGTTGGTGTACGCACCGTATCCGTTCCAGAAGGTGACGCCGCGTCCCATCTTCTGCAGGATTTCAGTCTGCACAGTGGAAACATCCGTAAATATCAGGGCCGCCACATTGATGTTCTGGTCGTGAAACCTATCTGCCACCGTATACAGGATTGCCACAAAGATGATGGAGTACATCGTAGTTTCCAAATCAAAAAGGAATAGGCAGACCGAAAAGAGAACCGCATTGACATAAATAGAAAGCCGTCCGCTTTTAAAATCCGGGTATTTCTTTACCAGACACATGCATGCAATGTCCATGCCGCCACAGCACCCACTGCCCCGCAGCGCATAGCCGACACCTACACCACAGAGAATAGCGCCGAAGATACTGTTTAGCAGCACATCCTCCACAAGGGGTGCTTTGAGCGGCGGAAGTACTGAGAGAAGCAACGTCTGCACTGCTACCGAGAGCATGGTTTTGATGCAGAACCTGCGGCTCATGACCCGGTATCCTATCAGGAACAGCGGTACATTGATGAGGAAATTGATCATACCAACAAGGTTTGCATCACTGCGGATTGCAATGAATCTACGCAGAAAAATCTCTATAATCTGAGCCAGGCCTATCACACCGCCAAAGTTGATACCATTGGGGGTGACAAACAGGTAGATACCCAAAGTCAGTAGTGTGGAGCCAAATATCAGATCAAAATACTGCTTATATGCTTTATTCATAGCACTCTTCCCGAATCTTCTGTGCATACCAACCAAAAGAATCTTTTTTGTAGCGGGCGAGGTCTCCGGTGCCGTCGTTATGTTTATTTATATAGACCAGTCCGTACCGCTTATCCATTTCACCGCCGCCCGCGCTGACCAGATCGATGATGCCCCAGACCAGATATCCCATGCAGGGAATGCCGTCCTCCAGAACGGCTTTTTTCATCTGGGTGATATGAGCATCGAGATACTCCACCCGGTAGGGGTCATGGACGGAACCATCCACTTCCAGAGTATCCTCCACGCCCAAACCGTTTTCCACAATGAACAGCGGCTTGTGATAGCGATCATACAGATCATTCATGGTCACGCGCAGGCCGACCGGGTCGATCTGACGTCCCCATTTCGTGATCTGCAGATACGGGTTGCGCAGGGTAGTAATGGCGTTGCCATCCGCCACATTTTTCAGATGCTCCGGATCCGTGGAGATCAGCCTGGAGGAATAGTAACTGAATCCCAGAAAATCGCAGGTGTTCTGAGCCAGAAGTTCGTCATCACCCGGCTGTTCGTCCAGCGTGATGCCCAATTTTGCAAAGTAATTCCGGGCGAATCCGGAGTAACAGCCGTTCAATTGGACATCCGGAAAAATGTAATTTTTGTTGTTACTGATACGTGCTTCCATCACATCATTGGGGTTACAGGAATAGGGATAAAAGCTTCCGGCCGCCATCATGCATCCAATTCGGAAATTCGGGTTGATTTTTTTACCGATCCGCACCGCGCAGGCACTTGCCACCAGCTGGTTATGCGCGGCATTGTACACGATCTGGTTAAACTCCGGGTCGTCCTTGTCCACCAGCAGGCCACCGCCCAGATAAGGGATGTGGGTGATCATGTTGATCTCATTGAAGGTCATCCAGTATTTTACCAGATTCCGGTAGCGGTCAAACACGGTGGCAGCATATTTTTCATACAGTGCAATCAGCCTGCGGTCTGCCCAGGCACCATATTTCCGGATCAGGGCTTCCGGCACATCAAAGTGGCACAGGGTGACCACCGGCTCTATCCCGTACCTACGACACTCCGTAAACAGTTCCTCGTAAAAACGCAGGCCATCTTCGTTCGGGGCGTTCTCTTCCCCGGTCGGATAGATCCGCGTCCATAAAATGGACAAACGCAGCGCCTTGATCCCGCTCTCTGCAAGAAGGTGGATATCCTCTTTGTATCGATGATAAAAATCAATTGCTTCCCGACTAGGATAATAATCGTACCGCGTTTCCAGAATGTTTCCCGGATGCAGCATGGCATTCCATCTGCCGTGGGCTGCATCCGGCAGAAAGTCAGCAGACGCAGGCAGCCTGCCGTCTTCCTGCCAGGCACCCTCGCACTGGTTAGCCGCAAGTGCTCCACCCCACAAAAAATCGGACTTAAGTTTCATAATACCTCCAACGCCCCGGGACGCATGCGCTCCCCGGGGCGAACAAAATTTTGAGATCAGTGTTTCTTCAAGATTTCCTCGTCAAAGCCAAAGAGAATCGTAAGTACACAGGATGCTACGATCGTCACGATGATTGCAATAACCATAGCCACGATGGTATCCTCAAAGATCGGCAGGGCAAACAGGGAGGAAGAACCATACTCGTAGTTATGGGCACCCAGCAGAGCGGCCACGACACCACCGATGGCGCCGCCGAGGGAAACAGCCCACATAGGTTTCTTCAGCGGCAGGTTAAAACCGTAAATGGCCGGCTCGGTCACACTAGCAAAGATGCAGCCCACTGCAACGGACAGTGCTTCGGATTTGATTGCCTTGTCCTTTGCCTTGATGGCGATACCCAGAGAAGCGCCGCCTTCTGCCATGTTGGACAGCAGCATACCGGGGCGGAACAGGGGATCAAAACCAGTTTCCGACAGCAGCTGGATCATGGGAGCTCCCAAGGTCATGTGCATACCGGTCATGACCATGTAGGGGAACAGAGCCGTAAACAGAGCAACCGTGATGGGGCCTGCAATGTTATACAACCACAGGATCGCGGCGGTGACATAGGTACCTGCCAGCTGACCCAGAGGCGCCAGTGCAAGGATTGAGACGGCATAGGTGGCGGCCATTGTCAACGTACCGACAAAGATAGGCTTGAACACGCCGGGGATCACTTTGTTCAGGAATTTTTCCACATAATACGCAACGATTGCCAGCAGCAGCGCAGGAAGCAGAGAACTGCCGTATCCTTTCAGGGCAACATTGATACCAAACATGGTGACTGGATCGCCAGCACTTACAATAGCCGTCCATTCAGGAGCGACCAGTGCACCGGCCACGACCATGGAATACGTGGGGGTCGCACCCAGTTTCTTGGCCGCTCCATAAGCGACCAGAATGGGCATGAAATAAAATACCGCATTGCCCACGATGCTCAGCAGCGTATAAGTAGAACTGTCCGCAAAGGGAGCATAAACCTTGGAGATCAGCAGCAGGAACACCTTGATCATGCCGCCGCCGATCAGTGCCGGAACCATAGGCTGTACGGCAGCGGAAATGTAACCAATCACTGCCTGCCCAACCGAAATCTTTTCGCCTTTCAGGTCACCGTCCAGTTTTTCGTCCACAGCGCCGCCATCGCTGTAGCCCAGCTTCAGCACCTCTTCATAAACCTTCAGCAGATCATTGCCGATGATGACCTGCAGCTGACCGCCCTGATAGGTGACGCCCAACACGCCGTCCAGATCATTGATAGCTTTCCGGTCTACCTTCTTGACGTCCTTGACCGTCATGCGCAGACGGGTCATGCAGTGAAATACGGAAGTAACATTTTCCTTTGCTCCAGCCAACGTCATGATATTCTGCGCCAGCTGTTTGAAATCTTTTGCCATTGTAACATCCTCCAAAAAATCTTCCTGGATGGTAACGGACAAAATGTTCCGGTTCAGTTCCGTACCGGAAACCCCATCCAAACGGTTCAGTTCTTCTAGATCTGCCATACCGCTGTCTTTCACAGTGACATACAGGTGCTCTCCGTCAAAACGTTTTCGTGCAACATTGCCTTCACCACCGATGTGATGTATGATAGTTTGAAAGAATGCATTCTGTTTCATGGCTAATCCTCCTGATTTTTTATCTGAAAAACGATGCGGGCCCTGCACCGCTGTTCATTCAATATGTAATAAAAGATCCGGGCACAAAGCGCCTTCAAACTACCTGAAAACGCAAGCGTTTTCAGGTCGGATGCGCTCTGTCCCCGGATCACGTCCCGCAAATGGCGAGTGCCGCTCCAAGCAACGGAAGCTGTTTATGTATTTTTCTGGCAGACGCGGTTGATATGCAACATCAAATAGAGAAGCTCCTCATCATTACAGCACCAATTCTCCTGCTTTTGCAAGAAAGCCGCAATCTTTTTAGCACAGATATATGTTTTAGGGTAATCATTGGCCAGCATCTTTACCATGCTGCCACTCCCCGTTTCGCTCTGAGTACCGCTCATCAGCCGTTGGATGAGATAGCGGATATGCATCGTGAACCGGTAGTAACTGTAGCTGTCCTTATCCAGTTTCAGGTTCATTTCCCGCTCCACAATGGACTCCACGCCTTCCTGAATCTCCAACGCCTTTACGAGGGAATGGATCTCGCTGTTTTCGATTTCAGCATTGATCAAATGCATTGCAATGCTGACCGCTTCGGAATCCGGAAGTGAGACCCCCGTGTATTCCTTCAGGATATCCAATGCTTTTACGCCCAGATCAAACTCATTGGGGTACAGATGACGGATATCATAGGCAATGGGAATCGTCAGGTTCAACCCGCTGCGAAAGCGCTCCACCGCAAAGTTCAGGTGGTCGGCCAGTGTCAGCGGCAGGTTGGAGTTAAGGGTCGTATTCAGTACGACCTGCGCATCTTCTGTAATGTCGGCACTCGCCAGAAGAATCTCCTGCGGAAGAGTACTGATCATCTCAAAATAACGCGGGTCGATATCGTAAAACGTGCGGTCTATCCGCGACATATCCGTCAGTTCGTATGGAACCGCCGGAAACCCGATGCCCTTACCAATCACGATCAGTTCCTTCCCGCGGGAGTCCTGAGCAACAGCGGCACTGTTATTGATTTTCCGAACAATTCGCATAGCACCCACCCTCTCCGTTTCGGATAAAGAAAAAGCCTCGGACTGCAGTCATAATTATACCTGCAGGTATAGACACTCTACCGAGCACTATCCTTTGTTCACAAGTACAACTGACGCTTCCGAGGAATCACGTGTTGTAATAAGATGTTAACATAAAATTCATAGAGATTCCATTCGCCTTTTTTACAATTTTATCGATCATTTTTTGTGCATAAATACTTCTTCTTTTAACTTTAAACCATTCATAAATCCACCACCTTATTCGACCGATGTACGCTTTCTTTTCTATTATTGGAACCTCTTTCCGCTTACAAAACAAGATGCAAAAAAACTCTTGGCCTCCATTACAGAAGCCAAGAGCTTTTTTCTTCTTTGTCCTATCAGATTTTATTTCCGGGGAGACTTAATCGCAGCCTGTTCTGCACTTTATAAACAGAGAGTACAAGAAATCACACACTTGCGTCATTTACTTTTTTAGATATTCGATTTTTTATCCTTTTCGTAATATTTTTAGAAAATAACACATTTTTGATTTTGCAGTTTTTTGGACAAACTACAACGCATTTTTTCATCCATTTTCCATCCATTTTTTCTCAAAAATGGAACTTCAAAAAATTTTCCATATCACAAAAAGGAGGTGTTTTTCCACATGAACACACCCATACAGTTGAAAATCCGAGGTCACCCCCAAATGACGCTGGACTACTTCTACGGGCAGTCGGGCGAATTGTTCTCCTACTTCCGCATCCCAAAGGCGTTGTTTCAGAACCACCGTTTCCGGCAGCTCTCCACCGATGCCCGGACACTGTACGGCATCCTGCTGGACCGCATGAGCCTGTCGGTCAAGAACGGCTGGCTGGACGAGCAGGGGCGAGTGTATATCATTTACACCGTCCGGGAAGTGCAGGAATCTCTCTGCTGTGCCGAACACAAAGCGGTCAAGCTGTTCCGGGAACTGGAGGACATGGACCTCATCGAGCGTAAACGCCGTGGTCTGGGCAGACCCAGCCTGATTTACGTCAAGGACTTTTCCTCTGGCTTGCCAAAAGCGCAAGTACAGAATTGCCCAAACAGCAATTCAGGTGCTGCCGAAAGCGCAATTCTGGTGCAGCCAAAACCGCAAGCAAATAAGACTGATAAGAATAAGACAGAGTGGAACGATCCTGACCCTATCTATTCCGGGGGTATCCGGGAGCAGCTTGAGGATTATTTTTATCGGGCATTGGAGGTAGACCTTCTGCTCCGGCTCTGCCCGGATGATGAGGATACCATCTATCAGATCGTAGACCTGCTTGTGGACACCTGTTCCACCAAACGCAAGATGTTGCGAATCGCCGGAGATGACAAGCCTGCCGAAGTGGTACGCAGTCGGCTGAAAAAGCTGAACGCCGACCACATCCGTTTTGTGCTGGATTCTCTGGCAGAAAACACCGCCCCGGTGCGGAACATGAAGCAGTATCTGCTGGCGATGCTCTACAATGCGCCCACCACCATGAACCTCTACTATCAGAACAAGACGAACCACGACTTTGCGCGCGGTTCACCGAAAGCGGGGTGATGTTATCGCAAAGAAAGCTACGATTATCGCAGTCACCAATCAAAAAGGCGGTGTGGGGAAAAGCACCACCTGTGAAAATCTGGGTGTTGGCCTTGCAGCTGAGGGCAAGAAAGTTCTGTTGGTGGATGCTGATCCACAGGGCTCACTTACCATTAGTATGGGCTGGCAGCAGCCCGATGAACTGTCCACCACCCTCTCCACCCTGATGCAGAAAGCCATGAACGACCAGCCCATCCAGCCCGGCGAGGGCATTCTGCACCACGCAGAGGGCGTTGACCTGATCCCTGCCAACATCGAACTGGCAGGGCTGGAAGTGGCGCTGGTGAACAGCATGAACCGGGAAAAGATGCTGAAACAAGTGCTGGACAGTGCCAAGCGGGAGTACGATTTTATTCTGCTGGACTGTATGCCCTCGCTGGGGATGCTCACCATCAACGCACTGGCGGCGGCAGACGCTGCCCTGATTCCTGTGCAGGCGCAATACCTTTCCGCAAAGGGTCTGGAACAGCTTTTGCAGACGGTGCAGAAGGTTCGGCGGCAGATCAACCCGAAGCTGAAAATCGAGGGTATCTTGCTGACCATGACCGACAGCCGCACCAACTACGGAAAGCAGATCAGCAACCTGATTCGGCAGGCATACGGAAAACACCTGAAGGTGTTCGAGCAGACCATTCCCCGTTCCGTCCGTGCGGCAGAAACCAGTGCGGCAGGCAAAAGCATCTTTGCCTATGACCCCAAAGGCAAGGTGGCAGAAGCCTACAAATCTCTTGCAAAGGAGGTGCAGGCGGATGCCAATCGACAGCGGAAACTTAGCTCTGAAAGGGCTAGATGACCTGTTTTCCACCGAGGAAAACCGACAGGAGGAACAGCGGGAGCAGGTACAGCAGATTCCCATTGACGAGCTGCACCCTTTCACCAACCACCCTTTCAAGGTGCTGGACGATGAAGCCATGACCCGGACGGTGGAGAGTATCGCACAGTACGGCGTGCTGGCTCCGCTGATTGCCCGCCCTCGCCCGGACGGTAACGGCTACGAGATCATCTCTGGGCACCGCCGTCAGTATGCGGCTAAACTTGCTGGGCTGGACACCCTGCCGGTCATTGTGCGGCAGATGTCGGACGATGCTGCTGTGATATTGATGGTGGATTCCAACCTTCAGCGTGAACACATCCTGCCCAGTGAAAGGGCTTTTGCCTACAAAATGAAGCTGGAAGCTCTAAAAAATCAAGGTGCTAGGTCGGATTTGACTTCGCCGCAAGTTGCGGCGAAGTTCCGCAGCGATGATGTGGTTGCAAAAGACCAAGGTATAAGCGGTGATACAGTTCGACGTTATATCCGCCTGACCAACCTTGTCCCGGAACTGCTGGACATGGTGGATGAAAAGAAGATTGCCTTCAATCCCGCTGTGGAGCTGTCCTATCTGAACGAAAGCCAACAGCGGGATTTTTTAGAAGCCATGGATGGTACCCAAAATGCCCCATCTGTATCGCAGGCTCAGCAACTAAAGAAGATGGCGCAGTGTGGTGAGTTCACCTATGAAAAGGCGTTTGATATTTTGGGGCAGGAAAAGAAGAGTGAGCAGGACACCGTAACTATCAAAAACGACATCCTGCGAAAATACTTTCCACGCAGCTATACGCCTCGGCAAATGGAAGAAAAAATCATCCAGCTTTTGGATGCGTGGCAGAAAAAACAGCAGCGCCGCAACGAACGCTGACCCGTAACGAAAGACCCGATGGGGTCTTTTTTGTTTGCAAAAATTTGGAGGTAACGCCTATGAAC
>OGMO01000940.1_pt1 | contig 21384 bp, 17 predicted proteins | sample 1573241 | NCBI WGS metagenome assembly OGMO01 (sample SAMEA2581896, study PRJEB24529) | metagenome | biome: Human gut stool | place: China | collected 2011 | reverse complement strand
ACCTCCAAACTGAGTAATTTTATCTTACATCAGTTTGGAGGTTTACACAAACTTTAGGATACTCTCTCATATGGATAAAAAACACCATTCCCAATCTGCCAACAACTCTGCCAATTTCTTCCAATTCCCCCATCCCGATTGTCCTCATCAAAATCACCCGTTATACTGTAACTATCCCCCGGTTTCCTCGGAAATCCGTGGGCAGAAAATCAGAACAGCATGAGAGGAAACAACATGAGGACAATCGACAAAAATACCATACAATCCTATCAAAATCACATTTATACACAGGAAAAATCCCAGAATACCATCGACAAATACATCCGCGACATCCGCACCTTCACCGCCTGGCTGCAGACACAGGAACAGAAAGACATCACCAAAGAATGCGTGATCCGCTACAAAAAACATCTCGAAGCCAAATACATGCCGTCCAGCGCCAACAGCATGCTCATCGCCTTAAACGGCTTCTTCGGATACACAGGCTGGCACGACTGTTTCGTCACGATCTTCAAGACCCAGCCAAACCACATCTATGCGCAGGAAAAAGAGATGATGCGCGCCGAATACGAAAAACTCATCGCAACTGCAAAAGAGAATGGCAACCTCCGCCTTGCCATGATCATCGAGATCATCGGCAGCACCGGCATGCGCATCAGTGAACTTGCATCGGTCACGGTGGAGGCAGTGAGCACCGGAAAGATCAGCATATCCTGCAAAGGAAAACACCGCGAGATCTATCTCGTACACAAACTGAAAATGAAACTGCTCGACTATTGCAAAAAGAAAGGCATCAGAAGCGGCGCAGTCTTCATCACGAAAAACGGAAACCCGGTAGACCGCAGCAACATCTGGACGGAAATGAAAAAAACGCCGAAAAAGCAGGCGTTGCACTGGAGAAAGCATTTCCGCATAACCTCCGCCATTTCTTTGCACGCGTCTACTACAGCATACATAAAAACATCAGCCAGCTTGCGGATATCCTCGGACACAGCAGTATCAATACCACAAGGATCTACTTAGCGACCACAGAGGAAGACCATGTCAAAAAATTGGAGCGTCTGGATCTGGTCGTCTGAACGACAGAAATAAAAAGACACAACATAATGTAGATTATGTTGTGAATGCATTCAGATGAAAGTATGGTAATTATTACCAATAACTTCCGAGTATTATTTTTTTATCAAAAAATCCGATAAATGTCAATTAGTCTGATGCTAAAATTCGACAAAAAATCCCACTTTTATAAAAGAAGCACTAATATCATAGTACTTCTCTAGAATATTGTTGTCATTTTTGCACAAAAATAAGACCAGACTTCTGTAAACGCCTGATTTTTCAGTATTTCACGGTTTTACAGCTTGAAATCATGTTTTTCTAACCGTACTACATTCATAGATAACTGCTAAAAACCAGAAATTTTATAAATCTGTCCAAAATCCCGATGAAACCGGGCAAAAGAGCCATTCCTCCACACAACATAATCTACATTATGTTGTGGAGCTTTCTTTATGCAATAAAAATTAAGGAGGAAACCTATGAGAAGGACGAAAGCAAACCGTGCATTGACATTTGTGATGGCAGCCGCACTGCTCATCGGATCGATCCACGGTGTAGGTGCAAAAGAGCAGAGCAAAGCTTATGATGCACCGGAACTGACGCTCACACAGGGCGTGACAGACTATGACCTGACGGAAGGGATCACGTATGACAGTGAAAAATATACCCTGTCCGTCACTGACACAGGAAACTTTGATATCAATGTGGCTGGAGATTATGAGATCTCATACGCACTGACGGAAAAGGAAAGCAGTGTAAATGTAACTGAAAGTGTGGAGAACACAGACAGTGTAGAAAGCATAGAAAACATAGAAAGCACCGAGACAGTGTCAGGCACAGAAACGATAGAAACGACAGATGCCATGGCAACGGTGGAAGATACGGATCAGACACCGGAAGGGGATGCCGCCAATACCGTTGATACGCAGGAAAAGCAGGTCATCACCTTTACAAGAACAGTTCATGTAGTAGCGGCTTCTGAGGACGAAGTACCTATGTATGAAGCACGGGAACTTGTGCTGGTACAGGGGGAGGAAGGCTATGACCTGACAGATGAGATCCTCTATGATGATGTAAAATATACGTTAACAGTAGGGGATCTTGGAGGCTTCGATATTAACAAGATCGGCTCCTACGAAGTGACCTATTCCCTTACGCCTGTGGCAACACAAGAGACACAGGGAAATGGACAGGATGACACACAGGATAACCAGGTCATCACATTTCAGAGAACAGTTACCGTGAAGGAAGCCGTGGAAGAAAACGGGGAGTTTGAAGTTCCGGAACTCTACCTGGAGCAGGGGCAGGAAGACTATGACCTTGCGGCAGGACTTGTTTATGATGAAAATAAGTACAAACTGAATATAAAGGATGATGGGAATTTTGACATTATGCTTTCGGGAGAGTACAAGGTGACATTTGTTCTTAATCCGCTGGAAGAGAATCCGGATTCTGAGAACAATACAGGCGATGCGGATACTTCTGATCCGGATCAGACGGAGGATACTTTTGTAATCCCGGAAGGAATCACGACCTTTACCAGAAAGGTAATTGTTTCACCGTCTTTAGTACGTAGTGCAGGACTTCTGGATGATCTGGATACATGGCCCGATGAAAGTCTTTTAACGGAAGATTATATTGAAATTAATTTCAAAGTGGGCGTATCGATCACACCAGGAAAAACGATAACTGTACGCGCCGGACAGACCATAACGGTCAGCAATGATACACTGTCAGGTGGAACCAATACGCTGTTCAATGTCGAGGATGGCGGACACCTGACTCTGAACAATGTTACGATCACCGGAAATACCGTAGGTGACCAGGGCGCTGTGTGTGTACAAAATGGTGCGCTGCTTGACCTGGGATATAATGATAAGAGTCCATCCATAACACCACAGATCAGTGGTAATACAAAGGACGGCAATGCGCGGAACCTTGTGGTTGCTGATGGGGCGAGAGTGCGGTTGAATGCAAAGCCTGCGAATCCGATCGGCATCAGCCATACGGCTGATATGAACGCAAACACTCCCAAAGAGGTGATGCATGGTGGACGATATGCAATTGCTGGAGATCAGGGCAGCAACACAAACAACGAAACTGCCATCACAGCAGACCGTAGTGACTGTGTTATTTCCTATGCTTATGACAAACTGATCTTGAATCTCAGCAAGAAGCAGGTTTTAATCTGGGATCCGGTTTCTTATTGTCATGATAATTCAACAGGAGCACCAGGTGTTTTATGGGAAAATACTACGACATCTTTTCAGAGTGCAGGGGCAGAAGTGAAGGAATATAGAGGAACCAATAAGAGCAATCCGATGACTCTTGTAGCGGCAGGTGAGACCGAGGAATCTGTAGGAAAGTACGATTTGATTTATATTCGTGCTCCATATATTGATCTTACGGAAGATGACAAAGCAATCCTGTTAAACTATTTAAGTCACGGTGGGCGTATTTTTATTCAGGCAGAGGATTCTCATCCATATTGGATAGAAGGTAATGGAGCAAAGAATTCTTTTACAGAAATGAATGCAAAAGCATCTGAACTTGCAGTAGCACTCGGTGCGCAGTTTACCGTGAATCAGAGTCTTGGTATGGCTTTGCAGGAGTCAGGCCGTGACTGCAGAGTGCTGTTTGGAACAGCTCAAACAACGACAGGAACGGGACTTACTGCTGGAATGAATACCTGGTCTTTAGCAGCTGCAAGCCCAATTAATGTTCCGAGTGGAGCGACAGGTGTTGAAGTTTTGATGTCAACACAAACTTATCGCTGGGTGGGAACACCAGGATTTGCTACATTGCCTCAGGAGCAGGGCATCAAGGCTTGGTGCGTTGACCAGGCGGCTGGAAATCTGAATGGAGTTAAATGGGGACGACTGACAGTTTCCACCGATGCAAATATGTGGGCAGTGTCTTCTTTTCAAGGCAGCCAGCTCGAGAATGCCAGAATATTTGCTGGAAATTTGCTGACGAATTCCCGTAAAAATCGTATTTCTGCAGCAGCCGGTGTCAATCCGAATGCAACAGTGACGAATGAACAGGCACAAATCAATACAACAAAGTATCAGACCATCTCACAAGCCTTGGCAAAGGTAAAGATGAATGAAACCGTGGAGCTGCTTGCAGCTAGTGGCCTGACACCTGCAAGCAACGAGTTGTTATATAATACATCTTCTATTAAGGAAATGAACGGCAACACCGTCCATGCAGATAGCAATGGTACGAACATTGATGTGAGTGATACCGGTGCGGTCACACTCCGCAGTGGTGAGGTTACGGTAAGCAACACGGGTGCGAATACACGAAAGCTCACGGTGGACGGCTATGTGCTTACATCCGGGACAGATTATACAGTCAAGGCGGTAGATACGAACAACAATACCACCTTAGGCGGCAGCGACGTGAGTGTCACATTAAAGGCTATTGGAGATACCTTCACTGCTGTGAAGGATGGTGCAACCTATACCTATACCGCAACGAAGGCTGACCAGACCTTTTACCTTGGGGAATACTCCGCTGTATTAAACTGGGAGGAACGTAGCGGAGTGGCAGCACTGGCATCAATTGGTTCCCCGGAATTTCCGGCTGAACTGGTGAAACCACAGACACAGCCGAATAATCCCTATCATCAGCTTACCCCTTACACGGTGACCATTAAGCCGAGAGAGGATTATTCCATTGATGTAGATAAGGTGTGGGTATCCATGGGCGTGGACGCACAGGGAGATCCACAGATGCTGGATGCTTCTGAATTTGATAAATCAAAGGATCCGAATACTGGTATCATCACGGTAACTGTTAAGAAGCCGGTAGATGGCGACCTGATCTATTATGTTGGTAAGGTGAACGGCGGAAGCAGTTCCGGTTCCACCGTAACCCATGACAGGACAACCATTCAGGTGACATCAGCGGCTGGCTCCGCTGTGACGACACCGGAATTTACAGCGACTTATTTTGACGAACAGAAGAGTAAAGACATCACGGTAAGCAGTCAGAACGGCAAAGTGGAAGTATTTAAGAATGTGGAAGTCACATTGAAGTTCCCTGCCATGAATACATCAGATCCGAACCCTACGGAAGGAGCGTTAGGGATTACGGAGGATGAAACCTTTGACATACTTACGAAGCTGGCAGAGACAGGAAGTGCCACAGACCTGAAGGCAGGCTTTGAATGGACGGATAAGAGTTACACCTATAAGTTCACTTCCACATCGGCCGCTTACAATCTGGAAGCGTCCTATGAAAAGTCCCACGTCGTGCATATCCATGTTTCCGGAGGCTCCATGGATGCAAGCACGATTCCGGCAGGCCTGGAAGCGAACAAACAGAGTCTGAGCAATATCCGTATCATTGTCCCGGATCAGACGAAGCTGGACAATCTGAAATTTACACCGGATGGAAGTTTACAGAATCCTTCATTTACAGCAAAATGGCTCTCTCATGATAATACGACAGATCTGGGAGCAGTAAACTTCAGTGAGGACGCAGGAAGCTGGAAGGGCAGTACACTGGCGGTCACACAGCCAAGTTATCTGAACGTAAGCTTTGTTGCAGGTCAGATGCTGACAATCCGTATCAAGGGTGGAACGCTGGATACAGCCTACGGAACGCCTGTGAGAAACTGGATCACCAAGGCAGCTGCTTCCTCCGGATTTGATCATGAATACCAGTTAGTGGTACCAGAAAATGACCAGACCGTACACTTTAAGATCAATGTGGAAGGCAGCAATATATTAAAAAGCATTCTTGCGAACACAAAAGACGTTACTTCAATGGTGGAAGCAGTAAAAGATCAGAATAACAGGATCATTGCTTATACGAATGGGGATGCGGGCAGTACGATCGGGGAGGCAACGACCATTGATGTCACCCTGGTTCCATCGTGTACCGTGACATTCTGGAATAAAGAAATCAGTCCGGAAAAGAAGATCGGCACTGAGATGGTCATGGAAGGCGGAAAGCTGGATAAGGCAGCCTATGAGAAGATGGCGGCAGGTGCAGTCCTGCCAGGATATCAGTTTATGGCATGGAAGGATACGGAAGGAAAGGTTTATACCGACCAGACTGTGATCAGTGCGTCTACAGAACTGCATGCGGTATTCCGTGAGAAGGCCAATATTTCCCAGAATGGAAATATCATTGCAGCAAACGATTTCAAGATACATCTGAATTCGGTCAAAAAAGGAGCATTTAATACGTCAGAGGCAGTCAAGCGTGCCAAAGCAGAAGCGTATGATGCAAACGGTAAGGATGTCACAAAACTCATTTCTGTGGAAGGATTGAATGCAGTGCAGAAAGAAGGAACCTTCCCGCTGACTTTCAAGTATGGCGATGCTTCCATAACGGTAAATGTTACAGTGACCAATACGATCCCTGTTGTGACCGGAAAGACAGCCTATACACTGACCTTTGAAGGTGTGCCGAACGGTGCATCGGAATACAAAGTATATAGCATGTCAGGCGCAGTGGTAGCGGGAGCAAAGATTGAAGAGACCGCAAACGGCATCTACCGGATCACCGGTCTTGAGAAGGGAACCGAGTATAAGATCGAGGGAGATGTTCTTGGCTCCACAACCGGAAAAACTGCTCTTGTTGATGCAGAAGACATTGCAAAACAGTTTGAAGATAAACAGGGTGATACTAAGGCGAATGGGAAAAAAGACAAAGATGAAGAGGCAGAAAACCCGAATGTCAAAGTAGTAGTAGATGATGAAGGCAATTACAAAGTGATTGTAAAGAAAGATATCAATCACAGCGTGGAAATCCCGGATACCTGGGGAGATGTAAAGGTTGACCTGGGTGGCAACAGCATTAATGGTAATGACGCTGATGCTGCGAACAGTGCAAAGCCGGGACTGATTTTTAAGAAAGACAGTGGAAATGATCATCCGGGAACCAATCTGGTGATCAGTAACGGTAGCATTCAGGGCGGTAACGGATCTGCTGCCCATCCGGATGGTGCAGCCGGTATCGGAACCGCAACACCGGACCGCCCGGCAGATGCAAAGATCACAGTCGGAGCAGACGCAAAAGTCCAGGGTGGAAACGGAGCAGATGCAGGAGACAGTACCGGAGCCGATGCTGCTAATGGCGGTAACGGTGGAGCAGGTATCGAGGGAGAGATCACCCCTACCATAGATGGCGGTACAGTAACCGGCGGAAATGGCGGCAAGGGAGGATCCTCAGACACCGGTGCACCTGGCAATGGTGGAAACGGTGGAACCGGAATCAACGCAGGCGATAAGACCATCACCGTCAAACCTGGCGGAACTGTCAAAGGCGGTGATGCAGGAAACGGCGGAAACGCAACAGGAGATAACACGAACCCGGGCGGAAACGGTGGAAACGGCGGTACAGGAACCGAGACCACGCAGCCGGGAAAGACCGATAATAACGGTGGAACAACATCCGGTGGAAATGGCGGAGACGGCGGTAAATCCGACAACGGAAACGGTGGAACCGGAGGCAACGGCGGCAGCGGCTCCACAGGAGAAAGCAATAACAACGGCGGCACGAACAGTGGCGGATCCGGCGGAAATGGCGGAGACTCAGACAAGGGCAACGGCGGATCCGGCGGTAATGGAGGAAGCTCAGGCGAAACCGGAGGCAACGGTGGTAACAACACCGGAGGAAACGGAGGAAACGGCGGAGACTCCAACAACGGCAATGGTGGCTCCGGAGGAAACGGTGGAGAATCCAACAGCGGAACCGGAGGAAACGGAGGCGATGGAGGAAACGGCAAGAATCCGGGCAACGGAGGAAACGGCGGCGGCTCCAACAGTGGAAACAACGGCAGCTCCGGCAGTGACGGCAGCAAACCAGACAACAACGGCGGAAATGGCGACAGCAACGGTGGCAACAATAACGGCAATGGTGGAAGCAATGGCGGAGATAACGGAAACAATAACGGCGGCTCCGGCAGCGGTGGAAACGGTAATGGCGGAAACGGAAGCGGCAATAACAGCGGAAACGGAAGTAATAATGGAAGCAGTAGCAATGGAAACGCGAACGGAACCAATACCGGTGTCACAGATGGCAAGACCAATGCCACAGATATCGCTGCAGCGGATGGAAACAATGCGTCCGGCGGAAACAAAAATAACAAACACAACAGGAACAACAGAAACAACAACGAGTCAGACCAGACGGATGGTGAGGATGTGACAGAAGGTACAGAGACCGGTGCAGATGCAGACGGAAGCGGAAACACAGACGACAGCATCCCGGCAGACAGCAGTGATGCAGACGGACATATCAGCTTCGCAGACTGCGGATTCCACTGGTATCCAGTCATCCTGATCCTTGTGATCGCAGGATACACAGTCCTGCGTATCCGGAAGATCCGCGGGGAACTTGACGGAGAGTAAGACAGTAACCCCAAAAGATACCAGAACGAAAAAACAATCCCGGGGATATCCACATATCCCCGGACAATAAAAAAAGAAAGACCTATTATCTAAACTTACAAACAACAAATCCAAAATGATATATGTAATTTTTCCAAAATACTTACTTACAAAATATCTGACATGAGCGGGCAGAACAGGAAAGATCCCTGTCAGACCCATTCATGGCAGAAATACAAGGAACAGGAGGATAAGGACCATGGATCCTGAAAGAAGAAAAGTACTGCGGAAGACGCAGAAAAAATGTATCGCAGCCCAGGTGGTGATGTGTGCAGCCTATATATCAGCGGGCATCTTACTGGCTGTGACAGGCAGGCACTGTGTGGCAGATACTCCGATCTATATAGCCGGCGCAGTCATTACAGCCGGCTGCATGGCAGCTCTTGCAGTGTTTGAATCAAGACTTTCAAGAGAACTTGCAGGATGACATGACAGGGGCAGCGCAGGCTGCCCCTGTTGTGCCTGAAAAAGGGATTATAAGGAAGTGACAGATCATGAAAGACAGGAATTTTGTTGAGGAAATAGAAAAGTTAAGGACAGCCGTCTTAGGGTATGACCGTGAGGAAGTCGTGCTCTACATCAGGGAGCTGGTGGAGTACTATGGACAGAAGAACGAGGAGGCAGTGAGGGAACTATATCTGGAAAAGATGCAGCTTGCGGCAGAGAACGCAGGACTGCGGGCACAGATCCCCACACAGGAGAAGCTCTATGCGGAGGCAGAAGGAAAGGCGGAGGAGATCCTGGGCGGTGCAAAGGAGACTGCGGCGACCATCCTTGACCATGCCGGCACCGAAAAGGAACGCATGCTCAAAGAGGCCGGGGAAGCAGAAAAGAGGATCCTTGCAGAGGCAGGGCGGCAGATGGATGTCATCCTGACAAAGACAAGGGAGAAAGTGGAGAAGCAGCAGGCGCTCTACCATCAGTACCGCAGCCGTCTGGAAGCCTTGAAAAACGGACTGGACTGCATCTTTGCAGAGTGTCCGCCGGAGGAAGACACCCGGGATCTGCATGGAAAGCCGCAGAAACCGGGACAGATACAGGCAGACGGATTGGAAGAGACCGGTCTCCGGGAACAGCCATGAACGGGGGAGAACAGTACAGCCTTGACATGGCACTCCTGAAGATCCGTGAGGAAAAACGGAAAAGAAAGATGCGCACAGAGCGCGCCGCCATCCTGTTTGTGGTCTGGCTCATGGTGTTCAGGGTGTGCGGGATCATGCGCGTGGATGGAAATTCCATGCGCCCTGCCTGCCATCCCGGGGACATCGTGTTCTTCCTGCGCATCCTCCCGGACGGCGTGGGCTATGGGGATGCCGTCATCTTAAAGGATGCATCCGGGGAATACCTGATCAAGCGCATCGCAGGGCTGCCGGGGGATGTGATGGAGGTGGACCGTGAGGGACACCTGACAAGGAACGGCGCAGAAGTGCAGGAGACGGATGTCATCTTCGGCCTGTCGGAAACAGGAGACAGCGTGGATTATCCGTACACCGTGCCGGAAGGGAGTTATTTCTTCCTCGGGGACAACCGCCCGGTGTCTTTAGACAGCAGGATGCTCGGTGCGACAGGAAGGGAAGAGATAAAAGGAAAGGTCATCTGGGCAGCGGGGGCTGGGAGATGGAACAAAAAAACAGGTAAGAGGTAAAAGACCATGAGCATTACAGGAGCTTATACTTGGGAAGATTATTTCCAGTCTTGGGATGGAAGCTTATTTCCAGCCCATCTACAACGTGGAAAAGCACAGGATCACCGGGCTTGAGGCGCTGTTCCGTGCAAGGGACGGGAAGGGAGGTTTCCTCGACCCGGAGAGCATTGTGCAGGAGGCGGAGGAAGGCGGCTGGGTGCATGAGATCGACCTGTGGATGATCCGGGAGTGCTGCCGGTGGTTCACGAGGTTTGCGGAACACGGCATCACGCGGATCAACGTGAACCTGTCGCCGCAGACCTGCATGGTGGAGGCTGTCTGGGAGGAGATCAGCAGCTGCCTGGACCGGTACGGCCTCCAGCATGGGAAGATCTGGCTGGAGATGACGGAACTCGGGAAGTCGGCGGATAACGGAAAACTCCTGGAGACCGCACACAGGCTGCAGGATAAGAAGTTCAACCTGGTCATGGATGATTTCGGCAAGGGTGAATCCAATTTCGTGCGGCTGATGGATTTCGAGTTCCAGAGCATCAAGCTGGACAAGGAGCTGGTCTGGGGCATCGACAGCAGGAAGATGGGCATGCCGATCGTGCAGACGCTCCTCGTGTTCGCCCAGAGGAACCACATCTGGGTGACGGCAGAGGGGATCGAGACAAGGGAACAGGCAGCGCAGCTGGAAAAGCTCGGCTGCAACTTTTTACAGGGCTACCTGATTAGCAGGCCGCTCCCGGCAGACAGGTGCGTGGAATTTGTTGCAGACTGGGAGAAAAAAGACATCCTTGCACAGTAAATATCATATAAGGAACAGGAGAGATAAATCATGGGAAAGACAAAATTTGGAACAAAGATCGTATTCTTTTTTGTGATACTGCTCGGTGCAGGGGCAGTGTTATATGCGAAAAACTGCATGGAACAGCTCGCAGCATATGCAGTAAGCCACATGGACGGTGCAGGACAGGCGCAGGCGCAGAGCCAGCTTGCAGCAATGATCGCTTCCGATGTAAAAAAAATGGCAGCCTTTATGACAGCCGGGCTTATCATCACGATCGTTGTGGGTGCTGCAGGCATCATTGATTACATCAGGAGCCTTGACCTTGCCTGCAGCTATTCGGACACCCTCGCACAGGGCGATTTCACACAGGATGTGGAACAGAAATATTTAGACAGGAAAGACAGCATCGGAAACCTTGCGGCAGCTTTCCACAAGATCCGGGAGAGCTTTGCGGGACATCTTGGGAGCGTGAAGGACAATGCAGAGTCCCTGAGCGGCCATGTGTCCTCCATCGGGAAAAACGTGGATGAGATCAACGGCGAGATGGAGGGCATCTCCGCAACGACACAGCAGCTTGCAGCGAGCATGGAGGAATCCGCTGCATCCGCAACGGAGATGAACACCATGTCAGAGGAGATCAACCGGGCGATCAAAAACATCGCAGAGAGCGCACAGGAAGGTGCAGAGCGTGTCAATGACATCCATACCCGTGCCATCAATGCGAAGAAAGAGACCACGGAGAACCGTGCCAATGCACAGCGCATGCACGGCGAGATCAAGGAAAGCCTCGACCAGGCACTGCAGGATGTGGAAGTGGTATCCCGGATCGAGGTCCTGGCACAGACGATCATGGAGATTACCAACCAGACCAATCTTTTATCCTTGAATGCTTCCATCGAGGCGGCGCATGCCGGGGAGATGGGAAAAGGGTTTGCAGTCGTGGCGGACGAGATCCGGAAGCTCGCAACGGAATCCGGTGAGACGGTGGCAACCATCCGGGATGTCACGGACAGCGTGGTGAAAGCGGTGAACCAGCTCACAAAGGACAGCAGGCGTCTGTTAGACTTTGTCGCAACTGATGTGAAATCCAGCTATGACAGCTTTGAGAGCCTTGCGGATGCCTACAACCGGGATTCCGAGTTTGTGGACGGTCTTGTATCGGATTTCAGTGCGACATCCGAGGAACTCTTGGCTTCCATGGACGGCATGATAAATGCGATCGAGGGCGTTGCAAATGCGGCAAACGAGGGCGCAAGCGGGACCTCCGACATGGCAGAACGCATCCAGAACATCACCCTGCGGTGCTCCGAGGTCGCAGAGACCACGGAACAGGCAGGCGCAGCGGCAGAAAAGTTAAAGGCAGACACCGAGATCTTCAGGGTGTGAGAAAGAATACCGGCAGAAAACAGCAGCCATCAGGATGGAGCGCACCGCTAGAGCAATGGTGAAATTGGAGGACAAAAATGAGAAATAAAAAGAGAATGCTTGCCGCAGGACTGATATCCGCGGCACTCCTGTCAGCTGTGACCGGATGCGGCAGTGCATCCGGAAACGTGCAGGATATCCAGAGCATACAGGGGACTGCAGGAGCAGCTGGTGGAACCGTACAGGGTTCCGCCAGCGCAGAAAATGCATCAGACACGGCGTCACAGAACAACAGCAATACAGCAGATCATAAAGCACAGGATAACAGCAGTGGAACAGGAACAGCACAAAACGGCAGCAACACAACAGATCATACAGCACAGACAGGAAACAACGACAGCAGCGGAACATCACAGGCAGGCGTGTCACAACATGCAACCGCAGGTTCTGCCACAATGGTGAACGGTGGCATCACGGAACAGGAAGCGAAGAACATCGCAGCCGGGAATGCAGGGGTCACAGAAGAACAGATCCAGTACATCATGGTAAAACAGGACTGGGATGACGGCCGTGCCAGATATGAGGTGGAATTCACCGCAGCCGGAGTGGAGTACGATTATGAGCTGGATGCATCCGATGGACGCATCCTCTCGGCAGACTCCGAAGTGATAGACAAGGGATACCGTGCATCACAGAATGGTACGACAGGTTCCCAGAACGCAGCCGGCACATCGCAGACAGCACCGGGCGGTGTTTCCATCGAGACAGCAAAACAGACCGTCATGGACAGGATCCCTGGCATCGATGCCGGAAACATCTACATCCATCCGGACTATGACGACGGCATATCTCTCTATGAGGGGGAAGCCTACTATGCGGAGGTAAAGTATGAATTTGAGATCAACGCAGAAAACGGAAACATCATCAGCTGGGAAGCAGAATCCATCTACGACTGAGAAAAAGCCGTTAAAAGGAAAGGTTGAGACAGTCCTGATCATCATTGCCATGACAGGGCTTGTCCTGACCGGCATCACGATCGGGAACAGGATACACCATCATCAGATGTTAAGGGATATCCGTATCAGGTTCGAGCAGCTTCATGACCGGATCGAAGATCAGGACACCGATACAAAAAGTGTTTGAATTTGGCAGCTTTGGAAATGAACTCAGACCATAACAGAAATTTTAAAGTAGAAGCACTCTAATAGAATGATCAATCAGATGAGAACCTGATTAGAATCCATTCTATTAGGGTGCTTTTTGTGAATAAAAATTTTCGAGTTCACGTAAGTTCATTGTGTCGTTTTATGTCGGGTGGTAAAATGAAAAGAAAATGTTAAGAGTCAAAATAAGGTATGGAGGGGATTAGAATTGCAGGATGATAAAATGCCAAAGGTGTTTATTTCATATTCTTGAAGCAGTGATAGACTTGTACTAGAGCTTGCTCAACGCTTAATTTCTCATGGAGTGGATGTTGTGCTTGATAAATGGGAACTAAAAGAAGGGCAAGATAAGTATGCATTTATGGAAAGATGTGTTAATGATCCTGACATTACAAAGGTACTTATAATTTGTGATAGGGTATATGCACAAAAAGCAAATAATCGAACAGGAGGAGTTGGTGATGAGACTGTAATTATTTCTGGTGAAATATATGGAAAAATGAAACAGGAAAAATTTATTCCAATCATTGCTGAAAGAGATGATGAGGGAAATGAGTACTTACCAGCCTATATAAAAACGAGGATATATATAGATCTTTCAGATGCAACAAAATATGAAGAACAATATGAAAAATTGCTTCGGAATATATATGAAAAACCACAGCTTGTGAAACCAAAATTAGGAAAAAAACCAGAGTGGTTGGATGAGGAAAAGACAAATTTTTTTCCATTAAAAGATTTAATTCGTCAAATTCATGGAAGTAATATCTTAAATAAAAGTTTTGCTGTTTTTGCATAAAAAGTACACAAAGAATATTTCAATTATTGATAAGTTGGTATTGGCAATTGTGAAGACCTTTAATGTTGATGAAGCAACTGCATGGGTTGAAGGAAAGAAACAGGATTTAATTAAATTGGATACAGTGACAGAAAATGCATTTAATGAGATATCTGAAAATAAGGGCATAGAGATAGCTAAATTTATCAAGAATATCTCACCTGATAATATGTATATATTATGCAAAAGTAAGATTTCAGAAGTAGGAGAACTGATTAACAGTAATGGTGCTTTATATTTAGATTTTGAAAGTGCTTTGCCATATTATGAGAAAAATGGAATATTAGCAGGAAATGATCCAGAGACAACAGAATTTAATGATATTATGAATTTTTTGTATATGGGAAGAAAAGAAAAAATTAAAGAAATATCAAATGAAAGTAATCCGTATGTGATCTTAAACTTTATGTTTTAAAAAGGTATAAATGTCAAAATCAAAATGTAAGAGGAAAATTATAATTAAAAGAATTTGAAATCTTTAGAGGTGGGGGAGCGCAAGGATCAGCCATATCCTGCGAAATCCCTTTTATAAGGGCGCACATCTTGTCTGCCGGACGCACCAGAAAGGCATCCGCTCCAATACCTATGACATTATCCCCCGTGAGGAATGGGAGGTCATTGAGGGCTGCCATGAGGCGATTGTGACGCCGGAGGAATGGGAACAGGTGCAGGAAGTCAGGATCGTTTATAACTTTGTCGGGGAAATCCCGGAGATTGCAACATAAAAACTTTACCCCATCCCTAAACAACCGAGAGATGGGGTAAAATTTTTTGTTGATCAGAAATGTAAATTAAAAAGTGAGTATGGGAAAAATGCTCTAAAAAATGCAAATATTGTTTGCGGGAAAAGTCTCACCGCTTATGAGAATGTTCGTAATCAGTTAATGCCTGTAAAGCTTTGGGAGCTAATGGGAACAGTGCTATCATGTTAAAAATTGTCATCAGACCGACCCCAACGTCTCCCAAATCCCATACAAACTGGTATGCTGCAATGCCGCCGATAAAGAGCATTACAAGGGCCAGTACCTTGTAGAGCGTCTGAGAGAGCCAGTTATCGCCAAACAAATACGCCACATTTGATCTTGCATAAAACAAAATTCCTAAGAATGTGGAAAAGCTAAATAAAAACAGAATTAGTGCGATGAACACAACACCAAATTCGCCAAAATAGTATGCCATAGCAGCTTGCAGTAAATCCATACCTGCTAACCCCTCGGTTAATTCCTGAGGCACTAAGAGCATAATCATCGCTGTACAGGTGCAGATTACATATGTATCGATGAATACTCCGAGAGCCTGAAAAAGCCCCTCCTTGGCAGGATGGTCGATATCCGCAGCGGCAGCCGCACAGGGGGCGGAACCAGATCCTGCTTCGTTAGAGAATAATCCACGCTTCGCACCGTTCATGATCGCTGCGCCGATACCTCCACCAACAGCTTGCCGCAGACCGAACGCCTCGCTGAAAATCCGGCTCAAAACATCGGGAAGCTGACCAGCATTTTTGACAATGATGAAAATTGTAAGGAAAAAGTAACATGCGGCCATGATTGGCACCATGATATCCAGAACTTTGACAGTGGCGTTTTTCCGCAACACAATTATCGCAGCAATAGCAACTAGAAAAATTGTGGTATACAGCGGAGGAATGTGGAATGCATTTTCAAAAGAAGATGCGACCGAGTTGCTGATCACCTGACTGATTCCACACCAGCAGAGAAGCCCGGATAAGGCAAACAGACATGCGAAGAGGGAATATCTTTGTCTCTTACTCCTTGATGCGAACAGTACGTGGAGATAATACGCCGGACCACCACGGTAACCACCATACAGCGGATCCTTTTCCTTGTAGATTTGGGCCAAAGTCGCCTCTATAAAGGCAGTAGATGCGCCCAAAAGTGCAATGAGCCACATCCAGAATACAGCACCTGCACCTCCTGCGGAGATGGCAGCCACAACGCCCATCAGATTGCCCATGCCTACGCGGCAAGCCGTAGATACAATCAGTGCCTGCAAGCCAGAGATACCGTCAGAATTTTTGGTTTTGTTATTCTCTAGTGTTATACGGATCATTTCTGGGAACATTCGGAGAGGAAGAAAGTGAGTGCGGATCGTAAAATAGATTCCGGCTGGCACCAAAATCATAACCAGAAGGGATATTCCCAGTGTACTTCCTCCTGGAAGCGGGATCTGCACCAGATCTCCCCATAAAAAGTTATAAATTGCATTAATTAATGATATCATCTTAAAAAACATCCTCTCATGATAGGGTAAAATTTCCAAATACAGGTACCAGGACTCATTTGGCAGACATGTGTTCTCCCTATTAAATGTTGCTTCTTATGTCGCTTCTTCTGTTCTGCTTATGAACACTTTAAAAGATTCGCACATATTATAGTTGACAGAAAAAAATTACTACCACTTAACCAGTTGTTGCACCTTCTGGTTTGCCTCTTGTAAAACGGCAGCAGACGCAAGCAACGCCTGATGTTCCTGATTTGTCAGGTGATACTCTACCAACTCTCGAATACCAGACCCATTCAGAACAGCGGGAATACCTAAATAGAGGTCGGAGAGTCCATATTCCCCATGCGGCATGACAGACAGGGGCATAACAATGTTTTCATCCTGTATGATAGCCTTGATCATTCGTGCTGCAACAGCAGCAATACCATAATTAGTAGCGCCTTTCTGTTTTACAATCTGATAAGCAATTTTGGCAATTTCTTTTCTAATTGAATCCAACTCCACATAACGAAACCTCTCCGGGCTATCTCGCAGGATATCTATAATACGCTTTGCGCCGACTGTTACTTGGCTCCAGGGAATCATTTGTGAATCTCCATGTTCTCCCATGCACATGGCCTCCAGGCTGCGGGCATCAATACCAATCAGGTCAGCCAAAAAATAACGCAGGCGTGCAGATTACAAGATGATGAGCCAGAGCAGTACCTACATTGCCAGCACCGATAATGACAACTTTGCATCTTCCAATAGCCATAAAATCCTCCTGATTCGAAGATGTACAGTTGAATTTCCTGCTTTAATAGTGTATCATAGGATTGATGATTAAGGAAACAAATAATTTTTATTATTGTAATTATATTTTTTAATTAAGGGAGAAACATGGATCTAAGATTGTTTTCCACCTTTCTAAGGGTGGCAGAATTGCAGAATTTTACAAAAGCGGCGGAGCAACTAGGTTATTCTCAGGCTACTGTCACAGTTCAGATTCACCAGCTGGAGCAAGCACTGGGGATCCAGCTTTTTGAGCGAATTGGGAAACGAGTTCGGATGACCGAGCGTGGAGAACAGTTTATCCCCTATGCCATAGAGATATTAAAGGCTGAACAAAACGCAAAAGATTTTCTTCGTGAACCAGAAAATCCTTCAGGACGTTTACGAATCGGTACGGCGGAATCTCTTCTGCTGAGCGTTCTTACGCCTATTCTGATGGAATACCACCATCGTTATCCGGATGTAATGGTCAGCATCCACACAGGTTTGATTCATGAACTGTTCGATATGGTTCGACAGAATGATGTGGATCTTTTATTCTTTCTGGACAAGAAAACAGATTTTGCAGATTGGGTCAAGCTGTTGGAACAGCAGGAACCCATCCTATTTGTTGCTTCCCACGATCATATGATTTGTCGCAAGAAAAAAGTATCTTTAGCGGAAGTGGTGCGCGAACCCTTTGTGCTAACGGAAAAAAGTGTCAGTTACCGCTATGATCTGGAGCAGCTTCTGGCGGAAAAAAAGCTGGAAATACACCCTTTTCTGGAAACCGGTAACACGGACATCCTCGTCAGAATACTGCTTCATGGCAACTGCTTGTCTTTCCTTCCGCAATATGTGGTTCGTCCTTATCTCCTATCCGGGAAAATGCAAACCGTAGATGTTGAGGACTGTCGTATTCAGATGTGGAGTCAGCTGGTGTATCACAAAAACAAATGGGTTACACCCCAGATGAACTGTTTTATTACGCTCATGAAAGAAAAAATGGGTAAAGTAATATAATGCTTTTTATAGCGCTTCTCATTTCAGAGAAGAGCTATTTTTATGCTCATTTTAAATTTACCGCTTGACATTGTGGCAAAGATTTGGTAGCTTTCGGTTGTCTGGTATTCTAGTATTAAAAATACTTGCTATTCCCCACCAAAAAAAATCCTTTGAAAATCCCATCAATATTTGCTATAATAACAAATGCACCTGTGCATGGTGCAAATATACTATAATTAGAAATCGAGGAATGTAACATGGCATTATTGGAACAGTGGCAGAAAGTTGCCTATAATGAGAAAGCAGATAGAGGTGAATTACAGAGATTCTGGCAGAGATACTTCCTTTTAGAGAAGGGCGTATACGAACAGCTTTTAACAAATCCAGATGAGAAAGTAGAAGGAACTGTAAAAGAGCTTGCAGAGAAGTACAACCTCAGTGTTATGGAGATGACAGGATTCTTAGACGGAATCAACGACAGCTTGGTAGAGGCTAATCCAATCGACACCATGGAAGAAGATACAAAAGTTAACCTTGTTTTTGACAAAGAAAAATTATACAAAAACATGGTTGACGCAAAAGCAGACTGGTTATATGAATTACCACAGTGGAAAGAGATTTTCGATGATGAGAAGAGAAAAACTTTATTCTTAGAGCAGAAGAAATCCGGCACTGTTCATGTAGGCAAAAAAGTCGGACGTAACGATCCATGCCCATGCGGAAGCGGTAAGAAGTACAAATACTGCTGCGGAAGATAGTCCGTCATATCGGAATTGTAAAAAATACTTTACAGATAGAAGAAAAGGGTATAGAATGACCCTAGTCAAAACGATGAAGAGAAGAGTAGCATAAGCAAAAGTCCCAGAGAGGAAGGCGTTTGGTGTGAGCGTTCCGGCTAAGAATTATGTGAAGACCAACTCTGAGTGACCCCAATCCGGTCCGGTGATACCGTTACAATCAAGAATGAGATTTCTCTGGAATGGACAGGCAGTAAGAAGATTGATGTCTGGTAAGACGGAGAGATGAAGATGGGTGGAACCACGATAAGTATATCGTCCCTGATATTGTAGGAATGCAGTATCAGGGATTTTTTATGTTGTACAGAGAATCGGAGATACTTCCTACAGAAACTTATTTTTATATAGCGAAAGGAAATGAAGAAAATGGTAGATTTTAAAGCAGACGAAAGACTGAATACTTTAAACCATTCCTGCGCACATGTGATGGCACAGGCAGTAAAACACTTATACCCACAGGCAAAGTTCTGGGTAGGACCAGTTGTAAAAGAAGGTTTCTATTATGATATTGACCTTGGCGATGATATCATCAACGACGAAGCAATTGCAGCAATCGAGAAAGAGATGAAGAAAGTCTGCAAAGAAGGCAAGAAGATTTACAGACGTGAGATTTCCAAAGCAGAAGCAATGGAAATGTTCAAAGATGATCCATACAAACTGGACTTAATTGAAGGTCTGGAAGATGGAAACATTTCTGTTTACGATCAGGGAGATTTCACGGATCTCTGCCGTGGACCTCACGTAGACAATACAAAGTTATGCAAGAACTTTAAACTTGTAAAATACTCCGGCGTATACTGGAAAGGGGATGCAAACAATCACGTAATGCAGCGTATTTACGGTGTATGTTTCCCAACACCGGAAGAGTTAGAGGAGCACTTAAAACTTCTTGAGGAAGCAAAAGACCGTGACCACAGAAAAATCGGTAAAGAAATGAATCTTTTCATGTCAGATGATCTCGTTGGACGTGGACTTCCAATGTTCCTTCCAAAGGGATACACGGTATGGCAGGAACTTGAAAACTATATCAAAGCAAAAGAGAGAAAGCTTGGATATCTTCATGTCATGACACCATGTGTTGGTACCGTTAATTTATACAAAACATCCGGCCACTGGGATCACTACAAAGACAATATGTTCCCTGCAATGGAAGTGGAGGGAGAGTCCTTTGTTCTCCGTCCAATGAACTGCCCGCATCATATGATGATTTATGCAAACAGAATGCATTCCTACAAAGATCTTCCGATCCGTATCGGTGAGATCGCACATGACTTCCGTTTCGAAGCCAGCGGTACTTTAAAAGGTATCGAGAGAGGACGTCATTTCTGCCAGAACGACGCACATCTTTTCGTGACACCGGAACAGATTGAGTCAGAGTTCTCACAGGTTGTAGATCTGATTTTTGATACTTACAAGGATTTCAACATCACAGATTACCGTTGCGTGCTCTCCTTAAGAGATCCTGCTGATAAAGTAAAATATCATGATGATGATGAGATGTGGAACACCGCTGAGGACGCTTTGAGAAAAGTATTAAATGACCTTGGAATCGAATATACAGAAGAAATCGGAGAGGCTGCATTCTACGGACCAAAACTTGATGTAAATGTAAAACCGGCAATCGGAAATGAATACACACTTTCCACCTGCCAGCTTGATTTCTGCTTGCCTGCAAAATTCAATCTGACATACATTGACAAAGATGGCACAAAGAAAACACCGGTTGTTTTACACAGAGCAATCCTTGGTTCCCTTGACCGTTTCATGGCTTATATCTTAGAGGAAACAAAAGGAAATCTGCCACTCTGGTTAGCACCGGTTCAGGCAAGAATCATTCCGGTCAAGAACGAGGACGAAGAGTTAAATGCATATTCTCATGAACTTCTTAATTATCTGGATGAGAATGATATCCGTGTGGAGATCGACGAGCGTGCCGAGAAACTCGGTTATCGTGTAAGAGCAGCACAGGTAGAAAAAGTTCCTTACCTCATCATTCTTGGTAAGAACGAGGTCAAAGACGGAACGGTAAGCTACAGACTTCACGGTGAGCAGGCTACCACAACCGTTCCAAAAGAAGAGTTCCTTGCAATGTTAAAGGATGAGATCGCAACAAAGAAGATCAATCCTGCCGCATTAAAATAAAAATGAATAAAAATTGAAAGAAGGGCATATGTCAGAAAATTATGGCATATGCTCTTTTGCATATTTTTTTCAAAAATCGCCATACTAATCTAAGACAATTGCGAAACTCATGAAAATCTAAATTGAATTGTGAGAAATTGACAAAAGACATGAAAGACATTGGGGAACCGCCGGTTCTTAGAAGGCAGGTACAAC
>OGMO01000935.1_pt1 | contig 21505 bp, 19 predicted proteins | sample 1573241 | NCBI WGS metagenome assembly OGMO01 (sample SAMEA2581896, study PRJEB24529) | metagenome | biome: Human gut stool | place: China | collected 2011 | reverse complement strand
CTGAATTATACACTCGACCCTTTTATTTGTCAACTATTTAGTGATCTGGTTAATACTTGAGCTTGCCGCCCGTGCGCTGGCGCACGGATTCATAAAGGCAGATGCCCGAGGCGACGGACACGTTCAGGCTCTCGACGGCGCCGGCCATCGGAATGGCGGCGAGGTCGTCGCAGCGGCGGCGGGTCAGCTGGCGCAGGCCGTCGCCCTCGGCGCCGAGCACCCAGGCGAACGCCTTCTTCTGGTCGAATTCGTAGATAGACTTCGTGGCTTCACCGGCCGTGCCCACGACGGTCACGCCGGCGTCGCGCAGCTCGACGATCGAGGCGGCGAGGTTCGTCACCGTGACGACGGGCACCGTTTCCGCAGCGCCGGCAGCGGCCTTGAGAGCGGCGGGCGACATGTGGGCGGAACGGTCGCGCGGGACGAGCACGCACTGGACGCCGGCGGCGTCGGCGACGCGCAGGCAGGCGCCGAAGTTGCGCGGGTCGGTCACGCCGTCAAGGATCAGGATGAGCGTGTCGTCGGTAATCAGGTCGAGCAGTTCATCGAACTCGAGCTGGGCCTGCTTTTCCTCGGCCATCGCAACGATGCCCTGGTGCGGAACGTCGGGAGCCATGCCGTCAAGGCGACGGTTGTCGGCGGTCATCACGCGCACGCCGGCGGCGATCAGCTTCTCGCGCATCTCGCGCATGCGCTTGTCGCGGCGTTCGGGATCGAGGTAGACGGCGGAGATGGACTTCGGGTCCATGCGCAGACGGGCGCCCACGGCATGAAAGCCTGCCAAAACAATGTTCTTCACTTACAGCAACTACTATTAAAAGCGCGCTGTCGAGCAAACCAACAGCGCGCAGGGGTTTTGAAATTTGCGCTCATTGTAGCGCACGATGTTTCGAGCGTCAGCTACAAACGGGCTCAATCGTCCCAGTCGTCATCGTCGTCCTCGCCGAACAGCTCGTCGAAGTCATCGTCATCAATGTCGAACGGGTCGAACTTGCGCCCATAGGACCTCGAACCGCGTCTCGAAGAACGGCGCGAGCCGCCCTTTCCGCCCTTGATCAAACGGCGCTCGAGGTTCGACTCGAGCACGAAGGACATGCGGCGGTTCTCAAGGTCAACTTCCTCAAGCCTGACGATGACGCGGTCACCGACGCGCACCTGTGTCATCTCCTCGCGGCTCGTCATCGTGAGGTTCTTCTCGTCGAATTCGTAGTAGCCCCAGCCGAGGTTCGAAATGTGGACGAAGCCTTCAACAGCGATGTCCTTCAGGGCGACGAAGACGCCCGCGGGAATCATGCCCGTGACGACCGCCTCGTGACGGCCATTGCCGTGGCGAAGCATGTAGTCGCACTTGAGATAGTTCATCACGTCGCGCGTCGCGTCGTCGGCGCGGCGCTCCGCCGCGGAGCAGAGAATGCCGAGGCGCTCCCAGACGCTGTGGCGCTTCTCGGCCTGCGTCGCGGGCTTGTCCCCTCCCCCTGCCTCAGGCCTGCTGCCGAGGCCTCGGGCCTGACGCGAGACCATCAGGGACGAGTCGTCGAAGACCACCTGCGGCACATAGATGCGGCGCGAGAGAATGCCCTTGATCGCACGATGAAGCAGCAGGTCGGGATAGCGACGAATCGGAGACGTGAAGTGGGCGTAGGCCTCGTACTGCAGCCCGTAGTGACCGACGTTGTCGGGGGAGTAGCAGGCGCGGGACATCGAGCGCAAGATGGCGGTCTGCAGGAATTCATTGTCCTTCGTGCGCGAGATGAGCTCCGCAAAGCCCTCGGGCGTCGGCGACTCGAGCTTCTCGTTGAAGCTCTTGAGAACGGTGCGCAGCGTCTCGAGACGCTCCTGACTCGGCGCGTCATGAACACGGAAGAGTGCCCCGCGCTTTTTCTGGATCACGAAGTCCGCGGCGCAGACGTTCGCGACGAGCATGCACTCCTCGATGAGACGGTGCGCGTCATTGTGTTCGCGCACCTTGAATTCGCTGATGACGCCCTTGTCGTCAAAGACGGCCATCGTCTCCTTCGTCTCCAGGTCGAGCGTATGTCGTGCATCGCGGGCCTTGCGCAGCGTCTTGAAGAGATCGTAAAGCGCACGGATGTCGTCAAGGCGATCGCCGACGGCGGCGAGCCCCCCTTCCTCGCCCTGCAGCGCGCCCCAGACCTGAGTGTAGGTGAGGCGTGCGTGAGAGTGGATGACGGCGGGATAGAACTGATAGGCCTCGGTCCTGCCCTCAGGATCGATGACCGCATCGCAGACCATCGTCAGACGATCGACGCCGGGATTAAGCGAGCAGAGGCCGTTCGAGAGCTTCTCAGGCAGCATCGGCACGACGCTCGCGGGGAAGTAGACGCTCGTGGCGCGCTGCTGCGCGTCAACGTCGAGCGGCGCACCGGGCTTGACGTAGTGGCTCACGTCGGCGATGGCGACGAGAAGGCGCGTTCTGCCGTCTTCGACGCGCGCGCAGTAGACGGCGTCGTCGAAGTCACGGGCGTCCTCGCCGTCGATCGTCACGAACGGGATGTCGCGCAGGTCGACGCGGCGACCCATGTTTTTGGGATCGACTTCGTCAGGCAGGCCCTGAGCCTCGTCAAGCGCGGCAGCGCTGAATTCAACGGGCAGGTCGTATTCGGCCGAGGCGATGGCGATTTCGCCGAGCGGATCGAAGCGGTTGCCGATCTCCTTGACAAAGCGCACGAAGATCTCGACGTAGGGCTCTGGCTTCATCGATTCGGGCAGGAACTCGACCTCGAAGGCCGCCTTCTCGAGATCGACCTCGGCGGGAACGTCTGCAAGGTCCATCTGCATCTCGACCGGAGCGAAGCCGTTGATAGGAACGACCTGTGCGACGCCCGAACGACGGCCGCGGCGGATGCGGCCGCGAAGCTTGCAGACCCAGCGCGTCTGATGACGTGCGACGAAGTTCGAAACGCGCCAGTTGCCCGTGACCGTCTTGCGAAGCATGAAGACGTCGCCGGGCAGGCAATGGATTGCGTAGGGCAAGGGAACCGAAACCTCAGGATCGCTCTGAAGCATGATCGTGAAGTTCGAGACCTCGCGGGCGCCGCGCACGACGCCGGGTTCGGCAGGCGCGTTCGGATTGCAGAAATAGTTCTTTTCGCCCGCCATGAAGCCCTCCTCGTGGAGGGCCACGATGACGGCGTTGGACTTCGAGCGTTCCCAGCCGCAGGCTTCTGCAAGCTGGCGCTTTGCCTGCGAGTAGGCAATGTCGGCATTGAGCCCCTCAAGCCAGGCACGCGCCTTGGCGAGATCCTCGTCAGAAAGGGAAATCGGTTCGATCTGCGCCACTGGCGTCTTCTTCTTTTTAGCCATAACACCTCTGTTGTTCATGCATTGCGACAGTCTACAGCCAACTCAAAAAAATATTTTTAGAAATTCTTGACAAACTCGAAAAGCATGTGCATAATTCAAATCCTCAAGGTTGCCCGGATGGCGAAATTGGTAGACGCACCAGCTTCAGGTGCTGGCGGCTTCACGGCCGTGGAGGTTCGAGTCCTCTTCCGGGCACCACCAAATTCTAAAAGGTCTGTACGAAAGTACAGGCCTTTTTTCATTTCAGCCCGTGCTATCCTGACTGTCGACAGCAGAACACCATTATCGTCCATGATCACAACAACACGCTTCCCCTACTGGATTGAACGCACAGCCGACGGCAGCTACCGCGCGCGCTTTCCGAGCATTCCGGAAATTCTGCCTACGGCGCCGAGCATCGCAAAGCTCGTCGAGGGGCTGCAGGACGAGGTGCTGCCCGCACTTGAGGCAAGGCTCAAGGAGGACAGACTGCCCGAGCCGCGCGAGCCCCGCGCAGGCGAGGAAGTCTTCTCGCTCTCCCCCAACTTCGCGAGCAAGCTTCACCTCATCGTCGCGCTGAAGAAGGAGAAGCTGAGCGGCTCCGAGCTTGCCAGGCGTCTGGGCTGCCTGCCGCAGGAAACCCACCGTCTTCTGAAACTCAGCCACCCGACGAAGATCGACACGATCTCCGCGGCGCTCTCAGCGCTCGGTGGCGAACTCACCTGTTCGGTCACCTTCAGACATTGACTGGTCGAAAGCAGCCGCGTCCGCGCTCAAGTCCGACCGCAGCAATAGAAATAACAAGGGCGCGCCTCGCGGAAGGCGCGCCCTTTCTTGTTGAACATTTCCGAGTTGTCGGTGACGATCGTCAGGAGGACTGGACCTTCATGCGGACCGGAATTTCACCGACGTCGACCTTGCGCAGGTTGACCTCGAGCTGGTTGTACGGCACCTCGATGCCCTCTTCGGCAAAGCGCTTGAGAATGGCGAGCGAGATGGCGGTCTTGAGACCGGCGACGCCGTTGACGGGATCCTTCACCCAGAAGCCGAGCCTCAGGTTGATGCCCGAGTCGCCGAAGGTGTCAAGATAGGCCCAGCCGCGGCGGCCCGTATCGATGCGCGGACGCGCGCGCATGCCTTCCTCGAGCATGATCGCGAGGGCGCGCTCGACGTCGGCGTCGTAGGCGACCGAGATGTCGATGTACTGGACGGACGTGGACTCGGTGTAGGAGTGGTTGAGCACCGCGCTCGTCACGAAGGACTCGTTCGGCACGATGTTCTCGACGCCGTCGTTGTTGCGCACGACGGTGAAGCGGGTGTTGATTTCCGTCACGCGCCCCTTGAAGCCGCCGACCGTGACCATGTCGCCGATCTTGATCGACTTGTCGAGCAGGATGATGAAGCCCGAGATGTAGTTCGAGGCGATCTTCTGCAGACCGAAGCCGAGACCGACACCGACCGCACCACCGAAGACCGAGAGGATCGTGAGGTCGATGCCGACGGTGCCGAGCGCGATGATCACGGCGAGGACCATGAAGATTACGGTGACTACACGCTTGAGGACGACCTTGATGTTCTCGGACATGTTCTCGAGGCCCTCGACCATCTGGTTGACGAGGGATGCGAGCCAGTTCGCGACGCCGAGCGTGAGGAGGACGGAGACGATCGCGACGAGAAGCTTCCAGACGGTCATGCTGCCCCCGCCGATCGGGATGGCCGTCGTGTCGAGGTACTGGATGATGTCGGTGAGGATGCCGAAGAACTGCAGCACGGCCATCACCCAGAAGGTGATCGTGACGATGCGGCGAACGCCCGGCGTGATCATGCGCAGCCCGATGCCTCCCTGAAGGAAGGCCATGAGGAGCGAGAGAAGCGCAAAGGCGTAGAGGATGTTGTAGCAGACTCGGGCGATGACCATCGACTGCGGCGCAAATTCGAAGATCTTGACGATGCAGTAGACGATGAGGGCGAGAAGAGAGCCCGAGATGAAGCTGAAGGAAACGTTGTGCGTGAAGGCGACGAGCGCGCGGCGGGCGTATGCGCCGAGACCGCGCACGTCCTCGCCGGGGAGCACGCGGTCGACGAGCGTGTTGATGCGGCGGGAGATCACGTAGCCGATCGCCATGCTGACGAAGACGGCCGCAATCTGCATGAGCACGTTTTCAAGCGAGAGGTGCTGGAGCAGCCCCTCGATCACGCTCGTGAAGCGCTCGGCCGTCGAGGCGATGACGTCCTTCGCACCATCGGCGAGTTCCGTGACGTCCATGCCGGCGTTGGTCAGGTCGGGCGTAACAGGTTGAGTCATTGTTGTTGCTCAGTATGAGTATTGTGAATCTTCCACGCCCCTCCTCCCTTTCGGTCGCATGGACGTGTCTTCCCTCCGACTTACCAGAGGGCTCCCTAACCACAGATAGCGGGAATGCTCAGAACTCTGCGCTCACTTGGAGTGCAGCTCCGCACATACCCTAATTAGAGTGTTCAGGGTGCGAGGGATCCTATGGGCGCACTCCGGAACTTTTGCCGAAATGCGTCGCCATTCCGTTGCCGGAATGGACTTCTCGTACTCCCGAAGGAAGTAGCGAGATCCGATATTGTACGAAGCCGACAGATCACACTCATGGCGCTTCCCTGTCTTGAACGTACACATGCTGTAGTTGTCCGTGTCTCTCGTAACGTCACCGGTTCCGTCAAAGGCCAGCTTCGATGTATTCCAAGAACACACGCGACGAATGCGAGTACCGCAACGATGTGCCTGGTGCTCCACGATCTGCTGGACATACTTGGCACGCCAGTGATGAAGCCGTTGCCGCTTGGAGCCCCGTTTTCGACCCGTAAGATCGAGGTGCTCCATGACGATGCGTCAACCTTGAACTCGTTCGCAAGTTTCACGATGAAGTTTGCCGTCTTTACGGCAATGTCCTTATTGACACCGTTCTTCAAGGGCAGAAATTGCCGAGCTGACGCTCGGCCCGCTATCCATCCCCACCCAACGCTTCGCATTGGATGGAGAATTCCGCGGCAGTTGTTGAAAGTCGAACATTAGAATGTTTTTTTGATTCTGTCTATATATCACCACAAGCAGATCATATGCCGAATCAAAATCACCTTCATTGCATTTCGGCACAATTTAAGTGGATCATCGCTCAATCGACTCCCATACTGACTTCGTCAGCCCCGCTTGACTCCACCTATGCTTCGCAGGGATGGGAAATGCGCGGGGATCAGTTCAAAAGCCGCTTCCGGAAAGTTCCGAAAACGGCTTTGCGCTCTGGTCAGTATAACTCAGCGCGAGGCGTGTTCAGGAGCCGAAAAGCTCTCGAAATGTGACGCCCCGACCGGTCCTCAGGCCTTCTTGGCGGCTTCCTTGGCTTCGACGAGCTCGATGAGCTTGGCCGGGCCGAGGGCGTCGTAGCATTCGAACGGCTGGTGGATCCAGGGATTGTCCTCGAGGTATTCGACGTGCCAGTCGGGGACGAGGACGGAGTGGGCCTTGTACCAGAGGACGGCGACGCGGATCTCGGTGATGCCGGGGTAGCGCTTCTTGAGGTGCTCGATCACTTCGCGGATCGTCTTTCCGGAGTCGACCATGTCGTCGACGAGAAGGACGCGGCCCTTGAGTTCGGAGACGCCGGTGATGCAGTCGGAGATGTCGAGGTCGGACTGGACCGTACCCTTGGCTTCGCGGTAGGAGCTCGTGGCGAGAACGGCGAGAGGCATGTCGTAGACGCGGCTGAAGAAGTCGCCCGGGCGCATGCCGCCGCGAGACAGGCAAAGGATGCTGTCAAACTGCCAGCCGCTCTTGGCGACCATGGCAACAAGCTTTTCGTTAAGGTCGATGTACTCTTCCCAGGTGTAAGAAATGTCCGACATGTGTGTCTCTCTGAACGTGCCAAGTGAGCGGACCCGCGAAGATGGGCGGGATCCGAGAAATGAAAGACGGGATTTTAGACCAAAAAGCTCGCCTTGTTGAGAGGTTTCGGTCAAGAAGGGGCGAAATAAATGAAAAAAACGGCGGGAAGCATGAGCTTCCCGCCGTTTTTTTTCATGGTTTCAGTCTAACGGAGTTCAGGCTTCGAACGGGTCGACGTGAAGAATCGTCTGTTCGCGGTCAGGACCGGTCGACACGAGAGCGATCGGGGCGCCGGCGACTTCGGAGAGGCGCGTCAGGTACTGACGGGCGGTCTCGGGGAGTTCATCCCACTTCGTGACGCCGAAGGTGCTCTCCTTCCAGCCCGGGAATTCTTCGTAGATCGGTTCGCATTCGGCGACGGCATCGGCGCCGGCGGGCATGATCGCGATCTCTTCGCCGCGGTACTTGTAGCCCACGCCGAGCTTGACGGTTTCCATGCCATCGAGGACGTCGAGCTTCATGACGGCGAGGCCGGTGAGGCCGTTGATCTGAACGGCGCGGCGCAGGGCGGCACCGTCGAACCAGCCGCAGCGGCGGGGACGGCCCGTGACGGCGCCGAACTCGCAGCCCTTTTCACGGAGCATCTGGCCGACTTCGTCGTGAAGTTCGGTCGGGAACGGCCCTTCGCCGACGCGGGTGCAGTAGGCCTTGGTGATGCCGAGGACGTAGTTGAGCATGTGCGGACCGACGCCGGCGCCGGCGCAGGCAGAGCCGGCGACGGTGTTGGAGCTCGTGACGTACGGGTACGTGCCGTGGTCGATGTCGAGCATCGAGCCTTGGGCGCCTTCGAAGAGGAACTGCTTGCCTTCGGCGCACTGCTGATGGAGTTCGGCAGAGACGTCGCAGACCATCGGACGGAGGCGTTCGGCGTAGGAGAGCATGTGGTCGATGACTTCGTCGGCGTCAAGCGGCTTGGCACCAAGGTAGTTTTCGAGAACGAAGTTGTGATACTTCAGGACGGAGCGGACCTGCTCGACGAAGCGTTCCTTGTCGAAGAGGTCGGCGACGCGCAACGTGCGGCGGGCAATCTTGTCCTCGTAGGCGGGGCCGATGCCACGGCCCGTCGTCCCGATCTTCTTGTCGCCGGCAGCGGCTTCGCGAGCATGGTCAAGGGCGACGTGGTACGGCATGATGAGGGCGGCGTTGGCGGAGACGCGCAGACGCTTCTCAACGTTGGGCACGCCGATGGCATTGAGTTCGTCGACTTCGCGGAAGAAGGCTTCCGGAGAGAGGACGACGCCGTTGCCGAGGTAGCAGACGGACGTGGCATGCATGATGCCGGACGGGATGAGACGGAGAATGGTCTTCTTGCCGTTGATCACGAGCGTGTGACCGGCATTGTGACCGCCGTTGAAGCGGACGACGCCGGCGACCTTTTCGGTCAGCCAGTCAACGATCTTGCCCTTGCCTTCGTCGCCCCACTGAGCGCCGACCACAACTACATTCTTGGCCATGAGATTACCCTTAATGAACAGATTGACGGCGGATCCGAGCCGCCCATTGGCTGCCCGCAGAAGCAGGGAAGCAGCTGCGGGCTTGAAATGGATTGAGAGCGGCGACGCAGGCCCGCTGCAGGCGACCGCAAAGTCTGCGGGCACGGCGGAAGCCGACAGGGCATGATACCCGCCGGCGGGGCGTCGTCTCTCACACGAATCGTAAGTTTAGCAAAATGCGCGTGCCGCTCCCGAATCAGGGTCCGAAAAACCACTTAGACGCCTTCGCCGAGCGCAACAAACTCAGGGGGCGGATGCCTCAAAGCATCCGCCCCCTGAAGGACAGCGTCCCAATTCAACTCGGCACGAACGGCTTTGAGAGCTGAAGCACCGATCCGGAATCAGCGGATCAAACGATCCAGATGATCGCCAGTCCGAGTGCGACGAGCAGAAGGCCCGTGATGCGCAGCGCGCGGTCGGGCTCGTCGAGGAATCGGCTTATCGACTCCTTCCAGAAGCCAGGGGCCACCATCGGCGTGAAGCCCTCGATGACGAGGACCCACCCGAGCGCGAGCATCATGACGTCGAGCCTGCTCATTGCGCCTTTTCCGACTTGAAGTAGCGGAAGAAGTCGGCGGACGGATCAACGACCATCACGTCGTTCTTGTCGGCGAAGCTGTCGCGGTAGGCCTGCAGGCTGCGGTAGAAGCGGGCGAACTCGGGATCACGGCCGAAGGCCTCGGCGTAGATCTCGGCGGCCTGGGCGTCGCCTTCGCCCTTGACCTTCTGCGCATCGCGATAGGCCTGGGCGAGGATCACCTCGCTCTCGCGGTCGGCGGAAGCGCGGATGCGCTCGGCCTGGGCGGCGCCCTTGGAGCGTTCCTCGCTCGCGACGCGCTTGCGCTCGGCCTCCATGCGACGGTAGACAGACTCGGAGATCTCGGGCGTGAAGTCAACGCGCTTCATGCGCACGTCGACGATGCCGATGCCGACGTCGCGCACGCGTTCCTGAAGGAGCTGCGAGATTTCGACCATGGCCTTGTCACGCTCGGAGGACGTGATCTGGTTGACGGTGCGCTTGTTGACGACCACGTTGAGCACGTCGCGCAGAAGTGCGGAGACGCGGTTCGCGGCAGCGGGTTCGGAGCCCTGGAAGGAGACCCAGTAGAGGCGCGGATCCTCGATGCGCCACTTGACGAACGTGTCGATCAGAAGGTTCTTCTTTTCGGACGTCTGGACGAGGTCGGCGCCGGCCGCATCAAGGTTGAGGATGCGCTTGTCGAGGTAGACGATGTTCTGCAGGGGCGGCGGGAGCTTCACATGAAGGCCGGGCTCGGAGATCACGGTCTTGAGTTCGCCGAGGGCGAAGACAAGAGCGTACTCGCGCTCGTTCACGGTGTAGACGCACATGCGGAGCAGGCCGGCCGCCACGAGGACGGCGATCAAAAGCGTGGAGAGTTTCTTCATGGCTGTCGTCCTTTAGCGGCGGTCGCGGAGCATGCGCTGATATTCGTCGCCGGGAGCGGCGGAAGAAGTCGTCGGCTGGGCGGAGCCCGTCGTCTCGACGGCGCTCTGGGCGGCCGTGACGCCGTGGTCGGCGAGCGCGGCGGCGTCCTTCTGGGCCTGAGTCATGGCGTCGGACTTCGTGTTGTTGACGATCTTGTCGAGCGGCAGGTACAGCAGGTTGTTGCCGCCCTTGGCGTCGACGTAGACCTTGGTGACGTTCTTCATGACGTCGCGCACGGTGTCGACGTAGAGTCGGTCGCGCGTGACTTCAGGAGCCCTGGCGTACTGGGACTGCAGGGCGGAGAAGCGGTCGGCATCGCCTCGGGCGGTCTCGACGATGCGGGCCTGATAGCCGAGCGCCTCTTCCTTGAGGCGTGCGGCGGTACCTTCGGCCTTCGGGATGACGGCGTTGCGGTAGGCCTCGCCGAGGTTGATCGAGCGCTCGCGGTCCTGACCGGCCTTGACGGCATCGTTGAAGGCGGCCTGAACCTGCTGGGGCGGCTGGGCGTTCTGGATGGCGACGCTCATGACCTCAATGCCGGAGGAGTAGCGATCGAGCATGTCCTGCATCGACTTTTTGACGGCCTCGGCGATCTCGGCCTTGCTTTCGAAGAGGACGCTGTCCATTGCCTTGCGGCCGACGACCTCGCGCATGGCGGACTCGGCGGCCTGCGTCACGGTGAGGTCGGGCTGGCGGATGCGGAAGACGTAGTCGCGCGCGCCGTCGCCCGGCTTGATGCGGTACTGGACGGTGAACTGCACGTCGACGATGTTCTCGTCGTCGGTGAGCATCAGGGCTTCGCGCAGACGGTCGGAGCGGCCGGCAAAGCCGATTTCGGTCGTGCGAACGCTCGAGACGTCGACGATCTGCACGTCCTGAATCGGCATCGGGAGATGCCAGCGGAAGCCGGCGGCGGTCGTCTCGGCATAACGGCCGAACGTGGTCACGATGCCGCTCTGGCCTTCGGGCACGATGTAGAAGCCCGTGGCGCCCCAGGCGAGAACCGCCAGGCCCACGATCACGGACATGCCGATGCCCGCCCCCTTGCGGCCCGCAGGCAGATTGGGACGCTTGCCGCCGAAGCCGCCGAGGCCTCCCATGCCGCCGAGGCCGCCGAAGATGCCGCGGGCGCCCGTCGGGCGGTCGTCACGACGGTCGTCGTCGCCGTAGCGGCGGGCCTGAGGACGCTCGACACGCTCGTCGTCACGATCCTCGTCACGACCGTAGCGGTCATCACGCTCATCCACGTCGTCGCGGGAGAAGTCGTCTCGGCTGCGAAGGTCGGGATGACGGCGGTCCTCCTTCCTGTCGCGGCCCGTTGCGCCGTGCAGAAGTTCGGAGAATTCCTTCCAGAGACGGTCGAGATCGTCCATCCCGTCGTTGTCTTCGCGTCGATCGCCGCGACGGCGGTCGTCGCGGCAGTTGTCGTCACGTCGGTCGTCGTCCTCGTCGGGACGACGGGGCGGCTCTTCGTCGGCGGAACGATCGTCCCTGCGCGGCTCCTCGTCGGAGGAGCGGCCCCAGCGGGGGTCATTGAGCGGCATATGCGTTGCTCCAGTCAGCAATGTTTGTCTTTGAATGGCGTGTCGGAGGGTCTGCGCAGGACTCTGCTGAAGACTCCCGAACTGAATCTTTCATTTTAATGACTTTCGTTGCACGCCCGACTCGCGGGCAAGCTTCTTTACAACTACCGGTCCCGCACACAGCAACCCGAAAGCGCCTTTTTATCAGCAAGATAGACGCTTTCAATCAGCAACCTGCAGGAACACCTCAACCAGTCGCGCGCATGGAACACGTCCGAAGGATCACCAAAGGCATCTCCTCCGCATGCCCAGTGGCAGAGGGTAAACGCTTAGCGACGTTTTAAGGCGTCTCCATTATGATTTGCAGGCGAGCGCGAAGCTTCCCCTTCCCGCGCAGCAAGGAAAAAAGCGGCCCAAGACCGCCCCCTTACTCCAAAACAACCAAAGGACTTGTATCATGACCCCCGAAAAAACGACCGAACAGGCCGTCAATGAAAAGGTCGGCATCGGCGCGTATCTCTCGCTCGCATTTGCCGTCGTCTTCTTCTCCGGCCTCTGCGCCTCCTCTCAGTGGTGGGGCGTCTTCGACTTCACGACCGTCAACGGCGGCTTCGGCCGACTCGTAAGCGGCGTCACCGAACAGGGCGACGCCATCAAGACGGCCATGGCCAACTTCCGAGGCAAGGGCGGCTCCGGCGCCATCGACGGCTTCATGTTCGCTCTTTCCCTCGTTCCGACGGTGATGTTCGCCCTCGCGATGATCACCGTCTTCGAGCACTACGGCGCCCTCAAGGCCGCCCGCAAGATCCTCACCCCGGTTCTGCGTCCGCTCATCGGCATCCCCGGTTCCGCCGCTCTCGCCCTCATCGCCTCGATGCAGTCGACCGACGGTGGTGCCGCCCTCACCCGCCAGCTCAAGGACGCCGGCGAGCTCACGGAATCCGAGACCAACACGTTCGCCGCGTTCCAGATGACGGCCGACGCTCCGATCACGAACTTCTTCTCCTCCGGCGCCGTGCTCTTCACGCTCGTCGCTGCCGACGGCACGCTCGCCGTTCCGGTCAGTCTGGGCCTGTGCCTCGGCGTCATCCTGCTCGGCAAGGTTCTCTCCGCCAACATGATGCGCCTCCTCCAGATCCGCGCCTCCCGCAAGTAACCACGAACGTTAAAAACAGAAGAAGGAACAAAAATGTCCGGACATGAATCTGCTAATCCGATGGTCACCGACGTGTTCGTGAAGGGCGCCGTCCAGGGCTGGAACATCGCCGTCACCTCCACGATTCCGAACGTCCTGATGGCGTTCGTGATCATCAAGGTCCTCAACCACTCGGGCCTCCTCACGATCTTCGGCGAACTGTTCGCCCCGATCATGGCCATCTTCGGCCTCCCCGGCGAAGCCGCCGCCGTTCTCCTCGGCGGCTGGATGTCCATGGGCGGCGGCGTGGGCGTTGCCGTCTCGCTCTTTGACCAGGGGCTTCTCACTGGCGAGCACGTCGCCATCGTCGCCCCGTCGATCTACCTCATGGGCAGCCAGGTCCAGTACATGGGCCGCTGCCTCGGCGTGATCGGCATCAAGGGCTCGAACCTCTTCAAGATCATGGCTCTCCCGATCGTCACGGCCTTCGTCTCGCTCTTCGTGATGAAGCTGATCGTTCTCGCGAGCTAAGCTCTCCCGGAGCCCGCTCCAACAAGGCCGCCTCCGCGCCACAAGGCGCAGGAGCGGCCTTTTTTCTTGTACGTTCTGAACAGCCTGTGCCTCCGCGCACCCGTGCTATCCTGATTCGGACAACACTCTGGAAGGAGGGCCCATGAAGAACATCCTCGTGATCGGCGCGGCAGGCCAGATCGGCTCCGAGCTCGTCCCCGAACTCAGACGCCGCGGCTACATGACCGTGGCCGCAGGCAGCGGTCGCACGCCGCTGACCGCCGCGCTCTCCGAAGGCGGTCCGACGGCCGTCGTCAACCTTCTCGACGCGGACGGCCTGCGCAGAACCGTCGAACACTACGCCATCGACACGGTCTTCAATCTGGCGGCCATTCTCTCGGCCGTGGGCGAGTCGAAGCCCATGACGGCATGGGACATCGGCGTCAACGGCGTGATCGGTCTTCTCGAGCTCGCACGCGACAAGAATCTCTCCGTCTTCACACCGAGCTCCATCGGGGTCTTCGGTCCCGAAACGCCCCATGATCCGACGCCTCAGGACACGGTCTGCAGGCCGAGGACGATGTACGGCATCACGAAGGTGGCGGGCGAGCTGCTCTCCGACTACTACAGGGCGAAGTACGGCGTCGACGCCCGAAGCGTCAGGTATCCGGGCCTCATCTCCCACGTGACGCCGCCCGGCGGCGGCACGACCGACTATGCGGTCGACATCTACTGGAAGGCAGTCGAGCACGGCCGCTACGCCTCTCCGCTCGCCGAAGGGACGAGGCTGCCGATGATGTTCATGGCCGATGCGCTGCGCGCCGCCATCGAGCTGATGGAGGCCGACACCTCAAGACTCCGGCACTTCAACAGTTTCAACGTGGGCGCGATGAGCTTTGCGCCCGAGGACGTGGCGGCGAGCATCAGAAGGCGGATGCCCGGGTTCGAGCTCACCTACGAGGTGAATCCCCTGCTGCAGGGCATCGCCGAGAGCTGGCCCGACGCACTTGACGACACGGCGGCGCGCGAGGAATGGGACTGGAAACCCGAGTACGACCTCGCCGCGATGACGGACGTCATGCTCGAGGCGATCTCCGAAAGGCTCGGCGGAAAATCGGGCCACAGTTCCTTGGCCTGATGAACAGAAAGCCTGCATTCATCCCGAATGCAGGCTTTCTTGCATGAAGGCGCAGAAAGCCGGCAGCGGCCTTCTCGGCTATCTCTTCTTCTTGCGAACGAGGAAGTCCTCGATGTTGTCGTCCGCCAGGGCGGCAAGGTCGTGTGCGACCTCTTCCTCCCAGGGTTCGGGCGCGCGCGGCTCGTTCGGATTGTCAACGCGCCACTGGTGCGCGAACTCGCCGATCGCCTGACGCAGAAGATCGAGCCCTTCACCCGTAAGAGCGGAAACGAAGACCGCCTTGGGCCGGCCGTCGGGATGACGCACGATCTCGGGTTCGAGAGCCGTATTGTCGATTTTGTTGTAGACGAGGATCGCGGGGACGTCGTCCGCCTTGATCTCCTCGAGCACCGCGTTCACCTCGCTGATCTGGTCCTCTCGGACCGACGAGGAGGCGTCGACCACGTGAAGCAGAAGATCCGCATGGACCGTTTCGTCAAGGGTGGACTTGAAGGCCTCGACGAGCTGATGCGGAAGGCCCCTGATGAAGCCGACGGTGTCGCTCGCGACGACCGTCTCCTCGTCGCTGATCCAGCAGCGGCGGGCGGTGGTGTCGAGCGTTGCGAACAGCTGGTCGGCCGCGTAGCTCTTGGCGCGCGTGAGGCGGTTGAAGAGCGTCGACTTGCCTGCGTTCGTGTAGCCCACGAGCGAGACGGAGAGCGTGTCGGAGCGGGAGCGCGAGCGGCGCTGCGTGTCACGCTGACGCGCGAGACGCTTGAGCTGGTCGCGAAGCTGCTTCATGCGCACGCCGATCATTCGGCGGTCAAGCTCGATCTGCTTTTCGCCGGGGCCGCCGGTCTTGCCGAGGCCGCCACGCTGGCGCTCCAGATGAGTCCAGCCGCGCACGAGGCGCGTGGAGAGATGCTCAAGCTGGGCGAGTTCGACCTGCAGGCGGCCTTCGCGGGACTTCGCGCGGGCGCGGAAGATGTCGAGAATCAGCTGGGTACGGTCAAGAACGGGAAGCTCGATGGCGCGCTCGATGTTTCGCTGCTGGGCCGCCGAGAGGGGAACGTCGAAGACGACGACGTCGGCATGCAGCTCATGAGCGAGCTCTCCGAGCTCGTCAACCTTGCCCGAGCCGATGAAGAAGGCGGGATCGGGCTTGTCGCGCTTGGCATCAAGAAGTCCGACGGGTTCGAGTCCGTCGGACTTGACGAGAAGCGCAAGCTCTTCGGCCGAGTCCTGGTAGACGACGCGGCCGACGACGACGCATACGAGAAAGGCGCGCGTGGCCTTCACCGCGCGCGTCTCATCGATCTGGAACGTGCTTATCTCAGTTCTCCGGCACGGAGGGCATGTTCACGGCACGCGTCGGAACGACGGTGCTGATCGCATGCTTGTAGACCATCTGGGTGACCGTGTTGCGCAGAAGCACGACGTACTGGTCAAAGGATTCGATCTGGCCCTGAAGCTTGATGCCGTTGACGAGATAAATGGAAACAGGGATGCGATCCTTGCGAAGGATGTTCAGGAACGGATCCTGAAGAAGCTGACCTTTCTGAGTCATTTTGTTGTTCTCCGACCGTCTGGGCCTGTTCCTTGCGGCAGCCCATCAGTCTTTGTTGTTATTCGATGCGGGTGGATCTGAACCGGTTCCGGCAACCGCCCGCGCACGGCCGCACGTACTGCGGCACTCCCTTCTATCTTATCACCTGACGATTGTAAATATCGTCCGCAAAGAGAAAAAGAAACCGAAAAACGCGTTTTCACGGGCATCAGAAAAGACGGCGGCGAAAAAAACGCTCCCGCCAGATTCGAGGGGAGCGTTTTCGTGCACGCGGGGGCGACGGCCGCCCCCGGATCCCGAGAGGATCAGCGCTTGTTGTCGTCCTTGACGAAGGGGTTTTCCTTCGTGCGGAACTCGATGCGAAGCGGCGTGCCGGCGAGGTCGAACTTCTCGCGGAAGAAGCCTTCGAGATAGCGGCGGTAGCTTTCGCCGATGTCCTCGAGGGCGTTGCCGTGAATCACGATGACCGGCGGATTCGAGCCGCCCTGGTGCGCGAAGCGGGGCTTCGGGCGGCCGCCGCGGGCGCGCGGGGGCTGCTGGCGCTCGACGGCCTCGAAGAGGGCTCGCGTGAGCTTGGGCGTCGGAATCTTGCGGTAGGCCGCGGCGTGGGCCTCGTCAACCGCCTTCATGAGGTGATTGAGGCCGTTGCGCTTGAGGGCCGAGATGCGGATCATGCGGGCCCAGCGCAGGAAGTGCAGCTTGCGCTCGAGCTCGAGGTTGAACATCTCGCGGTCGTAGTCGGACATGAGGTCCCACTTGTTGACGGCGACGACGAGGGCGCGGCCTGAGTCGAGTACGTAGCCCGCAATGTGGGCGTCATGATCGGCGATGCCGTTCTTGGCGTCGACGACGAGAATGACGACGTTGGCGTCCTCGATGGCCTGCAGGGTCTTGACGACGGAGAACTTCTCGATGGCCTCGAACACCTTGCCCTTCTTGCGAAGGCCGGCCGTGTCGACGAGCTCGTAGGGACGGCCGTTGTATTCGAAGTCGACGCGGATGGCGTCGCGGGTGGTGCCCGGCATGTCGAAGGCGATGAGGCGCTCTTCGCCGATCAGGGCGTTGATGAGCGTGGACTTCCCGGCGTTCGGACGGCCGGCGAGCGTCACCTTGAGGCGCTTGGGCGCATCGGGGTCGTCATCCTCCTCATCCTCGGGCTCCTCCTCGAAGCCCTCGAGGGCGAGGTCCATGACGGCGTTGACGCCCTGGCCGTGAGCGGCCGAGATGAGCCACGGCTCACCGAAGCCGAGCTCGTAGAACTCGGCGGCGGCGACAGCGGAAAGGCCTTCGGCCTTGTTGACGACGAGGATCACCTTGCGGCCGGACTGGCGCAGGCGAACGGCGATGCGCTGGTCGTGCGGAGTGAGGCCGGAACGGGCGTCGCAGACGAAGATGACGACGTCGGCCTCGTCGATCGCAAGCTCGGCCTGGCTGGCCATGGCCTTGACGATGCCTTCGGACTTGACGGGCTCGAAGCCGCCCGTGTCGACGACGATGTAGGGCATGCGGCCGACACGGCCCTGACCGTACTGACGGTCGCGGGTAAGCCCGGGGAAGTCGGCGACGATGGCGTCGCGGCTGCGCGTGAGGCGATTGAAAAGCGTGGACTTGCCGACGTTCGGACGGCCCACGAGAGCAATGACAGGAAGCATGTTTCTGGAAAAAGAGAGGCCGGACGACGCTCCAGAGGAGCATCGACCGGCGTGGATTCAAGGCGTTTTAAAGAGCGCGGGCGCGCGGCGTCATTCGCCGAGCGACTCCTGAAGCACGTAGGCGACCTCGCCTTCGACGGTCTGGAAGACCGCGCCGTAGCCGAACTGGGCGGCGGGCGCGCGCACGGCGCCGTCAAGGCGGGTGCGGCCGACGACCTCACCGTTGGCGGGGTTCATCATCGTGACGTAGCCCTCATAGTCGGCAACGGCCACCGTGGCACCGATGCGGATCGGAGCGGAGACCGTGCGGTACTCGAGGTCGCGGTTGACCCAGGCTTCGCGGCCGTTGGCGCGGTTGTAGGCGTGGACGTAGCTCTGGTCGTCGACGACGTAGACCATGCGGGCGTCGGCGACCGGACCGGTGACGCTGTCGACCTTCGCATTCCAGACGAGCTGACCGTTCGTCGAGCTCATGCACACGAGGTTGCCCTGGAAGGCGGCGGCGCACATGAGCTGGTTGTCGACCCACGGACGACCGACGACGTCGATGAGGCGCTCGACCTCGGTGATGCCGGCGGCCTGACCGATGACGGCGTCAAAGACGGGCTTGCCGTTGAGGCCGAGGGCGAGAAGACGGCCGTTGGCCTGACCGGCGAGGATGCCCGCGGGGGACCAGGCCATCTGGTTGAAGGCCTGGAGCGTGAGCGCGGGAGCCTGGCCCTGATAGTGCCAGCGGCGTTCGCCGGTGACGATGTCGAAGGCGGTGATGCGCGTGTCGGAGGTCTTCACCACGACGAGGCCCTGGCCGACGAGCGGCGGAACGTCCGTCTCGGCGGAGAGCGTGGCACGCCAGATGAACTTGCCCTCGGCGTCGTAGACCTCGACTTCGCCGCGGTCCGTTACGACGGCCTGATGCATGCCGTCCGTGCCGACGCCTGCGACGATGCGGGAGCCGGCTTCGGCTTCCCAGACCTTGTCGCCCGTATGGCGGTCAAGGCGGTAGAGGCTGCTGCCGCCCGCGGCGTAGACGGCATTGTCCGTCACGGCAGGCGTGAGATAGCCGTCGCTTTCGCCGACGGAAGCCGTCCAGGAGACCTTCGGGCTGACCATTTCACGGAAGTCCTGCAGGTCCGCAGGTTCGTGGCTGTCGGGCGTGCTGCAGCCGGCGAGGGTGAGAACCGTCAACGCTGCGGCGGCGCCGAGCAGAGCTTTCTTGGCAAACATCGTATTCATCTCGTTGTGTTGGGCTTCTCGCCGCAGGCAAACCACCGCGCGGCTGAATCCATGATTGTATTAGCAAAAAGAACGGCAGCGGGGACAAATGACTCGTATTTTTCATTCGTCCTGCGCCGCCGTCATGCAGGGTCCTCCTGCCCGGTCACGGCCGTGCCGGGCGGCGCAGTCCGTCATTCCGCAACAGGCGGAAGCGAGGCGAGCTTGTAGTGGAGGACGCCGCGGATCGGGCTCTGCTCGCCAGCGGCCTCAACGGCCTTCTGCCAAGCGGCACGGGCCTTTTCAAAGTCGTTCATGGCGTAGTAGACGTCGCCGAGGCGGTCTTCGACCAGAGCGGTCTGGTCGGGAACGGGCTTGGCGGGCTCAAGCGCCTTGAGGGCGGCCTCGGGCTTCTTGGCCGAGAGCTTGACGCCCGCGAGGCGAACACGCGCGATGGTGTCGTACTCGGGATGGCCCGACTTCTCGATCACCCAGACGAGACGGTCTCGGGCGAGGTCGAGATTGCCCTCCTGAACTTCGGCCGCGGCGGAGGCGAGCGCGCCCAGGGGCGCGTAGATCGTCGTGCCGTAGTCCTCGATGAGGCCGTCGGCGATCGACTTCACGTTCTTCGCATCGTTCTGATAGATCGCGTTCTGCAGCTGCACGTAGGCGCCGGACGCCTGTGCGGCCTGATTGCGCTGGTACCACTGCCAGCCGTTCCAGCCGGCAAAGCCGAGGCAGCAGACGCAGACGGCGGCGGTGATCGGGGTGCCCCACTGATCCCACCAGGCCTTCATTTGGTCAATGCTCTCTTGTTCTTCCAAGTCGTAAGCCATCGCTTGCGCTCCTTAAGTCAACTCGATTGAATGATTACGCGGCGAGCGCGGCGGCAATGGCCGCGGCGGCGCCGGCGAGCGGCAGGGCCGTCTGCTCGGCGTAGGACTTCTCGCCCTCGCGAAGGGCCTTGACGGAGACCGTGCCAGCGGCAAGCTCGTCCTCGGCGGCGAAGACCGCGAAGCGGGCGCCGCTCGCGTCGGCCTTCTTCATCTGGCTCTTGAAGCCGGACTTGCCGGGGTGCACCATCACGCGCACGCCCGCGTCGCGAAGCGCTTCGGCGAGAAGCATCGCCTGGACCTGCGTGTCGCCGCCCGAATGGATGACGTAGACGTCGGTCTGGGTGCGGACCGGCACGCGGCCGCATTCACGCATGAGTTCGATGACGCGCTCCATGCCCATGGCGAAGCCCACGCCGGGGGCGGGACGACCGCCGAGCATTTCAATGAGCGGGTCGTAGCGACCGCCGCCGCAGATCGTGCCCTGGGCGCCGAGCTTGTCCGTGATCCACTCGAAGACCGTGTGGTTGTAGTAGTCGAGGCCGCGCACGAGGCGGGGATTGATCACGTACTCGATGCCGGCGGCGGAGACGAGCTGCTCCATGCGGGCGAGGAAGGCGCGGCTTTCCTCACCGAGGAAGTCGAGTAGACGCGGAGCAGCGTTGACGAGCTCCTGCATCTCGGGGTTCTTCGTGTCGAGAATGCGCAGCGGATTCGTGTAGAGACGGCGGCGGGCGTCCTCGTCGAGCACGTCCTGATTGCCCTCGAAGTACTTGATCAGGGCCTCGCGGTGGGCCTGACGTTCAGGCAGCGCGCCGAGCGTGTTGAGCTCGAGGCGGACATCGCCCACGCCGAGTTCCTTCCAGATGCGGGCGAGCATCATGATCATCTCGGCGTCAATGTCCGGCCCCTCCATGCCGAGCGCCTCGGCGCCGAGCTGGTGGAACTGGCGGTAGCGGCCGCGCTGCGGACGCTCGTGACGGAACATCGGGCCGCAGTACCAGAGGCGCTGCGTGGCGCCGTAGAGCAGGCTGTGCTCGTTGACGGAGCGCACGACGGCGGAGGTGCATTCGGGACGCAGCGTGAGCTGGTCGCCGTTCATGCTGTCGGTGAAGGAGTACATCTCCTTCTCCACGATATCGGTCACTTCGCCGACGCCGCGGGTGAACACCTTCGTGTTTTCAAGGATCGGAGTGCGGATTTCCTGATAGCCGTAGCGTTCGAGAACGCCGACGGCCGTCTGCTGCAGGGTCTGCCAGACGGCGGCATCGGCGGGGAGCATGTCGTTCATGCCCTTGACGCCGGCGAATTTTTCTTTGCTCATTCTTGTCAATTATCGGATTGCCCACGGGACGATGCGCCGTAGGTCGTTTGGACGAATTCTTCAATCATAGCGTGAAAGCGGGCCTGCATGTCATCGCCCTTGAGGGCGCAGACCTTCTCTCCGCGAACGTAGACAGGAGCCACGGGGCTCTCACCGGAGCCCGGCAGGCTGATGCCGATGTCGGCCTGACGGCTCTCGCCGGGACCGTTGACGACGCAGCCCATGACGGCCACCGTCATGTTCTCGACGCCGGGGCACGAGACGCGCCACTCGGGCATGCGCGAGCGCAGGTAGTCCTGCGTGCCCGCGGCAAGGCGTTGGAAGAGGTCCGACGTCGTACGACCGCAGCCGGGGCAGCTCGTCACCATCGGGGTGAAGCTCCTGAGGCCCATGCACTGCAGGATCTCCTGGGCGACCACGACCTCCTCGGTGCGGGGCGCGCCGGGAGACGGCGTGAGCGAGACGCGGATCGTGTCGCC
>OGMO01000934.1_pt1 | contig 21508 bp, 16 predicted proteins | sample 1573241 | NCBI WGS metagenome assembly OGMO01 (sample SAMEA2581896, study PRJEB24529) | metagenome | biome: Human gut stool | place: China | collected 2011 | reverse complement strand
ACCTTTGACATCGACGTCAACGGCGTCGTGAAGGTCTCCGCCAAAGACCTCGGCACCGGGCGGGAGCAGAACATCACCATCACCGGCAGCACGAACCTGTCGGAACACGAGATCCAGCGCGCCATGGCGGATGCCGCCGCGTATGAGGCCGAGGACAGCCGCCGGAAAGAGCGGCTGGAACTTCACAATCAGGCCGAAGTGCTGGCCTACAAGGTGGATGAGGCCCTGTCCAAGTGCAAAAAGGAGCTGGACAAGGACGAGAAGAACCGCATCAAGGCCGATGTGGCCAACCTCCGTCGCTGCCTGCGGAAGGACAAACCCGAAAAGATGAACGAGACCGAGGAAGCAAACCTCCGGCAGGCCAAAGAGCAGCTGGAAGCTTCGGCCAACCACCTGATGATGCTCTACACGAGCGAAGAACAGAAAGAACAATAAGAAGGCAAACAAAAAATCTCCGCGCAGCTGCGCGGAGATTTTTTTGTCGGCAGGGCCGGAACAGAGAGCAGAGCGACGAACGCGTTTACACGATCAGCTCCACCGTGCTCCCCCCGCTGCGGGCCTTTTTGACAAGGACCTGATGGTCGATGCGGTCTTTGAGGGCGGCGACGTGGGAGATGATGCCCACGAGCCGGTCGCCTTCGGTCAGGCCGGAGAGGACCCGGATGGCCTGTTCCAGACTTTCGTCGTCGAGGGAGCCGAAGCCCTCGTCGAGGAAGAGGGTGTCCAGCCGGATGCCGCCGGCCGTGCTCTGGACTTCGTCCGAGAGGCCCAGCGCCAGCGCCAGCGAGGCCTTGAAGCTCTCGCCGCCGGAAAGGGTCTTCACGCTGCGGCGGGTGCCGTTGTAGTGGTCGATGACGCCGAGGTCCAGGCCGGACTGGCTGCGCTGGTTCTCGGCCCCGACCCGCTCCAGCTCGTACTGCCCGGCGGTCATCTGCATCAGGCGGGTGTTGGCGTGAACGAGGATGCGGTCGAGATAGTGCATCTGGATGTAGGCTTCCAGTTTGATCTTCTGCTTGCTGCTCAGGGTGCCGCCCGCTGTGGAGGCCAGCGCGTTGACCCACTGCCAGCGGGTCTCCAGCACCTGCCGGGCCGCGGCCAGGCGGCGGTAGTCGGCGGCGGCGCGGCGGTTGGGCACGAGCTGGGCCGTCAGGGCTTTTTCCTGTTCGGCGGCCTGCTGGCGAGCCGTTTGCAGCGCAGTGAGCCGGGTGCGCAAAGCGTCGAGGTCTGCGGCCCCGGTCTCCGGGGCCTGCTGGTCTTGCAGGGCCTGCACGGCAGCTTCGGCGGCAGCGACGGCGTTTTCCGCAGCGCGGCGGGCGGCTTCGGCCTGCTCCATGCCGGTGCGCAGGGCAGTGCGCTGGGCCGTCAGGTCGGCGACCGTCTGCTGGGCCTCGGCGCGGCTGGCCGGTGCGCTCTGCCGGGCTTCGCTGATCTGCTGTTCCAGCGCCGCAGCCGTGGCTTCGCGGGCAGCGGCAGTCTGTTCGGCAGAGGCCGCTGCTGCTTCCAGCGCAGTGCGCTGGGCCGTTTTGGTCTTGCGGGTGGTATCCAGCCGGGTGCGGCGGGTACAGTCGGCGGCGGCCTTTTGCAGAGCTGCGCGGTTCTCGGCCTGTGCGGTCTGGAGCGCGGCGGTCTCCTCGGCAAGAGCTGTTTTCAGCAGGGCCACGGTCAGAGCGACCGGCCCCTCCGGCGAGGTGAAGCGTTCAGGCAGAAGGCTTTCGGCGTCCCGGCGGAGGGTGGCTTTGCCCTCCCGCTGGGCGGCGAGGGCTTCGCGGGCGGCGGCCGCGCGGTCCTGCGCTTCGCGGTCTGCCACTTCGGCCGCCTGCTTGACGGCGGTCACCTGCGCCTGGGTGGGGGCAGTGTGAGGCAGTGCTGCCTTGGCCGGGTGGTGGACACTGCCGCAGACGGGGCAGGGGGTGCCTTCGGCAAGGCCCTGCGCCAGAAGTCCGGCCTGTGCGTCCAGAAACGCCCGCTCGCAGGCGTCCCGCTCCGCGTGGGCGGCGTCCTGCGCGGCGGCTGCGGTGCGGTAGGCGTCCTGTGCCTGTCGGGCTGCGTGAGTGCGGCGCTGGTCTTCGGTCAGGCTCTGGGCCAGCGCGGTGAGGGCGGCCTCCCGGCGGGTGAGCTGCTCGGCCTGAGCGGTCAGGGCCACGTTCCGGGTCTCCGGGTCGCCGAGGGCGGCCGCTTCGGCGTCCAGCGCGGCGAGTTCCGTATCCAGCGCGGTCAGCTGGGCCCGCGCCTTGCGGGCTTTGGCCTGTTCGAGGTCGGCCTCGCTGCGGGCGGCGGTCTGTGCGTGGCAGAGCTTGTCCAGCGCGTCGCAGGCGTCAAGGCCCGCTCTGGCCCGCTCCAGCTGGGCGGTCAGAGCGTCCAGTGCGGCGGCATCGTCGGCATGGCGGGCCGCATCGGCGCGGGCTGCGTCCCGGCGGGGGAGCAGGGCGGCAAGCTCGGCCTGCTTTTCGATCCGCTGGCGGCGGAGGGCTTCGGCCTGCTCGGCCCGGCCCAGCGTCTGCTGCAAAGCGTCCAGCTGCGCCTGCGCGGCGGTGTGGGCGGCGGCAGCAGCGGAGAGTTCCGCTTCCTGCCGGGTGAGGAGCCCGTCCAGAAGGGCGGTGACTTCCTCGGCGGGGCGCTGCGCCGAAAGCTCGCCCAGCGCTTCGGCGTCGGGGTCGGTCTCCGGATAGCGGATGCCGGAGAGCACCGCGTCCAGCTGGACGTTCTGGGCCGTGCGCTGGGCCGTGAGGCGGGCGTTTTCCTCTTGCAGCGCGTCCTGCAATTTCTGGTAGCGCTGGGTGCGGAACAGTTTGCGGAAGATCTTGCTCCGCTCCTCGGTCGTGGCGTTGAGCAGGCGGGTGAACTGCCCCTGCGCGATCATGGCGATCTGGCAGAACTGGTCGTAGTCCAGCCCGATGAGGGCGGTGACGGCGGCGGTGACATCCTTCGACCGGGTCACGGGCGGGCGTCCGTCCGGGTAGGTGAGGACGGCGTCCGCCTTTTCGGTGGTCGTGCCCTCGCCCCGCGCTTTGGGGCGGAGGTAGTCCGGGTTGCGGCGGACGGTGTACCGCTGGCCGCGCACCTCAAATTCCAGCTCGACAAAGGTGGGGGTGCCGGGGTCGGCGTACTTGCTGCGCAGCATGGCACCGTCCCGCACGCCGCCGCTGGAATGGTCGTACAGGGCATAGGTGATGGCGTCGAAAAGGGTGGTCTTGCCTGCGCCGGTGTCACCGGTAACGAGATACAGGCCGCCTTTGCCCAGGCGCTCCAGTTCCAGCGTGACGGCGCTGGCGTATGGCCCGAAGGCCGAAAGGGTCAGCTTTAGGGGTCTCATGCGTCCTCCTCCTTCCAGAGCGTTTCAATGAGCTGCTGGCAGAATGCAGCCTGCTCGGCGCTCAGGGGCTGATTGTTTTGCAGCGCATAAAAGGCCGCGAAGTGCTCCAGCGGCGTTTTCTGCTCGGTCTGGGCCGGGGCGTCGAGGTCGGCCTGGGTGCGGGTGCGGAGGTTGTCGTAGTCCAGCCGCATCAAGTTCGGATAGATGACCTGCAGCCGGGCCAGCGCATCGGGCACATCCTGCTCGTCGGTCAGGGTGATGTGCAGATAGTCGTCGGTGGCCGTGCCTGCGTAGCTGCGGCGGTCGGTCAGCTCCATGTAGCTGCCGCGCAGCTCCCGCAGGTCGTGCTTCGGGGTCAGCGGCGCGGTGGAAAGCGTGACCTCTCCCTTCGGCCCCAGCTCCACAAAGGTTGCGCTCTTGTGCTGGTGCGCCTCCGAGAAGGAATACTTCAGCGGGGTGCCGCAATAGCGCAGGGTATCGCGGCCCACCTTCTGGGGGCTGTGCAGGTGGCCGAGGGCCACATAGTCGAAGCCGTCAAAGAGGGCGGCATCCACACAGTCCAGCCCGCCCACCGATGGCTCCTCGCTCTCGCAGGCGGTGGCACCGGCCACGAACTGGTGGGCCACCAGCACGCTGCGGCGGGCCGGGTCGGGGGCGCAGCGGCGCAGCACACAGCCCAGGGCGTCGCTGTAGCTTTCGATGGGCTCGTCCGGGTAGATGTGACGCACCGTGGCGGGTTTCAGGAAGGGCAATAAGTAAATGTCCACCGGGCCGTATGCGTCGGTGAGGGGGATGGGGGCCGGGGCCCCTTCGAACACCGGGCTGACGTAGACCTGGCTCCCCGCCAGCAGATGGGCACCGAACGCGACCCGCTCGGCGGAGTCGTGGTTGCCGCTGATGGCGAAGACCGGCAGCTTCCGGTCGGCCAGTTCGGTGAGGAACCAGTCCAGCAGACGAACGGCTTCGGCGGGGGGCACAGGCTTGTCGTAGAGGTCGCCCGCCAGCAGAACAGCATCCACGGGGTGGGTGTCGAGGAGCGATAAGATCTCCTCCAGAATATACCGCTGGTCGTCCAGCATGGAGAACTCGCAGACCCGCTTGCCGAGGTGCAGGTCGGAGAGGTGAAGAAAACGCATGGGAGCACCGCCTTTCAATTGGAATGCTTTTATTATAAACGGCCTTCCCCTCTCAGTCAAACCCTGCGGGTTTGCCAGCTCTCCCAAAGGGCGAGCCATTGGCATGCCGGGCAGCCCCTGCTGGACGCTGAACGTATTTCGTGTCGTAAACGGAAGCGCTCCGCTGTCAGGGCCAACAACATCTGTACTGCGCTCTGACAAAGAGCGTTTGGGTAGATGCGGTCGAACGAAACAACGGAGCACTCCATTTTATGGGTTCAAGAAACTTTGCTCATCCAGTACGCCCAAAACCATCTCGCCAGTGGCTCCCCCTTCGGGGGAGCTGTCTGCGAAGCAGACGGAGAGGGTGGGCCGTCGTCAGAACATCTTCTCCCAGGTGGCTTTGCCGACTGAGCCGTCGGCAGTGAGGCCGTTGCGGCGCTGGTAGCGCTCCACAGCGGCTGCGGTGGAAGCACCGTATTTGCCGTCGGTGGAGAGCTTTTCACCCAGCGCGTTCAGCTTCTGCTGCACCAGCCGGACCGTGCCGCCGGAACTGCCCTGCCGCAGCACGATGCCGGGGTAGGGGACGTTCAGGCCGTGTTTGGCGGTGTACTTGGTGTAGAGCACGTTCCAGGTGTTCGCGCCCACCTTGCCGTCCACATTCATGTCGTTTTTGAGCTGGAACTCCTTCACCGCGTTCACGCTCTTGATGCCGAACCGCCCGTCTGTGGCCAGCTCGTGGTACCAGGTGCAGGTGTCGCGCAGGCCGTTGAGCCAGGTCTGCACCAGTGCTACATCGGGGCCGGTAGAGCCGCGCTGGATGAGGGAATAATAGGCCGGAATTGCCATGGTCAAACTCACACTCCTTCCACCAGGAGCTTATGCGGCGGAAGGCGGAAGTGTTCGTTGGGACCTTTGTCAGATCCAGCAGGCAATGCCCGACGGCCAGGGCCTCTCCTGCCGAGAAGATGTCATCCCAGCAGGATGACATCTTCCCGGCGGGCGGTGTGCTTCTGCCACCACTCCACGCATTTGAACCGCAGGAGATACCGCCCGCAGACGAGGTCGTTCTCGGCGGGGGCGGCATAGCCGCCGCAGGCGGTGCGGCAGAGGCCGGGGTAGAGCACACACCACCAGTTCCGGCCATAGGGGGCTGCGCCGATGTCGATGCGCAGGGCCTGATACCGCCCGGCGGGCAGGGCCGAGGCAGCGTAGCGGGTGGTGCCGAAGTACATTTCCACCAGATAGACCCGCACCGGTACAAAACTGCCGCGCCCGGCCAGCACGGTGCGGGCGACCCTCTGCAGCTCGGACAGATGGGCCGCAGCCCAGCGGAGGGCGGCGGGCTGGTCTGCCGCCGGGCAGGCCGTGTCCAGATACGCGAGCACGGCGTCCCGCACAGCCAGCTTGTCGGTCTGGTCGGCGGTGGTGTCGCTGGCAGCGCGGATGTGGAGCCGCAGAGTGTCGGCGGCAAGCGCGGCTCCGGTGTCGAGCTGGGTGCGGCCCCAGCCCAACAGGCCCTGCAGACCGATGCAGAGCGCGAGCGCACCGCTGAGTGTGATGCACCAGACCGTCATCTGGCGGCGGGATAAAATGCGGCTGTACATAAAAAACAGACCCTTTCTCTGGAAATACTATCCAGAGTCTGGGTCTGTGGGAGTGATTTTATTCTCAGTTTTTCAGCGACTGCATCGGGGCGGGCAGGCGGCCGCCGCGGTTGATGAAGACCGACGGGTCGCGCTGGTTGACCGGCATGATGGGGCCATAGCCCAGCAGACCGCCGAAGTCCAGGATCTCGCCTGCCTTGCGGCCGATGGCCGGGATGACGCGGACGGCGGTGGTCTTGCTGTTGACCATGCCGATGGCGGCTTCGTCGGCGATGAGGGCGCTGATGACGGCAGGGGTGGTGTCGCCTGGGATGATGACCATGTCGATGCCCACCGAGCAGACGGCGGTCATGGCTTCGAGCTTTTCGATGGTCAGGCAGCCGCACTCCGCTGCGTGGATCATGCCGTCGTCCTCGCTGACGGGGATGAAGGCACCGGACAGGCCGCCCACGTGGTTGGAGGCCATGACGCCGCCCTTCTTGACGGCATCGTTCAGCAGGGCCAGGCAGGCTGTGGTGCCGCAGCAGCCGCAGGTCTCAAGGCCCATCTCTTCGAGGATGTTGGCTACGCTGTCGCCCACGGCCGGGGTGGGGGCCAGCGACAGGTCGATGATGCCGGCGGGTACGCCCAGCGCCTTGGAGGCGAGGTTCGCCACCAGCTGGCCCACGCGGGTGATCTTGAACGCCGTGCGCTTGACCAGCTCGGCCACCTCGTCGATGGGGGCATCCTTGGGCAGTTTGGCCAGCGCGGCGCGCACTGCACCGGGGCCGGAGACACCGACGTGGATCTCGCAGTCAGGCTCGCCGGGGCCGTGGAACGCACCGGCCATGAAGGGGTTGTCCTCCGGCGCATTGCAGAAGACGACCAGCTTGGCCGCGCCGATGCACTGGCGGTCTGCCGTCAGCTCACTGGCCTTCTTGACGGCTTCGCCCATCAGCTTGATGGCGTCCATGTTCAGGCCCGCCTTGGTGGCACCGATGTTCACCGAGCTGCACACGATGTCGGTCTCCGCCAGTGCGCGGGGGATGGACTCGATGAGCCGGAGGTCGCCCGCCGAAAAGCCCTTGTGCACAAGGGCCGTGTAGCCGCCCACAAAGTTGACGCCCACCTTCTTGCCGGCGGCGTCCAGTGCTTTGGCAAAGTCCACCGGGTCGGCATCCGGGCAGGCACCCAGCAACATGGCGATGGGCGTCACGCTGATGCGCTTGTTGATGATGGGGATGCCGTATTCGGCGCTGATGTGCTCCACGGCGGGCACCAGATTGGCCGCCTTGGTCACGATCTTGTTGTAGACCTTCTCACAGGCCTTTTTCGGGTCCGGGTCGATGCAGTCCAGCAGGCTGATGCCCATGGTCACGGTCCGCACGTCCAGATTGTCCTGGGTGAACATCTCGATGGTTTCGAGGATGTCACCGGTATTCATCATGCTCATAATAGATTCCCTTCTCTCTTAGATTCCTCTGTCGCTGACAAAAACGCGAAGCCCGGCTGCTTTGGAGCCGCAGGCGGTTAGCACGTTCAAAACCGGCTTGCCAAGGCCTCCCCTCAATAAGGGAGGCGGCATCGCGTCAGCGATGACGGAGAGGTCAGATCGTGTGCATTGCGTCGAACACTTCCTGACGGGTGACGTTGATCTGCATCCCCATCTCCTTGGCCAGGGCGTCTGCACGGTTGTGCAGCTCCTCGTGGCTGACGCTGCACTGGCTGATGTCCACCAGCATGATCATGGCGAACATGCCCTGCAGGATGCTCTGGGTCACGTCTTCGATGTTGATGTTGAGCTCACTGCACAGGGCAGCAACTTTTGCGACGACGCCGACAGTGTCGCGGCCGATGACCGTGATGAATGCTTTCATATTCCTTACCCCCATTGAGTCAATGTGAAAACCTCTCAGTCGGGCTTGCGCCCGCCAGCTCCCCTGGTAGGGGAGCCTTTGGCATCAAGATGAAGTGAAATCGGCTGCCAAGGCCTCCCCTCGTTAGGGGAGGTGGCATTGCGAAGCAATGACGGAGAGGTTGAAGTCCCTTCCAGTATAGCAGATTTACCGGTTTTTGAACACACTTTTTGGAAAAAAGAACAGGAACTGAGCGGAAAAGACGGTCTATCCAAAAAATAAGATGCAAATACGGCGCGCTTGTGCTATACTGAAAGGTACAAATCGACGCGGTACGCCGCGGATACAAAGGAGTAACGACGATGGAACAGCTTTTGAAACTTCTGGAAGACAACGCGCGGCTGCCGATCGAGGACATTGCCACGATGCTGAATAAATCCCCCGCTGAGGTGGCGGCGATGATCGACCTGGCCCGTGCGCAGGGCATCATCAAGGGCTACAAGACCCTTGTGGACTGGGAAAAGGCCGGGGTGAACCGGGTGGAGGCCGTCATCGAACTGAACGTCAGCCCCAAGAAGAGCCGCGGCTTTGACGAGATCGCAGCCACCATCGCCGCCTTTGACGAGGTGGAGAGCGTGCTGCTGATGAGCGGCGGCTACGACCTGCAGCTGGTCATCAAGGGGCAGACTTTTCAGGAGATCGCCCTGTTCGTGGCCAAGCGCCTGAGCCCGCTGGACGACGTGCTGTCCACGGCCACCCATTTTGTCCTGCGTACCTATAAGAAAGAGGGCCGCTTCTACCAGGACGACGAAATCGATGAAAGAGAGTGCACCGTGCTGTGATGGATTACGATAAACTGATCGCGCCTGCCGCTGCGGCCATGCGCCCCTCCGGCATCCGCAAATTCTTCGACCTTGCCGCCGATATGCCGGAGTGCATCAGCCTGGGCGTCGGCGAACCGGATTTCAAAACGCCCTGGTCCGTGCGCGAGGCCGGCATCGAGAGCCTGGAACACGGCCGCACCCGCTATACCGCCAATGCGGGCCTGAAGGAGCTGCGCGCAGAGATCTGCCGCTATCTGGAGCGCCGGATGAACCTGCACTACGACCCGCTGAGCCAGGTGCTGGTCACCGTGGGCGGCAGCGAGGCCATTGATATGTGCATCCGCACCGTGGTGCAGCCGGGGGATGAGGTCGTCATCCCGGAGCCGTGCTTCGTCTGCTATGAGCCCATCACCACCCTGTCAGGCGGTGTGCCGGTCCATGTGGCTTGCCGCCAGGAGGATGAGTTCCGCCTCCGCCCGGAGGCCCTGAAGGCGGCCATCACCCCCAGGACCAAGCTGCTCATCATGCCGTTCCCGAACAACCCCACCGGTGCCGTGATGGAGAAGGAAGACCTTGAAGCCATCGCCGACGTTCTGCGGGACACGAACGTTCTGGTGCTGTCGGATGAGATCTACGCCGAGCTGAACTACGGCCTGCGGCCGCACGTCTCCATTGCCACCCTGCCCGGCATGGCCGAGCGGACCATCGTGGTGAACGGCTTCTCCAAGAGCTATGCGATGACCGGCTGGCGTCTGGGCTATGCCTGCGGCCCGGCTCCCATCATCAAGATCATGACCAAGATCCACCAGAGCGCCATCATGAGCGCCCCCACCACCAGCCAGTATGCCGCCATCACGGCCCTGAAGGACTGCGACGGCGAGATCGACCGGATGCGGGATGAGTACAACATGCGCCGCCGTCTGGTGGTGAAGGGCTTCAACGCCATGGGCCTGACCTGTTTTGAGCCGCGGGGCGCGTTCTACGCCTTCCCCTGCATCAAGTCCACCGGGATGACCAGCCAGGAGTTCTGCACCCGGCTGCTGGAGCAGAAGCACGTGGCACTGGTGCCCGGCGATGCTTTCGGCGCTTCCGGCGAGGGGTACTGCCGCGTGTCGTATGCGTACTCGGTGGAGCATCTGACCGAAGCCATGAAGCGCATCCGCGCCTTTTTGGAGGAAAACGGCATTGCAATGCCGCAGTGAGGAGAGTTGAAAATGGCAAAACTGAACCGCGTGACCGTTCTGGCCCCTGCCAAGCTGAATCTGGCGCTGGATGTGGTGGGTACTCTGCCCAACGGATACCACGACCTTGACATGACCATGCAGGCCATCACTCTGTATGAAAAGGTGGTGCTGGCCCGCAGCAGCAGCCTGAACCTCTCTCTGCCCGGAAGCCCGGTCGCCGCCAACGACAGCAACACCGCCATCAAGGCGGCCATCGCGTTCTTCCGCTACACCGGCCTGCTGGCGGGCGTGGACATCACCATCTATAAGAACGTGCCCGTGCGGGCCGGTATGGCGGGCGGCAGTGCGGATGCCGCCGCCGTCCTCGTGGGCTTGAATGCTCTGTATGGGGCGCATCTGTCCATGAGCGAGCTCTGCGCGCTGGGTGCCAAGATCGGTGCCGATGTGCCGTTTGCCCTCATGGGCGGCACCTGCCGGGTGCAGGGCGTGGGCGATGTGATGAAAGCTCTGCCGCCCTGCCCGGACTGCTGGTTTACGGTGGTCATGCCGGACTACGGCGTCTCGACCCCGGAGGCCTTTGCGGCCTATGACCGGGTGGGCAGCAGCCGCCACCCCGACTGCGAGGCGCAGGAAGCCGCGATCCGCGCCGAAGATCTGGCCGCCGTCTGTGCCGCCGCAGGCAACGCGTTGGAAGAGTGCAGCGGTGCCAAGGACAATGAGGCCATCAAGGCTGCGCTCTGCGAACACGGTGCGCTCACGGCCCTGATGACCGGTAGCGGCGCGGCGGTGTTCGGCATCTTTGCCAGCGAGGCCGAAGCCCGCACGGCGGCTGCGGCCCTGAAGACCCGCTGGCCGCAGGTCTATGTGGCTCAGCCCGACAAGGGCGGTGCACGGGTCACCGCCCCGAAGTGGATGCTGTAACGCAAAACGGAATAAGACCCTCTTTCCTGGGAAATGCTATTCCCAAAGGAAAGGGGGTCTTTTTGTGCAGACCTTTTATAAAGTGTGCCTGATCCTGATGATCATCGGCGGCATCAACTGGGGCCTGGTCGGGCTGTTCCAGTTCGATTTTGTGGGGTGGCTGCTGGGTGGCAGCAGCTCCATCTGGTCCCGCATCGTCTTCACCGTGGTCGGCATCGCCGCAGTCTGCGGCATTCCGGGCTTGTTCACGGACGACGACATCGAGTGAGACGAACCAAAAAGGGCCACGGCCGCAGCCGTGGCTCTTTTGCTGGGTCAGGTCCCGTCATCCCAGCCCATCAGGTCGGGCAGGGTCAGGGTCTCGTCGGAGCAGTGGGGGTTCGCGTCGGTGCGGGCCTGAACGGTAGCTGCCTCCACGGCCCGGACGACCTCGTGGATGGCGGCGCAGTCTTCGGGCAGGTCGGTCTGGCTGCGGCCGGAATGGGTGAACAGGATCCTGCCCATGGGGCCCACCACCAGCGTCAGCGGCAGGATCTGCGGGGCAGACTTGTCGTAGTGATAACCGGCATCTTTGGCGGCCTTGTAGATCTTTTGGGCCGCGAAGCTCCAGCTCAGCAGGCCGCGGGTCTGCTCCACGCCCAGATAGCCGTACAGCACGCCCGGCCCGTCGCAGATGACCGGGAAGGGAAACTCCGACCCGCGGGTGGCCGTGGCCACCGCCTTGGCGCTGGACCGCACCACGCAGGCCAGCCGTGCGCCCTTGAGGGCGGGCAGGGTCTTGAGGTAGCGGGTGATGTACTCACGGCTGACGGGATGGTCGAACCCCGGCAGGAAGATCATGCACAGGGGCCGGCTGCCCTCGCACAGGGCATAAAAATCGTTTTCCGGTACCGTGGGGGTGTCGTAGGTGAATCGGGGGATGTTCGTCCCCACCAGATGCTCAGACTTCATGCCGCAATTGCACATCCTTCCACAATGGCTGTTTTATACAATATCAACCTCTCAGTCGAGCCTGCGGCTCGCCAGCTCTCCTAATAGGAGAGCCTCTGGCGTATCCAGAAAGCTGCATCCGACTGCCAAGGCCTCTCCTATCAGGAGAGGTGGCATTGCGAAGCAATGACGGAGAGGTTCAAACCGGAATATAAAAAAATCCACACACTGTTCCTCCTGGCAGAGGACAGCGGTGGATGAAGTCCCTATAAAAAGATCCCGCCCGGTCGTCTGCGGCAATCAAACCTACCCTTGCGGACAGGTGGGTGCCCTGTCTCCGGATTCACGCTTCCTCATCGAACCTCTGGGGTCGAGCCCACAGCGGGGAGGTCTGCAATCCACCGGCGAACGCCGGGCTCCCGTTGAATGATTAGTAGGATCATATAAACCGCAACAAATCGAGCCGGGCAGGAAGTCTTGCACGGGTCAATCGTCTGAAAAACTTACTCGATCTCGAACTGGTCGCTCAGCCGCTTCTCGAACAGCTTGCTGACTTCCAGCAGGGTCTCGTCGTCTTCCACGACATCCAGATATTCGCCCTCGCTGTCCTCGCCGACGCTCAGGATGACGAGCTGAGCATCCTCGTTCACGTCTTCCTCGTCCTCGGCGTATTCCACGACGGCCATATAATGCACGCCCTTATGGTCCAGCGCGTCGATCACCTCAAAGGTGACTTCGTTGCCGTCCTCGTCCTCAAGGGTCATCAGATCGGGCTGATATTCCTCTTCGGCGTTCGGGTTCTTGATCTCTTCTGCCATAAGACACGTTCTCCTGTTACAAACGAAAAATAAAGTTGGGGCAGCCGGGGCTTTCTGTGCTCCCACAGGCCCTTGCTGTGCTTATAGTGTAGCGTTTTTTTGCCCGCTCGTCAAGATGTTTTTCGCACAGAAATCTGCGGACAAATTTTCACGCATTTCCCTCTCGCATCCGGCGCAAAAATATGCTATACTGAACTCTGTGTACCGCCTGCCCGGTTCCGGGCGAGCGGGAAGCTGTTACTATGCTATTCACCGAGAGGTCAGAGTTATGAATCGTTTTTATAAAAAAGCGCTGGCGGTGCTGGCGCTCCTGGGCTGTGTGGCGCTGACGGGCTGTTCGCTCAAGGACAAGCTCAGCGGCACTTCGGGGCCGAAAGCCATCTCCCGCCCGGCGGTGGAGTCCGCCGAGGTGCAGTTCACCCACCCGGCGGCGGGCGACACCATCGCGGTGTTCGATACCTCGGCGGGCGTGTTCAAGGCCGTGCTTTTCCCCACGCTGGCCCCGCAGGCCTGCGACAACTTCATCGGCCTTGCGCAGGCAGGGCACTACAACGGCCTGACCGTTTCCCGCGTCGAGAGCGAATTTCTCGTCGAGGCCGGGCAGGGGGCCGACGGCAAAGGCACCACCATCTGGAACGGCAGCCGCTACCCCATTGAGGCCACCGACCGGCTCCATCACTACGCCGGGGCGCTGTGTGCGGCCACGGATGCCTCCGGCCAGTGCGCCAGCGTCTTCTATGTGATGGAGTCGCTGCCCGGCGGCGATTCCGTGACGCAGGAGCTTGTGGACCAGATGAACGCGGCCTCCTATCGCGCCGAGGTCGTGGCCGCCTACCAGACGGCGGGCGGCGCACCCTACCTTGACTACACCGACACCGTCTTCGGCCAGGTGTACGAGGGGATGGACATCGTGGACAACATCGCCCAGACGGCGGTGGATGAGAACCAGAAGCCCACCGAGGCCATCACCATCCACAGCGTCAGCATCGAGACGTATCAATAACTGCGCAATGCAAAAAGGCTCCCGTAGCAGTGGGAGCCTTTTTTGCTGCTCAGATCTCGCCGGGGTGCTCTTTGCGCCAGGCAAGGTAATCTTCGAGGATGACGGTGGCGCTGACGGAGTCGAGGATCTCTTTCCGCCGGGCGCCGAAGGTGCCGGTCTCGGAGAGGATATCGGCGGCTTCGCAGGTGGACTGCCGTTCGTCCCACATCCGGACGGGCAGGCCGCTCCAGATCTGCAGCGTCTTGGCCAGTTTCCGGCTCTTTTCAGCGCGCTCGCCCTCGGTGCCGTCCATATTCAGCGGCAGGCCCACCACGATGAGCTCGGCATGGATCTCGGCAGCGATCTCGCACACCCGCGCCGCCACCTTCGGGCGGGCTTTCAGGGTGATCTGCGGCGTGATGGCGGTGGTGAGGAATTCGGAGGCGTCGCAGGTGGCAAGGCCGGTGCGGCTGGCTCCGTAGTCAACGGCTAATATCTTCATAATGGCATCCTTTCCCATTCGGTTTTCCCCAGTGTATCACAGAATAGATGTTCTTGCAATTTTGTGTTACAATAAGAATAGGTCACACCCTCTCAGGCGCTTCGCGCCAGCTCCCCCAAAGGGGGAGCCACTGGCGGGCCCTGTTCTCATGGGCAGTCAGCCGCTGACCGCGAGAGCGGAGCCCGGCAGGCTGTGCAGGAACGGGCTTTGCTCATCCAGCACAGCCAAAAACGGTCTGCCAATGCCTCTCCCTCCGGGAGAGGTGGCATCGCGCAGCGATGACGGAGAGGGAGAGGGCAGGCAAGCAAAGAGAGGTTTTTATGTTACAACTGGTCTTAGGCGGGTCGGGCAGCGGCAAGACGACGTTGCTGTATCACCGCATCCGTGCCCGCGCCGAGGCGGGTCAGAAGAGCATCCTGCTGGTGCCGGAACAGTTCACCTCCTCCACCGAGGGGCGCATCTACCGCGAACTGGGCGATGCGCTTTCCGGCATGGTGGAGAGTTTTTCGTTCACGAGCCTGGCCGAGAAGATCCTGTCTGTGGAGGGCGGCGCAGCCGTGCAGACCCTTTCGGACGCAGGCCGCGCTGTGCTGGTGCGCCGCGCACTGGAGGAATTGCAGGAAAACGTCCATTACTACTACCGCAACCGGCGGAGCGCGGCGTTCTGCCAGATGGCCGCCGAGACCATCGACGAGCTCAAGAGCGCGGGCCTGTCCGGCCAGCAGCTGGCCGACCTTGCCAAAGGCTGCGGGGCCGAGAGCGGCAAGCTGGGGGAGCTGGCCCTGATCTTTCAGGGTTACGAGACCCTGCTCGCCCGCAGCGGCATGGACCCCGCCGACCGGCTGGAGCTGGCCGGAGCGCGGCTCGAAGAGGCGCTGGCCTACGGCGCAGTGCCGGGATTCTTGCAGGAGCGGGAGGTCTTCATCGACGAGTTCGATACCTTTAACGCGCCCAAAAAGCGGATGCTGGGGGCGCTGCTGGCCGCTCTGCCCAGGGTGACGGTGGCCCTGTGCGACGATGGGGCACCGCTCATGCCCGGCGATGTGAGCTTGTTTTCGGGGGCCAAGCAGGTGGCCGTGCAGCTGCGCCAGCTGGCCCGCAAAAATGGGGCCGAGGTGGCTGCGCCCCAGCTGCTCCGGCGGGACCTGCGGCACACCGAGGCCCCCGGCCTTGCGGCAGTGACCGCGCTGCTGGAGACTGGCACCTGTGCACCGCTGGAAGCGCCGGCGGACGAGGTGCGGCTGTTTGCTGCGCCCAGCCGGGAAGAGGAGGCCCGTGCCGCCGCCGGTGCCATCCGCCGCCTGATGCGGCAGGGGGTGCGGTGCGGCAGGATCGCGGTGGTCTGCCGCGACATCGGCAAGTACCGCGCCGCCGTGCGGTATGAGTTCCGGATGGCGGGCATCCCGCTCTACTGCGATGAGCCGACCACCCCGGAGTTCAGCGCCCCGGCCACGGCGGTCCGGGCGCTGCTGGCGCTGGCCCGTGGGGCCGACCTGACCGAGAATCTGACCACGCTGGCCAAAACGGGCCTGTGCGCCCTGACCGAAGAAGAGGTCTGCGCCCTCGAAAACTACGCCTATACCTGGTCGCCCAACGCGGCGGCATGGCGGGCGGCGTTCCGGAACGACCCCAAAGGCTTCGGCGATCGGGAGCTGACCGAAGAGGACGCCCGGAATCTGTCCGATGCCGAAAAGGCCCGCGCCCTGCTGGTGAACGCCGCCGATGCCCTGCGCGGCAAGGTGCGGAACGCCAACGCCGAGGCCATCAGCCGCGCGCTCTACTTCTGCCTCAGAGAGCTGGGCGCAGAGGAGCAGCAGGCGGCGCAGGTGGAAGCCATCCGCGCGGCGCGGGGCATCCCGGCGGCGGAAGAGGCCGCCCGCGAGTGGAACGTAGTCATGGAGCTGCTGGACGAAATGGCCCGCCTGCTGGGCGAGCAGACCGTGACGGTGGCCGAATACGAAGACCTGTTCGGGCTGCTGCTGCGTTCGTCCGACCTGGGGCACATCCCGCAGACGCTGGACGCCGTGGTGCTGGCCAGCGCGGGCAAGATGCGGCTGGACGAGCCAGACTATGTCTTCGTGCTGGGCCTTGCCGAGGGCGAGTTCCCCACAGCTCCCGGAGAGACGGGCCTGCTGACCCACGCCGACCGCGACGCCCTGATGGCGCAGGAGATCGACCTGCCCGACTGCTTTGAAAACCGGGTGGCCCGCGAGCAGGTCTGCTTCTATAAGGCGCTCACCGCCCCGGCCAGAGGGCTGTGGCTGAGCTGGCCCAAGGGGCAGGGGCAGACCCTCTGCGCGGCGTTGGAGCCGATCGTGGAGGCGCTGGAACCAGCCCCGCCGGAGCTGGCTCTGCCCGACCTGGCCGCGACCCCCGCCGACGGCCTCGACTGCCTGGGCGGCGGCTGGCCCCTGACCGGAACGGAACGCGCCAGCCTGACCGAGGCTTTGCGCACCCCCGGCGGCGAGGAGCCGGAGGGCCTGAAGCTGCTGCGCCGGATGGCGGACGCTTCGCCCCGGCAGGTCAGCGACCTGGATGCACTGGAAGAACTGCTGGGCCGGCGGCTGCGCATCTCGCCGAGCCAGCTGGAAAAATATTATACCTGCCGGTACGGCTACTTTTTGCAGTATGTGCTGGGCCTGCGCCCCCGCCGCCGGGCCGAGCTTTCGGCTGACCAGAGCGGCAGCCTGATGCACTGGGTGCTGCAGATGGTACTGGACCCGGACCCTGCGCCGGACAACCCCTGCGCCGACATGCTGGCTCCCTTCATCGAGCTGGACGACGACGCCATGGCGGAGCTGGCGGGGCTTCTGGTGGACGAATACGCCCGCCGCTATCTGCCCGAAGACACGGCCCGTTTTGCCTACCTGCTCTCCCGCCTGAAAAAGAGTATGGCGAGCCTGCTGTGCTACCTGCGGGATGAACAGCGCCAGTCCAGCTTCCGGCCTGTGGCCTGTGAGCTGAAGATCGGCAGCGGCGGGGACGGCGTCCGCGCCCAGACCTATCACCTCTCGGATGGGCGGACCGTCCAGCTGGTGGGCACCGTGGACCGCGCCGATGAATGGGTCGAGGAGGATGGCACCCGCTGGGTGCGGGTCGTGGACTACAAGACCGGCAGCAAAAAACTGGACCTGAAGGAGGTCTACTGCGGCCTCGACTGCCAGATGCTGCTGTATCTGTTCAGCCTGACGCGGGACGGCAGCGGCCGCTTTACCGGGGCAGAACCGGCGGGCGTTCTGTATCTGCTGGCCGACCCGGCCCCGGAGAACACCACCCGCGCCAACGCAGCCCGCAGCGTGGAATACAAGCTGGATGGCCTGGTGCGGGACGAGCAGAAGCTGTTCCGTGCCATGGACGCCGACGAGACGGGGCGGTATCTGCCCTTCTCGTATCTGCGCGGTGTGCCCAGCCCCTACCAGAAGGACAAACGCGCCGACAGTGCCAAACTCGACCGCATCCGGCTGCATCTGGACGACCTCGTGACCCGGATGGGGGAGCAGCTCTACGGCGGGCAGATCGCCGCTGAACCGCTGGTCACGGGCCGAAGCCCCTGCCTGTGGTGCGATTACAGCTTCATCTGCTGCCACGAGAACGGCATCGGCGAGCGGGCACTGGATGCCCCGGCCAAGCCTTTTGAAGCTCCTGAGACCCCGTCGGAAGAAGGAAAGGAGGAACAGCCGTGAGTGAAACCAAATGGACAGCCGCCCAGCAGGCTGCCATCGATGACCGGGGCGGTGCGCTGCTGGTCAGTGCGGCTGCGGGCAGCGGCAAGACGGCGGTGCTGACCGAACGCGCCGTCCGGCTCATCACCGACCCGGAATGCCCCATGGATGCCGACAAACTGCTCATCGTCACCTTTACAAACGCGGCCGCAGCCGAGCTGCGGGCCCGCATCGGGCAGGCACTGCTCCGCCGCAGCCAGGCCGAACCCGGCAACACGGCTCTGCGCCGCCAGCGGATGCTGCTGCAGCGCGCCCCCATCTGCACCATTGATGCGTTCTGCCTGGACCTTCTGCGCAAGCACTTCCAGGCCCTCGATATCCCGCCGGACTTTTCCCCCGCCGACCCCGGCAGTGTGGCGGCCCTGCGCGCGGCGGCGCTGGCCGAAACGCTGGAACAGGCCTATGCCGACCCGGATTTCTGCGCCTTTGCAGACCTCTACGGCAAGGGCCGCAGCGACAAAGCCGCCGGGGATACCATCCTGCACGTCTACGATTTTCTCCGCGCCCTGCCCGACTACGACCGCAAGCTGGATGAATTTCTGGAACCGTGGCAGGCCGGGCATGGATTCGATGCGACCTGCTGGCACGACCTGCTGCTGGCTGAGGCAGCCCGCGCTGCCAGAGCCGGGCGGGAGCTGTTCTGCGCAGCCTGGAACGACTGCAAAGAAGACCTCGTCCTGGCCCGCATCGAGGCCGAGAATAAAGGAAAGACCGATGCCGCCCGCGCCAAGGCTGTGGCAGGCGTCAACGATAAATTCGCCGAACCGCTGGAACGGCTCGAAGCGGCCGCTGCCCTGCTGGGCGAGGTGGAGCGGCTGGCCGAAGCAGGGGAGTGGACCCCGCTCTACGACCGGCTCACCCCCTATGTGCTCGGCATGGAGCCGATGCCCGGCCTGAAGGGGATGAAGAAGCGGCTGACCGGAGAGCACAAAGCCGCCGTCAAGACCCGCGCCGACGAAGCGGCTGCGCTGTTCGGGCAGATCCTGGAACTGATCTCCTGCAGTGAAGACGAGGCCGAAGCCGACCGCGCCGCCGCCCTGCCCCGCCTGCGGGCCCTGTTTGCCGCCGTGCGGGCGTTCGATGCCCGCTTTGCGGCCAAAAAGCAGGAGCGAAAGCTGCTGGAGTTCAGTGACTTCGAGCATCAGGCGCTCCGGCTCCTCCGCAGCCCGGACGGCACCCCCACCCTGCTGTGCGAGACCATCCGGCAGAACTACGCGGCCGTCATGGTGGACGAGTATCAGGACACCAACGCCTTACAGGACGCACTCTACCGCTGTCTGGCTTCGCCCGCCGGGGACGACCTCTTCCTTGTGGGCGATTTGAAACAGAGCATCTACCGCTTCCGGCAGGCAGACCCCAGCATCTTCCGGGAAAAGCTGGATGCCTGGCCGCTCCTGCCCGGCGGCGCGGCCCGCCCCCGCCCGGCGGAAGGAACGCCCGGCCAGAACGCGCTGCTGGCGCTGGATGCGAACTTCCGCAGTGCGCCGGAAGTGGTGCGGGGCATCAACTTCCTGTTTGAGCAGCTCATGACCCCCGCCCTGGGCGATACGGCCTACGGCGACGGCCAGCGGCTGGTCTGTGGCGCACCGGGCGAATATGCGGGCAGCGTGGAGGCCTGCTTCCTGCCCGACGACACTGCCGAGACGGACGCAGAGTGCATCGCCCGGAAGATCGAAGCCCTGATGGCCTCCGGGGAGCAGGTGCGGGACGGCGGCTCCACCCGCCCGGTGCAGTACGAGGATTGCTGCATCCTGCTGGCGGCGCGCGGCGACTTCCCGGCCTATGTGGAAGCCCTGACCGCCCACGGCATCCCGGTCTATGCGGACGCCCGCGAAAATCTGCTGGATGCGCCCCATATCCGGCCCCTGATCGCGCTGCTGAAGGTCATCGACAACCCGGCGCAGGATATCTATCTTGCCGCCGCCATGCTGGGCCCGCTGTTCGGCTTTACGGACGACGACCTGGTCCGCCTCCGTGCCCGCGCGGAGGAATTGCAGAAACAGCAGGACGAGGCCCGCCGTGCCGCACAGGAGGCGGCAGGGGAGACGCCTGCACCGCAGCACCGCCAGCGGATGAGCCTGTACGGGGCACTGCTGTTGACCGTGAACAGCGCCGAAGAAAGCCCCTTTGAACAGAAGGTCCGGGCGTTCTATGCCCGGCTGACCGAGCTGCGCCGGATGGCCCGGAGCGTGCCGGTGGAACAGCTGCTCGAAGAGATCTTTGCGTCCACGGGCTATCTGGCCGCGCTGGGCGTGATGGAGAACGGCACCAAGCGCCGGGAGGATGCCCGGCGGTTCGCGTCCTTCTGCGCCGGGGCCGGGGCAAACGGCATCTCCGGCCTCATCCGCGCCATCGACGCCGCCGCGCAGGCAGGCTCCACCGGGCAGGAGACCGTGCCCGGCGGCTCCCGCCCCGGCTGTGTGACCATCATGACCATCCACCGTTCCAAGGGTCTGCAGTTCCCGGTGGTCTTTGTGGCGGATACGGCCCGGCGGTTCAATGCCGCCGATACCCGCCAGCCGGTGCTGCTCCATCGAGTGTACGGGGCCGGGCTGCGTCTGCGCCCCGAAGACGGCGAAGGCTCCTATAAAACGGCGGCCTACGCGGCGCTGGCCAATGTCCACGCCGCCGAACTGCGCAGCGAGCAGATGCGCCTGTTGTATGTGGCGCTCACCCGCGCACAGGACAAATTGATCCTGACCATCCCGCTGGGCATGACCAAAACGACCAACCCGCTGGCGAAGGCGGCGGCCTTCCTCGCGGCGGGCGCAGGGGAGACGCTGAACCGGCAGGCCAACAGCTTCGCCGACTGGCTGCGCACGGCCCTGCTCGTCCACCCCAACGGCGGGCCGCTGCGCCGCCTGGCCGAGAACCTCGAACTGCCGTTTGCGGACACCCGCAGCACCATCGACTTTTCCTTTGAAGAGGCTCCGGAAGAGCTCCAGCCCGCTGCGGAAGAAATCCCAGCCCCGGAAGCCCCCGCCGCCGACCCGGTCTTGACGGAACAGCTGCGGCAGGGCTTTGCCTGGCAGTACCCGGCGGCTTCGCTGGCGGCAGTGCCCGCCAAGGTCAGCGTCACGAGCATCGTGCATAAGCGGGAGCAGACGACACTGGAGCGCCCCGGCTTCCTCTCCAAGGATGGCCTGACGGCCGCGGAGATGGGCACGGCGCTGCATGCTTTCCTCGAACACGCCGACTTTGCCGCCCTTGCTGCTGCAAAGGCATCCGGCACCCTCGATGAGGCCATCTGCGCCGAACGGGACCGTCAGGTGGCCGTGCAGCTGACCCCGCCGGAGATCGCGGAAAAGCTGGACGTCCGCCGCATCCGCCGCTTTGCCGAGAGCGATGCCTTTGCCCGCATCTGTGCGGCGGATGCCGTGCTGCGGGAGCTGGCCTTCATCACGGCTCTGCCCGCCTCGGCGGTGCTGGCCGCACAGGGCAGCGCGGCCCCGGAGGGCGAAGCGGCGAAAGCCAGCGTCCTCGTGCAGGGCATTGCGGACATCGTGCTCATCTTCCCGGACCATCTCGAACTGCTGGACTATAAGACCGACCGCCGCAAGACCGAGGCTGACTTTCTCGCCGCCTACCGCGCCCAGCTCAACCTGTACGCCCTCGCCATCGACAAGCGCTTTGCGCCGAAGAAGGTGACCTATAAGGGCATCTATTCGCTGGAACTGGGAACGCTGATCGAGGTATAAACCTCTCAGTCTCGCCTACGGCTCGCCAGCTCCCCTGGTAGGGGAGCCACTGGCGAG
>OGMO01000926.1_pt1 | contig 21659 bp, 20 predicted proteins | sample 1573241 | NCBI WGS metagenome assembly OGMO01 (sample SAMEA2581896, study PRJEB24529) | metagenome | biome: Human gut stool | place: China | collected 2011 | reverse complement strand
CGTCCTCCAGCTCGGCATGATAGTCTCTGGGATGCTCGTCCTGCTCCAGCTCGCTCTCCAGCTCCAGCGTGCGTTCTTCTGCAAGCGCTTCTTCCAGCGTCTCATCCACCGGCGCAGCGTCAGATGCATCCTCCCAATCGGCAAAGCCGTCCGCAGCCGTTTCAAGGCCGGTTTCCTCTATTTGCTCCTCGGTACCTTCTTCCTCGTCGGAAAAATCATCTTCCCACAGCAGTTCATCCTCCCATGGTTCCACGACAGCTTCACCTCCCCGAAAAAATATTTTTCTTTTTTCAAAAACAGTTCCGATTTACACCCCGTATTTCTCCTATTAGTAGATGAAGTAATCTTAACACAAGTTACACGGGTTACTTTCCGAGCCATCAGCAAAAAAGGAGGATATGGAGCATGGAAAAGCAACAAAAAGCCACGGTTGGCTTACAGCCAACGGAACCAAACACATTATATCAAAAACCAACCAATCACGCAAGGAGGATGCCTATGGAGCAGAACAAACGAGAGCAGTTTATCATCCGCCGAATCGGCGGCACCACCTACAAGGTCAGAGTCGTGTTCAACGAAAGCGGCGGCGAGACCATGGAGGATAAAATTTTGCGGATTGTACGCAATGATATGGTTACAAACGACGGAACCTATGGTATAATGGAGACACCACAAATGAGCCTACAGTCTGAAAGGAGCGCATCATGAGCGCGAAACAGACTGAAATCAAGATTACCGCTCTTTATGAGCGGCTGTCCCGCGACGATGACAACGCCGGGGATAGTAACTCCATCGTGAATCAGAAAAAATACCTTGAAAGCTATGCCCAGCAGAGAGGCTACACCAACTGCCGTCACTATACCGATGATGGATGGAGCGGCGGCAATTTCGAGCGTCCGGCATGGAAGCAGCTGGTGTCGGACATCGAGGCCGGAAAGGTTGCTCATGTGATCGTCAAGGATATGAGCCGGGCGGGGCGTGACTATCTGCAAACCGGATTTTACACGGAGGTATTCTTCCGGCAGCACGGCGTTCACTTTGTCGCTATTGCCAACAGCGTGGACAGCGACGACCAGAACAGCAACGAGTTTGCCCCCTTCCTCAACATCATGAATGAATGGTATCTGCGCGACCTGAGCCGCAAGCAGAAAACCGCCATTCGTGTCAAAGGGGAATCCGGCAAGCCTACCACCAACTGCGCTATCTATGGCTACAGGAAAGACCCGGAAAACAAATACCATTGGCTGATCGACGAGGAAGCTGCCGCCGTGGTGCGCCGTATTTTCCGATTAACCATTGAGGGCAAAGGCCCCTACGATATTGCCCGTATTCTCTTTGAGGATAAGGTGGAGACGCCTGCCGTGTACTTTGGTAAACAGGGCAAGGGCATCTGGAAAAGCAAAGAGGAATTTTCCAATCCCTATAACTGGAGCGGCTATGTCGTGGGACAGATTCTCTCCAAGCCGGAGTATATGGGGCATACGGTGAATTTCCGTTCTCACAAGCAGTCCTACAAAGATAAAAACGCCGTGAAGAATCCCAGGGAGGACTGGCTGATCTTTGAGGATACCCACGAGGCCATTGTGGGCAGGGAAACATGGGAGCTTGTACAAAAGCTCCGCAAGACGCCCAAGCGCATTGACACGTTGGGTGAGGCAAATCCGCTGACTGGTCTTTTGTACTGCGCCGATTGTGGAGCCAAAATGTATAATCAACGGTCAAGGGGGACAGAAAGTAAGCCGTATCCCTATGATGTGTTTGAATGCTCCACTTACAAATTGGCGGGTCAAAAACGGTCTGCCGCTTGCTGTGGACATCATATCAGTACCAAGGCTCTGAGCACACTGATTCTGGACACCATCCGCACGGTCAGCACCTTCGCAATTTCCAATCAGGAGACGTTCATGGAAAAGGTGCGCTCCGCCTCCCAGCTGCGGCAGGCAGAAGCGGCCAAGGAAACCAAGCGGAGGCTGAACAAGGAGAAAAAGCGGATTTCTGAACTGGATACCATCATCAAGAAGCTCTATGAATCCTTTGCCGTCGGTCGCATTACCGGAGAACGCTTTGACAGTCTGCTGGCGGAATATGAGGCGGAGCAGAAAACGCTGCAAGCCTCTGTCACAGAAGCGGAAGAAAGGCTGTCCGCTTTCGCAGAGGACAGTGCCCGTGTGGAGCAGTTTCTGGAGCTGGCAAGGAAGTATACCGATTTTTCTGAGCTGACCACGCCCATGATCAACGAGTTTATTGAGAAAATCATCGTCCATGCCCCGGAGCGTATCGATGGCGACCGGGTGCAGGAGGTGGAAATTCACCTTCGCTTTATCGGGCAGTTTGAGCTGCCTGTCACAGAGCTGAGCGAGGAAGGAATCAAGCGGCAGGAGCAGCTCAAACGGCACCGCATCAAGAGCCGGGAGCGGTATCAGAAAATCAAGGCCGGTGAACACGCTGTCGGACAGCCCTTCATGCTGACCTGCAAGTGCTGCGGGCAGGAATTTGAATCCAAACGGACGAACACCCTGTTCTGCGGCCCCAACTGCCGGGCGAAATTCTACCGGCAGGAGGCGGCGGAGAGCCGCAGCCGGGCGTGTACCTGCGAAAACTGCGGCAAGGTGTTCCCTACGACAAGGGCCAATGTGAAATATTGCAGTGACGATTGCAGGTACGGGGGTCATCTCAAGGGGCAGCGAGTGCGTAATGCAGCCCGGAGAGGCAAGGACACTACCCCGGCTGTGCCAGAGAAAGAAGCGAAAACAGAATAAGAAAGACGCAGACGGCGGCTTGCCCCACATCGGGCAGGCCGCCGTTTTTGCGCAGAAATGGAGGTATCATGCGTATTTTTGAAATCGTAAAAGAAAATGTCAATCTGCGGGAGGCGGCAGAAGTGTATGGGATCGATGTGAATAGATATGGCAAAGCCCTCTGCCCCTTTCACAACGACCGGCACCCCAGCCTGTATGTGGCCGATGACCATTATTATTGCTTCGCCTGCGGCGCATATGGGGATGTGATCGACTTTGTAGGCAGGCTGTTTCAGCTTTCGCCCTATGATGCGGCGCAGAAGCTGATGGCAGATTTTCATCTCAGCCCGGACAAGCCGCCCAGCGCAGCAACACTCCACGCAAAGCATATCCGAACAGAAGCACAGCAACTCATGGAAAACGAGCGGCTGTGCTTTTCTGTTCTGTCCGATTATGCCCGTGTTCTGCGGGACTGGAAGGTAAGCTGTGCGCCGCAATCTTCGGCGGAAGCGCCGAATGAACGATTTGTAGAAGCCTGCCACAAGATGGACGAGGCGGAGTATTACTTGGAGATTCTCACTTCCGGCGATTCCCACGAACGTACCGAGGTAATTCAGCAGCAGATGGCAGACGGCAAGCTGGACAGGCTGCGGCAGCGCTTGGAAAAAATACACAAGGAGGAAACCGAAGATGGATATGACACCGCAGACGTGGCCTGAGTGGTACGACGGCAGGCACATCAACGAGGTGCGGTTTTGCCAACAGTTTTTGGAGAAACACCCTATGAAATGTGTGCGTGGGCGGCTGTTCACGGTGGATGGGCTGATTGAGGACGAGGGACAGATCGGCAATCTGATTCTGGAGGAAATTTCTGGCGTACTGACCGCCAATCTCTCCAAGACGGTGGCAAACTTACTTGCCAGCATCAAGCTGCAAGCGTATTCGCCGCCGCTGCCCATTGAGACGGACCGCATCCATGTTGCCAACGGAACGTATTTCATGGACGGCAGCTTTACCGCCGACAAGAGCTACTGCAACAACCGGCTGACGGTCGCCTACAACCCTGTCGCGCCCACTCCGAAAAAGTGGCTGCAATTCCTGTCCGAGCTGCTGCAACCGGAGGATATTCCCACCTTGCAGGAGTTTCTCGGCTACTGTCTGCTACCAACCACCAAGGGACAGAAGATGCTCATGCTCATCGGTAAGGGCGGCGAGGGCAAAAGCCGCATCGGACTGGTCATGCGCTCGCTGTTGGGTGACAGCATGAATACCACCAGCATCCAGAAGGTGGAGAGCAACCGGTTCAGCCGTGCGGACTTGGAGAACAAGCTCCTGATGGTGGACGATGATATGGATTTGAGCGCCCTGCCCAAGACCAACTATATCAAATCCATCGTCACATCCGAGTGCAAAATGGACATGGAGCGCAAGGGCGTCCAGAGTTACCAAAGCCAGCTCTATGTCCGGTTCCTCTGCTTCGGAAACGGTGCGCTCACCGCCTTGCACGACAAGTCCGACGGTTTCTTTCGCCGCCAGGTCGTGCTGACCACCAAAGACCGGCCCGCAGGCAGAGCGGACGATCCGTTTCTGGTGGATAAGCTGCTGCGGGAAAAGGAGGGCATCTTCCTCTGGTGTCTGGAGGGGCTGCACCGGCTGATTGGCAACAACTATCAGTTCAGCATTTCGGGAAAAGCCAGAGAAAACATGGAAACGGTGAAGCGCAGCAGCAACAATGTGATCGAGTTTCTGCAATCTGAGGGCTATATCCGCTTTCGGGCAGACAGCGAAGCCAGCTCCAAGGCGATCTATGAAGCCTATACAAGATGGTGCGACGATAACGCACAGAAGCCCATGTCTGCCAACCGGGCCAGCTCCGAGCTTGCACAAAATGAGCGGCTTTACAATGTAGAGGCCACCAACAATGTCCACGTCGGCGGTAAGCGGGTGCGGGGTTTTGTGGGCATTGAGGTGGTCAATCCGCCGCCGTATTGAAAATGAGAAACGGACTTCAAAACAGCCGTACACGCCGTACACTCTGTACGGCTGTTTTTGATTCCGTTCTTAAAAACCGTTTTTGCTTGTGCTTGCCGTGAAGCATTTCACGGCAGAGTGTAAAATCTGCCGCTGAATCGGCATCCGGTACGCAAAACCGGCGTACAGCAGCGTACAGAAGTCGGCTTTGCCGTACCGAGCCGTACACAGACGGCTCAATTTCTCAGCCCTGAAATCAATCCTTGTGAAAACCGTGAAGATTTTTGCCGTAGGTCGAACGCACTGCACCATCCGGTGATTTACCGAAGCGTGAAGCTGCTGCACCGGACTGCGGCATATCCTGCCGTTCTGTATGTTCTCATGCCAAACGATGAAGCCGGTAGGGTGCTGTTACGAACAGAGCATCACGGATGGAAATTTGAGCGGATTTGCGGCACGGCAGATTTTTCACCGCAAAGCGCACACAGTTCACTTACTCAAAAACCAATATCACGAAAATATGGAGGTAAAAAGTTGATGAAATCCAATCTGAGAAATGAGATCAAGTCGTACATCGTCCGTCAGGGCATGACCATGCAGGAGGTGGTCGATCTGCTGCGGGACGAACACAGCTGGTCTGACAGCGTTTCCAACCTGTCCAATAAGCTCCAGCGGGAATCCCTGCGCTATGTCGAAGCTGTCCAGCTTGCCGACGCGCTGGGCTATGAGATCGTCTGGCAGAGGCGGAAGTGAGGAGGATGTTCACATGACGGATGCAGAAAAGAAGCTGTTGCAGGCGCAGCACCGACTGGAGGAAGCACAGGCGCTGGATTGCGTCAAGGAGCGAAAAGCCCGCACTCGCAGGCTAATTCAGGAGGGTGCGATTTTGGAGAAAGTGCTGCCGGAGGCACGGACGATGGAACTGCCTGCGCTGGAGGTGTATCTTTCACGAAAGCTGGGAAAACAACTCTAAATTTCAGATGGAAGGTCTCCGGGAAACCGGGGACCTTCCTCTTTTTTCTCCCGAAGGGCGCACTTACTCACCACCCCGAAGGGGCGGTGGTATTTCCTGCGGAAATCGTGCGCTCTGCGAGGCGAATGCGGCTGCTGCGGCAGCCTCCAGACAATTCCACAGCACCTGCAAGTGCTGCTGTCATCGTCTGCGCAGGTCGCAGTTGTTTCCGTTTTGGAAACAGTCTGCTCCCTGCCCGCACAAACCTGCCACCGGCAGCTTTATTTGCGGCTATGACCCGAAGCTCGACTTCGGGTCATTTTCTCTTTTGCGAAAGAGAAACAGAAAAAGAAAGAATGAGGTGAAGAAGATATGGCGATTTATCATTTGGAAGCGAAGGTGGTCGGCCGGGGCGCAGGGCGCTCTGCCGTGGCCGCCTCCGCTTATTTAAGCTGTTCCCGCCTGTATAATGATTACGATGGGATACAGCATGACTACACAAAAAAGCAGGGACTTGTCTGGCAGGAAGTGTTTCTGCCGGAATATGCCCCGCAGGAATGGCAAGATCGGGAAAAGCTCTGGAACGCCGTGGAGGAAGTCGAGACGGCCAAGGACAGCAGACTTGCCCGTGAGTTCGTCGTGGCGCTGCCCATTGAACTGAGCCGTGAGCAGCAGATCGAACTGCTGCAAGACTTTATCCGGGAGCAGTTTGTGTCCGATGGAATGTGCGCCGATGCTGCTATCCACGACACCGATGGTCACAATCCCCATGCCCACATTCTGCTGACGGTGCGCCCACTGGACGAACGGGGCAAGTGGCAGTACAAAACCGAGAAGGAATACCTCTGCATGAGAAACGGCGAGGAACGAGGTTTTACCGCCGCCGAATTCAAGTCGGCGCAGAACGATGGCTGGGAGAAGCAATATCCCTACAAGGTCGGCAAAAAGAAGGTGTACATGACACCATCTGCTGCTGAGGCGCAGGAGCTTATCCGTGCAGACAAGCATCCCAAAAGCACCCGCTACGGCAGGCAGAATCCCATCTCCGAACGCTGGAACAGCGAGGGGCAACTTTCCGCGTGGCGGGCAGCATGGGCGGATGTGACCAACTGCTATCTGGAACGCGCTGGGCGGGAGGAACGCATTGACCACCGCAGCAATGCTGCCAGAGGGCTGGATGAGATCCCTACCATTCATGAGGGCGTGACGGCACGGGCGCTGGAGCGGAAAGGGATCATCGCTGACCGCTGCGAGATCAACCGGCAGATCAAGGCGGACAATGCCCTGCTACGGGAGCTGAAAGCTGAAATCAAAAAGTTGACCGCACTGGTCGCCCGCACCGTACCGGCCATTGCGGAGGGGCTGGAGAAGCTGCGCAGCCGGGTGCTGATCTTCTGTTATCAGCTCTCGCATATTCGCGGTGGCAAATCGCATATTCAAAAATCTCTCGCCGTATGGAAGCCGGAGCTGGAGCGTTACACCGGTCTGGTGCAGCAAATCAAGAAAAAGAGCAAGGAGCGCAAAGCGCTGGTTGCTGAGAAAAAGGAATTGCCAATATACCATGTGAAACGCCACAAAACGCTGGCTGTCTGCATTACCGAGCTGACAGAAGATTTGGAAGAACTCCGTTCCGAAAAGGCACTCCTTTTGCAAAGATTTGAGTATGCGGAGGATGCAGGCGCTGAGGCGTTCCGCAAGGATATTGCCACCATGGAGGCCGGTCTAAAAAAGCTGGAGGCGCAGGAGCAGAAATACTCCGCCGAGTTGGATAAGGCTTTGGATGAATACGCTGAACTGAAAGCGCAGGCTGCGGATTTTGACCCGGTAGAGCTGTACAAAGCACGGCAGGTCATTCGCCCTGCGCTGGAAAAGGCAGTCAAAAAGCAATTAGAGGACACCATGCAGGAGAAGCCATCTCTTATTGTGCTGCTCAGCGCCAAGCAGGAAGCATCGCATCTGCTTGGAGAGGACACAGAAGAACGGCAAGTGCGACAGCTCATTATGCGGCGGCAGAAAGAACAGAGAACAGTTCCGCAAAATCAGTCCAAGAAAAAAGAGCATTGGGAGAGATAACGTCAGGCGGCATCGTAGCAGTCGCCGCCCATATTATTCGATCTCCTGCTCCAACTCGGTAAACAGATTTGACGCAAAAAACTCCTGAATCGTGATACCCAAGCCATCGCATAGCTTTTTGATGGTTGAAATCGTTGCACTGTTGTTGCGTCCTCTGACAATATTATTGACAGTCGATTGCGTGACACCGCTCATGTTGCACAGTTTGTTGATGGAAATATCCCGCTCCCGACATAACTCTATAATTCTCTCTTTAACAGCTTCTCCAATATTCATAGTACTTTCTCCTTTTATAGAGAAAGCATATCCGAATGCACTTGAAAAGATTAACCCTTTTGAGTTATAATTATCTCAAAAGGGTTAATCGGGAAATTTTGGCGGCTGGCTTACAATCTATTCATTCAATGGATTGGAGGTCGGATTATGAACTATGGCTATGCGAGGGTCTCGTCAAAGGAGCAAAACGAGCAGCGTCAAATGATTGCGCTGACGGCGTTTGGGATCGCCAAAAAGAATATTTACATGGACAAGCAGTCCGGAAAAGACTTTGACCGTCCCCGATACAAGCGTCTCGTAAAAAAGCTGCACCCCGGCGATCTGCTGGTCATTCAGAGTATTGACCGGTTGGGCCGCAACTATGGGGAGATTCTGGAGCAGTGGCGAGTCATCACCAAGGAAAAGCGGGTGGACATCGTTGTTCTGGACATGCCTCTGCTGGATACGCGGGCCCGGGGCCAAGACTTGACGGGTACCTTCATCGCCGACTTGGTGCTGCAAATTCTATCCTATGTGGCGCAGACAGAGCGGGAGATGATCCGCAAGCGGCAGGCAGAGGGAATTGCAGCAGCCAAGGCCCGGGGCGTGAAGTTCGGGCGGAGGCCGCTGCCCTTGCCAGAGTCATATGAAGATGTGCGTCAAAAATGGGAAAGCGGCCAGCTCTCAGCCAGAGCCGCCGCCATCGCATTGGGCGTGTCGCACAGTACATTCTTAAAATGGACACGATACAAGTAGGGATTGGATGGAAAAGTACAAATGGTCTTCCAATGGCAGGTTCATAGGTATAATCCGCCTTTCTGCGAAAGGCACCGACGGGGTTATGAAACCGAGGGGTGCTTAAGAATCGAGTTCAAGCCTCATAAGAACAAGCGTTTGCCAGCCGCTTCTTGCACGGAAACCTCTTGGATTGCGACCATATTCCTGAAATCCGACCGATTCATACAGCCGGACAGCAGATGCGTTCTCTGCTACGACCTCCAGCTCTATTTGCAGGTATCCCGCTTGCTTCGCGCATTCGATGCACGCAAGCGTAAGAGCCTTCCCGATGCCGCGCCCCCAGTAGGCTTTTTCAATGGCGATGCCGAAGTCCGCACGATGGCGAATCTTTTCCTTGTCATCAATCGGATCAATGCCCGCTGTTCCGGCAATCCTGGCGTCAACGAACGCCGCAATTTCGATGGCATTTTTGCTTTCGCTGCGCGCCTTCAAAAATTTTGCTTCCTCTTGGACGGTGAACGAATTTTCCTCCGGATAGGTCAGAAAATAGTCCGTTTCTGCATGCGTGAGATCAAAAGTGCGGAGCACTTCGGCGGCATCAGCTTCACCCGCTCCGCGAAGAAGGCATTTCGCGCCGTCCTTTAAGATAATTTCTTTTTCGTATTGCAATGGTTATTGCCTCCTGCTATCTTTTCGACGGCATCGCATGCTTGCATTTCGCTACAATCAGTTTTACAAGCCCGCCAGCGCCAGGAATTTTTTATCCGACTGAATACTCTGTGTCAGAAACTGACCGTCCCGGAACAGGGCATAGGTCGTGACCGGTGCGGGTACATTCTGTGCAGATTCTTTGTCAGTGATATGGATGGCCTTGAACGGGATACCATGTTCCTTCGCCACCTCCTGCACCCTTGGTACCCAATAATAGGTGTAGGGACACTGATCGGTGTAATACAGAACAAAACCGTTATCTTCAATCGCCGGATGCTTCGCGCATTCCCGGAACTTCGGCATCTGTGCAGTCGGTTCAATGGAAAGGTACATGAGATTGATCCCGCAGTCGGATATGTCTGCCACACGGAAACCCTTATAAGTAAGGAATTTCGGGTCAGCGAGAAATTCACGCTTCCGCCCCTCTGCACACAGAATGCAAATACCTTTCTTCCCCTGCGCCTTGGCATCACGGATGCACGCCTCCAGCAGATCATTTGAGTATCCGTGTCCCTTCATGGAACCGGATACCCAGAGACAGTCAATGTAGAGATAGCCGTCTGCCTCAATAGGCACCCATGCGTTTTCAGCCGGAATGTATTCGATAAAGCATTTACCGCGTTCTTCGCTGCGATAGAAAACAAGTCCATCATCAAAGCGCTGCCGCAGCCATTCTTTTTTTGCGACGCTCTGCTTACCGGACATGGCGCAGCAGATATGTTCCTTGTCAATATTTTCTTTTGTGATCCGAATATAGTTCATCGGTTATTCCTCCAATGCCGTTGTTCTTTCGTTTTGGCGATGGCAATTCATCGAACATTGCCTCAAAGAGCTCTGTAAGAAACACTTTGCTATCAACTTCATCCACCAGCAGCATTTCTTTCGCTCCCTCATACGGGAGCTCACAGATTGCCGCAGGCATAAGTTCCAGAGCGGATCTTGTTTTCTTTACAAGCAGTCGATCATCATAGATTCCACCGACGATTTTACCTCGGTAATAGAGGATAAATTCTCCCATCATAGGACGGTAAGAAATATCGTCCAGATCGGATAGCTGTTCCAGAATGAAATGAAGATACTCTTTACCGGATGCCATTTTTTCCTCCTGTTCAGAACAGTTGCCCCGTCAGCTTCCGCTTTTCCTTCTTCGGAAAAGTCGCTTCAAATCGTTCAAAGCCCTCCGGGTCTTTCTCACAGACAAAATATCCCACTGGGTCTTTGTAGGTGCCGGAGATACCGTCCAAAAAACCGGGCGTCAGCTCCTTGATGAGAAAATAATCCGCTTCAGGGTCGTCGGCATAGCGGATACCCTTTATTTTGGCAGGCACAAAGCCGGACTTGCCGTAAAAGTCAATATTGCCGGTGATGGCAAGTGCTCCTGCACCCATTTCCTTGGCTTTTTCCATGGAATAGTCCAGCAGCTTCTTTCCGTAGCCCTGCCGCTTGTATGCGGGCGCAATGCCGATGGGGCCGAAGGTCATGATCGGCACCTTTCTTCCGTCATCGCAGTCGATTTCCGACCACACATAGATGACCTGCCCGATCAGCTCGCCGTCCAGCTCCATGACGAAGTCCAGCTCCGGCACAAATGCCGGGTCATCCCGATAGCAGTGCAGCACATAGTACTCCATGCAGCCGGGGCGGTAGACATTCCAAAAGGCCTCGCGGGTCAGGTTTTCAACATTGCGATAGTCATCTTTGGTTTCCAAACGAATGGTGATCTTCTTTTCTGACATGGCGTTTCTCCTTATCTCTTGTCAATAATTTTGTCGATCAGCCCATAAGCAAGGGCTTCCTGCGCCGACATGTAGTTGTCGCGCTCCGTATCGGCGGCAACCTGTGCAAAGGTTTTTCCCGTATTCTCGGAAAGAATGCGGGTCAGCCGCTGTTTGGTTTTCTGCATTTGTTCGGTCACGATCTGAATATCCGTGACCGGGCCGTGTACGCCGTTCCCAGCGATCAGCGGCTGGTGGATCATGTTTTCCGCATTCGGCAGTGCGATCCGCTTGCCCTTTGCGCCGCCTGCTAACAGGAAAGCGCCGAAGCTCGCGGCCAGACCGATGCAGATGGTGGACACGTCGCACTTGAGATACTGCATGGTGTCGTAAATCGCAAACCCGGCCGTGACCGAGCCTCCGGGGCTGTTGATGTAGAACTGAATATCCTTGCCTGGGTCTTGTGCTTCCAGAAACAGCATCTGCTCGACGATGGAACTGGCGGATGCGTCCGTTACTTCCTCACCGAGAAAAACAATTCGGTCGGAGAGGAGCCGGGAAAAAATGTCGTAGCTACGTTCGCCGCGACTGGTTTGTTCGATCACATAGGGAATGATGCTCATATATGTTTACTCCTTGATTTCTTTTGGTTTCATACAAAACAGGTGAATGCCAAGCGCCGCATTGAAGCCTGTTGCAGCAAACACGCTGAAACGCTCGACCACGCCGAAATACTCGGCAGGGACGATTTTCATACCCATTGCGCCCACAAGCATCATGGCCAATGCGACAGCGGCGCAGACACCATAAGAACGACAGTTTTTGCTCTTGGCTCCTGCGACGATGATCATGGTCAGTGATACGATGGACAGCAGCACCACCAAAGCGGTTGTGACCATGTGCATCACATCCTGAAAGGCCCCGGCATAGCCGCTGCTACTGAGCGGGAACATCCGATACCCGACCGCCGAGATCCACTCCATGATGGCGAACAGATAAATGCCCGAACGGAGCAGCTTGGTTTTCTGTCCTTGGATGCCGATACAGACGACGGTCGCGCAAACGACCTCGCACGCATTGTAAAGGGCGCTCAGCTGATTCCAGAGTGCCAGCGATGGCGCATTGGCGGCACTCAGGTCGCTGACAGCCTGTGCCATCCAGTTATAGCCGGGATAGGTCAGCGGCGCAAACACGACCGCCGCCGTGTACGAAAGAAAGCTGACAACGCCCAGCAGCCCTAATTTTTGAGTCAAAGATCGCTTCATTTTATCGCTCCCTGTGCTTATCAAGTTTGGCTTTCCCAAAAGCACCGATAGGGCTGAAAGCCTGCTGCCGCATAGAATTTCTGCGCCGACTCATTGAATGTCCAGACATCCAGTGTCACCTGATCAAAATCTCGATGTTTTGCTTGCGCTTTGCAAATGTCAGCAAAAGGATTGAATCGACACGGTGAGATGTGCCGCATGGGCAGCGCAAAGATCACAAGCCCGATCCACGAAAAGGATACCTTCAGATTCATAAAGCAACACCGGCTTTCACAGCAAATTCAGGCAGCTTTGCGGGCTTTCCATAAATGGCAATCAGCGCGCGGAACTCCCGGCGGAACGCCTCACGCAGCTCTGCCTCCGTCAGGTGCAGATGATCCGTATTGGCGAGAATCGCCAGTCCGTAGGTAAAGTAGATCATATCCTGATGAAAGCGGCGTGCGACGTCCTCCGCATATCCGAATTCATCGACGATCACGCCGATGACCTCCTGCATCAGAACATCGCTTTGATATGCCCCTGGCTGTTCGCCCTCCAGATAGAGCCAGCGGAACAGCTGCTTTTCCTCGGCAGCGAATTTGACGAAGCCCATGCCGTAGCTGCTGTAGCGGCTGTCGTTTCCTTCGTGGGCGCACAGAGAATCCCGCACGCGCTGTGTGTGCAGTTCGATCGCACGCTGCGTCAGCGCGGCCTTCAGTTCGTCCATGTTCTTGAATGAAAAGTAGATCGGCTGCGTGGAGCAGCCCAGTTTTTTGGCGACGCTGCGGGCATTGATGGCAGAAAAACCGTCGTCACGCAATACCTCCACCGCAGCGTCGATGATCTGTTCCTTTGAAACTTTTCTGACTGCCGGCATAAGCACCATCCTTGTATAATAACACTGCGTTATATATAACGCAGTGTTATTATATCTTGTGGGACGTGATTTGTCAAGCGGCATGTTATTCTCCTGTTTCAATGGAGAAAACCCGGAAGTTCCACCCGGCATAGTTTGACACCGCCGCGGTAAAGTGCTATAATAACGACAGTCATCCCATGATCATAGAACATTCATTGTCCTATAAAGAATGCAGCACATGGGAGTTCAACACAAGGGAGGAATGTATAACATGAAACGAGTGATCGCACTGCTGCTGACGCTGGTCATGCTGCTGGGCCTGGTGCCCACGGCTCTGGCCGCCGAAGCCGCCGCCCCCGACGGGACCGTGGTGAAGGCGGAGGAGGTCAGCGGCACCCCCCGGCTGGACGCCATGGCGGAGAACGACTCTGCGGCGGAAACCACCCAGCCCACCGGGCATCAGCCCGATGATATGGTGACCATCCTCGTGGAGCTGGAGCGCGCTCCCGTGCTGGAGGGCTTTGCCGCGAAGAAAACGGCTTCCACCAGCTCTGCCGGTGCGGAGATCGCCGCCTATCTTGCCGGCGGCCGTGCGGAGAAACAGGATGCCGCCATTCGCCGGGATCAGAAAAAGGTTTTTGCCGAGATCCAGGCGGCCCAGCCCGCCGCTCTCCAGGCGGAGGGCACCTCCACTGCCTGTGCCCCTGAGCTGATGGAGCAGTGGACGGTGCTCTTTAACGGCATGGCCGTCCGCGCCCCCTATGGCATGCTGGATACCATCCGCAATCTGAAGGGTGTGAAGTCCGCCCATGTGCAGCATGTTTACAGTCAGCCCACCTCTCCGGCCACCAATGCCGGTGTGGCAGGCTACAGCTATGACATGGTCCACCTGCAGGAGGTCTGGAACAAGGGCTACACCGGCAAGGGAATGCTGGTGGCCGTGGTGGATTCCGGCCTGGACATGGAGTATTCCAGCTGGTGGAGCGATGAGGAGGGCGCTAACGTCACCGGTCTGCGCCGGGTCCACGAGGCCTTCCGGGACGACTCCTTCTACTCCCAGCTCAGCGACAGCGACCTGCGCTATACCAAGGAGTCCCTGCTGGCTTTCCTGAACGGCCGCCAGCTCAATGCCAATAGGCTGAGCCCCGCCTCCAACGAGGCCATGTACAAGACCCGCAAGGTCCCCTTCGCCTTTGACTACGCCGGAGACGCCGACCCCTATACCGGCGAGATCATCAGCGGCGACGTCAACGTCCGCAACAGCGGCAGCAACCACGGCACCCACGTCTCCGGCACCGTGGCGGGCTTTGTCCAGAGCCAGGAGGGCGAGGTCCTCTTCTCCGGCGTAGCCCCCGATGCCCAGCTGATGATGATGAAGGTCTTTGCCGACGGCGGCAACTCCGGCGCCACGGAAAGCGCCATTCTCAACGCCCTGGAGGACGCCATGACCCTGGGCGCCGACGCTGTGAACCTGTCTCTGGGCTCCGACAACGGCTTTGCCTATGACGACACCGCCATCCACGGCGTTTATGCCCGGCTGGAGCAGGCCGGCGTCATTCTGATGACCGCCGCCGGCAACAGCGAAAACTCCCCCGCCCAGGGCAATGAGCGGGGCGGCCTGAACCTGGCGGAGGACCCGGATATCTCCATGATGTCCTCTCCCGCCGTCTACCCCTCCAACCTGGCGGTGGCCTCCATCAACAGCACCATCAACATGCAGAGTGTGCTGAGCTGGAACGACGCCCAGGGCCAGAGCCATACCGTGCCCTTCTCCGACCCCAACGAAGTGGCCATGAAGGGGAAGTTCCCCGAGAGCCAGAGCTTCGTTGTGTATGACGCGGGCTACGGCACCTACATGGACTACTACAACGCCGGATTCAGCAACGGCTACAACGGCGGCAAGACGGGTATTGCCCTGGTCAAGCGCGGCAGCGCAGACGGCAGCACCCTCTCCTTCGCCGACAAGATCAACAATGCCAGCAGCTTCTCCGGCACCAACTACATGGGCGAGAGCTACGGCGTGCTGGCTGTGCTGGTTTATGACAGCGACCCCGCCGCCACCACGCTTATCAACATGAACACGGACAACACCTCGCTGACCTCCGCCTTTATTTCCGGCGTGGACGGCGCGGCCATGATCGATGCGCTGAACGCCGGGCAGGAGGTCCGCATCACCGTTCACCAGCAGGACCAGCTGTCCGACTGGGAGGAGGGCGGCCAGATGTCCTCCTTCACCTCCTGGGGCAGCGGCTCCGGACTGGAGCTGAAGCCCGAGATCACCGCCCCCGGCGGCAACATCTGGTCCACCGTGATGGACAGCAGCTATGTGGAGGGCGCCGGGAAGTACGATGACTATACCGGGTCCTACAGTCTGATGAGCGGCACCTCCATGGCGACGCCCCATATGGCGGGCCTGGCCGCGCTGGTGGAGCAGTATGTCAAGTCCCAGCATCCCCAGCAGGACGCCGCCGCCAGCGCCGACCTGACCAACCATCTGCTGGTGAGCACCGCCGTGCCCCAGCAGGAGAACGGCGTATACGTCTCTCCCCGCCGCCAGGGCGCCGGCCTTGTGAACGCAGCCGCGGCCATTTCCACCCCTGCCTACATCGATGTGGACGGCAAGCTGGTGGGCAAGCTGGAGCTGGGCGACGATCCCGGCTGGAGCGGCAGCTATGATCTGGACTTCCGGGTGGAGAACCTGGGCAGCGACACCCTGAGCTACAGCATGAAGGCCGTGCTTCTGCGGCCGGATACCGCAGAGCAGGACGGCAAGACCATGGTCCTTGCCAGCGATGTGCTGATCCGTGAGGTGGATCTGGGCAGCGTCAGCGTGCCCGCCGGCGGCACACAGGTCAGCCGGACCGTTTCCCTCACCGCTTCCGACATCGCCGCCATCCGCGACCTGTTCCCCAACGGCAGCTATGTGGAGGGCTTTGTGATCCTCACCGCCGCCGACGGCTCCGCGCCTCAGATCGGCATGCCCCTGCTGGCCTTCCTGGGCGACTGGACCTCTGCCCCCATCCTGGACCGCGCCAACTGGTTCGACGAGCCCCAGGACGGCGAAAACGTGATGAACAACGACTGTACCCTGGGCGTCAACGTGGTGGGCAGTACCATCCGCAGCGCCGGGGAAGTGGTGAACTTCCTGAACCTGGGCCAGAACATCTTTGATACCGACATTGCCGCCGAGAGCAAGCAGACAGTTTTCCACCAGGAGAACTTTGCCATCTCCCCGGACGGCAGCGGCTATTTCGACGCCATTGACGACCTTGAGCTCTATCAGCTGCGGGATGCCAAGCTCTTTGTCACCGAGGTCCGGAACAAGAACACCAACGAGCTCTATTTCCGCACCTTCAACACCTATGTGCCCCGCAGCGTCTATCAGGCCGGCTACGGCGTGGTCCTGCCCATGTCCCTTTACTACTTCACGGATGCCTGGGACGGAACGGACCTGAACGGCGACGTCCTGCCCAACGGCACCCAGTGCGTTTACACCATTACCGCCTATGGCGAGGGTGACTACGGCGACACCGTGGACAATGAGGAGCTGGGCCGCCCGGTGACGGACTTCGAGTCCTTCGTGGACGGCAAGGAGCCCACCTTCAACGGCCACAAAATGGACAAGACCGGCGACGTGCTCTCCTTCGACGTGCTGGTGGACACCCAGGCCCCCAAGCTGGAGAACAACGCCGTGACCTTCTATCAGAAGGATGGCCGCACCTATATGCAGGGCACCGTCTATGACGAGGACGGATCCCTGGCCTCCGTGGCGGTCCACGCCCAGGTGAGCCGGACCTATACCGACTCCACCGGCCGGGAAATCACCGAGTACAACATCGATCTGCTGAATCCCCTGTATTCCCAGAGCATTTATGACGCCGATACCCACACCTTCACCTTCACCGCAGATGTGACGGAGTATCGCGGCAGCTACAACTGGACCGGCAACGTGTATCTCTCCTGCGGCGACTATGCGGCCAATGACCGCACCTATGCCATCAAGGTGGACGCCTCCCAGGGCCTGACCCTGTCCCAGACATCCGCCCGCCTGCACCCCGGCCAGAGCTTTGACCTCAGCGTGAACAACAACACCGGCTCCACGGCGCCCATCACCCGCACCTCCAGCAACCCCGAGGTGGCCACGGTGGATGAGTTCGGTCATGTGGTGGCTGTGGCTCCCGGCCAGGCCATCATCACCGTGTCCAACGGCACCTACTCCGCCCTGTGCGTCATAGCGGTGGAGGCATCCTCCACGGAGGTGAAGGACTTCAAGCTGTCCATGGACCACTTCTCCGGCCTGAAGCCCAACGGCGCCATCACCGTCCGGGTGGTGGACCTGCAGCCCGCCGATGTGGAGATCTATCAGAATCAGTGGCTGGTATATGAGGACGACGAGGACTGGGCGGGCCTGGTCAGCGTCTCCCAGAACAGCAGCGACGCGCTGGAGGGCCTTATCGACCTGAACTATCAGGCCTCCGCGGACAAGATCCCCTCCGGAACCGGCCATCTGGACGTCACCATCAACGGTGTTACCCGGACCATGACCTTTGACTGGGAGGACGTCTATCAGACCTCCGACCAGGAGGACCTGCAGTCCGACGCCTACTACAACGAGCAGACCTATTACGTCACCGCCGGTGAGACCGCCAGCCTCATCGCCCGGTATCGCCAGACCCACTCCTTCTCCGATGTGAAGCTGTACACGGCCCAGGGGTATGTTTCCGGCGGCAGCGACAATCCCACCACCGCCGCCACCGGCCTGGTGCTGGACGGCCCGGACTTTGTCCTCTCCGGCAGCGAGCCCTGGCGCGGCAGATTGGTGAACACCGAGGGCTATGCCCTGCCGGAGTCCATCCATGTGGTTTACCGCTATGATTACGGCTATGAGTATGAGCTGACGGAAAACGCCATGTACAATGGCTATACCTATGACCGTACCACCGGCGATATCGTCGTGTCCGCCCCCTACGGCTCCTCCACCACGGTGGTGATCCGGGCAGACGGCACGGAGAAGGCCGGTAATCCGGCGGGTGCCCTCTCCGGCGTCACCTATGACCGTCCCGACAGCACCTACGGTCCCTTCAACTGGACGGTGACGGAGGGCGGCGGCAAGCTGGAGACCGCCGAGGACGTCAACGTTAACGGCACCCGCAAGAACGTTGCCTATTACACCCCCTCGGAGCCCGGCGTCAGTTATCTGACCGCCACCACCAAGGACGGGCAGTATCATGTGAACTTCGCCGTGGTCTGCCTGCCGGTGCAGGCCAATACCCTGCGCCTGGATGATACCCGGGCCACCCTGCATCCCCTGGAGACTCTGGCGCTGAACGCGACGCTGACTCCTACCCCCACCCGGGCGGAGGACGCCGCGCTGACCTGGACCTCCTTCAACCCCGAGGTAGCCACCGTGGATGAAAACGGCGTTGTCACCGCCCACAAGCCCGGCTACGCTTACATCAAGGTGTCCACCGATATCAACACCAGCGTCACCGCCTACTGCGTGGTGGAGGTATTGCCTGGTCAGGGCTATACCGTGACTCTGGACGCCAACGGCGGCATGGTGAAGCCCGACTCCGTCAGCGTCCAGTACGGCATAGCTGTGGGCCAGCTGCCTGTGCCCGTCCGTGAGGGCTATACCTTCGACGGCTGGTATGACGAAAACGGTGCGCAGTACACCGAGGACACCATATATGCCATCGCCGGAGACGCCACCCTCACTGCCCGCTGGACCGCCAATATCTACGAGATCACCCTGGACGCCAACGGCGGCGTCACCGACGTGGCCCTGGTCCAGGTGACCTTCGGCCAGGCCGTGGGCGCCCTGCCCACACCTACCCGGGAGGGCTATGTGTTCCTGGGCTGGTTCGACGAGGTGGGCAGCCGCTATGATGCTTCCACCGTCTACAGCACAGCCGATGGTGTGACCCTCACCGCCCGCTGGGGTCAGGAGGACAGCACCTTCACCATTACCCTGAACGCCAATGGCGGCAAGGTGGAGCCCTCTGCTCTGGCGGTGGTATACGGTCAGGCTGTGGGCACCCTGCCCGTACCCACCCGGGAGGGCTATACCTTCGGCGGCTGGTACGACAAGGACGGCAACCGCTACGACGCCTCCAGCGTGTACAGCGTCAAGGGTGACACGACCCTGACGGCCCGCTGGATCGAAAACAGTGTCCAGACCGGCGACGGGTTCCCCATCTTCCTGCTGAGCGGCGCGATGATGGCGGCTGCCGCAGGCGCTGTGATGCTCCTGCTGAAGCGGCGGAAGCTCATGGGCGAATAAACAGACCGGAAGTGCTTCTGCACAGGCTGTTATAAAAGGCTCTCCGGCACATGTGCGCCGGAGAGCCGGGAAACGAAACAAGCCAAGGCCGGCAGGTCAATGACCTGCCGGCCTTGGCTTGTCAAAAATCCTTAATGGGACATTCTCCGCTGGGGAGCGGCTCCATCAAAGCGCTGCGGACACGGGCGGAGTGAATCCGCCCTGCGGCAAGGTTTTGCTGGGCAAAACGCTTGGGACGCGGCTGCGCCGCGGGGGAAAAGCAGCAGGGGAGCCGACTCAGGAACCGGCAGCTTACCGTTCCTCGCGGAAGTAGCTCAGACCCAGGCTTGCAGGCGGCTGCTTTGATCCCCCGTCCGGCCAGGCCGGACGGGGGACCCGAATTTCATGCTCCTTCGGGCGGAATGAATCCGCCCTGCGGCAAGGTTTTGCTGCGCAAAACGCTTGGGACGCAGCTGTGCTGTGGGGGAAAAGCAGCAGATAGACGCCGGATGACGAAAGTCTTACCGCTCCTCGCGGAAGTAGCTCAGACCCAGGCTTGCAGGCGGCTGCTTTTCCTTGTTGTTCCGCAGGCTGGAGATCACCAGCACCACCACGGTGACCACATAGGGCAGCATCTTGTACAGCTCCTTCACGGCCATCTGGGTGCCGGTGGGGATGTACAGATACAGAATGTACAGGCCGCCGAACAGAATGGAGGCCAGGACGCTGACATTGGGACGCCAGATGGTGAAGATGACCAGGGCGATAGCCAGCCAGCCCCGGTCGCCGAAGGCGTTGTTGGACCACACGCCACTGGCGTAGTCCATCACATAGTACAGGCCGCCCAGGCCCGCGATCATGCTGCCGATGCAGGTGGCCAGGTACTTATACCGGGTGACGTTGATGCCGGCGGCGTCGGCGGTAGAGGCGCTTTCACCCACGGACCGCAGGTGCAGACCGGGCCGGGTGTGCTTCAGGAAATAGGACGTCAGCAGAGCCAGGATAATGGCCAGGTATGCCAGGAAGCCATAGGACAGGAAAATCTGGCCGAACCAGCCCAGGCTCTTGGCGAAGGGCAGGGACTTGGCAAAATAGCCGCTGGTGGCGGACAGGGCAATGGAGGGCACCTCGCTGCCGGTGAGCTTGATCAGGGAGCCGCCGAAGAAGTTGCCGATGCCCACGCCGAAGGTGGTCATGGTCAGACCGGTAACGTTCTGGTTGGCCCGGAGGGTCACCGTCAGGAAGCAGTACAGCAGGCCCATCAGCAGAGAGCCCAGCAGGGAGCACAGCATGGGGATCATAATGGCCAAAAAGCCGCTCATTTGGTCGGCGGGCACGGCCTGCTCATAGAAGAACGCGCCGATGACGCCGCAGATACCGCCCACATACATGATGCCGGGGATACCCAGGTTCAGGTTGCCGGACTTCTCGGTGAGGATCTCGCCGGTGCTGCCGTACAGCAGGGGGATACCCTGCATGACCGCGCGGGGGATGAAGGATACAATATCAAAATCAAACATTTTCTCACGCCTCCTTCTTTCCGGAAGTACGGAACTGGACCTTATAGTTGATGAAGAACTCACAGCCGATGATGAAGAACAGGATGATGCCCGTCAGGATATCGGCGAAGGAGCGGTTCAGACCGAAGGCCGTGGAAATCTCGCCTGCGCCGCGGTTGAGCACCACCAGCAGCAGGGACACGAAGATCATGATAATGGGGTTGAATTTCGCCATCCAGGACACCATAACGGCGGTGAAGCCGCGGCCGTCCACGATGGTGGTGGTCATGGTGTGGTCGGTGCTGGAGGTCAGCAGCAGACCGATGAGGCCGCACAGTGCGCCGGACAGGGCCATGGTCCGGATAATGACCCGGTCCACCTTGATACCGGCATAGCTGGCGGTGCGGCGGCTCTCGCCCACCACGGCGATCTCATAGCCCTGCTTGCTGTAGTTCAGATAAATGTACATCAGACCCGTCATCACGGCTACCACCAGAATGGCCAGCAGATACTTCTGGTTGCCGATGGTGGGCAGCCAGCCGGCCTGGGAGTCCTGGTTGATGATGCCGATCATACTGAATCATGGTGCTCATGCCTGATCATCTCCCTTCATTAAAATATAGACATACCACAGCAGCATTG
>OGMO01000922.1_pt1 | contig 21738 bp, 28 predicted proteins | sample 1573241 | NCBI WGS metagenome assembly OGMO01 (sample SAMEA2581896, study PRJEB24529) | metagenome | biome: Human gut stool | place: China | collected 2011 | reverse complement strand
TTGAAAACCGGCGATGTGAAAGCATCCGTGGGTTCGAATCCCACTCTCTCCGCCAACTGAATTTTTCCATCGACCTGCGGAAGTACCCAAGAGGCCGAAGGGGCTCCCCTGCTAAGGGAGTAGGACGTGTAAAAAGCGTCGCGGAGGTTCAAATCCTCTCTTCCGCGCCAAGAAAAGCAAGAGAAAACATTGCGTTTTCCCTTGCTTTTTCTTTAATATTGTCTTGTTTTGCTAAGAAAAGTTCAATTCTTGTATTTCAGAAAATGCCTTTACCCCTAAGTTTACCCCAATTGGATTTTTTACCCCTAAAAACTGCGGAAAGAAGCTCCACCGGCTGGCTGACTGGTGGAGCTTTCTTTTATGCCTTTTTCAGCTTTTCATAATATGACTGCGTTCTTGCTGCGGTGTCCTTCATCATCTGTTCTGATGTGTGGGCGTAGACGTTCAATGTGAAACTTGCGGTAGCGTGTCCCATGAAGTCCTGCACGCTTTTAATGTCCGCGCCGCTGGCGATCATCACCGTGGCTGCGGTGTGGCGCAGATCATGCACCCGCGCGTCCGGGCGTCCGATACTGGCGGCAATTTTCTTAAAATACTTGTAAAAGGTATGAATGGCGAGATGCGTCCCGAGTTCATCTGTAAAAACGAGATTTTCGGCGTTGCTCCATAGCTTACCGCCTTTGAGCTTGCTTTGCGCCTGCCGGCGCTTTTCGTCCCGGAGATATTCAAAGCAGAGCGGGGGCGGCTCAATCGTGCGCGGCTTGCCGCTCTTGGTGGTGTCGGCAATGTAGTAAGCGCCGTTCTTTTTCTTCTCACGCTGTAGCTGCTGACTGACGGTGATACGCCCTTTTTCAAAGTCGACCTGTGACCACGGGAGACCGAGCAATTCCCCCTCACGCAGACCGGCAAGCAGGCAGACGGCAAGCGCGTTTCGATAAGGACTGTCCTCGATCGCTTCAAGGAACTTCGGAATGTCCTCATCACGCAGCGGCGCTATTTCGCGCTGTACCACTTTCGGCTGCTCTGCGGCATCACAGGGGTTACTTACAATGATCCCCTGTTTCAATGCAACAGAGAGGGCTTTATGCAGTACGGCAGCGCAGTTCTTGACGGTCTTTCCGCTCAGCCCCTTCTTGGTCATGGTGTTATAAACCTTCTGGACGTGCGCGCCGCGCAGAGCTTGCAGCTCGATAGCGCCGATCTGAGGCTTGATGTAATTCTTTATACAGGCCTGATAGTGAAGGTATGTTGTCGACTTGATCTTATTGGCGGCAAAGGTGTCGAGCCATTCATCAAGCCATTGTGCGACTGTCGTCTTTTGTGGTGCCAGATATGTACCGCGGTCGATCTCACGGAGAATGGCTGTCATCTGCTTACGAACGGCGGCTTGCGTGTCTCCGTAGATGCTGCGGCGGATCGGTTTTCCTGTGCCTGGGTCATTGCCGACGGTCACACGAGCTTCCCATCGACCGTCAGGCCGCTGCCGGATGCTGCCTGCGCCCGACGCGGCGCGCGTATTTTCTTTTCTTGGCATTGCTTTTTCCTCCTGCATTTGTTATGATTGGAGGGCAGTAGGCTATCAGTTTGCTGCCCCTTATAACCGCCCTCGGTGCTGGAACACCGAGGGCGGTTTTTTGTTTGGTAATGAATTGCTTAGTTTTCAGTATTCCTGTTGCGGTGATCTCTTAATAGATTTGCTTCGGCGGAAACAAACTTGTTCAATGTGTCAGCCATGATTACGAGATTGCTTGCGGAGCGCATTGCATCTGTGTTTGTCTCCTTAGTGCCGTTATTCCAATCGCTCCATAGTTGACCATCTACAGGTGCGTAGCTTCTAAAGAGTATTGCACCAGCTAATGAGGCTATAACCAGTTGAAAAAGATCGCTCTCTATGAGGTGATTAAAAATAATGTTAATAGAGATATTTTCGATTCTGCCGTCAGAATCGTTGATCCGAGCGACAGATGGAGAGGTTTCAGGATTAGACAGGGATTGAACTTTTTCAATCGCAGTTTCAGATAGGCCCGTACATTCTGATGCGCCTCTTACGGATATATCAGGTGTTTTTTTCACTGTTTTGCCTAATAGGTAGTCCGTGGATACACCGTAAAAGGTTGCAAGACAATCGAGAAATTCAACTCGCATTTTCATGTTTGCAAGATTATCTGATTTTGAGCGGTTTTCATCGCATATTTCATAATTTATTAGGCTGTCTTTGCTGATATTGATATGATATTTGCTTTGTAGTTCCTCGGCCAAAGATTTGTGTGAGAGTTTTCGCTCTTCTCGAAGTTGCTTCAACATCTGTGCCATTTCAAAAGATTGTTTTTTTCGATCCATATTATCACTCTCTTATAAACGAATAGATTCGACTTAATGGGATTAAAAGGTTGAATAAAATTTATTTCATTCTGCTTGTCTTAAACTTGCGTAAAAGGTAGAATAAAAACATCTCTTGTGATGATGATAACAGAATAAAATCCACTTGTCAAGAAGGGCGAAAGCAATGGAAAACGAAAATATCCGAAAAAGAGCAAAAGCAGCAGGTATTCCGCTATGGAGAATAGCTGCTGAACTGGGGGTCAGTGAGCCGACCATTATTCGCTGGCTGAGATTTCCGCTTTCAGACGAGAGAAAAAAGAAAATTGAGACCGCTATAAAAAGGCTCGTTGATGAGGCTATTGAAAGATTAAGAGAGGATGGTGGCGATGGAAAGAATTGACCCTATCGCCGTTTCGATGACGGAGGCGGCGCGCCTTATGTCGGTCAGTCGTCCGACCATTTACGCATGGTCGAAGACGGAAGGCTTTCCGATTATCAAGATCAACGGCTGCTCTCGAGTTCTCGTCGATGGACTGCGGGAATGGGCGAGGTGGAAAGCAGGGGTGACGGGTGACAATGAGCAATGAAAAAGAAAGTGCCCCTGTCAGCAGTAGGTCATTGGCTCAGAAAAAGTTTCTTATTTCCGACTTGCTTCACGAGGGGGCAGAGAAAGGCACGACGCTTGCTGAATTAGTCCAGCTTACCGGCGAGGATGAGCGGTCGATCCGCCGTCGCATCCAAGCGGAGCGCAAGGCTGGGAAGCTGATTTTGGCCGACTGCAAAAATGGGTATTTTCTGCCGACAAGCACGCTTGATATTCAGCGCTTTATCAGTTCGATGTCGAGACGATCAAGGGAGATCGCGGCGATCTCACACGCAGCGGAAGATGTGCTTTTAAAGATGACCGGTCAGGAGACCTTGCGGGGGTGGCAAAATGGCTGAACGAAGGATGTTCGCAAAGTCAGTTATCAACTCGGCGCGTTTCCTGACGATGCCGCCATCGTCGCGCTTGCTTTACTATGATCTCGGTATGGCTGCGGATGATGACGGAGTCGTAGAAGCCTTTACCGTGATGCGGACGACAGGCGCAGCAGATGATGATTTGCGGGTGCTCGTCTCTAAAGGATTCGTGTCACTGCTGAACGACGAGTTGGTCGCTTATATCACGGATTGGAGCACGAATAATCAGATCCGCAAGGACCGATACCAGCCAAGCATTTACAAAAATTTGCTGGTGAAATTGGGCGACGGCAACCAACGGTTAACCGATGGTTTACCAGATGGCAACCAACGGTCAACCCAGTATAGGTTAGGTAAGGATAGTTTAGGTAAGGTTAGTACAGGTGAGGAGAATAAGGCGGCTACGCCGCCACGACCTCGTTTTATTCCTCCAACGGTCGATGAGATTAAGGCATACTGCACCGAACGGAAGAACGCTGTGGACGCTGAACGCTTCTTTGACTTCTATTCGGCTAACGGCTGGAAACAGGGAAAGGGAAAACCGATCGTCGATTGGAAAGCGGCGGTTAGAACATGGGAGCGTCAAAGTAATGCGGGACAAGATGAATCTTCGCCCCGGCAGTACGACGCAGCGACGGACACATGGAGGTGAATGAGAATGGATTCAATTCTCAATGAGTACGGCGTACTCGGTTCGCTGCTGATTGACCCGTCGTTGTTTCCGGAGGCGGCAGAGCTTCCCGATGATGTGTTTTCCTCCGTGCCGCTGCAAGCAGTCTTCCGGGCGATGCGTCGGCAGTATGAGGAAAGCGGTGGCTTCGATGCGTTGACCATCCGAGCGGAAGCGGGACGCAACTGCACCGACGTGACGGACAGGCTGCTTGCAGGGCTGATGGACACGACGCCGACCACAGCGAACCTCGATGCATACATATCGGCGGTCAAAGTGGCTGCGCTTGTACGTTCCATGCGAAAGATCGGCGATGAGCTGTTGAACGCTGAGCATGACCCTACAGACGCGCTTAGACGCGCGCAGGAGGCTTTGCAGCGGCTTACCGAGGAAAACACGCAGGGTGATTCGCAAACGCTCACAGCGGCGCTCACGCAGCTCGGACACCGCGTGTCTGAACAGGTCAGCGGCAGAGCGCCATGCGTGGCATCCGGCCTGCTGAGGTTCGATAAATTGCTCGGCGGTGGCTTCATCAACGGTGGCCTGCACGTCATCGGTGCACGGCCGGCAATCGGCAAATCGGCGCTTGCCTTGCAAGTCGCGCTCAACGCGGCGAGAAGCGGTGTGAAGATAGTCTACTGTTCACTTGAAATGAGCGCTGAGGATTGTTCCGCCCGCTTTGTCGGAAATATTGGGGGCCTGTCATCGGCGCGGCTCATGTTCGGCGGCAGATTGACCGACAACGAGTATATGCGTTTTGCCGAGGGTACGACTGAGCTTTCCGCGCTGCCAATCGTGTTCAATCGGCGCTCGGGCATGAATGTTCGGCAGGTGGAGGCGCTGGCCTACCGCGAAAAGCCGGGCCTGCTGATCGTCGACCACCTCGGGCTGCTTGAACCGCCGGAAGCTCGGCTTTCGCTTTACGAGGCGACCACAAGGAACAGCAGGGCCTTGAAACTACTTGCGATGAGGCTAAATATTCCTATTCTGTGTCTTTGTCAGCTCAACCGCGCGGCGGCCTCTGACCGTTTCGGCAGCTTTCGGGCTACAATGGCAAACCTCCGTGAATCGGGTGCCATCGAGCAGGACGCTGACACGGTGACACTGCTACATAACCCGCCGTGTGAGACAGATGAGCGCATGGAATCGCCATCTTTGTTGGAGTTGTGGCTCGACAAGAACCGGCGCGGCGCGACTGGTCACGTTGACGCGACCTTCTACAAGGTCACAGGGAGGGTTACAGCATGAATTTGGAAATCGCAGCCAACATCTTAGCGGAAATCAAACCGGCACGCCGAAAGCGTGAGCGTTACCGTCAGCGTGACGAGATGCAGCACCGTGTAATTCCGCTTTTGCCTGCTGATGACCGAGACAAGTTTGAGCGGGCAATGAATAAACATTTCAGGCTTTAAGCCTATGAACGGAAAGGACAAGAACCATGAACGACAAAATCATTCAGATCATCCCTGCCCCTGCAAATATGCTTTACGCATTCGAGGACGGCAAGACGTACCCTGTCGCTTGCCTCGCGCTCGTCGAGCTGAGTAACGGCGACCGCGAAGTCCACGCGATGGCCGCAATCAATGGCGGCCCCATCGAGGACGTGAGCGATAGCGGCGCGGTTCTCGTGCACGTATGAAAAAAGCCCTCCCCAAATCGGGGAGGACCGCTCTTGTGGTGAATATGAATTGTCAATTCTGATTTTACCACAGGAAATAATGATATGCAAGGAAGAACGCTTGTCACACAAAAAAGGAAACAGAGGCAGAATGACGCGAACGCGAGGTGCAACATGAGCGGTTACCGCGGCGGAATTTTCGTATGCCCGTATTATTCGAGGGACTACCGCGAATATCTCAACTGCGAGGGCGCGAAGCTCACGCTGCCGAAGGAAGAGCTTGACGAATACACGCGACGCTACTGCGCCAGCGAAGAATGGCGGCGATGCCCGATCGCCCGGGCGCTGACGCTGCACTACGAAAGGACAGAAAACCCATGAGTAAAAGAAAAACAATTAAATGCCTTGTATCTGAGTTGGGCAGAAGCCAGAAAAAAATCAGAGAATTGCAGGAATTAAATTTGCGTCTCTTGCAGGATGCGGCAGATTTTAGGGGAATCAGCACAGCGCTTGAAGCAATCATTGTGCAGACGGCTCTAAAATATGGTGACGATGCCTCCGGCACCAATACAAAACCAAGAGCTGGAAAGCGATTGACCTTGTCAGAGTTCAACGTGCAGCAGACATGCCGCGAGCACAAAGTTCGCGCCTGCCGAGATGAAAAGACAGGAAGCTGTATCATCGAGGTTGAGTTGCAGGGCAGTAAAGAGGACGATGCGCCGAGCGAGCCAAATGCGGAAAGTAGGGGCTTAAATGATGAGTGACTTCCAACACAAGAATACGGACAAAACTCTAATCACGGATGAAAGCGATCTCGACTTCATTAGAAAGTATACCGAGGCATACAACAAGGCATATGCCGAGGGAGACAAGGCGGGCCAGCAGGCGGCGCACGACGCGGCGGAGAAAATTCGCGCGAAGTACGACTATTCCGGCGGCGTGGACGGCAGCGAGTACATCAAACTCGGCACGGGCGCGAGCCCTGCAAAGGCTGACACGAGCTGGCTCGATAAGCTGGGCGACAGCAACTACAACTACGATCAGAGCGGACAGATCAGCGCAAAGCTCGATGCGCTGCTGAACCGCACGCCGTTTTCCTACGACGCTGCGAGCGACCCGCTCTATCAGCAGTATCGCAAGCAGTATACGCGCGAGGCAGACCGCAGCGCAGAGGACGTGCTCGGCAAGGCGGCAGTTATGACGGGCGGGATGCCGTCCACGGCAGCGGTGGCAGCGAGCCAACAGGCGAGCGACTACCAGATGAGCCAGATGACGGACAAGATCCCCGAGCTGCAGCAGCTTGCCTATAGCATGTATCAGGACGGCTTGAATGCTGACCGCGCCGACCTGAATACGCTCATCGGCCTTGAGGACAACAACTACAACCGCTGGCTGGCTGACCGCAACTACCTCTACCAGCTTGCGCGCGATCAGGTGGGCGACCAGCAGACGGCGGATGCGCTGGCGTATCAGAAGCAGCAGGACAAGCTCAACTATGATTACCAGAAGGAACGCGATGCCATCGAGGACGCACGCTATAATGCGGAATGGCAGTATAAATTGCAGCAGGCCGCGCAGGCAGCGGCGGGGAAGGCAAGCGGCGGCACAAGACACTCCGCCAACGTGACGGCTCCGCCGAGAGAGGCGGACTATGATGGCTTGTTTGAAGCGGCATATCAGTCCGGCTACCCGAAGAGCTATATTGCCAACAACTATAAAAAATTCGGGTTTACCTCTTCGAGCGGCGTGTACGACGGCTATGAAGACTGGCTGGATAAGCGCGAAAACGGCATAGATGAAAGCGAACTCAGCAGCAGCGCGCAAAGGATCATGTCAAGCCTCGAAAAGATGCGTGGACAGAGGACAAAGGAAGGCGAGACGCCGATTGCAAACACGATTGCGGTGTATGCAGATCAAGGAAAATTGACGGATGCGGAAGCGCGATTCCTGTTCAGCCACTTTGGCTATGACCCGGACGAATGGCTTGAATAAGCGGAGGTAAATTATGCCGATCAAAAAGGAAAAGCTGGATTCTATCAAGGGATATCGTGAGTATCAGAAAAAAAGTGGGGCGGCTGCTGCGGTCAGCAGCCCAGCTCCCTCTTCTTACACACCCGCGCAAAAGCCTGCGAGAGTAAAGCAAGCCAAGCGGGAGCAGATTTACACTTATTATCAGCCTGTTTCTACGCCAAAGATGGCGGCACAGGAGAAGAAGGCAACGTCTCCGATGTTCCGCCAGCAGCCGACCGTGCAGCAGAATGTCGTGACGCCGAAGAACCAGAATGCGCTTGCGCAGGGCCTCGGCAAGGGCGCCTTGCAGCAGCAAGAGGCGAAGAACTACCAGAGCGAAAAAGCCTTCAATCAGCATGTGAAGGACGTGAAGCCGCAGACGGTCACGCAGCGCGTCGGGAACGCGGCAAAGGGCGTGGCGGACGATGCCAAGCATGTTGTTTCTGCGGGGGTGAAAGGCTCTGCGGGGTCATACTTGGGGGCAGCAGGGCTTTTCAATGAGATCAATGCAGCGGTGGGCGAAGCAGTAGGTAACCTAATTGGTAACCCGGAAAAGGGGAAGCGCTGGAAAGAAGAGGCTGGGAAAATCGCGGCAGGCAACTATGAAACAGGAAAGAGACTGACTGCCGAGGCCCAAGCGGAAGAAAACCTTGCAAACTATGGGAAAGGCCCAGTGGGGAAATTCGTAAATACGCTTGGAGTAAATGCGACGCAGATGGGAGGCGACTTACTTATTGCGCCGGTGACAGCCGGATATTCGCTGATCCCGCTGGCGGTCCGCGCAGGAGGTTCGGCGGCGCTGGAAAGCAGTGACAGCGGCGCGAGCCTTTTGCGCAGGGCGGCATATTCGGTAGGCACAGGAGGCGTTGAGGCCCTGACCGAAAAGCTATCGGACGGCCTTGCGGGGATTTACGGCGCAGGCGCCGCAGATGAAATTGTCGAAGATGTGGTCGCCAAACTGTCAAAGAGTGTGGCGGGACAAGCTGTGTTGAAAACGCTCTTTTCTGCTACGGGCGAAGGTTTAGAGGAGGTCATCTCTGATTTTGCACAGCCTGCCTTACAGACGATTTATAACGGGAAAAGTATCGGTGGAAATTACAGCGCCATGCAGGCAAGTGATGTCTTGTATGACTTTCTTGTTGGCGCGGCGCTCGGCGGTATTGGCGGCGGAGTGGAAGCCGCGGCAAATCGATTCGCGCGCTTCGATAACTCCCTCGGTGAGAGCGGGCGAAAGGCGATTCGTGGCTCGTACCAGGAGGGCAAGGACACGGCGCAGCACGTCGCGGACTTCCTGCCCGCCTACAATGCGGGCGTGGAGGGCAAGGCGAACCCGAACCCGACGAATGAGACCGCCTACGCGGGGTATATCGCAGGGCAGAATGACGCAAAGAAAGCGGCAGGAACGGGCGAGCACATTGACAGCCGCACGAAGGAAAACGTATCGGGCAAAAACGTGAACGCTTTCCAGTTCGACCACCCAGAGCTGCACAGTTATTATAGCGCGGCGGCAGAGCAGATCTCCGGTATCGCTGATATAAGCCTTTCGCGCGGACAGCAGAAGGGCGCGCGGCAGCGGACGGCAAACGGATACCAGAGAAACAATCAGATATTCGAGACCCCCGCTATGCGCAAGGCGATGAACGAGGGCCTGACGCGCACGCAAATCATTGATGCAGCGCAGCGCATCATCAACGATAACGGGCAGGAGAACGTCAAAGCGGCGAAAACGCTCGAGATCGTTCTTGACGACATGCTGACGAATGGGTACACTGCTGTTGATGGAACGGCGGTTTCCCCCAATACGGATTACATTGCAGCAAAGCAGCAGATCGCAGGCGCAGAGGTGCAGGCGACCGGCTTTGACAAGTATGTAACTGACAACCGCCTTGCCCTCGAGACAGGAGAGGTAACAATGGACGAGTTGCGCGCAGAATACGCGCAGCAGGAAGGAGCCGAACATGGAGAAGCAGTACATTTACGCGACGGCAGCGAACGGGATAACGGTGCGAATCCCCGCGGAGAAGTACGAGGCGTGGAAGAAAGCACAGGACGAGATCAGAGTCGGAAGAAAGGGAGACACTTCGCAGACAGCGAAGCAGCTGCGCTCGATTATGGAGAAAAAGTAAGCACTGCGAGCTTCGGCATCGGCAGAGGCGCGGTCAATGACAGCGTCTATCTTGTGAAGAACGAGACGGAGGAAATGCGCAAGGCGAAGGACCTCGCCAAAGAGCGCGGCCTGCGCGTGACGTTTTTGCCGGAAATAATCTGACATTCCGTGACAAGAGCGGGAAAACGTTTCAGGTGCGCGGCTACGTTTCAGGTGACCGCGTATTTATCCGTGCGGATCATCCGGAATTTACGTCGTACCAGATCATGCGGCATGAGGCCGGACATGATATGATCGCAAGGGGCGAAGTCGATTTGAACGAGGTACGCACGCGCATCGATAAGACCTTTACCAGCGGCGAGATCGATTCCCTCTGCACAGCATATGCAGACGCTTACTCGGGCACTGGCATGACGGCGCAGGAGATTTGGGAAGAGGTGGTTTGCGACAGCCTCGGCGATATGAACATTTTCGCCGACAGCGAGATCAGCGATGCGGCAGCATTCCTTCTTGCGCATATCAAGGTGGAGAGCAAAACCGTTGCGCAGGAAAACTCGCGCGCGCCGCCAAGCAAAACAGCCAGCAATTTTGATAACAGGGAGGTGTCCGGAAATGACCGAACAGGAACGCACGGAAATGAAAGCGCTGTCCAAGAAGGAAGACAGGACGGAGCAGGAGAACAAGCGGTACAAGGAGCTTCTGGAACGGTTTCTCGAGGAGACGCTCTACATGGGCGGGACAGAGGACGACGAGACGTAACACCGTCATTCGGGGAAACCCCGGTACGCGCATGGACTGACGGGAACACCGTAACTCCGGGGCAGGGGACGGTTGCTTATCAGGAACAACAGACTGCTATGGAATACGGCATACCGAGCTTTGTTGTTTCCGATGAAATTTGGGAAGGAGCAAAAGGTTCTTTGCCCGGATTTTCAGTGAGTGGGCAAATCTATCTGAAAGAGGACATCCCCGAGCAGAAACGAGGCATGGTCACTATTCACGAAGCTACGCATATTATGAAGCAAACGGGATTTAGACCGTATCTTGACTTTACGCAGAGAGTGCCTGAAATGCTTGATATGTCTTCGCTGGAGGCAAACATTATTCTCGCAAGTCCTGCTAAGCACAGAAACGTCGACGTTCTCGGAGTAGACGGGACGATTGATGCGCAGAAACTTGAAAACCTGAACGCAGCGGACAGGCTCAAACTGTATGACGAGTTAAATGCTATCCTTTATGGGCACATCGGCTCGGGAAAGCTCGACGGGCTGGAAGAATATCTGCGCAAAGCGTTTTACGATTTTGACGGCTACGCTTCCGAGCTGCGCGGTATCCATGACCAGTTCAAAAATGAAAACAGTGCAAAGCGCAATGATGCGGCATTCTCCCGCGAGATCCCTGAGGCAAACTACGAAGCGTTGAAGGAGAAGTACGGATATATCCCGGCGGGCGAGCGTGCATACCGCGAAGTGCAGGTACCGAAGAAGACGGCGGATGACAAATACGTCAGCCGCACAATCCGCACGGTGCTGGAAGCAAAGGCCACGCCGGACGCAATGGTGCCGACGTTGGAACGAATGGTGGCAAAAGGAGAGTTCTCCTACGACCGCTATACGGACAAGCAGGCCATTAGTGACGCAGAAAGCCGCATAAAAACCGAGGGTTGGCAAAAGACCCTGAACAAGTGGAAAAGTTCCACCAAAGAGGGAATCAGCAAGGAGAATACGGCGATTGGCTGGGCGCTCTACAACAATGCAGCAAACAGCGGTGATGTGGAGACAGCTATCGATGTGCTCGACACCATCGTAAAGCGCCAGAGAAATGCGGCACAGGCGTTGCAGGCAACGCGGCTGCTCAAGCAGCAGGACCCCAGTACGCAGCTTTATGCGGCGCAGCGCAGCGTGGAGAACTTGACAGAAGATCTCAAAAAACAGTACGGGGAAAAGGCCCCTGATCTGAAGATTGACCGCGACCTCGCTGAGAAGTTCCTGAACGCAAAGGACGACGATGCGCGCACCGAGGCGATGAAGGAAATCTATCGTGATATCGGCAGACAGATGCCGAGCCGATTCATTGACAAATGGAACGCTTGGCGCTACCTTTCGATGCTTGGTAATCCACGTACGCATGTGCGCAACATCGTTGGCAACGTAGGATTTGTTCCTGCTGTTACGGTAAAGAACGTCATCGGCGCAGGCATTGAGAGCGCTGCGAACGCGGTGAGCGGCGGCAAAGTCGGACGCACGAAGGCAATCCTGACGACGAAGGACGCAGGGCTTATCAAGGCGGCGTGGAGTGACTATGCCAACGTTCGCGAGCAAGCTCTCGGCAGCGGCAAGTACAATGATAATGTCAATGTGCGACAGGAAATCGAGGAAGGGCACACGGTCTTCAAACTGAAGCCGCTGGAAGCGATGCGCAAATTCAACGGCACGGCGCTGGATGCAGAAGACGCATGGTTCTCCAAGCCGCATTACGCGGCGGCGCTGGCGCAATTCTGCAAAGCAAATGGCATTACCGCGGAGCAGGTCGCTGGCGGGAAAGGCATTGAAGCGGCACGCGAATACGCGATCAGAGAGGCGCAGAAAGCAACCTATCGAGACACCAATGCGTTTTCACAGATGATCTCCGATCTCGGCAGATACCGCGGGGATAACAAGATGAAACGCCTCGGAAGCACCCTCACCGAAGGAATCCTGCCGTTCCGCAAGACACCAGCCAACATTCTGGTGCGCGGCGTGGAATACAGCCCTATTGGTTTCCTCAAAAGCATAAGCTATGACCTTGTGCAGGTGCAGAAGGGTAATATGCAGGCGACCGAAATGATCGACCGGGCCGCCGCCGGTCTGACCGGCACGGGGCTGATGATGCTCGGCCTTTATATGGCGAAAGAGGGCATTCTTCGCGGCAGCGGCGGTGATGACGAGAAGAAGAAAAAGTTCGACGAGCTGCAAGGGCATCAGGAATATGCGATGGAGCTGCCAAATGGCACGAGTATTACGCTGGATTGGCTTGCGCCGGAAGCGCTTCCGTTTTTCGTCGGGGCAAACCTTTACGAGCAGATGCAGGCGAACAACGGATATCTCACTATGAGTGATATGCTTCAGGCAGCAAGCAACGTGACGGACCCGCTTCTTTCCATGAGTTGTCTGCAAAGCCTGAACGACGTTTTTGACGCGGTGGGGTATGCGTCCTCCGGGGACACAAACGCACTAACCAGTGCGGTAGCAAGCGCGGCGACGAGTTATTTGACGCAGGGCATCCCGACGGTCTTCGGGCAGGCGGAGCGCACGGGCGAAAGCACGCGCATGACGACCTATACGGATAAGAACAAATTCCTGACGCCGGATATGCAATATGCGCTCGGCAAGGCGAGCGCGCGTATTCCGGGCGTTGACTACGGACAGATTCCCTTTATCGACGCATGGGGGCGCACGGAAAACTCCGGAGGCGTGGTCGCGCGGGCATTTAACAATTTTGCGAATCCCGCGTATACCTCGAAGGTAAGCGACAGCAAAATGGAAGATGAATTGAGCCGCCTGTACGAGGCGACCGGTGAGACCAAAGTCCTGCCGCAGCGCGCACCGAAATCTTTTACCGTGAATAAGGAAAACAAACAGTTGACCGGCGAGGAATACGTTAAGTACGCCACGAAGCGCGGGCAGACTTCCTATAAGATCGTCAGCGAGCTCACGGGACTTGCGAGCTATAAGTCCATGAGCGACGGCGATAAGGCAGATGCCGTTGCGAAAGCCTACGAATATGCCAACATCGTTGGGAAAATGAGCGTGAGCAATTACCAAACGGACGGATGGGCGGCAAAGGCCATAGATACCGTCAAAAAAATGGGCATTTCAGAAGCCCAGTATATTGCGCTTTATCTGGCGAAAGGCGGTATCGAAAGCCTGAAGGACAAAAACGGTGACACCATCAGCAACAGTGAAGGCTTGCAGATCATGGAGCTTGTTTATCAGCAGAAGGGGCTTTCCGATAAACAGCGCGCGGCCCTATTTGAGGACTTCGGCGTCGGGAAGAGCATTCGCCATTGGAACCGCGCGCGGGTGGACGAGCAGCTTGCAATCATGCGGAAGAAAGCGGCGTAAAGAAGTCAGACAGGCGGGCTAAAGTTGAAAAGGCGGTGTGGCATGGCGAAAATGGGGAGACCTCCCAAATATGTGACGGTGGAACAGATGCAGGCCGTTATTGACCAATACTTTGAGGATTGCAAGGGTGAGCCAATCATCGGGGACGATGGGCGACCTATTCTCGATAAATACGGGCAGCCGTTTATTATCAATCAGCGCCCGCCGACAGTGACGGGGCTGGCGCTGGCGCTGGGGTTTACGAGCCGTCAAGCGTTGCTGGACTATCAGACGAAGAAAGGATTCGTTGACACGGTGACGCGCGCGAAGTCTCGGATAGAAGCTTACGCAGAAGAACGGCTCTTCGACCGAAACGGCGAGAGGGGCGCGGAATTCAGCCTGAAATACAATTTCCGATGGGTCGACGAGAAGAAGGACGACAGCAAAGAGAGCGTGTGCGGTGTTGCAGAGCTGCCCGCGGTGCTGCCGACGCCGCCTCCACCGGGGGTAGGGGAGACAGTAGGGTAACAAAGAGCAGCGCTGCTTGGCCGTCATAACCCAAAAGGTGCCTGCTTCCGATTAAAAGAAGCAGGCGCCTTTGCATATTATCGAAGAGAGCTATTCGTGGATGGGTTCCCCTGTCCGCCAATCGAGACCTTTCTTTTGACAATATTCCCCGTAGGTCAGATCGCTCCCCTTCACAGGAAGATCGGTGATTTTCGGCATAACGGCTTCACGCAGCGCGTCAAAGGCCGCGTCGTGTTCGCATTCCGGCAGCGCGGCGATCCGTTCTACCTCTTTTCGCAAAAACTCCTTTTTCTGCGCGTCTGGCATGACCAAATATTCTTCTCGCTGTTTGTCATTCATCTTTTTTGCCCCTCCAGCAGCTCAATGACCGCTCTCCGCTTTTCTTCATCCTGAATGGCTTCGAGAAATGCAAGATCTTCCGTCATGGTAGGGGCTAAGAAGGCACGAATTACGTCAATAGCTACATCCGCGGCGGCTTTCGGGTCCTTTGAGCCTTTAATCATGTGCAGCAGCCTTTTTTCGTTGGTACTAATATCAAATTTTTCCGTATGCATCATTAAGCCTCCTCCTTCGGAGAGGAAGATTTGATCGAGCAGTTACCTTTGCGCAGCCATTCACGGCGAATGAAGGTGATCGTATTTTCGACGATTTGATAGTTGTCCCGGTCGGCCTGGATTTCGGCGTTGTGCTGTAAGATGCGGCCTAAACGAATTGCTCGCTTCATATCGCCGCGGCTGGCGGTACAAGGCATAACGGCTCCGACCATCGTACAGATGACAGCCTCCATATAAAGACGTTTGTAGCCGCTGGATCGGTGAATTATGGAAATGATCTCATCTGTTGTATTCATAATTTCTCCTTGTTTTCTTGATGGGCGGCCGGTATAATGGATCTACCGACCGCCGCTATGGTGGTTGGTGGTTAGGGCTCTCTGCGCTTTGCTTTGGACGGCTTGGGCGCAGGGGGCTTTTCTATTGCTTCAATCAGGAACATAAGCCAGTTTGCGAGTTGAATTGCTCCGGCGATAGCTACGATGGTCTCCATCATGCAACGCAGAAGCGGCGCGCGGTGGTGGTTTTGGTGAACTGCTGCGCCAGATCGGGAAGAGCCTTTTTCAATGCGTTGGTGTCCAAGCGAGAAGAAGTCACGGCCTTATAGGTCACCTTCCAATCTGTGCCATTGATGGTGTCCACGCCCTCGGTGTCCATGTGGGCTTTGATGCTGTCCTGAATGGCCTCCATTTCCGCGGCCAGCTCGTCGGCCATGCGGCGAAGCTCGCGCAGCTCCTTGATCTTGCTGTCCATTTCATTGATGCTCATTGTTTTATCCTCCTTAAGTTGTGGGTGAGATCGGCGGCTGGTGGCTCTGAGTATCTATCCCTTTGGGAGTTTCTATCAATCTTCTCCGTTCCAGCTCTTACGGTGTCGCGTCGGCTATCGACCTTCGCTCAATCTCTTGGTTCTTGCTATGCTTCTATTATACACTATTAACAGTACTAATCAATAGACGAGATAAACAATATTAACAGTACATAATTGTGCAATGCGGTACTGTTAATAGTATTTGTGAAGTGATATAATACTGTCAACTGGAAAGGGGGGATAGAATGGCGGTAACGGAATCGAGGAAAAAAGCAAATGCGAAATGGGATGCGGAAAATATGACGACGCTGGGCTGCCGCGTGAAGAAAGACCAAGCGGAAAAATTTAAGACATACTGTGCAGAGATTGGGAAGACGTCGAACGCAGTTTTGCGCGATTATGTTCTCGACTGCGTTGAAGAAAAGCAGAATGCAGAGTGATTTTCGGAATTACTTTACACGATAACGCGCGGGAAGAAATCAGGCCGGAATGCTTTGATTGTTGAGCCCACGCAGAAGCCCACAGTGAGAGCGTGAACGGCTTTATCAACCGAGCCATAGACGAAGCCATAGAGCGCGACGGAAGCGCTCCTGCGGCCTCTGAGGGGCAAGGAGAGGCGTAATAGAAGAGCGGAGGGTGATTCCTCCGCTCTTGCTGCATATATGTAGGGATGTTTTAAAGGTCGGATTTGAAATCCGAGCCTTTCGATGCATTGAGGGCCTCATCTGAAATGAGACCCTTGCGACTGTCCAGATCAGACGGTCACTGCGCCGATTTGAAATCCGGGCAGTGAAGCTCGCTTCGATTTGAGATCGAGGCGAGCGATGCTAAGCGTAGACGGAACCGTTCAGAAACAGCCTGAGCACGTTTAAGCATATCTGCGGTAAAAAATTGTGAGTTTTCATTGACAAAGAAGGGCGAGAATGCATATACTTCAAGTAGGCAGCAACGTGATTGTCTGCCGTGACGTTGAAGCAAGTGACGGGGTCAGCATCCGTACACTTGTGGAGTCTTGTATTAGGGTTAAGCGGTTTCCACAGGCTGACGTAGGGGTAAACCCGAAAGAAAACGCTGTTCTGTAGCACTTTGGCTAAAATGCTTGTACGCTTTTTCAAATTCTGTGCAGCCCGCGAATTGCAAACCGCAATATTTAGGCTATAATAGTATCAACAGGACCCCCCGCACCTCTCCACGGCAACGTGTGATGTGTCCCAGGGGGGACATTTTATATCCGGGAGGAATCTGCTGTGGAGCTGAAGCCTGCGACGACATACGACGAACAGTTGAAATTGCTTCAAGAGCGGCATTGCGATATCGTAGATCCAGCGTTCTGTAAAACAGTGCTACAGCATATAAACTACTATCGTTTTACAGCGTACTTCCTGCCGTTTAGAACTGCTGATGGAATGTATCGAGATGGGACAAGCTTTCACAGAGTATTTAGAATATACGAGTTCGATCGGAAAATGCGGCGGGTTTTGTTCTCAGCGGTCGAGCAGGTAGAGTTATATCTGCGGACACAGTTTGCTTATTTTCACGCACACAAGTACGGCCCTCTCGGCTATATGGATGCGTCAAATTACGGGTCCAAACACGATCATGCACGCTTTCGGAAGCTGTTTGAATCAGAAGTACAACACAACAAAACAGTTCCATTTGTGAAGCACCACTGTGAAAAATATGAGGGCAATTTCCCTATATGGGTCGCTACGGAACTTTTTTCGTTTGGGATGCTGTCTTTCTTTTACCGCGATTTAAAGACGGCAGATAAAAAGGAGATTGCAAGGGACCTGTATAAAACCACTTATGGCAATCTCGATAGCTGGCTGCGCTGCTGTACAGATCTGCGCAATATCTGCGCGCATTACGGGCGTTTGTACTATCGTGTCTTTTCTGCGGTACCGGCCACGCCAAAGGGATTTCCTGTCGTGCTACAACGCAGCCTTTTTGATAACATCGTGATGCTGAAATTTTTGTACCCGGACAGAGACAGATGGAACAGTGAAGTTCTGAGCGCCATAATAGCGCTTTTAGAAGAGTACGCTGGAGATATTGAGCTGTCTCATATCGGATTCCCTGATAATTGGGAAGAACTTTTGAGAGCCAAATAAGGGAAGAATTAAGCCTGATTTTGACCCCTAAGTTTACCCCAAACAGCTTTTACAAGGCTTTACAGCATTTTACGCCAAAATCCGGAAAGCCTTGAAAACACAGGGATTTCTTTACGCGCATTTACAGCATTTTACACCTGCTTGCGAATTCAAATCCTCTCTTCCGCGCCAAGTAAAAACCTTGAAGCCATAACGGTTTCAAGGTTTTTCTTGTTTTTGGTAAAAACGTTTTTGCTTCGGTTTGGAATAGTTCCTTCCGTGGGCTACATTGTGGGCGACATAGTAGTTTACTTCACCGATTTTGTTCTACAGTTGACGCTATTGTTTATGATTTTATCCTGGGCAGAAGATAGCAGCTCGTCCCACGAAATAGACTCTGTAGAATATTGGCAATGGTTACTGCATGTCCAAAACACTTTAGCCTTTGGTTGACCTCTTGCATAAAACACTTTTGATTTTCCGGCGAGAGGCGGCTAAAGTCCTTTTGGAGTTCCAATCCTGATTTAGAAAGTTTTGCCATAAATTTCTCATATTGTCCTTGATCTGCAGTCATGCGACACCTCCGTACTCCTTTAGTGTGTTCTGCGCTCCCATAAAATCATAGCACGCCTTCTATGGACTGGAAAGGCAGTATCGAATTTACAAACAAGTTCTGAACGAAAAGACAGCATTTCTTCTCGATGATTTTCCATTTTTCTGTTACACTACGGTTATCAAAATTTACGGAGAAAGACTATGACGAAAATCTTATTTATCTGCTTGGGCAATATCTGCCGCAGTCCGATGGCGGAGTTCGTGATGAAGGACTTGGTGAAGAAGACAGGGCTTGCTTCACAGTTTCATATCGAATCGGCGGCGACCAGCCGGGAGGAGATCGGCAACCCGGTCTATCCACCGGCACGGCGCAAGCTCGCCGAGCACGGCATTTCCTGCGAGGGACACGCTGCGCGCCAGCTCACGGCGCAGGACTACGCGAAATATGACCTGCTCATCGGAATGGAGGCCGCGAACCTCAAAAACATGCAGCGCATCTGCGTCGGCGACCCGGCGGGGAAGATGCACCGGCTGCTCGACTACACCGACCGCCCGGGCGACGTCGCCGACCCGTGGTATACAGGCGATTTTGAAGCGACGTGGCGGGATGTCTCGACGGGCTGTCAGGGCCTTTTGGCGTCAATTCAAAATAAAAACGTGTAAAGTGAGAAAAGCGGGCCTTTGGTCTGCTTTTTTGCATCTATTTGGTGTGCTTAATAATTTCTACCGTGGATGTTCGGAATTTGTTAAGAATTTTCACAGTGGAATCACAAGGTTTGCATGATATAACTTTTCCCACAGGCGGGAAAGAAACCAAAATGGGCCGGAGCTTCCGGCAATGGAGGAACATATTATGCAGACTGTCATCACGATCAACGCCGTCATCATGGCGCTATTTTTTGTATGCTATTCCTATCAATTCTTCTATGTGGCGGTGGCGCTGCTGAAGCGGAAAAAATTCACCTGCCGCAATGAAAACCACCGCATTGCCGTCCTCATCGCCGCGCGCAACGAGGAAAACGTCATCGGCCAGCTGCTCGACAGCATCCACGCGCAGAAGAACTATCCGATGGACCATGTGGACATCTACGTCGGCGCGGACAACTGCACGGATGACACGGCCCGCGTGGCGCGCGAGCGCGGCGCGATCGTCTTTGAGCGCCACGATACGGTGCATGTCGGCAAGGGCTATGTGCTCAATGAAATGCTCAAGCGCATCAAGCACCCGGGCCGCAAGCACTACGATGCCTATCTCGTGCTGGACGCCGACAATATCCTCGACCCGAACTTTATCTCCGAGATCGAGAAGGTCTACTCCAGCGGCTATGAGATCGTGACGTGCTACCGCAACTCCAAAAACTACGGCGACAACTGGATCTCCGCGGGCTATGCGCTGTGGTTCCTGCGCGAGGCGCAGTATCTCAATAACGCGCGCATGCGCCTTGGAAGCAGCTGCGCCGTGTCCGGCACAGGCTTTCTGTTTTCCGACGGTGTGCTGGAAGCGTGCGGCGGCTGGAACTTCTTCCTGCTGACCGAGGACATCGAGTTTACCATTGACAACGTCGTGCGCGGGGAAAAGGTCGGCTACGCGGCGGGCGCGGTGCTCTATGACGAGCAGCCCACGAGCTTTGCCCAGTCCTGGCGCCAGCGCATGCGCTGGTCGAAGGGCTACCTGCAGGTGTTCCGCAAGTACGCCTACGAGCTCTTCTCCGGCATTGCGCGCGGCAGCTTTTCCTGCTATGACATGACCATGAACATCATGCCCGCGGCGGTGCTCACGGGTGTGAGCGTGGTCGTGAACATCGGCGCGGCGATCGCGAACGCGACGTCAGGCGGTTCGATGGCGGTGCTGGCGGTCTCCGTGCTGCAAACGCTGATGAGCCTGTACTTAACGCTCTTTGTGCTCGGCGCGATCACGACCGTGACGGAGTGGAAGGATATCCGCTGCGCGGCGTGGAAAAAGGTGCTCTACGCTTTCACGTTCCCGCTCTTCATGCTCACCTACGTGCCGATCTGCATTGCGTCGCTCTTTACGAAGGTCGAGTGGAAGCCAATCTGCCACACCAGAGTGATGACGCTTGAGCAGATCGAAGAGTCCGGCCTGCGCGCATCGTAAAAAGCGATTTTCCGTAAAAGGGGAGAGGGTGAAAACCCTCTCCTCGTTTTTCATTATTACCGCTTGTCACCGGGCTTAAAAATGAGCGCCATCAGCACAGCAAAGACGACCGCTGCGGCGATGCCGCCCGCCGTGGCGCTGAGGCCGCCGGTCATCACGCCGAGCCACCCCTGCTCTTGAACAGCTTTTTCCACGCCCTTGGCGAGCGAGTAGCCAAAGCCGAGCAGCGGCACGGTCGCGCCCGCGCCGCCCCATTTGACGATGGGCTCGTAGACGCCGATGGCCGTCAGTAAAACGCCGCAGACGACATAGCCCGTCAGGATACGCGCGGGCGTGAGGGGCGTTTTGTCGATGAGAATCTGTCCGATGGCGCAGAGGATGCCGCCGCAGAGAAAGGCGTTCAGATAATCCACCGCTTATCCCTCCTTGTGATTCGAGAATACGACCGCGTGGCAGATGCCGGGGATGCTCTCGCCCTGAAATGTCGTCGTGGGGGAGAGCAGCGCGCCCGTCGGCGCGAAGATGATGCGGTTCCATTTGCCCTCGCGCATCCCGCGCAGCAGATACCCGCACAAAACGCTTGCCGAGCAGCCGCAACCGCTGCCGCCGCAGTGCATGTCCTGCGATTCGATGTTGTAGAGCAGAAGCCCGCAGTCGGTGTAGCGCTCACCGAGAGGGAGCCCATCGCGCGCGAAAAAGTCCGAGACGATCTGATGGCCAAGCCTGCCGAGGTCGCCCGTCACGATGAGGTCATAGTCTTCGGGTTTTGTTCTTGTGTCGCGAAAGAGCGCGCACAGCGTGTCATAGGCGGCGGGGGCCATCGCCGCGCCCATGTTGTTTGCGTCGGTGACGCCCTTGTCGACGATTTTCCCGGTTGTCACGTGTGTGATATAGGGCCCCTCGCCCTCGCACGCGAGGAGGCAGCAACCGCTGCCTGTGGCCGTCCACTGCGCGGTCGGCGTGCGCTGCGAGCCGTAGGGCACCGGCATGCGGTACTGCCGCTCGGCGGTGCAGAAGTGCGAGGAGGTCAGCGCCGCGGCGCAAGAGGCATACCCGCCGTCGAGCATCAATGCGGCGAGCGACAGGCTCTCGCCCATCGTGGAGCACGCACCGTAGAGTCCATAGAATGGGATGCGGCTCTCTCGCAGAGCGAACGACGAGCCGACGCACTGGTTCAAAAGATCACCCGCAAAGATGAGGTCAAGGTCACTCACCTTGAGCCCCACCTTTTCCAGCGCGCGGGAGAGCGCGTGGCGCTGCATGGTACTCTCACCCTTTTCCCAGGTCTTCTCGCCGAAGAAGTGATCCTCGCTCAATTC
>OGMO01000917.1_pt1 | contig 21786 bp, 19 predicted proteins | sample 1573241 | NCBI WGS metagenome assembly OGMO01 (sample SAMEA2581896, study PRJEB24529) | metagenome | biome: Human gut stool | place: China | collected 2011 | reverse complement strand
TCGCGGGGTACAGGATCTCCTCCACGCTGCGGTTCAGGCGGTGGATCTCGTCGACGAACAGGATGTCGCCCTCGCTCAGGTTTGTGAGCAGCGCCGCAAGGTCGCCCGCCTTTTCAATGGCGGGGCCGGACGTGATGCGGATGTTCACGCCCATTTCCTGGGCAATAATGCCCGCGAGCGTCGTCTTGCCGAGGCCCGGCGGGCCGTGCAGCAGTACGTGGTCGAGCGATTCGCCGCGCTTTTTCGCCGCCGCGATGAAGACGGCAAGGTTGCCCTTCGCCTTCTCCTGCCCGATGTATTCCTGAAGCGTTTTCGGACGCAATGAACCCTCCTGCGCGTCTTCGCTCAGGAAAGTCTTGGCCACGATAGGCTCTTCATAAATGTCGGTTCCAAAATCAATGCTCAAAATGTCACTTCCCTTTTCTTCCGTCCAACGGGAAAACACTCAATATGCAAGCACAAAATAAATCACATACAGCCAGCTCATCAGACCGTGTACAATCGCCCAACCCACGCTATGCCAGTTCGCATAAGAGATGACCATTGCAAGGCAGGTTCCAAAGGTAATACCCTTTTTAGCAACCTCTTTTGTATTTTCGTTCATTTATCGTTTCTCCTATTTTACCATTTTCTTTAAGCTCTGGCGCACGATCTCTTCAAGCGGTAAGTTTTCCACGTCCACGCCCTTCATCGCGACCGCGATGTCCTGCTGCGTGTAGCCGAGCACCGCGAGCGCGGCGGCGGCCTCGACGGCCTTGCTCTTCTCACCCGCAACGATGCCGGGGGCGGTCGGCATACCGATCTCCTGCTGCTCCTTGGCGAGCTTGTCCTTGAGCTCTAAGATGATGCGCTGGGCGATCTTCTTGCCGATGCCCGGCGCGGCGATGAGCGCCTTTTCATCGCCCGTGATGACGGCCATTGCAAGCCCCTGCGGCGTGCAGACCGAAAGTATCGCGAGCGCCGCCTTCGGCCCCACGCCCGAGACGCCGATGAGCTGCTTGAAGCTCCCGAGCTCACCCTGCGTGGCAAAACCGTAAAGGTCAAAGATCCCCTCACCCACGTGCAAATAGGTGTAAAGCTTTCTTGCTTTACCCACTTGTAGCTGTGAGATCGTCGTGCTGGTGGTCTTGCAGGCGTAGCCCACACCGCCGCAGTCGATCACGGCGAGGTACGGCTCCACATGCGCGACCGTTCCGCTGACATAATAAAACATAAACTGCCTCTCTCCTGCTTAAATGGTCTGCTTGACATCGTTCCCGCCCACGCGGCTCAGGAGCGACGTGGCGCTGCGCGCGTGGCAGATGGCAATGGCCAGCGCGTCGGCAGCATCGTCGGGCCGCGGCACGGCCTTGAGCTTTAAGAGGCGCTTGACCATGTCCATGACCTGTCTTTTTTCGGCAAGGCCGTACCCTACGACCGCCTGCTTGACCTGCATGGGTGTGTATTCATAGAGCGGCACGCCGCTCTTTTCCGCCGTGCACAGAATGATGCCGCGGCCGTGCGCCACGGCGATGCCCGTCGTGATGTTGTTTGAAAAGAACAGCTCTTCGACGGCAATGGCGTCTGGCTTTAACTGTGCGATGAGCTCTCCCATGTCCTGCTCGATCTGCACGAGGCGGCGCGCCAGCGGCAGTCCCGCGGGCGTGGTGATCGCGCCGTAATTCAATAGCTGCGTTTTGCCGCGGTCCGCTTCGATCAGGCCAAAGCCCACGATGGCGATGCCCGGATCGATGCCGAGAATGCGCACGCGCATCACCTCCCACGATACTTATTTAGAAATTATATCAAACATCTGTCCGAAATGCAACGAGAAATCACAGCATGAAAAAGGCCGCTCTTTGAGCGGCCTTCTAATTTTCTTTTCATGCCCGCGGATGCGCCTTCTGATAGACGTCCTTGAGGTGCTTTTTGACGACATGCGTGTAGATCTGCGTCGAGGAAATGTCTGCGTGGCCCAGCATCTCCTGAATGGAGCGCAGGTCCGCACCGTTTTCGAGCAGGTGCACGGCGAACGAGTGGCGCAGCGTATGCGGCGTGATGTCCTTCGAGATGCCGGCGGTCTCCTGATAGTGCTTGACGATCTTCCAGAATCCCTGGCGGCTCATGCGCTCGCCGTTCATGTTGACGAACAGCGCCGTTTCCTCCGGATCAGCCAAAAGCTGCGGACGCACCTCCTTCATGTAGTGCGAGAGCGCCTTGACGGCGGCGGGATAGAGCGGGATAATGCGCTCCTTGCCCTTGCTCTGCGCGCGGATGAAGCTCGCGCTCAGGCTCACGTCCTCTTCATTGAGCGAAATGAGCTCGGAGACGCGGATGCCCGTGGCGTACAGCAGTTCGAGCATCGCGTGGTCGCGGTAGCCCTTAGCGTCCACGCACTGGGGCTGGTCGAGGAAAAGCTCGACCTCCTTGCCCGTGAGGATCTCGGGGAACTTGTGCTCCACCTTCACCGCTGCAACGCCCTTGGCCGGGTTCGCGCTGACCTCTCCGGTCATCTGGAGGTAGGTGTAGAGCGACTTGATCGACGCGATGGAGCGCGTGATCGTCGCGGCGGACTTGCCCTTGCCGCCCATCCAGGCGACGTAGCCGCTGATGACCTCCTGCGTCACCTGCGGCAGCGGCATGGGGTGGAACTCGTCCAAATACGCGGCGAACTGGTGCAGATCGCGCATATAGGAGCTGAGCGTATTCTGGGAGGCGTGCTTTTCCGCGGCCAGATATTCTTCGTATTGCGCCAAAAGGTCGGCCATGATCGCACCCCTCCTTCCTAAAAAACAGCTCAAGACGACGCCAGCAGCAAAACAATAAACACACACAACAAATGCCAAAGCGGTACCAGTACGCGCTCCCGTAGCTGACTGCGCGTCCCCGTCCCCCGCCGCCAAGCGAAAGCGACAGCAACACGCGGGACTTGTCAAGCGACGCGTTCCCGAGCAGCAGCGTGCACGGCAGCACCGCCAGAAGCCGGATGCCGAACAGCGCCAGCAGCAACGGAAAGCTCCCCCGCCCGAGCGAGAGCGCAAAGCAGAACAGCGAGTACGATAGAAGAAACCCCTGGCACGCACACACGAGCGGTACCGCCACAATGCCGATGGACGCAAAGCCCAGCAAAAACACGATACCCGGCGCGCGGAAATAGCACAACAGCGTTTCGCCCAGCGCCCTTGCCGAAAACGGCCTGTTCACGCCGCCCGATAAAAATGCGTCGAAATACTGTTTCAGCTCGCCGCCCGCGCTCTGCAGCGACCGGAGCGCAAACACGTACCCAAGGATCACACCCAACACAATAAACGCCGATAACACCAGCATCGGCACAGGCACGCGCTGCGGCAGAGCGCCGCGGCGGTCTCTTCTGTTCGTTCGACTCAGCAAGTATGTCACCCCTCGTGAAGGGAAGCGGCATTCTGCCCACGGAGCAAAACGATAGAACGTACCTATAAATATAGGCCGTTTGCACTCTTTTCGCAAGCGGAATTGCCAACTTTTCCCATTTTTGTTAATTATGTCAAAATATTATGTAAAGTGTATTATGTAAACTATTGAAACAAATTGAAAAAGCGGCGTCATTTTACCAAGATATGGGGTGGTTTTCGTACCCGTTCCCCATATCTGGAAGCAGTTCTCCGCTTCACCACCCAAGTCAGAAAAAGTCATATTTTCCCGTCACTCTTGCTCCATTTGTGCAAGTTGTTACAGCTTTTCGCGCTGCATTTCCTCCACCGCCGATCAAAAACGTGTGAATACGCCTATTGCTTTATGTTCACCTGCGCTTGCGGCGAGCGCGCGCCTTGGCGCCTCTCCCCTTTTTCCCGTTTCTTTGTAGTAGGAGCGGCGCCACCGCGCCGACCGCCATCGCCGCCGCCAGCTCGAGCGACCGCTCCGGTGTCAACCCATCATAAACAAAAAAGCCGATCACCTGCATCGTGACCCACGCGCTCGCCGCGCAGCCCGCCGTCATCATCGCACGCTCGCTTGTCTTCCTCGCTCCGATCATGCAGCCCAAAAACGCCGCGACCGCCGCGCAGACCAGCACCGCGCCGTTCGCCATCTCCTCGCTGATCGCACCGCGCAGTATCAGCGCCGATGCCAGCACCAAAAGCACCAGCTCCGTGCCGCAGCACACAAGCGTACCCAGCGCGCATTTTTTCGCGTACCACGCGGTGTTCACCGTCTTTTCCACGCAAAAACCTCCCCTGCATTCGCCTACATGAGCGTATGTCAGGGGAGGTTTGTTTATGCTATGCAGTTGTCGATCTTACTTGATCTCAGGATCGTAAGAGGGCTTATCCTCGGACTTTTCAGCCTTTTCCGCCTTGTCCTCAATCGGCAGGGCCACAGTCTTGGCCTCTTCCTCGGTCTGAGGCTTTTCCTCAGCCTTCTTCTCCGCCTTGTCAGCCTTCTTGGCCTTGGGCGCAGCCGCCTGCTCCATCGACTCCGCAGACTGGATGCCCCACTTGGCGACCTCGATGCGGACGCGGTCCTCAGAGGTCTCGAACACAACCGTCGCGTCGTTCACCTGAACGATGCGGCCGACCAGACCGCCGATGGTGGTGATGCGCTCGCCCTTTTTGAGGCTGTTGCGCATGTTTTCTGCCTGCTTTTTGCGCTTGTTTTCCGGGCGGATGATCAGGAAGTAGAACACCGCGATCATCGCAACCAGCAAGATAATGCTATCCATAGTACAAGTTCCTTTCCAAAACAAAAGATGTTGATATTATAACGGATATTTCACTATTGTGCAAGGGGTTTATCCAAAGAATCAAACTCTTTCCGACAGCTTCGTGCTGTACTCCGCTCGGAAAGCCGCAAACTCTCCCGCGTCGAGCGCGTCGCGGATGCGCTGCGTCAGCTTGTTGTAGAAATACAGATTGTGCATTACCGCAAGGCGCAGGGCCAGGATCTCCTCCGCCTTAAAGAGGTGGCGCAGGTACGCACGCGAGAAATTCCGGCACGTCGGGCAGTCGCACTGCTCGTCGATTGGCCGCTCGTCGAGCTTGTACTTCTCGTTTTTGAGGTTGATCGAGCCGCTCCACGTGAAGAGCTTGCCGTGGCGTGCGTTGCGCGCCGGCATCACACAGTCAAAAAAGTCCACGCCGCGCGCCACGCCCTCGATGATGTTCGACGGCGTACCGACGCCCATGAGATAGCGCGGCTTATCCTGCGGCATATAGGGCTCGACCGCGTCGATGATGTCGTACATCGTCTGCGTCGGCTCGCCGACCGCGAGGCCGCCGATGGCGTAGCCGTCACAGTCGAGCTTTGCGATCTCCTTCATGTGCCAAATGCGAAGATCTTTGAACGTCGCACCCTGATTGATGCCAAATAACATCTGCTGCGGGTTGACCGTATCTGACAAGGTATTCAGCTTGTCATGCTCGATCTTGCAGCGCTCCAGCCAGCGCAGCGTGCGCTCACAGGATACCTTCGCGTACTCGTAGCGTGCCGGGTTTTCCACGCACTCGTCGAAGGCCATCGCAATGTCGCTGCCGAGATTCGACTGAATGCGCATGCTCTCCTCTGGCCCCATGAAGATGCGCCGGCCGTCGAGGTGCGAGGCGAATGTCACGCCCTCTTCTTTGATTTTGCGCAGGCCCGCAAGGGAAAATACTTGAAACCCGCCGCTGTCGGTCAGGATAGGGCCGTCCCAGTGCATAAACTTGTGGAGGCCGCCCATTTGGCGAACCACATCGTCACCGGGGCGCAGATGCAGGTGGTACGTGTTGGAAAGCTCGATCTGACAGCCGAGGTCTTTTAAGTCCAGCGCGCTCACGCCGCCCTTAATGGCCGCCTGCGTGCCGACGTTCATAAAAACCGGCGTCTGCACTTCCCCGCCGTGCGCGCATTTGAACTTACCGCGCCGAGCCTTGCCCTCGTATTTAATCACTTTGAACATAGTCTTCCCCCGTTTCAGGAAACGAACATAGCGTCGCCAAAACTAAAAAATCTATAACGTTCTTTTACCGCCTCTTCGTAGGCATGCAGTACGTGCTCGCGGCCCGCGAGCGCCGAGACCAGCATGATGAGCGTGGACTGCGGCAGGTGGAAATTCGTCACGAGTGCATCCATCACCTTGAAGCGGTAGCCCGGGTAGATGTAGATGCTCGTCCAGCCCGCGGACGGCTCCATGTGTCCGTTCTCCTGTGCCCAGCTCTCGAGCGTGCGGCACGACGTTGTACCGACGCAGATCACGCGTCCGCCGCGCGCCTTCGTCTCGTTAATAAGCGTCGCCGTCTCAGGCGGGATAACGCAGTATTCGCTGTGCATATCGTGCTGCTCGATGTCGTCCTCCTTGACAGGACGGAACGTACCGAGGCCGACATGCAGCGTCACATAGCCGATGTTCACGCCCTTTGCCTGAATTTTTTCCAGCAGCTCCGGTGTGAAGTGCAGGCCCGCCGTCGGCGCGGCGGCGCTGCCGTTGACCTTGGAATAGACGGTCTGGTAGCGCTCCTGATCCTGCAATTCCTCCTTGATGTAAGGCGGCAGCGGCATCTTGCCAAGGTGTTCGAGCACCTCGAGGAAAATACCCTCAAAGTCGAATTTCACCATGCGGTTGCCGTCAGGTAACACGTCCACGACCTCCGCTTTGAGCTCGCCGTTGCCGAACTGCATCTTTGCGCCCTTGCGCAGGTGCTTGCCCGGCCGCACGATGCACTCCCATTTTTTGTCGCCGCGGTCGATGAGCAGAAGCACCTCGCACGCGCCGCCGCCCGGTAGGCGCTGGCCCAAAAGGCGCGCCGGCAGCACGCGGGAATTGTTCAAGATCAGGCAGTCGCCGGGGTTCAAAAAGTCCGGCAGCTCATAAAAATGGTGGTGTGAGAGCTCACCCGTCTCCTTGTCAAGGCACATCAGGCGCGATTCGTCGCGCTTTTCGAGCGGCGTCTGCGCGATCAGCTCCTCGGGCAGGTAATAATCAAAATCTTTTGTCTTCATGTTGTTTCTCTTCCCTCATCGGATGCTGACATCCGTGTAGTAAAACTGCAGAATATCGCGGTAGGAATAGCCGAGGTTTGCCATCGAGTACGCCCCCCACTGGCTCATGCCGACATTATGCCCATAACCGCTGCCGGAGATCACAAAACTGCCGCTCCCCGACGTTGTCGTCCGCTGCTCAAGCTGCGATGTGCCGCTCGACGTGATGACGTACACGTTGCCGGACAGTGCCGAGCTCTTTCCGCTGCTATCGACTGCACTGGCCGCGCTCAGAGCGACGCTCTCGCCCGTGTCATTCACGCTGTAAGCGTTCTCGCTCCCGCCGCCGCTGATCGTAAAGCGCTGGCTGCGCAGATTCAGCAGCGACCGGCAGGCTTCGCGCACGATGGTCTTGCTGCCGCTTGTGCCGGTAAAAGTGATGGAATAGACATTGCCCGTATCGGTATAGGCCGAGACATAGGCGTTTTTCACCGTGCCGATGCCATAGCCGCGGTTGTTGAGAAGCGTTGTGAGTTCCGACGCGGTAAACGTCGTCGACCAGTTGTACTGTGGGATGATCGAGGCGATCTTGCCCTCATAGGGGTCGATCTTGCCCTTGAGATAGCCGACGTCATTGCCCCAGACGTTCAGGCTGTCCTCGCTCGCGCCGCCGTTGCTTGAATAATACACAGCCTCCTGCACGAGTCTTCCGCTGTAATAAAGGAACTCCCCCGCCGTCTGGTCGACCGCAGCATCGGAATTCGCACCGCTCGCCGCCGTGCCCTGATAGACCTGACAGTGCGTCGTCGCGCAGATGTCAAAGCCCTGCGCGCGATGCTTCGTCTGACAGACCGCGTAGGTGCGCGCACAGACCGCCTGCGCCTTGAGCGCCTCGACCGGCCAATCCTTACTCATTTCCCAGGGAATGACGCATTTGACATAGTCCTCGAGATCCACCACGTTGATGACACTGATGTTCCCGCCGCTCACGCGCTGGTATTCAAAGCCGCCGTAGTAGCGGTAGCCGCGGAACCATGTGACCGTCTTTTCACGCGTCTCGATCGGCAGGATGCCGAGGTTTTCGCTCCCGCCGCAGTCGAATTCAAAGAGGATCGTATCCGTTCCCGTCACGATGACCGTCACGCCCGTGCTGCTGCCGCCGACGGCAGTGCCGCCGTATTGGGCTGCCGCGGACCGCGCCGCACTCAGGCTCGTGTAGCTGCCAGCGCGCGCATAGAACGCGCCATCCTCGTAGGCAGCGAAGCCGCCGCTGTACTGCGCCGCTGTGCGCGACGCGTCGTCGTAATCGTAAAACGTGCCGGAAAGCTGCACGTGATAGGTCGTGTCCGTCGTCACCGTGATCTTTTCATACAACTGCGGCAGTGCGCCCAGCTCTTCAAAGCTGCCGTCCGCGTCAAAATACCCCAGCGCGTAGCCGCCGAAGGCCGAATAATTCTGAAGGTTCGCCGCGCTCATCGCGTCCGAGCCGTACTTGAGCCCCACGCGGAGCGTCTCACCGTCCGTTGCCTGCGCGAGCGTGCACAGTGAAAGGCACAGCAGGCAGGAAAGCAGGAACGTTCTGCACCATTTTTTCATAGTATCCTCCATAGCCAGTTTTGCAGAAGCGATCGCTCTGCGCCCGGCTGAACATATCCATATGAATCGTATTTTACATTATACGACAGTTTCCCTCTGCTTTCAAGCAAAACTGCATCTCTTTTTGGCCGCCGCTCCCCCCTACCGTTTTGGCGGTCAAGCGTCATGGAAAGGAGTCCTTTATGAAACCCTGTGTGTTTACCGGCAGCGCCGTCGCTATCGTCACACCGTTTTGCGGCGACGGTGTCGATCTCGAAGCCTTCGACCGTCTCATCGAGCGCCAGATTCAAGGCGGCACCGACGCCATCGTCGTCTGTGGCACGACCGGCGAAGCTGCGACGCTGAGCTACGACGAGCGCATGGCGCTCATTGAGCGCTGCGTGCGCACCGTCGACCGCCGCGTGCCTGTCATCGCGGGCAGCGGCACAAACAGCACCGCGTCCTCCATTGCGCTCTCCAAAGCCGCGCAAAGCGCGGGCGTCGACGCGCTGCTCACCGTCACGCCGTACTACAACAAAGCCTCGCAGAGCGGTCTTGTGCAGCATTTCTCCGCCATTGCGGACGCGGTCGACATTCCGGTCATCCTCTACAACGTTCCCTCCCGCACAGGCGTCGGCTGCACGGCGCAGACCTATCAAGCGCTTGCCAAGCATCCGAACATTGCCGGTGTCAAGGAGGCGAGCGACGACTTCGACCTCATTCAGGACACCCTCAACCTCTGCCCGCCGGACTTCACCGTCTGGAGCGGCAATGACGGCTCCACCGCCGCCATCATGGCGCTCGGCGGCAAGGGCGTCATCTCCGTCGCCGCGAATGTTGTCCCGCGTGAAATGCACGAGCTGACACAGCTCTGCCTGGAAAACCGCTTCTTAGAGGCAGGTGCTCTCCAGCTCAAGCTGCATGAGCTGATCCGTGCGCTGTTTTGCGAGGTCAACCCCATCCCCGTCAAGGCCGCCATGGAGCTCTTGGGCATGTGCAGCAGCGAATTGCGGCTGCCGCTGTGCCGCATGTCTGAGCGTCATTTGGAACAGCTCTCGCATGCACTGGAACCGTTCCGTCCCGCAGTATAAGCTGATCTTATCTCTCGTTTGTGCAGCATTCATCGCGTATTCACTTTGCATCTGCATAATATTCATCGCGATATTCAGCAAATATTCGTCGTATTCATTTCGCCGTTTTCCATCATGTGTATTCAGTCAAAAAGCAGGGCTCTGCGCTGAAAACGCGCAGAGCCCTGTTTCACTTTTTCGTTTACGTTTTGTAATCACCCTTGCTTACGCCTTCACGCGGTGGAAGACCTTCTTACCCTTGCGGACGATGACGCCCTCGCCCTCGAAGCGTTCGCGCGCAAGACTCTCGTCGATGGAGGCGACCTTCACATCATCGATCGTCACACCGCCCTGCTGGACCAAACGGCGCGCCTCACCGCGGGACGGGCACAGGCCGGTCGCGACCAGCATCGAAAGGACATTGATGTTGCCGTTTTCAAAGTCGGCATCCGTCAGCGTGCTCGTCGGCATGTTGGCGTTATTGCCGCCCGCGCCGAAGAGCGCCTTGGCAGACTCCTCCGCCTTCTTGGCCTCCTCTTCCCCGTGGACGAGTGCGGTGAGCTCGTAGGCGAGGATCTCCTTCGCGCGGTTGAGCTGGCTGCCCTCCCACTTATCCATCTCGTCGATCTGCTCGAGCGGCAGGAATGTGAGCATACGGATGCACTTCAAAACATCCTGATCGCCCACGTTGCGCCAGTACTGGTAGAAGTCGTAGGGCGTGGTCTTGTTTGGGTCGAGCCACACCGCGCCGCTCGCGGTCTTGCCCATCTTCTTGCCCTCGGAATTGAGGAGCAGCGTGATCGTCATCGCCTGCGCGTCCTTGCCGAGCTTGCGGCGAATGAGCTCCGTGCCGCCGAGCATGTTGGACCACTGGTCGTCGCCGCCGAACTGCATGTTGCAGCCATACTCCTGGAACATGTGGTAGAAGTCGTAGGACTGCATGATCATGTAGTTGAATTCCAGGAACGAAAGGCCCTTTTCCATGCGCTGCTCATAGCACTTGGCGCGCAGCATGTTGTTCACAGAGAAGCACGCGCCCACCTCGCGCAGCAGCTCGATGTAGTTGAGCTTCATCAGCCAGTCGGCGTTGTTGAGCATCATGGCCTTGCCCTCGCCGAAGTCGATGAAGCGCTCCATCTGGCGCTTGAAACATTCGGCATTGTGGTCGATGTCGGCCTTGGTGAGCATCTTGCGCATATCGTTGCGGCCCGAGGGGTCTCCGATCATGGTCGTGCCGCCGCCGATCAGGGCGATGGGCTTGTTGCCCGCCATTTGGAGGCGTTTCATCAGGCACAGCGCCATGAAGTGGCCGACGTGCAGGCTATCCGCCGTGCAGTCAAAGCCGATGTAGAACGTCGCCTTGCCGTTGTTGACGAGGTCGCGGATCTGCCCCTCGTCCGTCACCTGCGCGATCAGGCCGCGCGCTTTGAGCTCTTCATAAATTCCCATTTGTTGATTCCTCCTGTATTTCTATTTTACTTCATTTCGGACATTTTGAGACGCTTTCGGATAGCAAAAAAACGCCCTCTGTCCGTTTGGACAGAGGGCGAACAAATTCGCGGTACCACCTCTGGTTCGCCGTTTTCTCGCAAAAACGGCCTCACGGAGTGCCGACACACTCCCGCGCGATAACGGGCGCTCCCGGGGCGCGCCTACTGGAAAACTTTCGTTCGGGCGCCGGCTCCGCGGTGTACTTCGGCACGTTTCCTCTCCTTCTTGCACCGGCCGAAGGCTCTCTGCGCAGGAAATCGCTGCTTACTTCTCCGCTTCATCACCGTAAACGCGGATATTGTAACGTAAAGAATCGGTCTTGTCAAGTATCAAGTATTCTGCGGATTGTAATACATCACGAGCTTGCACAGCCCGTCGCACAGGAGCGACAGGTTCTCCTCGTCGATCCCCGTCGCTTTCCGCGGCAGGATGCAGCGGCCAAAGCCCTTGACCTTTTTGCATGCGCAGATGACCGTGCCGCCCGTGAACGCGCGGTTGTCCGAGGGATAGTGAACAAGTCCGTCGGTCTTCAAAAAGCAGGTCTTCCTCTCGCTGTTGCTGAACTGCTCAAGGATCGTGTCGAGCAGCTTGTCGTTCCAGCGGCTCGTTTTCCCCGGCAGGATCAGCAGCTCGTCGCCCTCACCCACGCAGTCGAGCACGACGACGCTCTTCTTTTTGAGCTCGGGGTGCGCGTGGATCAGGCGCTTGGCGCCCTTGCCCCCCTGCGTGCCGCCGTCGAGGAACAAAAAGCACACCTCGCCGCGGTAGCGCGGCGTCAGCGCCTTTGCGACCTCCAGCAGCGCAACGACGCCGGAGGTGTTGGCATTTTTGTTGTTCGTCTCACTCTTGCCATATTTGGGGTAAAAGAGCGTCACGACCAGCAGCAACAAAAAGAGCGGCAGCGTCATATTCGGCATGTTGAGCGCGAACGTCACGCCGAACGAAATAAGGAAGCTCACCGCCAGCGCCAGCAGCGGCATCAGCGCCTCGTAGAGCATGTACGTCGCCGGTCGCGTCGGGCAAATGAGCGGCGGCAGGGCCTCGCGCACGCCGGTGTCGTAGTGCGCCGCGAGAACGATCTTTGCCTTCTCGATGTCGCCGACGACCACATTCGTCACATTGCCGCCCGCCGAGAGCGCCGACGTCCCGCTCTCGAGCTTTGGCGAATAGCCGAGCTCCTTGAGTGTGTAGACAAGCCAGGTGCGGAAGTCCACTTTTTCTTTTTCCTTGCGCCGCACCGGAAAATCCCGCTCGATGCGCTCAGCAAATTCGTTCATCTGATGTTCCTTTCTTCGAAAAAGCGCCGCATCGCGGCGCTTTTCTCTGCCATGTGATTTTGCTTTACAGCAGTTGATTTTTAAAGTTCTCTGCCGCGCAGAGCAGTTCCTCCGCCCCTAAGAGCATCGTCTCGCTCGGGTGGTCTCCCCCGCTTAGGCGGGCGATCTCGCCGCGGCGTGCCGCGCGGTCGAGCGCGACGACCTTTGTGAGCGTGCGGCCGTTTTCCTCGCCCTTTTCCACGCCGAAGTGCGTGTCGGCCATCGCCGCGAGCTGCGGCAGATGCGTCACGCACAGCACTTGCCGTGTGCGCGAGAGCTTGGCGAGCTTTTCCGCCACGCGCTGGGCAGCCCTGCCCGAAACGCCGGTGTCGACCTCGTCGAACACCATCGTCATCACGCTGTCCTGCTCGGCCAGCACGTTTTTGAGTGCCAGCATGATGCGCGACAGCTCGCCGCCGGACGCGATCTTCTGGATGGGGCGCAGCGCCTCGCCCACATTGGCGGACATCAAAAACGCCACGGCGTCCACACCGTCCTCGCCCATGTCCTTTTCCTGAAAGTCGATGGCAAAGCGGAGCTTCGGCATATCGAGCTCGCGCAGTTCCCGGGAAATACGCTCCTCAAGCTCCTTCGCCGCCGCGTGACGGCGGTCGGAGAGGGCCTGCGCCGCTTCGCGCGCAGCCTTTTCCTGCTTTTTGAGCGTCTGCTCGAGCTGCTGCGCACGGTCGTCTGCATACTCGATGCGGTCCAATTCCTCACGCGATTTTTCAAGATATGCAAGCATCTTCTCGACGCTTGAGCCGTACTTCTTTTTCAGCCGGTAAAGCTGGTCGCAGCGCGACTCCACGGCGTCGAGCTCCTGCGGAGAAAAGTCGTATTCATCCTTCTTATCGCGGATCGTTTCGGCAAGGTCATACGCTTCACAGCGCAGCGCTTCCAAGCGGTCCGAGAGCGTGATGAATTCATCGCCGAGGCTGCGGAGTGAACGCAGCGCATCCTCCGCCTCCTTGATAGCGGACACCGCGCCAAGGCCCTCGTCCCCACCGTTCAGGCAGGCGTCCGCCTCGGAGATGGCGGAAATGAACTTTTCGCCGTTGCGCAGAATATTGCGGCGGGCAAGGAGCGTCTCCTCCTCCCCCTCCTGCAAGTCCGCGCGCTCGAGCTCACCGATCTGATGGTGCAGCATGTCGACACGGCGCGCTTTTTCGGCCTCGTCCATCTTGAGCGCGTCGATCGCGCGGCGCGTCTCTTTCATCACGTCATAGCGCGTACAGTACGCTGCCAGCTCATTTTCCACGCGGCCAAAGCGGTCGAGGTAGACAAGGTGCTGCTCTTCGTCGAGTAACTGCTGTCCGTCGTGCTGGCCGTGGATATTGAGCAAGCTCGCGCCGATACGCTTGAGCTGCGCGACCGTCACCGGCCGTCCGCCCACGCGGCAGACGTTTTTGCCGTCGCCGTACAGCTCGCGCTGCAATAAAAGCGTTCCGTCCTCCTCCGGCGTAAAGCCGTTTTCGGCGAGCCCCGGCAAATCTGCCGGGACCGCGCTGAACGTCGCGCTGACAAACGCCTTCTCCGCACCCGTGCGGATGAGCTCGCGCGACGTGCGCTGGCCGAGCACCGCGCCGAGCGCGTCGATCACGATGGATTTGCCCGCGCCGGTCTCGCCGGTGAGCGCGTTGAACCCGCGGCCGAACAGAATGTCCGCCCGCTCAATGATGGCGATATTTTCAATGTGCAAAAGCTCAAGCATCGCTCATTCTCCTGCAAAATTTTGTTCTTACTTGGTCTGGCGCTGTCTCTGCATGTCCTCGATCTCCGAGCAGAGCTCGACGGCGGACTCGTTTTCGCGCATCACGATCAGCACCGTGTCGTCGCCTGCGACAGTGCCGACCTTGGCGGAGATATCCATCCCGTCAAACGCCGCGCCGGCCGCCGGGCCGAGGCCCGCCATCGTCTTGATGAGCACCAGATTCTGCGCGCAGTCGACCGAAACGATGCTCTCGCGCAGGATGGTCTGCAGGCGGTCAGCCAGATTCAGGCGCATCTTCTGCGTCGAAACGGCGTAGCGGTAGGTGCCGTTGCCGGTCGGCTCCTTAATTAAGTGGAGCTGCTTGATATCGCGGGAGATGGTCGCCTGCGTGCAGGAGATGCCCTCCTTGCGCAGGCTGTCGATCAACTGCTCCTGCGTCTCGATCGCCGAAGCGGCGATGATCGCAAGGATCTTTTCCTGTCTTTCATTCTTCATTGCTGGTTCCTCCCATCAACATTTTCTTTTGTAAGATCTCGCAGAAACTGCGTTTGCTCAGTCGAACGAGCTTGGTGTCGAATTTCGAGCGGCGCACTTCAATACTGTCGCCGCTGCGCAGTGAGAATGCGCGCCCGCCGTCCACGCTCAAAAGGACGGGCTTGTAGCTGTTTTTTTCCGTCTGCACGGTGATGACCCGCTCGGGCGAGAGCACGTAAGCGTTGGCGTGCACGCTGTGCGCGCAGATAGGCGAAACGATGAAGTTCCGCGCCGTCGGCTCGACCACAGGGCCGCCCGCCGAGAGCGAGTAGGCCGTCGAGCCTGTCGGGCTCGCGACGATGACGCCGTCGCCCGCCACGTCCACGAGCTTTCCCCGCTCGGTGAAGATTTGCAGCCGGATCACACGCGAGATATTGCCGCGCGCGATGAGCGCCTCATTGAGCGCAAGGTTCGAGTAAATGACCCGCCCGTCGCGCTGAACGCTCACATCGAGCATCATGTGGCTCTCGATCTCATACTTTCCGTCGCACAAATCGCGCAGACGCGAAAGGTCTTTGCTTTCGAGCTCGGCCATAAAGCCGAGGCTGCCGAGGTTGACGCCCAGCACCGGAATGTCGCGGTGCGCGGCGGTTTTAGACAGGTGCAGGATCGTACCGTCGCCGCCAAACGCGATGATCATGTCCGCACCGCGGATCTCCTGCTGAAGCGGCTCAATGTTGAGCCCGTAGCCCTCCGGCGGCTCCTGATTGCGAAACGGCAGGCACACGACATTCGGGCAGCCAACCTCGTCGAGCACACGCTTGGCCTCCTTCGCGACGCGCAGCTGCGCGTCGCGGTAGGGATTCGGGCATAAGATGACTTTTCTCAGCATCCCGCGCCCTCCTTCCTGTGGTCGAGCGCCGCGTGCGACTGCTCCACAAGACCTTGGAGGTCGAACGTCTTCTCCACCCAATCGCCGCTTTCGAGATATCCGAGATATTCGATGTTTCCCTCGGGTCCGCGGATGGGAGAGAATGTGATATCAAGCACCGTAAAGCCAGAATCCTTTGCATGTGTCAGGAAGTTTTCCAGCACCTCAAGGTGTACGTCCGGGTCGCGGACGACGCCCTTTTTTCCCACCTTTTCGCGTCCCGCCTCAAACTGGGGCTTGATGAGGCAGGCGACATGCCCGCCCGCTTTTAAGACGCGGTGCACCGCGGGCAAAATCAATTTTAACGAAATGAACGACACGTCGATGCTGGCAAAATCCAGCTCGTCAGGAATCTGGTCGCGGTCGAGATAGCGCGCGTTCGTGCGTTCCATGCACACAACGCGCTCGTCGGAGCGAAGCTTCCAATCGAGCTGTCCGTAGCCGACATCGACGGCGTAGACCTTTGTCGCGCCGTTTTGCAGCATGCAGTCGGTGAAGCCGCCGGTCGAAGCGCCGATATCGGCGCAGATGCAGCCGTCCAGCTTGAGGCCAAACGTCGTCATTGCCTTTTCGAGCTTAAGGCCGCCGCGGCTCACATATCGGAGCGTGTTGCCGCGCACCTCGATCTGCGCGTCGTTCGGCACGGCGGTGCCCGCCTTATCCACGCGCTGCCCGTCCACAAAGACGAGTCCGCTCATGATCATCGCCTGCGCGCGCTGGCGGGTCTGTTCCAGCCTGCGTTCAACGAGCAGCACGTCCAGTCTTGTTTTATTGCTCATTGCAGCACCTCCGCAGCCTTTTTTGCCAGCGACTCCGCGTCCAGTCCGAACTCGCGGTACAGCTCCTCCACTGTTCCCTGCGCGGGAAACGCCTTGCCGAGGTTGCACAGCTCCAGCCGTTCGGGCGAAATTTTGTTCCAGCCCAGGATCGCCGCCATGCGCTGGCCCATACAGCCGACGCCCGCGCACTCCTCCGCGACCAGCATCGCCTTGGTTTTGCCGATGACCTCGCGCATGTCGCGGTCATAGAGCGGCGAGATGGCGTTGATCTTCACAACGCGTGCCTCAATGCCCTGCTCGTGCAGGATTTCCGCCGCGCCGAGCACATTGTTGATCATCGTGCCGTAGGCGCAGAGGGTGATGTCCTCTCCCTCGCGCAGCACGACAAGATTCTGCCGCCCGCTGTCTTTCTTATAATTTCCCTCGCCGCCGCGCGGATAGCGGATGGCGACGGGGCCTTTGATCTCGTTCACCGCACGGTCAAGCATCGTGCGCAGCTCTGCAAAGTTCGACGGACACAACACCGTCATATTCGGAATTTCCGAGAGGAATGTTGCATCGAAAATGCCGTGATGCGTCTCTCCGTCCGCGCCGACCATGCCCGCGCGGTCGACCGCGAAGACAACATGCAGGTCGGAGAGCGCCGTGTCGTGGATGAGCTGGTCGTAGGCGCGCTGCAAAAAGCTCGAATAGATCGCCACGACCGGCGTGAGCCCCTGCTTGGCCATGCCCGCGGCCATCGCCACGGCATGTCCCTCGGCGATGCCGACGTCAAAAAAGCGCACGGGATACTGCTCGGAAAAATCGTGCAGGCCCGTACCGTCGCGCATTGCGGCGGTGATAGCGCAGATCGTTTCGTCATTTTTTGCGAGCTTACAGAGTTCGTCGCCGAACACCGCGGAAAAATCTTGCTTATGCTCGCGCGGCACGCCCATCCGCGGGTCGAATTTGCCGACACCGTGATAGCGCTCCGGCTCACGCTCGGCGGGCGGGTAGCCCTTGCCCTTTTTCGTATGCACATGCACGAGCACCGGACAGTTCAGGTCCTTCGCCCACTTGAGCGTGTTCGTGAGCTGCCCCACATCGTGCCCGTTCACAGGGCCGAGGTAGGTAAAGCCCATGTCCTCGAACATCGTCGAATTCGGCAGCAGCGCCTTTTTGACGTTCGTTTTCAGATGATGGTTAAAATCATACACCGCGCGGCCGACCGCATTGCGGTCGAGCAGATCACGATAGGCTTTTTTGAATTCATAGTACGCAGGCTTCGAGCGCAAAAGCCCCAGATGCTCGCTCACCGCGCCGACATTGCCGTCGATCGACATGCCGTTGTCGTTCAGAATCACGATGAGCGGCTCGCCGCTCGCACCCGCGTTGTTAAGTCCCTCGTAGGCAAGACCGCCGGAGAGCGCGCCGTCGCCAATCAGCGCCAGTACGGAATAATCCTGATGCTGTAACGTCCTCGCCCGCGCCATGCCGAGCGCGACGGAGACGGAGTTGGAGGCATGTCCCGCGATAAAAGCGTCATGCCCGCTCTCACGCGGCTTGGGAAAGCCCGAAAGGCCGCCGTACTGGCGCAGAGACGAAAACTGCTCGCGCCGGCCAGTCAAAATTTTATGGGTGTAGCACTGATGTCCCACGTCGAACACCAGCCGGTCTCGCGACGTGTCGAACACGCGGTGGATGGCCACCGTCAGCTCGACCGCGCCGAGGTTCGAGGCCAGATGCCCGCCCGTTTTCGACACATTTTTCAGCAAAAATTCACGCATCTCCGTACACAAAAGCTGCGTTTGCGAGTCGTTCAGGGCCTTGATGTCCCGGGGATCATGGATGGTTTCAAGAATCAATACGGTTTCCTTCTTTATCTGACAAGATGCAGCACCGACAGCACCTTCGCTGTCAGGTAAATGACATCCTTGCTCTTTTTCATGGCGACCTTTTTGCCGATGGCCTTGCCGCCGATCGTCAATCCGGAAATGAGCGCCGTGACCACGGTGGATACGACGATGCTGCGCCAGCCGAAGCTGTTTTGCAGCAGCACGACGATGACCGTCGCGGTCGAGCCGCTGACGATGCCGCAGATGTCACCGACCACATCGTTGCAGAACGAGGCGACCTTTTCCGCATTGCGGATGAGGTACAGCGCCTCCTTCGCGCCCTTGACACGGTGCGCGGCCATCGAATTGAACGGCTTGGGATTCGCCGCCGTCACGGCGACGCCGATGATATCGAACAGGATGCCCAGCGCAATGAACAGCAGCAGGATCAGCGTTGCCACCACATACCCCGCATCCTCAAGCAGCGCGCCCGAGCACAGGCTCATCGCGGCGGAAAGCGCCACAGCGATCAAAAACACACGGATGACCCAGCGCGCGTGGCTGGGCGTCTTTTCCGTTTTCTTCTGCTTTCGGTCTTCTTCGTTTTCCAAAACTTTCTTCTCCACAGTTATTTCATAATCATGCTAATCAGCGGCAGCAGCAAAAGGTAATCCTGCGGCATAGGTCGGGTTGGCTTTCCCCGCAGCGCACCTCTCGTTACCGATGGAGGCGGTTCCCCCTTAGACGCTGCACCCCGTTGTTACCAGACGAGGTACCCGATTGCCACTTAGTCCGCACTGTAACCCTTTTGCTGCCCTTACGACAGCCTAGGTGATTTCCACCCCGAAGTCACGCCGTTTCTTATCCTCTTTTGCAGGAAAAATTTCAAGGAGCGATCGTACCTCGCTCTTGGCCGGAGTCTGTACGTTGTTCTCCTATCCGAATTCCCCACGCAAGGCAGGCTACGCTGCACACAGCGTTCGCGGCACAAAGGCCGGGTAGCACCGCAATGCAGGTTCATATCCCGTCCCGTACCGAAGTCGATACCCGAAACCGGGAGTCCGCTCCGGCACAGCAACGAGTCTCCGCAGAAACAGGGTCGGTTCCCCCATGCCATTAGGGGTCGCCCGGAGTCCGCAGGCGCAGCTTTCGCTTTCGCCTCCCTTCAGCACCCACCCCAAACTGGGCGTAAGAAGCAGGCACCAAAGGCTTCACAGTTGTGCCCTTTAAAGGATTTTTAGGCCCTTCTTAGGAAACGGCAGCTCCGACTAGGATACTGCGCCGCTGCTTAGCATTGCCTATTATACACCAGTCAAAATGAATATGCAAGATATGCACAATAATATTCACCTTAGGAAATTGTAAATTTTTTATTTCGCAGAAAATTCTGTCTGCCGCGCGGAAACAAAAAAGAGGTCCGGCCTTCGCCGAACCTCTTTTCATCATATTTCGTAATTTGGAAATTACTTGTTGCCGTTGACCATGGAAGCGATCTCAGCCGCAAAGTTCTCCTGCTTCTTCTCGATGCCCTCGCCCTTCTCGAAGCGAACAGCGGTGTTGAAGCTGACCTTGCCGCCCAGCGCCTTGGCAGCGTTGTTCATATACTGCTCGACAGAGACGTCGCCGTCCTTGACGAAGGCCTGCTGAAGCAGGCAGTTCTCGGCATAGAACTTGTTGAGCTTGCCCATGACGATCTTTTCCTTGACCTGATCGGGCTTGTTCGCCATCTTCGGGTCGTTGGCCATCTGGCCGAGCATGACTTCCTTCTCCTCGTCCAGAACATCCTGCGTGACCTGGCTCTTGTCCCAGAAGCGGGGGTTGAGCGCGGCGATCTGCATGGCGATATCCTTGCCGATCTCGGTGGCGTCGCAGCCCTCGACGGTCAGGTTGACGATAACGCCGATCTTGCCTTTCATGTGGACATAGGGGACGGAGAAGCCGTCAGCGATGCGGGCGAAGCGACGGATGCTCATGTTCTCGCGGATGGCGAGGAACAGCTCGTCCTTCGCATCCTTGACGGTGCCGTTGCCGGTGACCCAGGGGCAGCCCATGAGCGCGTCGACGTCAGCGGGGTTCTCCTTGGCGACGACAGCAGCCACGCCCTTGACAAAGTTGTTGAACGGCTCGCCGTTGGCGACGAAGTCGGTCTCGCAGTTGACCTCGACCACAACACCGACACCGTCGATGACGGTGGCGTAAGCCATGCCCTCAGCAGCCACGCGGCTGGCCTTCTTCGCCTGAGAGGCGAGGCCCTTTTCGCGCAGATACATGACGGCCTTTTCCATATCGCCCTCGCACTCGATGAGGGCCTTCTTGCAGTCCATCAGGCCGCAGCCGGTGGCCTGGCGGAGCTCGTTAACAACAGCAGCAGTGATAGCCATTCTGATATCCTCCTGAAAAATAGTGTAGTAAAAATGAGACGGGGCGAGGCTTTGCCTCGCCCCGTAAGGTTCTTTTCTCGCTTGATTGGGAAAATCAGGCCTGAGCCTCGCCCTCGGCCTTCTCCTCGGTCTCTTCGCCCTGCTTGCCCTCGATCATGGCGTTGGCCATCACGGAGGAGATGAGCTTGATGGCGCGGATGGCGTCATCGTTTCCGGGGATGGGGTAGTCGATCTCGTCGGGATCGCAGTTGGTATCGGCGATAGCGACGACGGGGATGCCGAGCTTGTGCGCCTCGGCGATGGCGTTGCGCTCCTTGCGGGTGTCGACGATGAACAGCGCGCCGGGGAGCTTCTTCATTTCCTTCACGCCGCCGAGGTACTTCTCGAGCTTCTCGATCTCGGCGAGGTGCTTCATGACTTCCTTCTTGGGAAGCATATCGAACGTGCCGTCAGCCTGCATGGTCTTGAGCTGGTTGAGACGGTCCACGCGGGTACGCATGGTCTTGAAGTTGGTCATCATACCGCCGAGCCAGCGAGCGTTGACATAGTAGCCGCCGCAGCGGGAAGCCTCTTCCTTGATAGCCTCCTGCGCCTGCTTCTTCGTGCCGACGAACAGGATGTTCTGGCCGCTCTCAGAGACGGAACGGACGAAGTTGTAGGCTTCCTCGAGCTTCTTGACGGTCTTCTGCAGGTCGATGATGTAGATGCCGTTGCGCTCGGTGTAGATGTAGGGAGCCATTTTGGGGTTCCAGCGACGGGTCTGATGGCCGAAGTGTACGCCGGCCTCCAGCAGCTGCTTCATAGATACGACTGCCATAGTTTTTTGTTTCCTCCTTTAATTAGTTGCTACCTCCGGGGGCGTCAACTGTGCCCGACCAGGCCGAAGCCACATGGTCGCACATCGACCCCCGTGCGTAATGCTCTGGTATTATACCAGAGAAATACGGGCAATGCAAGAGGAATTGCCCGTATTTTTGGCGTTTTTTCAGCTCATCCGAGATAATTCTGCCGCTTTTCCCGCCGGCGGCGCGGCTGCTGCGCCGCGACCTCTGCGAGAATGATATCCTCGCCCAATCTGGAGATGGATTCCCACGGCAGAATGTAGTCGTCATCGCCGCTGAGCAGACCGCCGAGCTTTTTTTGCCCCGGCACGATCAGCGACACAATCTTGCCCTGCTCCAGATCGATCTCCGCGTCGCAGACATAGCCGAGCCGCTGCCCGGTGGTCAGGTCGATGACTTCCTTGTATCGCAGATCGGACAAACAGCATTTCATGGAAACCCCTCCGCAGCATTTTGGTATCAGTCTATGGCGTCGGGCGGCGGTTTATGAGGG
>OGMO01000910.1_pt1 | contig 21976 bp, 13 predicted proteins | sample 1573241 | NCBI WGS metagenome assembly OGMO01 (sample SAMEA2581896, study PRJEB24529) | metagenome | biome: Human gut stool | place: China | collected 2011 | reverse complement strand
AAGGAGTAAGCCGCGATTCCTCACCCGACTGAAGTCGGATGTTCCCTCGCGGCAACTCTATAGAATGGAGGGACCGGAATCATGGGCATTGAAATCGAACGCAAGTTTCTCGTGAAGTCGGACGGCTGGCGGAAGCTCGGCTGCGCCGTGCGCTACGCTCAGGGCTACCTCTGCAGCGACAGGAACCGCACGGTGCGCGTGCGAACCGTGGGCGACAAGGGCTTTCTCACGGTCAAGGGACGCGGAAGCGGCATCGCGCATCCCGAGTACGAGTACGAGATCCCGTACAACGAGGCCCGGACCATGCTCGACGAACTCGCCGAAAAGCCCGTCATCGCCAAAACCCGCACGAAGATTCCGTTTGCGGGCTTCGTCTGGGAGGTGGACGAATTCTTCGGCGACAACGAGGGCCTCGTCATGGCCGAGATCGAGCTGCCATCCGTGGATGCTTCCTTCGAGAAGCCCGAGTGGATCGGCGAGGAGGTGACGGGCGATCCGCGCTACTACAACTCGATGCTCGCCAGGAATCCGTACAAAAACTGGCGGCGCTGATCCCAAAAACAAGCAGTGCCCAACCCGCGCAATCTCAGGCATTACCCTGCCAAGCACGCGAATGCCGGCGATTTGTCGCATACTTTCAGTCTGGCAGTTTTTTCAATCGAAGGATTCCCCATGCAGGCACCTCAAACCGAATCGCCCTCCGAGTTCACGACTTCCGCCGTTCTGACCGCCTACAAGGCGCTTCCCGAATCGCTGCGCCCCTTCTATGCGCACATCCACTGCGGATCCGCCGCCATCGTCGCCGCACTCGGCCTGACGGCTGAAGACAACAACGTTCTGGAGACTGCCGTCAAGGCCATCGGAGACCTTGCCGACGATGCGGAAGCCTTCGACCGTGACGCGGCCGCCGAGAGCGGAACCCTCGCAGACATGATTCGCGAGCTCGCGGGAACGCTCGGAGACGACAGCAATCCGCTCGTCGTCTCGCTCGACGTCATCTGGGGCGCGATTTCCTCCTCGTCCATCGTCACCGGCGCGGATCCCGACGACGATGAGGATCCCATCGAGCACTATCTCTACGACAACAGCGACCTCACGGGTCTCATGGGCGCCTACTGGGACCTTCAGGGGGTTCTCGAGATCATGTTCGGCGAACTCGGCATGAACGCCGACTTCCGGGGCAGCCTCATCGAACTTCCGACCGAGGCCGCTAGCGTCGCCGAGCTCAACAAGAGCCTGCAGCGCCTTTCGTCGAGTTCCCGCGCCTGCTTTGCGTGGTGCCACAACAGGATCGTCTCGGTGCTTCGAGACCTCTCGAACGACGACCCGAAGGTTCTCGAGAAAAACCTTGAGAGTTCCGGCATTCAGCCGCTTTTCATTCCGGCCGTGCTCAGGCAGTTCAACGAGTCCCGCACGGCAAGCGACGTGCTCGCCGCAGTCTCCCGCCGCTTCTCGCCCTTCGACCGAGAGCTCGATGCCGTTTTCGAGCAGTTCTGGAACCTTCAGCGCGCCGTGAGCCAGAAGGCCGACCATCCCGCCAGAGTCGCTCTTGCCCTTCTCGTCTCCGCCCTGGCCGCCATGCTCGACTGTCGTCCCGAAGACATCGACTCCCGCGCGAGCTCCCGTCTCGCGGAGTCTGACGATCTTGCGGCCTCCGACCGGGGACTCGCCCTCCATCTGGCCGGCATCGTCGCCGGCGTGGAACTCGTCGAATCCGACGACCCCGTGATGCAGATGTGCAGGAGCTTCGACGAGGCATGCGAAAGTGCCGAAGCGAATCAGGACATCTGTCTTCCGCTCTCATGCGCACTCACCGCCGTCAATCATTTCCTGAAGGACGAGGCCGCCGCAAAGGAACACTTCAAGAAGCTCCATCTGGCAGACGCCACTACCGAAACCTTCCTTCCCAGCCTTGCCACGCTTTCGGAATTCCTCGTGCATCACACACCCGAGAAGGACGACGGCTCCCTTCTCAAGAAGCACTTCGCCCCCGTCATCGAAGGCGATTACGATGGCCCCACTGCAGGCGAACACTACGCGAAGCTTCTCAGCGAGACACTTTCCAGGATGGACGAAGAGAGCCGCGCTCTTTTCACGGCGTCTTTCCTCACGCTGGGCTACCTGATGAGCGGCATCTTCGCCCGCACGCCTGAGGAAATCGAGGAATTCTTCAAGCAGGCGTTCCCCGGATTCATCGTCGATCCGATCATCGCCATGTGCATGTCCATCCTGCCCGCCGCCTCCAAGCTCGCGGTCGAGGCCACGGAAAAGATGGAAGCCGCCACCGCCTGACGTCTCCAAAGCCGTCGTCATCGCCAACGTCATCAGACGCATCCGTCGCCCGGCTTGTGTGAGCCGGGCGATTTTTATTCAGGACCAGAACCGACGACGGGGCCTGCTGGAGATTTCGGCCGGTCTGTGCATTCCATGCTCATGGCCTCGCTTGCGACCGCGTCCGACGCCGCTCAGCCTAAGCCCGAAAAGACAAGGAAAAACCCGCTCCGAATCAAATGCCGGGCGGGCGTCTTCACAAGGCGTGGTGTTCGGGCTCAGTGCTTGAGCGCGGCGAGAGCGGCGAAGGGATTGGGCTTTTCAGCCTCGACCACCTCGTCGCTCGTGTTTTCATAGTCCATCTCGCAGTCGTCGTGAAGCGGCATGGCGGGAAGCGACAGGATCGCCTCCTCCTGAACCCAGTCGGCGACGGAGAGACTGCGGCTGCCGACGATAACCTCCTCATCATCACCCTCTTCATCGAGCGGGAGCGCATTGGCCTCTGCCTCGGTCTTCGTGAAGCGGAAGACGAGTTCGCGGCTGACGGGAACGCTCACGGGCTCGTTGCAGCGCGCGCACTGCATGACGACCGTGCCCTCGAACGAGAGACTTGCGGCGGGAAGTCGCTCAACGATGCCGAGTCCCGTCACGCTGAACTTCAGGGAGCCCTCGAGCGCCTGAATGAAGTGCGCGAGCTCAGGCATTTCGTCAAGCTCAAGCGTGCCCTCCACGGTCTGGCGGGTGCGGGCGATTTCGAAAACATCGAGCGTAAGAGACATGGTCATCCTCAGTAAAACTTTCAGGCCCGGAACGGGCGCCCTGAAAGGATACATTGTTCACGCGCAGGCGGCGGGAATTTCGCTCGCCCGCCTTGGGACTTCCCGCTACAATTCCTGCATTATGACAAAAGCACTCATCCTCGCCTCGAGCTCCCGCTACCGCCGCGAGCTCCTCGACCGTCTTGGCATCGCCTACACGTGCGAAAGCCCCGACATTGACGAATCCTCCCTGCCCGGCGAAACGCCGCAGGACACCGCGATGCGCCTTTCCGAAATGAAGGCCCGCGCAATCTGGGACAAGCACCCCGGCGCCGTCGTCATCGGCTCCGATCAGGTGGCCGACCTCAACGGCGTCAAGCTCGGCAAGCCGCACACGCACGAGAACGCCGTCCGCCAGCTCAAGAGCATGCAGGGCCACGACGTCGTGTTCACGACGGCCCTGTGCGTCATTGACGCCGAAGGCCGCGCCGAGCGCGTCAAGTCCCAGACGACGATCCGCATGCGCACGCTCTCCGACGAGGCCATCGAGGCCTACGTCGAGCGCGAGAAGCCCTTCGACTGCGCCGGCGCCGCCAAGATCGAGCGCCTCGGCATCGCGCTCATGGAAAGCGTGAAGTCGGACGACCCGACCTCCCTGATCGGCCTGCCGCTCATGGCGCTCACCACGCTTCTCACCCGCGCGGGCGTTGAAGTCCTCCCCGGCCTCGACGCCTGATTGAGGAGCACCTCCCATGGCCGGCACGATCTACTGCCTTCCCAACCTCATCGCCGACGGCACGCTGGAAGCCGCCATTCCGCCCGCCGTGCGCACCCGCGCCGCAGACATCCGCCTCTTTTTCGTCGAGGCGGCCAAGAATGCGCGCGCCTACCTGAAGCTGCTCGGCCATCCCGGCCCCATCTCGGAGCTCAGGATCGAGGAGATCGGGCATGATCCCGACCCCGCCCTGATCGACCGCTGGCTCGAGCCCGTCCTCGCGGGCGAGGATGCCGCGATCGTCAGCGAGTCGGGCTGTCCCGGCATTGCGGATCCGGGCGCACAGATCGTTGCAAGGGCCCAGGAGCTTGGCCTGCGCGTCGTGCCGTGGGTCGGCCCCTCGTCGATTCTCATGACGCTCATGGCGAGCGGACTCGACGGCCAGCGCTTCCGCTTCCTCGGCTACCTGCCCGTGCATGCGGACGAGCGCGCTGCGGCCCTCAAGGACCTCGAGACCCAGAGCCGCCGCTCCGAGACCCAGCTCTTCATCGAGACGCCGTACCGAAACGGCGCGATGCTCGAGAGCCTCGTCTCCACGCTCGCCCCCGACACCCGCGTCACCGTCGCGACAGACGTGACGGGCGAGCATGAATCCATCCGCACGATGACGGTCCGCGCCTGGGCCGCGCTCATGCCCGAGGAACGTGCGCTGCCCAAGCTTCCCACCGTCTTCGCGCTCCTCGCCGCGCCCCGCGGCACGGCACCGCGCTATGCGCCGTCCGACGCCCGCCGCAAGGGCGGCAGGGACGCAGGCCGCCCCGCCGCAGGCAGGAACTTCAGACCAGCTCAGAAAAAGGGACGAGGACGATGAACGTGAACGCGATCCTCGCAGGTCTTCAGCAGTTCTCCCCCGACCGCATCATGACGGCCGCGGGGTTCCTGCTCGTGCTTCTCGTCGCCCTTGCGATGTGGCTCGCCGCCAGACGCAGGCAGGCAAGGCGCAACATCGGCCTCTCGAAGATCGCCGCCGGCCTTCCCGAAGGCGACGGCCCCGTGACGAGGGCCGCTCCGAAGCTCTCGCGCCCCGACCCGCTCGAGGCTGACCGCCTCGCACTCGAAATGCTCGAGTCAGACGAGAACGACGCCGAGGACATCGAGGAGATCAGGCACACGTCCTACACCGAGCGCGTGAACGTCCCGAACGCGGCCGCCCGCAGGGAGGCCGCTCCCGAACCCAGACGCGAGCCCGACGTTGCGGTGCTCGCCCCTGAACCGAAGCCCGAACCCGATCCCGCACCGAGGCCCGAGCCCGCCTTCAGGCGCGAACCCGAACCCGCGCCCGTCCCCGCCGTGCCCGTCGTGCCGCCCATGCCCGAGTGGGAGTTTCTCAAGACGCTTCCCTTCATAGTGAGGCAGGGCCTTTCCACGGGACACGCCGACATGATCGGCATCGGCGTCGAGGCGGTGTTCTTCCCCGCCGAAGCGGTCAACAGGCTCGACGACCCCGTCCTGCGCCTCGTGCCCTTCCTGCCCGCAGACGAGGGCGAGCTCCTCTGCCGCGAATCCGACCGCCGCACCTTTCAGGCGGGAGGCCTCTACGCACAGCCCGACGCCGTCATCGCCCTCAGGGCTGGCGGCGTGCTCGCCGTCGAGTACAAGTCCCGAGGCGGCCGCATGGACGACCCTCACGACATCCCCGGCAGCCTGCGCCCCAAGGACCTTCTGCAGACCGTCATCGGCGCCATGGTGCTCTCCGCCTCCGAAGGCGTCGCCTGCGCGCCCGTCCTGCGCACGAACAACGCCGTCTACTTCCTGAGGCCCGGGAAAACGCTCGCGACGCTGCTCGCCGAACGCATCGGCGCCGCCGTCTCCTTCGTGAAGCCCTATGCCGAACGCAGCGGCATCAGCGCCTCCGACTACGCGGAGCTCTGCGTCGTGCCCGCCCAGATGCTCTCGGGCAGGCCCGTACGCTCCGAAGGCGACCTGAGAGGCGAGGCCGCACACGCGCGCATGCTCCGCTGAGGCCGGCCTCCTCACAACGGATGCGTGATCCCAAATCACGCCGAATCCGCAAGCTCCTCTGTGTCAGGTAGTTACGCTCATGGTTCCCTGCGAAAGCGAGGACTATAGTGGGAGGATGACATGCCGGACCATTTTCGGAGGAGACCACATGCGAACCGTCCCGACGTTCACCTTTTCCATTCTCACTCTGGCGTCCCTTGAAGCTGCGGCCGCCCTTTCGGCCACGGTGCCGCCCGCCTGGCTCAAGGCCGAGGTTTCGTTGCCCGAGCACAGTCGCTCGCCGCTCGTCGTGAAGCTCTCCCCCGACATGACGCCCTGCAGGGCCAAATACGGCAATGAGGCCGCCTCGAAGTGCAGCAGGCTCTTCGGCCTCGTCTCCTCGCGCGTCACGGGCGTCTCGCTCTCGCCCGCCGTCGAAGGCGTCTGGCGCTGGGAGGCCCGGGGCGCACTCGCCTTCACGCCCGAGGAGCCCTGGCCCGAGCGCACAACCTTCAAGGTCGACCTCTCGGGCCTGCGCCTGCCCTCCGCAACGACGCTCAACACGCCCGTGATCGACTTCACGACGCCGCCCCTCACGATGACGTCGGGGTTCGCGACCTTCTGGATGGACCCCGCCGTCTCGGGCGAGCGCGCCCTTACGATCGACGCCCTGTTCTCGACGACCATCGCCGACACGAAGGCCTTCGAGGCCTCGGTCAAGGTCGACGTCCCCTCAAGAAGCGGACTCACGTTCGGCAAGCCCGTCTTCATCTGGAACCATTTCCGCACGGGCTTCTACATGAAGCTCCCCGTGCGCACGCTCGGCAACGCGACCAACGTCCGCATCACCTTCCCGAAGGCCGCGGGCAAGTGGACGGCAGCTGACGGCCGCCATCCCGTCGTGCAGCCGGGATTCCGGCAGGCGTTCGTGAGCTACACGATTCCTGCCGCCGACAGCCTCTACAAGATGGGCGAGGCCTCGCTCAGTCCGACGCGCACCGAAACGCTCGAGCAGGTCTACGAGCTCGTGCTCAGGCCCTCGCTCCTCACGAAGCCCTCGGACATCGTCGCGGCGATGCGCGTCACGGCTCTGCCCGCACGCATGAACGAGGAGGCCGTCTCGCCCACCGACTGGCGCAGAGCACCCGCCGTCACGCCCGACGTACTCGCGCGCGGCACGCCCGTCCCCGTCTCGATCGCGCAGGACCCCGACACCCCGTCCGACAGCATCCGCCTTCTTCTCAAGGCCCGGCCCGGCGACTTCCTCCATCTGGCGCTTCCCGCGGGCTTCGGTCCCGAAAAGGGCGCCGTGCTCTCCGACGGCTGGACGACCGTCCTTGCGGCGGCCGACCCCGGCGCCGCAGTCGGATTCCTGCAGCCCGGCAGCATGATGACGCTCTCGGGCTCGAGAACCCTCACGCTCATGGCCGACGGCGTCGACCGCATCCGCTGGCGCATCGAGCGCATCAGGGATCCCTACCTTGCGCTCACGGCCCAGAACTGGCGCGCACACGAGACCGTCACGAATGCCGAGGCCCTCTCCGAGGCTGCCGACGGCGTCATTCCCGTTGCGGCGGGAAGGCGCTTTGCGTCGCTCCCGCTCGACGAGGCGAAGCTTCCCGGCGGACGCGCAGGGCTCTTCCAGATCACGCTCACGGGCGAGAAGAAGACGAAGGACGGTTGGGGCGTTGCGGCCATCGCCGCCAAACGCGTGCTCGTCACCGACACGGCCCTCATCGCCAAGACCTCCCGCGACGGCAGCCACGTCGTCCATGCGGCCGACCTCGTCAGGGGCGTTCCCGCCGCCGGCCTTCGCGCCGTGCTGCTCGGTGCCAACGGCGTCCCTCTCGAAACCGTCACGACGGACGAAACCGGCGCCGCACGCTTTGCAACGACGCGCGGACTCGAACGCGAAAAGGCGCCCGCCGCCGTCGTCGTCACGAACGAAGCAACGGGCGACCTCGCTTGGCTCTCGCTCTCCGACGCCTCCAACGTCGACCATGACCACGACTTCAGCACCGCAGGGCGCCTCGTCTCCGAGGACGGCCTCACGGGCCTCGTCTTCTCGGAGCGCGGCATCTACCGTCCCGGCGAAACCGTGCACGCAGGCATGATCGTGAAGACCGCGGACTGGCACAGGCTCCCCGCAGGCATGCCCGTGACGCTGCGCATCACCGACGCCGCGGGCCGCACGATGCTCGAGACCGCCCCCGCACTTACGCCCGAAGGCACCGCATCGGCCGACTGGACCATTCCGACGGACGCCGTGCCGGGCGAAATCCGCATCGACCTGCTCGCGGGCGACGTCGTGCTCTCCACCCACCATGCGGCGATCGGCGACTTCACGCCCGAGGCGATGCGCCTTACGGCCCGCATGGTCCAAGGGGCGCCCGGCTGGATGAAGCCCGGAGACCTCGGCATCGACGCCACGCTCGCCATGTCCTACGGCGCCCCCGCTGCGAAGAAGGCCATGCGCGCACGCCTCGTTCTCTCGCCCGCCCGCGACATCTCGTTCCCCGAGCTCCCCGACTGGACCTTCGTCGACCCCGCGCCCTTCGAGGGCACGCTCGACGAGGTGAAGGTGAAGTCCGTCGAGACGGACGCCGAAGGCCGCGCATCCCTCACGCTGCCGCTCTCCTCCACTGCGGGCACGCTCAAGGGCCGTCTGCTGCTCGAGGGCTTCGAAAACGGCAGCATCAGGGCCGCCACGGAAAACGTCGGCTTTTTGATCTCTCCCGCCGACACCATGCTCGGCTGGCGCAGGCACGCGGAATCCACCGTGAAAAAGGGCGGCATCGACATGCCCGCACCCGAGGCCTTCAGCTGGATCACGAGGGACGAGGAGCGCACGTTCGAATTCCTGCTCGTCGACCGCTTCCTCAAGCCCTGCGCCGACAGGCCGCTCACCCTCGCCGTCATGGCACGCCAGTCCGTCACGGAGCTCGCCTCCGACAGCACGGGACGCCTGCGCTACGACGAGCGTAGCGTCGAGCGCCCCGTGAGGGAATCCGCCGTCACGACCGACGCCAACGGCCGCACGACGGCCTCGCTCAACACCTCGGCGCCAGGCGACTTCTCCCTCGTCGTCAAGGACGAACAGGGCCGCGTGCTCGCGCGCCTGCCCTATCACGTCGCAGGCGAAGACCTGCGCCCCGCCCTTTCGGGCGACCTGCCCGCCGCCACGGCAAAGCTCGTTTCAGACAAGTCGACTTATGAAGCGGGCGAATTCGCCCGTCTCGACATCGTGTCGCCCTTCGAGGGTCTGGCGCTCGTGACGCTTGAAGCGGATCGAGTGCTCGTCTCCAAGTGGGTGAAGGTCAGCGCAGGCACGAACGCCGCGCAGATGGAGGTGCCCGAAGGCTACAGCGGGCGCGCCTTCCTGAGCGCCTCGCTCGTGCGCTCCTCGAAGGATGCCGCGCGCTTCCTCAAGGCCTATGCCAGGGCGACCGCGCCCGTGACGCTCAACATGAAGCCCCGCACGCTCGGCGTGAAGCTTGAGGCGCCCGCCGTGGTGCCCGACACGCGCGAGCTGAAGGTCACGGTGAAGTCAGATGCGCCGGGGCGCGTCTTCCTCTGGGCGGTCGACACGGGCATTCTGTCGCTCACGGGCTACAGGACGCCGTCTCCCGTTCATGCGCTTCTCGAAGACCGAGGACTTCAGGTCGACACGCGCCAGACGCTCGAAGGCCTGATGCCCGAAGGCATGAAGCTTCCGGGCGAGGCGCCCTTCGGCGGCGGCTTCGGCTCGAGGGCCATTTCGGCCGACGCGATGGCCAATCCCTTCAGGCGCACGATGGATCGCGCGGCCGTCTGGTGGGCGGGAAGCCTTGAGACGGATGAAAAGGGCCGCACCGTCACGGTGTCGCTCCCATCCGAATTCAACGGCGGCGTGCGTCTCATGGCCGTGGGCGCCTCCGAGGGTCGCGTGGGCGGCGCCTCGATCGACACGGCCGTGCGCGCGCCCTTCATCCTGACGCCGATCCTGCCGGGGTTCGCCGCACCTGGCGACGTCTTCACAGGCGTCGTCTCCCTCAACGGCGAGGCGGCCTGGAAGGGATCCGTAGCGCTAGGCCTGCCCGAAGGACTGAGCGCAGGCGTGCTCTCCGCGCCTCTCGTCCTTGAGGCGCCGGGCGAAGCCACCGCACGCTTTGACATTGCCGCAGGCGCAGTGCCGGGCGCCGCATCCGTCACCGTGACGGCCACGCCCGAAAAGGGATCCGCCGTCACGCGCACGACGTCCTTCTCGATCAGGCCCGCAGCCCTCAGGACCCATGACGTCCTCTGGGGACCGCTCGCCGACGTGAAGACGGCCGACGTGACCGTCAAAGCCCGCCTGCTTCCCTTGGAAAACGAAACCTCCCTCACGGTCTCGACGACGCCGCTGCCCCTTGCGCACGGCCTCGTTCGCAGTCTTCCCGAAGCCTTCTGGCTGAGTTCGGACGCGGCCCTCTCGGCCGCCATGCCCTGGGCGCAGCTCGTCGGCGCCCCCGCCGCGAAGCTTCCCGCGGGCGACGCCGATGCGCTTCGCAGGGATGCGACCACCCGCATCCAGAAGGCGCTTGACACGATCGAGGGCCAACTCGGCTGGAACGGACTCTCGGCATGGCCCTGGGGCTCCCCGAGCCTCATGGCCACGACATGGGCCCTCGACTTCGTGCTCACGCTGCGTGAAAACGGTCGTGACGTGCGTCCCGAACTCGTCCGCAGGCTTGCCGACGCCATCAGCAACGCCCTCGATGGCCTGACGCCCGATACGCTCGGCCAGGCCCGAACGGCCGCTTGGGCTCTGGCCCAGCTCACGCGCGAGGGCACGCTCGAAGCGGAGCGCATTGAGGCGCTCCGAAACCGCATGGACGCCCGCGAACTTGACTGGCGAAACGACCCTGCGGCGCTCTACATTGCGTACGCCTACCGCCTGATGCGCCTCACCGATGAAGCGGACGAACTGCAGAAGGCCGCCATTTCGATCGACGTCTCGAAATCCGAGGGGAACGATACGCTGACACTCGGCGGCATCCCTGCCCTTGCATCGGCCGTGCGCCTCGCGCCGACACCCGAAGGCACCGCACATCTCCTTCAGACGCTCGAATCGAGGCCGCTTGCGTCGCTCACGGATCGCGAACGTGCCTTCCTTGCGAGCGCGCTCCTCTCGGCGCCCTCGAACGGCGCACAAGCAGGAAAGCTTGATGCGGTGACGCTCGCCTGCACGGCGCCGGCAGCGGAGAAGCGCCCTGCCGAGTCGCTTGCGAAGGGCGACGGCTTCGTGACGCTTTCGGCGCCGGGCTGCACCGCCTTCCGCCTCTCGTCCGCCGCCTCCCTCAAGGGGCTCTACCACAGCACGACCGCTGCGGGCTGGCCCGCCGAGCCCCACAAGACCGCGTCCTACGAAGGACTTGAAGTCGTCAAGCGCATCCTCAACGAGGCGGGCGAGCCCGTCACATCGGTGAAGGCGGGCGACGTAGTCACGGTCGAGATCCGCGCGCGCCGCACCTCGGGCAACGCCGAATCCCCCGTCGTCATCACGGACCTCTTCCCCGGCGGCTTTGCACCCGCCTCCACGGACGAGGGCCTGCAGGGGTTGGACGTCCGCCAGACTGCGGTTTCGGAGGACCGCATGGTCGGCGTCTGCATGCTCGAGCTTCAGGAATCGACATTCACCTATCGACTTCGAGCGCAAACGCAGGGAAAATATACGATGCCGGCCGTTCAGGCGGCCGACGGCGCCGATCCGACGATCAAGGCGCATGACAAGTCCCTGACCCTCACCGTGACGCCATGAGCCTCACGGACAACACCAAACGGAGCACCTCATGAGAAGGTTTGCCCGTCTGCTTCTGGCCGCAGCCGTTCTGGCGGCAGCGGCCGGCGGCGGACTCATGATCTGGGCGAAGACCCAGCCAAAGCCCGGGCTCGTGCCCGAAGACACCCACTGGTCCCAGGCCGTCACCGACCGCGACGGCCGCCTCCTTCACCTCACGCTCTCCGAGGACGGCACCTACAGGCTCCCCGTCCTCCAGGGAGCGGTGTCGCGAGAGGCGCTTGACGCGGTCGTGCGCTACGAGGACCGCTTCTTCCACTCGCATCCCGGCGTCAATCCCCTCTCGATCGGCCGAGCCGCCTGGTCCACCCTCACGGGCACCCGCCGCATCGGCGGCTCGACCATCACCATGCAGCTCGCCCGCAGGCTTCAGGGACTCGACACCCGCAGCTGGCGCGGCAAGCTCGAGCAGATGCTCTGGGCGCTGCGCTACGACATGCACTACACCAAGGACGAGATCCTCACGGCCTATCTGACCCTAACGCCCTATGGCGGGAACGTCGAGGGCATCGAGGCCGCCTCGCTCGTCTATTTCGGCAAGCACGCCTCGCAGCTCACCGCCGCCGAGTCGATCGCGCTCTCCGTCGTGCCCCAGAACCCCGTCAAGCGCCATCCCGTCACGGGTCCCGACTTCGACCGCGCGCGCCTTGCCGTGGGCAGGAAGGCGATCAACGGCGGGTTCGTAAGCGAGCGCCTGCGTCCCGTCGTCGAGGGTCCCCTCAAGGTGAGGGGCACGCGAGCGCTTCCCTTCGAGGCCCCGCACTTCACGCGCCTCGTCGAGGGCACGCGTCCCGATCCCGTCCTCAAGACAACGCTGAGCCTGCCGCTTCAGGAGTCGATGGAGAAGATCCTCTCCGAGAACGTCGCGCGGCTTCGCCCCTACGGCATTGAGAACGGCGCGATGCTCGTCGTCGACTCGCGCGACATGTCCGTCCTCGCCCAGGTGGGCAGCATCGACTTCTTCAACAGCGCCATTGCGGGCGAAGTCGACGGCACCCGCGCGGCGAGAAGCCCGGGCTCCACGCTCAAGCCCTTCGTCTACGGCCTCGCGCTCGATCAGGGCCTCATCCACTCTCGCACCATCCTTCTCGACTCGCAGCGAAGCTTCCGCGGCTACCAGCCCGGCAACGCCGACAGGCGCTTCCGCGGCCCGCTTCCCGCCGTCGAGGCCCTCAACGACTCGCGCAACGTGCCCGCCGTGACGCTCGCCTCCGAGATCCGGCCCGACCTCTACGACTTCCTGCGCGAGGCCGGCGTTCCGATGAAGCATCCGCGCGAGCACTACGGCCTCTCGATCGTGCTGGGCGGCGCCGAAGCGAGCGCCGAGGACCTTGCAAGGCTCTACGGCACGCTCGGCAACGGCGGCCTTCTGCGTCCGCTCGTGCGCCTTCCCGACGAGGAGCCGGCTGCCGCCAGACAGATGCTCTCGCCAGAATCCGCCTGGATCGTGCGCCGCATGCTCGCCGAGGGCGGCGAGGCCCTCAAGATCGAGGGCGTGTCCGTTCCTCTCCTCTGGAAGACAGGCACCTCGAACGGCTTCCGCGACGCCTGGACCGCAGGCTACGCGGGCCGCTACATCATCGTCGTGTGGCTCGGCAACTTCAACGGCAGGCCCGATCCGTGGCTGCAGGGTGCGCTCGTCGCGCAGCCCGTCTTCAGAAGCGCCGCCGTGCGCCTTCTCACGGACCGCGAGTTCGCCATGTCCGCCCAGGACGTGAAGCGCTTCGACGAACAGCCCGCAGGCGTCAGGTCCGAGCCCGTCTGCCGCTCGACGGGCGACCTTGCGACCGACGCGCAGGGCCGCGTGCGCTGCACCGACACGGTCGGCGCCTGGTTCATTCCCGGCGTGAGTCCCATCCGCGACACGGGCTTTCTGAAGGAAATCCTCGTCGACGAGGCCACGGGGCTGAGAGCCTGCGAGGAAGGCGACGGCGTCAGGCGCGTCTTCGTCGAGTCCTGGCCCTCCGAATACCAGCAGCGCTTCCTTGAGGCGGGTATCGTCAAGACGCCCATTCCCGACTGGAAGCCCGAATGCAGGCCCGAAGGCGCCGTCTCGGGCACCCCGCCCGCCATCCTGAGCCCGCGCGCAGGCACGCGCTACTACACGGGCACGGCAGGCCCGAAGCAGGCGGGCATCGTACTCAGGGCCAGCCTCGCCCCTGACGCCAAGATCGTCTACTGGTTCGCCGACGACCGCTTCATCGGCGCCTCGGGTGCGGGCGGCTCCGTCGTCTGGCAGCCCGAGCCGGGGACGCACCGCGTGAGCGCGGCCGATGACCTCGGCCGCAGGTCGCACAGGACCGTGACCGTCAAGCAGCCATAGGACATTTCTATCCGCCTTCCGGGCTGAACATCAGGCCCGCAACCAAAACGGCCGCTTCCTCGCGATGAAGGAGCGGCCGTCTTCATTGGGCGCAGGGCACGGAGCAGACCGGCTCAGAGGCCGTCCGCCGTGAACGAGGTTCTTCCGTCCTCAGGATCGATCTGCACGTTGAGGTTGAAGGCGTAGCGGTCGGCGGGATCCGTCGAGATGGTCGTGAGGATCGCGTGTCCCTTGGCGTCGAGATAGCGGCGCGTGATGCGCAGGGCGGGGATGCCCGGAACGCCCTCGAGATGAAGCGCGGCCTCCTCGGAGAGGAGCGTCGCCTCGACGACCTGCCTGGTCTCGACGCACTTCTTCCGGTAGACCCTGGGAATGATGTCGATCATCAGCTGCTCGGGATGTCGGGGCGCCTCGTGCACGAGGCGCTGCCAGCAGAGGTTCACGTACTCCGTGGTCCAGGCCATGGGCGGGTCGCCCGGCTTCGAGCTCGTGCGGACCATGGAGAAGCGAATCAGCGTCTCGCCCGGCGGAAAGCCGATGCGCGGGTTGTTCGAGGCGAGCCTGTCGAGGTCTCTCATCGAGCTCAGCCCGCGGTTGAGGCTCTTGGCCTGCCCCGTGCTCACCACCATCGTGCCCACGTGGGGCGTGCGGCGGATGAGGCCCTCGGACTCAAGCTTCGTCATGGCCGCCCGCACCGTGAAGCGGGAGACGCCCTCCGACTCGCACAGCTCAAGCTCGCGCGGGAGCATGGAGCCGACGGGCCAGCGCCCTGTCCTGATCCCGTGCATGAGCCTCGCGGCCAGCTGGTCCTGAAGAAGTACTCGTTGCATGTTTCGTATGAACATGAGTGAATAATGGCCGTCCGGGCAGAGCTGTCCGAACGACCTGAGCTTAACAGATTCGCGGGTCAGCAGAGGCCGATCAGCCTCCACCAGATCATGCCGGTCGAGAAGACCACGAGCACGTTGAAGGTGACGAGCAGGAAGTTGATCTTGTAGAACCTCGGGCGCTCCAAGCAGCCCGCGCCAAAGTAGACCGGGTCCGGCCCCCGCGCATTCGGTCGTGAAACTCCCGCCTTTCTGCTCTCAACGCCCAACATCCCGTCGATGGTCCAGAAAAGTCAGCACGCCGTTCACGTAAATGAGAATCGGAGATGTTCACGTGTTTGAGAATGCCAGAGACGCCAACAGGAGTTCTCACCAGTCCTTCTTCTGTTCGTGCGGCCGGCGAACTTGCACCGCATGGATGCGCGTGCGCAGCGGGGCGGCCCCACAAAGAAGCCCCCGCATTCTTTCGAATGCGGGGGCTTCAAAGCCAGCTTCAAGAGCCTTTGGAGGCAGGAGTCCGAAGGCTCCGGCTCATGAGGCAATTAGAAAGCGTAGCCGACCGTAGCGTTGAACGTGTTGTTCACGCGGTTGTCGGAGCCAGCGCCCAGCTTGTAGTTCAGGCCGAACGTGAAGGCATCCTTCTGAGCGGACACACCAAGCTTCATCTGGAACAGGTTGCTGTCGATGACCTGCGTGGAGAGCGCAGACGTCGTGGCAACGCCGTTGATGCCCAGCGTCATGTCGGCATCCGTGTCGCCGAAGGCCGGGACAACGGAGAGGTCGAGCAACGGAGCAACGTTCCAGCCGGCGGCTTCAACATTGCCCGTAACCGTGACGCCAACAGGCATCTGGAAGATGTTCATGGAGTCGATCTTGGTCGTGTAGGCGGATTCGAAGTCGTCCGTGGTGAGGTGCGTGAAGCGCAGACCAGCGTGCGGAACGACCTTGAAGGAGCCGGCGTCGACCAGAACATCACCGCGAAGGCCAAGCGTGAAGGCATCCGTATCGGCAGAGAAGTCGCCGATGTTGTAGGCGTTGACGGAAACGTCGTTGGAGCCCTTCATGTAGCCGAGGTCGGCAGCGAGGTTGAACTGGCCGAAGGCCTTGGCGCCGTAGACGGAGAAGCCGACGAAGTCGGAATCCGTGCTCGAGACGGCGAGCGTGTTCGTGCTGTCGGTATCAGCCGTGGCGACCGTGAAGGCAGCGCCGAGGGTGTAGCCGCTAACAACAGAGTCAACGCCGAGAACGCCGCCATAGACGTCGGACTTGTAGCCCTGGCCGTCCATGAGTTCCTTGGCTTCGTAGTGACCGCCCATGACGTCAGCCCAGACAGTCACGCCTTCGGCGCGCTGAGCGAGAACGTTGGTGCGGGCAGCAACGGAGTCGTTGAAGGCGGAAAGAGCGTCCATCGTGACGGAAGCAACAGCGGACGTGGCGCCGAGCTTGGCGGCGTCATTGCCGATGGCGATGACTTCCTCGCGGTCAAGACCATTGCCGGAAGACATCAGCCAGTTGTTGAACTTGGCGGACGTGGAAGCACCGTTCTGAGCCTTGCCTTCGTACATGGCCGTCACGAGCGGGAGGGTCTCGAGACCTTCGTAGGAAGCAACCTTGGCATCATCAAAGGCGATCGTGTGGACGTTATCCTTGCGAGCGGCGGACATGAGGCGGTCACCGTTGAAGGTGATTGCACCGGTCGTGCCCTGCGTGTAGCCGCCGTCACTGAACATCACCTTGTCGCCGAATTCGGCGTCGGCAAGGTAGATCGTGCCGTTGTTGGTCACAGCCTTGGCGAAGACAGCATGGGCACCGGTCTTGTCGATCGTGTTCATGTCCACAACCATGAGGTTGTTTTCAAGAACCTGAACGCCCGTCTTGTTGTCTGCAGCTTCGAATTCGGCCGTGCTCCAACCGGAAGCAATGACGTTGCCGTCGATCGTCTTGTAAGACGTCGTGTCGGTGGCTTCATCGTAGGTCTTGCCGCCGTCAACATAGATGGCAGACTTCATCTGGCCTTCATTGGTGCCGAGAACGGCGTGGCCGGCAGCGGCAACAGTCTTGACGGCAACGTCAAGATCCGTCGTGCCGAGAGCAACGAGAGAACCCTGGCCGGCAACCACGGTCGAGCCTGCAGCGGCAGTACCAACAGCAACCTGAGAGGCGTCGTTGAGGCTGAGAATATGGCCGTCCTTCCAAGCCGGGTCAGCGAAGACCGTACCGGAAGCGAGTTCGTTCACGACGAGCATGCCGGCGACGTCCTCTTCGTCGGAACCGACAAGGACTACATCGGTAGCGTCAAGCTTGTCAGCCGTAAGGGTGCCGAAAACGTCAGCCTCCCCAAGAGTGACCTTACCAGCCGTCAAGGTGCCGAGAACGAGGGCGTAGTCCTTGACTTCAAGATCGCCAACAGCCGTAGCAGTTTCAGCAGCCTTGCCCATGACGAGAGCGCTGTCGGCAGCAACCGTGAGGTCCTTAACCGTAGCAGCCCCCTTGACCGTCAGGTCGCCGGCGGCAACATTGAGGGCACCGTTTTCACCGGCAATAGCGCCGACAACAGCACCGGCACCGGTGGTCGTGAGCTTGGCGTTCCCATCAATGTTCACACCCTGAAGCGTGACCTTATCGCCCTGACCCTTGCCGGTAACGAGGTCGCCCGTGCCGTTGAGCTTGAGGCCGGAAGTAACCTTGAGAGCGGTCTGGTTGTCAGCAAGTTCAACCATGCCGAAGCTGCCGGAGAGGGCTGCGTCAACACCCGTCACCGTAGCGTCCTTGAACTGTTCGAGTTCAACACCTGCGAGGTTGGCAACATCGCTGGCCTTGACCTTGCCGTCCTTGAGAACATCTTTAATCGCATCAGCCTTGACAGTGACCTTGTCGCCGAAGACGATCAGGCCGTTCCCGGAAGAAGCCAGCTTTTCCTTAACCGTCTGAACATCTTTGAGGGTGGCGAACTCACCTGCAGCGTCCGTGAACGTGATCGTGCCGTTGTTGGTGACAGCGATGCCCTCGGCAACAGTGCCTTTGTCAATCTTGAGACCGGCAGCCTTCGTCGTCAGGGCGAGCGTACCGTTGTTTTCAACCGTGAAAGTACCAGCCTTGAAGCTGTCAGTCACCGTCAGCGTGCCGCCAACAGTTGCCGTACCGCCGTTATTAACCTGTTCGAAGGTGTAGTCGCCATTGATGTTGGCAGCGGCGCCCGCAGCCAGTTCAACCTTGCCGGTGAAGGCTTCGCCTGCAACCTGGAGAGCACCACCGTTGAGGTTGACCGTGCCTTCCGTGAACTTGAGGGTGTCAACTTCCTTGCCGTCAACCTTGGACTTGGCATTAAGGGCATTGATGTTGAGCGTGGAACCCTTCTGGAGATCCAGGGTCTCGAACACCACGAAGGAGGCCTTGCCATCAAGATTGACGCCGGTCTTGAGCGTAGCGCCATCTTCAACGGTGATCTTGTTGAAAGTCATCGTGCCGTCGTTCGTGAACGTGCCGCCGGCAATGGTCAGGGAACCAGTCTTGGACTCATAACTATTGATTGCGCCGGTGTTGACGGAGTCAGCCTTCGTCACAACCGTGCCGCCAACCGTCATCGTGCCGCCGTTCGTGAGCGTGTCGACCGTCAGCGTGCTGCCAGTCGTCTGAGCGAACATGCCGGCCTTGGCCGTCACTTCCTTCTTGTCATTCTTGACTTCAGCAGCGACAGCGAGGGACTTGGCGGTAAGGTTGCTGGAAGTCTGCGTGAGAACGGCAGCCATCTCAGCCGTACCTGCAGCGACCGTAATGCCTTCCGTCACAGTGGCGTCACCCGTAATATTGACAGCGCCAACATACGTAGCCTTGGCCGGGGTGGCATCTTTCTCAGCATTGCGCTGGGTATATTCCTTCGTGCCAACGGCAAGGGACTGCATCGTAAGGGTGCTGCCTTCGTTCACGACGAAATCAATGGCGTGATTAGCCTGAACAGCGCCCATGGCAAGCTCAGCCTTGACGGCGGACTTATCAGCCTGACCAACGGTAACCTTCGTGGCGTCGAGCTCAACAACTTCACTACTACCGCTGTTGACGCCAACCTGAGCGGCGATGTCATATTCAGCGATGCCGCCTTCAATGACCATCTTGCCTTCCTTGACATCGAGCTTGCCAACGAAGCCGGTCATGTCAGCAGTGGTAAGCGTGCCCTTGCCTGTCTTTTCGATGGTGCCGTGATTCGAAACGATGGAATCCTTGATCGTCAGGTCGCCGGCGAGTTCGAACGAAGCCGTGTCAGTGGCGTTGCTAAGGTACATGAAGTCGCCCTGCTTTTCGAACTTCTTAACAGCAGCTTCTTCAGCGTTGGTGCCGGCCTTGTTGCCTTCATAAACCAGAGACTTGCCTTCGGTGACGGCAATGGTCACGTTGCCGCCGTTGATGCGCAGAGCACCGCCCCAGCCGCCGGCCTGGTTGTTGGTGAAGATCGTGTCGGTAAACTTGACATTTCCGGCATTCCAGGTGTCAACCGCACCACCGTTGGCAGCGGTGTTGCCGTCAAACACAACGTTGGTCAGGGCAAGATCGGCTCCATCCTGAACACGAATGGCGCCGCCGTTCTTCTTGGCACTGTTGCCAACGAACTTGCCGCCGGCCTGCGTATAGGAAGCAGTATTGCCGTTCAGGAACAGAGCACCGCCATGTCCGTCATCACCGACGGCCTTATTCCCTTCGAAATTGACGTTCTTCGCGACAACCTGGGTGTTCGTTGCGTTGATGGCGCCGCCGAAGGTGCCTGCAGCATTTTCACTGAACGTGGTGTTCGTGATCGTCGTTTCACCAGCGCCAGCCAGCTGAAGAGCACCGCCGAGCTTGCCGGACGTGTTCTTGGAGAACGTGGAGTCGGCAATGGTCGTCTTGACCTGAGAGCCGGTAATGTAGACAGCACCGCCATGGGACTTGGTCGCGTTGCCGGTGAACGTGCTGTCAGCGATCTTGACAGTATTCTCACCATCCGACCAAACGTTGATGGCGCCGCCGAGAACGGCTTCATTGCCGGCAAAGGTGGAGTTGGCAACATCGAGATTTGCACCAGCCGCACGAATAATGCCGCGGGTGCCGTTGTGCTGCTTACCCTTATCGCCAGTCTTGACTTCGTCAAACTTGTTGTTTTCGAACGTGACGTTGTCAATCTTCAGCGTGCCCGTGGTGGCGGTAATAACCGCACCGAAATGATTTCCGCTGGTAACCTTGCCAGAGAAATTGCTGACGCTGCCGTTCTTGAGCGTGACGACATCGTCTTTGCTGGAAGCGGTCAGATCAAGACTACCGGCGGCGTACATGCCATTGTTGGTAACGTTCTTGAGGACCAGCTTGGTTTCCGAAGTTCCAATGAGAGAGCCTGTCACATCAGCCTGCGTCTCAGCCTTCGTGAAAGTGGCCTTCAGCGTCGTATCCGTCGTCTTAATTTCGGTATCTGTTTCAGTAGCCATGGCGGAACCGGAGACGCCGGCAATCATCGCGGCGACGGCAGCGGCCACAACCGTCTTCGTGCCCTTGCCCTGAACAGACGAGGTCACCTCGTTCACAACCATCAAGGCTCCGCGCGCCTTGTTGAACACAACCTTGAATGTCGAATTCATGTTTATTTAATCCTTCTAGAAAAACAATGCGAAGGTTCTCTTGCGAAAACTGCGCAGGAATCAGTTTCGAAGATTTGCGTTCCTAGGGGGGGGTAAACCCTAATATCGTTTTATCAAGCACTTGCCAACTACACGAAACAGGCTGTAGCACAATCATTTCGAATAGATTTCAAAAGATACGCAAAAATTGTATATACATGTAAACTTTTTTGATGGTTGTGGTTGGATTGCAACAATGTCCTGTGTCCTTTGAAAATCGACGTTTGGCATCACAGCTGTCCAAGAAGCATTCTCTTCTTGGTGCGACATCCGGGCAGTTGGTCGCAAGCTCAAGCATGCTTGAAAAAAAGACCGGGAGCGGATCCCGGTCCTGTGCATGCAGCTCTTGCAGGTCAGCGGCCCTCAAGCCTTCGCTTCGCCTTGCCCGCGAGACCCGTCATCCAGGGGAACTCGGCCTCGTGCGCGGCTCGGAAGCGCTCGATCTCGTCCATGTCGCGCAGCGTGGCGGCGGTCATGTCGAGGCCTTCCATGAGCATGGTGCGGTGCCTCGGCGCGACCTCGAAGGACCAGACGCCGTCGCCCGCACGAATTTCCTGCGCGACCAGGTCGACCGTGAGCTCGACGGGCGTCGTGTCGGAGAGCGCGGCCATGATCGCCGCAGCGTCCTCGGGACTGACGCGGCAGGCGAGGAGACCGTTGTTGAAACAGTTCGAGTAGAAGATCTCGCCGAAGCCCGATGCGATGACGACTCGGATGCCCATCTGCATCAGGCCCCAGACGGCGTGCTCGCGGCTCGAGCCGCAGCCGAAGTTCGGACCCGCGCAGATGATCGCGGTCTTTTCGAACCCGGGCCTGTTGAAGACGCAGTCGGCTCTGGGCGAGCCGTCGGGATTGCAGCGCATGTTGAAGAAGACGCCGCGGGCGAGCCCCGACTTGTCGATGCCGCGCAGGAACTGCTTGGGCATGATCTGGTCGGTGTCGCAGTTGTCGATCGGAAGCGGTGCGGCGACGGCCGTGAGCGTGGTCAGCTTTTCCATGTTGATGTTCCTTCTCAAAGACGGCGCCAGTCGGTGAACCTGCCCGTCACGGCCGCAGCTGCGGCCATCTGCGGGCTCACGAGGTGCGTGCGGGCGCCTCGCCCCTGACGGCCCTCGAAGTTGCGGTTCGTGGTGGAGGCGCAGCGCACGCCCGCCTCCAGAATGTCGTCGTTCATGCAGAGGCAGAGCGAGCAGCCGCTCTTGCGCCATTCAAAGCCCGCGTCGCGGAAGATCTGCGCGATGCCCTCCTCTTCCGCCTGGCGGCGCACCTCCATGGAACCCGGCACCACCTGTGCGCGAACGCCCGGCGCCACATGCCGCCCCCGGAGGATCCCGGCTGCTGCGCGAAGGTCCGCCAGACGCGCATTGGTGCAGGAGCCGATGAAGACGTGCTGCACGGGAACGTCCTCCATCGTCATGCCGGGCTCAAGTCCCTGATAGGCGAGCCCGCGACGGGCGGCTGCGCGCGCAATCGGATCCGCGAAGGATTCGGGTTCGGGAATCGGCTCTTGAAGCTCCCCTGTCTAAAGACAGAGGATTCACTTTGACCGTCAGACAGCTCTTTCAGGGGGGCAAAGCCGCCTGAACGTCACCGTCCGTACAAAGTGTGCGCGGCAGACCTC
>OGMO01000909.1_pt1 | contig 21980 bp, 18 predicted proteins | sample 1573241 | NCBI WGS metagenome assembly OGMO01 (sample SAMEA2581896, study PRJEB24529) | metagenome | biome: Human gut stool | place: China | collected 2011 | reverse complement strand
CAGCGCCCACGAGCTGTACGAGGCCTGCTGCCACGCACAGGATGCCTACAACGACAAGAAAAACTGGCACAACCTGGTGCGTCACTGCATGGAGTGCGACTTCAGCTGGGACGTCTCCGCCAAGAGCTACGAGGGCCTGTACAACGAGACCGCAAACCTCTGGTAAATCATTTTCCACAGCAGCCAACAGCCGCCCGGTTCTCAGGAGCTGGGCGGCTTTTTTGCGAGTTTTTACCCGATCTTTTCCGAAAGAAACGGTCTTTTGTTGAAAAACGTCCTTGCACTCTGGGAAATTGTGTGCTATACTGAAGCGGCTTTTAACAATTTCTTCATAATAGGTGTGGGAAATTGCAGTGCCATAAAGAGGAGAATATTATGAACTGGAAACGTGTGATCAGCGGTGTGCTGGCAGCGGCTATGCTGTCCGCTCTGCCGGTGCAGCTTCTGGCTTCTGCGGAAGGTGCAGAGGCTGCTGCAGAGGTCAATACCTGGGAAGATTTGACCTCGGTTGAGTCCCTGGAGGACAGCAACACCTTCTACTACAACAAAAACGGCTATACGTTTGAAAAGCTCTCTCACCCGGAAAAGGACGTCAAGACGGCAGACGGCGTTGTGGACTATCTGGGCGATGGGGCAGTGGACGTGGTGACCGACCCGGAGGCTGAGGGCTACAATGCCGGCGACCGGGGCCAGAACTACGCATGGGCTGCTGTGGGTTACGGCGATTGGATCTATGTGGGCACCTGCTACGCCGCCATCGGCAACACCCTCTCTCTGATGAAGAGCAGCCTGGGGGACGAGTTCGATGACAGGGTCCTGAAGGCCACCTTTGATGCCCTCTACAACGGCACCTTCTTCCTGGAGGAAGCCGACGGCGGCAAACCCAAGGGCGTGCTGGTCAAGATCAACACCAAGACCGGCGAGACCAAGGTTCTGATGTCCGGCACCCTCAACGGTCACACCCCCCTGTTCCGCAATGCCATCGAGTACCACGGCAAGCTGTACTTCTGCGGCAGCGTGGGCGGCGGCGGCATTGGCTTTTTGCCCAGCGTGTGGCAGGTGGACCCGGAGACTGACGAATGCAAGGTCGTGTATGCAGGCCTGAACAGTGTGCAGGATTACGCTGCAGCCCACAAGGAGGGCATCAGCACCGGCATCCGTGGCATGTGCGTCTATCAGGACCAGCTGGTCATCAGCAACGTGACCATGGACGCCGCCACCGGCAAGAGCGGTGCCACTCTGCTGATCTCCTCCGACCCGGAGAAGGGCTTTACCCAGATCGCAGATTCCGAGAGCCTGTTCAACTACCCGGCTTACCGCTATGCCGACAGCATCTACGGCGGCAGCATCTGGGATATGGTGGAGTACAACAACAGCCTGTATGTTTCCATCTGCACCGGCACCCTGGACAATATGCCCAACAAAAACACCATGCAGTCCTTTGCACTGGTGCGTGGCGACCGGAATGCCGACGGCACCTTTACCTGGACCCCTGTGGCTGGTGACCAGAAAAAGGACGGTGCCCGGTACACCTTTGGCATCGACCCGGAGCGCACCCGTTCCGGCGCAGCCAACCTGATGGTGTTTAACGATTACCTGTACATCGGCGAGTACAACGACGAAGAGATCGCTCTGGAGCGGGTCCTGTTCTCCAAGACCGGTAAAAACGCCGACGGCCAGTTTGGCGGCGGCCTGGATTGCCGGTTCCTCAACGCCAACCTGGACCAGTCCGTGAACCTGTACCGCATGGACAAGAACGAGAACATGGAGCTGGTGGTGGGCAACTCCACCAAGATGTTCCCCAACGGCAGTCTCTCCGGCCTGAAGTCCGGCTTTGGCCGCAATGAGAACCAGTACATCTGGCGCATGGAGGTCTACGACGGCAAGCTGTATGTGGGCACCCACGATGCCAGCAGTCTGCTGGAGTGCTTTGGCCAGTTCGTCAACGGCAACCTGCTCCGGCGGACCCCCTCCGAGTGGAAGGACCAGTGGAACTACCTGAAGGCCCTGATGAAGGCCCTGGCAACGGTGGACCCCAACGGCACCGGCAACCCCGATACCCTGGCTCAGACCATCAAGTTCTCTTACAACTTTGTCTTTAAGAACATCACGGTGCGGAACATGGCCAGTGCGATCAAGCTGCTGAACTATCTGCGGACGGCAAAGCGTGGCTTTGACCTGTACGTCACCGAGGATGGCGTCAACTTTGAGACCATTACCATTGATGGCTTTGGGGACCCCTACAACCATGGTCTGCGTGTGTTTGCCACCACCGACCAGGGCCTGTGCCTGGGGACCGCCAACCCCTTCTATGGCACCCAGATCTGGATCCAGCACAAGGCTGACTGAGCCTGCTGCCCGCATAAAATAAGCTGAAAGCTGCCCGGTTCTTTCATGAGCCGGGCGGCTTTTTTGCATCCTGCACAAACTTTTGGGCAAAGTTTTGGTATTGATGGGGCCGCAGGCGCACAAACTCCACCACAGGCGGACAACTGTGAAGAGACTTTGGCGGAACTATGAAGATTTGCCAAAAATCAGTGGAAAATCAATTGAAAAAACAGCCGGATTGAATTATACTAGGCACATAAGAATTTTTGCTGCCGCCGGATGCTGGCAGAATATCCAGATACTGGATGCTGCATCGCAGGCCGCACTGGGAGGGAAAACCGCATTGAAAGGCTGGTACAAGGCACTGGAGGATCTGGTCTGGCTGACCCAGCTGGGCCTGAACATGCTTCTGCCGCTGGTGCTGTGCCTGGCGGGGTGCTGGTGGGCCGTGGAACGCTGGAACTGGCCGGAATGGCTGTTCCTGCCGGCGGTGCTGCTGGGGCTGGCGGATGCGCTGCCCTATACGGCCTTCACCCGGAAAAATCTGGACTGACGGCCCCACATATGATATTAGGATCCCCGCTTTGGCGGGAAAGGATACACGAGGAAACGGTGCATGGAGAAAAAACGAGTTCTGGTGGCCATGTCCGGCGGAGTGGACAGCTCGGCGGCGGCGCTTCTATTGCAGCAGCAGGGCTACGCCTGCGACGGGGCCATGCTGAAGCTGTACAGCGGCGAGGTGGAGGGTACCTGCTGCTCCGCCGACGATGCCGACGATGCCCGCAGCGTGGCCTATCGGTTGGGGATGAAGTTCTACGTATTCAATGAGACGGAACGGTTTGCACGGGACGTCATGGACCACTTCGTGGCGGAATACTGCGCCGGTCACACCCCCAATCCCTGCATCGACTGCAACCGGTGCCTGAAGTTCGGAGCGCTGCTGGAGCGGGCGCTGGTGCTGGGCTACGACTATCTGGCCACGGGCCACTATGCCCGTGTGGGCTACGATCCGGAGACGGGGCTGTACCGGCTGCTGCGGGGCCGGGACCGGCGGAAGGATCAGAGCTATGTGCTGTATCAGTTGACGCAGCACCAGCTGTCGCACCTGCTGCTGCCGGTGGGGGAGTTCGACAAGCCCGCCATCCGGGAGAGCGCCCGTGAGGCGGGGCTGCTGAACGCCGACAAGGCGGACAGTCAGGATATCTGTTTTGTGCCGGACGGGGACTACGGCCGCTTCCTGCGGGAGTATGGCCATGTGGAGATGACGCCCGGTGACTTTGTGGACCGGGAGGGCCGGGTACTGGGCCGCCACAAGGGTCTCCCCTGCTACACCACCGGCCAGCGGAAGGGGCTGGGCGTCAGCGCTGGGAGACACGTCTACGTGGTGCGGAAGAACGCTGCCGACAACACCATCCTGCTGGGGGACAACGAGGAGCTCTATGCACGGGAGCTGACGGCCTGCCGGGTGAACTGGATCTCCAGCACGGCGCCGACGGAGCCTGTCGCCGTCACCGCCAAGACCCGGTACAGCCAGACGGAGGCGGAGGCGGAGGTCACACCCCTGCCGGAGGGGCGGATGCGGGTGGTCTTCCGCCAGCCCCAGCGGGCCATCACCTCCGGACAGGCCGTGGTGCTCTACGACGGGGATACGGTGCTGGGCGGCGGCGTCATCGAAGATCGGTGAAGATTTTCCCGGATTTCCGGGAAATATCTGTTGACAAACACCGGCGCATGTGTTATATTTATTCTTGCTTGTCGAGCTTATCGATATGGCGGCGTAGCTCAGTTGGCTAGAGCATGCGGTTCATACCCGCAGTGTCACCGGTTCAAATCCAGTCGCCGCTACCAAAGCCCGGAGAGATGTACCACGTCTCTCCGGGGCCCCTCAAGGGTTTATCCGGCCCGTTGGTCAAGTGGTTAAGACACGGCCCTTTCACGGCTGTAACATGGGTTCGAATCCCGTACGGGTCACCAACTTGGAGGCTTAGCTCAGCTGGTTAGAGCGCCTGCTTCACACGCAGGAGGTCACTGGTTCGAGTCCAGCAGTCTCCACCAAACCCTTGGAATCTTAATGATTTCAAGGGTTTTTTCTTTTATCAAAAAAATGATAGTTTTTTGCTTTACAGTGCTTTCCTTATATTTTCTCAGCAAATTGATAGTATTTTATCGCAATGAAAAAGAGACGCTTTCGCGTCTCTTTTTTCATTACCTCTCCTGCACCTTTTTGCCGCTGATGTGGTCGATGCTGATGCGGAACATCTGGACGGCTTTGCCGGAGGCGGCGACTTCGTCGTCGACCATTTTCTCGGTGGGGTAGTATTTCATCGCGAACTTTTTGCACAGCGCGTCGCTCTCGCCGCGGTCCGCGACGAGATGGCAGCGGCCAAAGACGACGGCGCTCTTCAAAAACGGGGCCCAGGCCTCGTCCGTTTCGACGGTCTCGTCGCCGTACACAGTGAAGCAGACCTTGTCGCTTCTCTTGAGCGCATCCACCTTGTGGCCGACCTTGGAGCCGTGGAAAATGATCTCCTGCGCGTCCTCGTCGTACAGGTAGTTGATGGGCACCGCGTAGGGGTAGCCGTCGTCTCCGCTGACGGCCAGCACGCCGCGGCGGGACTCGCGCAGGAGTTTCTTTGCCTCCTCCACGCTGATCTCGTTTGCCTTTTTGCGAACAGGTCTGAACATGGTCTCGTCCTCCTCATACTGCCGACCGTGTCGGCTATTTCTCGCCGCCATTATACCGGTTTTCCCCCGATATTGCAACGGGGAAGCGGCGGCGGGGGCTTTGATGGCAGCAAAAAAGAGACGCTCACTGCAAAAGCGTCTCTTCTACTTCTTTCCGTCTTTTTTCTTCAGCAGCTCCACCATGCCGCACACGAGCGCGGCCTCCTCCTCGCTCAAATCGGAGATGTCGAGAAAGCGCTTGTCCTGGCGGCAGAGCAGGTAGTCCACTGTGACGCCGAACAGGTCCGCCAGACGCACCATGACCTCGTAGGACGGCAGGCGGATATCCGTCTCATACGACGAGACCATCGCCGCGGTCACGCCGATGCGCTTTGCCACCTGCGCCTGCGTCAGGTGCCTGTCCCTGCGGAGCTGTTTCAGCCTTTGCGAGAAATCCAACATACGCCGCGCGCCTCCTTTGCCCTATATAGTTTACACGGCGTAAGTTTTCCATTAGAAATATTTATTATACATATTAGTTGATATTTTGGAGATATCTGTTACAATAAAACCTTGAGAGGACCCGTAGGAACGGCAGACCAACAACGTTTCTGAGGGATGGAGCGTGAAAAGCACCGTGACACCGCTGCGCGGCAGGCGCGTCCTGCTCGTGGAGGACAACGCGATCAACCGCGCCATCGCGCGCTCGTTTTTAGAGGGCGCGAGCGCGCCTGCGGCGTGTCGCGGCATTTATCAAAGCCCATCGACTTGACCGCCCTGCACGCGGCGCTGTGCGAGGTCCTGCGCGAAAATTGACAACGAATCGCAATCCAAGCAACAAAAAATACGCTGTGGAATCATCCACAGCGTATTTTTTCATTTTGGGAAAGGTCTTACTTCGCCATCGCGCGATAGAGGAACGTGACGATCTGGGCGCGCGTGCAGTCGGCGTTCGGGGAGAACGTGGTCGTGCTCGTGCCGTTGGTCACATTGTTCTCGACCGCCCAGTTGACGGCGGAGGCATAGTAGGCGCTCGCGGCGACGTCAGTAAACGCGCTCGCGGAAGCCGCAGCCGGGCTGGTGTTCGCTCTCCACAGGAAGGTGACGCTCTGGCCGCGCGTGACGGTCGCGTCGGGGGAGAAGGTGGTAGCGCTCGTGCCGGTGGTCACGTTGTTTTCCACCGCCCACGCAACGGCCTTTTCGTAATACGCGCCGCTCTTCACGTCGGTGAAGGACGTGGTCATGGACTTCGGCTCGGGGCTGCCGTTGGCTCTCCACAGGAAGGTGACCATCTGGCCGCGCGTGCAGCTCGCGTTGGGAGCAAAGCTCGTGGCGCTCACGCCGGAGGTGACGTTGTTGGCAACGGCCCAGGCAACGGAGTCGGCGTAATAGGCGTCGTCGGCGACGTCGGTAAAGGGAAGCGACGCAGAGCCGTCATAGTTCTTGTCGCTCAGGACGGAGGAGAAGAGGAAGTTGCTGATGTAGGCGTACTCGTCTCTCTGATGGACCTTGTTGGTCAGGGAGTTGGTGAAGAGGACGACGTTCATGCCGTTTTCATTGTAGGAGAACGCCTGCACCGAGCCGTTCATGTACGCCTTGAAGCCCGCGGCGCGCTCGGCAGTGTTCGTGGGGATGAAGCCCTCGGTGGGCGTCTTGGTTTTGTCGCTCTTGACGAGGACCGTCGCGGAGGCGGGGACCTTGGAGAAGAAGCCGAGGCCGTAGGCGTAGAGGATATCGTCGCCGTCAGCAATGTAGCTCGCGTTCACAAGGGTCTTGTTGGGATAGACAACGGGGGTCAGGCAGTCCATCGCGCCGTCCAGCTCGGTGTATTCCACGCCGGCGATGAGGTCAGAGGCGGAGGACGCTGCGGAATAGCTGTAACCGATGTACGGCAGGCCGTTTTTCACGGCGGTCTTTGCGGCGGCGTCGAGCTTCGTCGCACCTGCGGCGGCGTCCGCCTTGGTCACGTCGGAGGTCGTGGTGAAGCCCATGAGGTTCATCGCGGCGGTATCGTAGTTCCAGCTTGCGCTCTGGCTGATCTGCGGCGTGTAGACAAATCCCTTCTCGCTTTCAGCGGGCGTGCCGGGGACGTAGACGGTCGGGGACTTGGTGATGATCTTCGCCTTCACGCTCGTCTTGTCGACGCCCATGGCAGAGAGCAGATACTTGCCCGCGACGGTCTGATAGTCGGCGTAGGAGCAGATGAAATCGCCCATGTGGTCGCCGCTCGTGACCATGCCGACGGTCTTGCCGGCCTTGAGAAGTTCGTTGACGGCGGCGGTGGAGTCTTCGGAGGCATTGGAGAGGATGACGTCCTTATTCTTGTCGCCGGTGAAGTAGGAGGTCAGGCCCTCAGTATAGGCAAGGGCGTCGTCGTGATCCATCGCGTCGCCGCAGACGGCAGAGATGGTCTTGTAGGCGGCAGGCTCGGCCACGGTGACCATGTCGAAGCCGCGCGTTTCATTGAAGGAGGTGATGCCCTCGGAGTAGAGGATCGTCCAGCCGTTGATCAGCGTGCCGTCATACAGCGCGCCGTTGGCGACAGAACGCTTGGCCTGATACATCGAGACGATCATCGTACCGGCGGGGTAGGTAACGCCGTCATAGGTGAATTCCTTTTCGGTCACGTTGACCTTGACATCGTTTCTCGTGAGCCACTCCATCATGTCGGCCGCGGCCTGAAGGTTGGTCTGGTTCTTGCCGTCGAGCGGGATGATGTAGCACTCGGGATAGAAGTTGCCGTTCTGGCCCGTGCCGTTGTACTCGGGACGGAAGACGTCCATCTCCGCGCCCTCGACATCGTTCTGGTCGCACAACCACTGGCCGACGAGCGCGTAAGCATCGGAATTGAGGTTCTTCACGCCGCGCTGGAAGATGGTGACCTGGGATTCGAGATAGGAAAGCTTCTCCGCGGCAACATAAGCGGCGTTGCCGAGGATACCGTACTGCGCCGCCTGAGCGGTATCGTCGTTGTAGGCGGGCAGCTCAACGGTATAGGCAACGGTGCCCTGCAGCATGGCGAACTGGGGGGTGTAGCTCGTGGACATATCGTCCCACGGGTCTTCCCAGTAGGTCTCCGTGCCGCTGCCGGTGTAGCTCAGGTAATCGCGCTGAGGGATCACATAGCTGTTGTAGCCATCGTTGTTGGCGACCGCCGCGATGCCGAGCGCCTCGCCGCCGGTGATGAGGTGGTTGGCGAGCAGGTCATACTCGAAGTTCGGCTCGTGCGGGGGATCGCAGGGCTCGCACTGGAAGGCCTGCACGCGGCCGTGGAACTCGGCAAGCGACATGGGGTTGAACGTGCCGATGAGCTGCTGCATGTTGGCCGTCTCGCTCGTAGTCTGGAAGGAGTTGTCGCGGTTGAGGTCGTAGCCGTTGGTGGAGTGTCTCGTAAGATAGGTACGTCCGTCGACATTTTCCTCAGGAACAAGGATAAAGAACACGTCGGACAGCAGCTCGTCCTTGACGTTCACAGTGTTGCTCTTCACGGTGTAATACTTTTCAAGGTCGACCTTGCCGGACTTGCCGTTGTTATCGACCGTCAGGTAACCTAAGTAGCTGGCCTTATCCTTGACGAGGTCGGGGATGGCGACGCTGCCCTCCGCTCCGACAGGACCCATTTCCTCCTTGAGTTCTTTTTCGCCCGCGGCGGTGAAGCCGGTGAGCGTCTTGTAGTCGATGGCCTTTTCGCTCGTGATCATCTTGGCGAAGTCGAGCACGCCGTCGGTGGCGGCGACCTCGTTGGAGTGGATGTTGGAATACATCACGGGCACGCGGATATCGTCGAGCGCGCCGGACTTGATCTGGGCGAGCACGGCGTCCGGGTTTGTTTCGGCCTGCTCGGTCAGGGCAAGCCACTTGCTCACGCTCGCCTTGGAGTCGGCGACGATCAGGTAGGGCATATCACGGCCCGCGGTGGACTGGCCCATGGAAAATTCTTCCACGTAGAGACCGTTTTTCGTGCCGTTTGCCACGATCGTATCGAGCTCCTTGTAGATCTCCCACATGGTGTTGAAGTTTTCATACGGCGCAACCTTGACGCTCACGGAGCCGATATCCTTGCCGCTATTTTTGGCCGTCAGGTCGAAGTAGCCACACAGGTCGATGTAGTAGCCGCCGTTCACATGGGGCACGCTGTAATCGGGCGTCGTCTCGCCGGTTCTGCGGTTGGTGGAGTAGAAGTAGTTATTCACGTGGAAGCTCACAGCGAGCACGGCCTTGCCGTTTTTCTCATTCGCCGTCAGCTTGATGTCTGTGAACTGGTGCTCGTCCTTGCCCTCGGTCATCCAGCTGTCAAGATCCCCGCCCGCGTAAGCGTAGGGGAACAGCTCCTCGTTGACGTAAGGGCGGGAATCGTCGCGCTCGAGCGAGAGCGAGACGGTACCGGCGCTGACGGCCGCGGCGAGCGCATCCTTCGTCATGCCCGACACGGGGATGGAGAGGGACACTTCCTTGCCGTTTTCATCGGTGACAAGGGTGATGGTCGCGTCGACCGGGAATTTCGTTCCCAGCAGCGCATCGTCCTTAGGGTTCATGTCCTGATAGCTGACGGCAAACGCGGACGTGACCGCGAGCGAGAGCGTCATTACCAGGGCCATCAGCAGCGCGAGCGCTTTGCTGACAGAGTTTGGATAATGTTTCATGGTTTTCGTCCTCCAGAGTGGTCTTATGCCGCCACACACAGCGGCGGAAAGTTGATGGGTTTAGTGTAACTCAATAAAAATACATAGTCAAGAGAATATTCATACCTAATCATGCCAAATTTCAGCGTTGAATCTGTATTTTTGTTCATCATTTTTCACAAAGTAGTGCGTCAAGCCACCGTCTTTCAGATCCTTTTGTGAATGTATTCGCAAATTTATACAGAACCGTGCTGCATAGAGTATTCTTCTTCGCCGCGATTGCAAATGACGGCGGGGCGCATTATAATAAGAGGCAATCATCATTCAAACGCAGGAGGAACCGAATATGCGGCTGCAAAGCGCAATCTTTACACTGGGCGATACCCTCTTCACTCCCGACGGCGCGGCGCGCGAGGGACTCGACAAGGCGCTTTCACTTTTTAAGATGGAGGGCGTGTGGCTCGGCGCGGTGACGGCGCTCAGCGCGGAGGACGCGCAAAAAGCGCTCGAAAAGGCGGGGCTTCACTCTTATTTCCGCTTCGTGCTGACAGAATCCGTCGCGCTCTGCAAGGCGGACAGCGGCACGATGTTCGAGCGTGCGATGAAGCGCCTGCACTCGCAAAAGGACGATACGATCGTCTTTTCCGGCTCGCTTGCGGCGATCCAAAACGCGAAGGACGCGGGTTTTCGCACCGTGGCGGTGCAGGGAAGTGCGGGCGCGGCGGACTGGTCGACGATGCAGCAACTCGCCACGCAGAGCCTTGCGCAGTACAGCGAATTGCTGGCAAATTCTGTGTGAATTTTGGAAAAGCGACAGAATTCGACGTTTTTTAGTTGCAGTTTTTCTTAACTGTGATATAGTAAAAACATAACTATCAGAAAGGAAGGTTCGCGCCATGTCGGATTTCTACTCGGCTACCATCTTCCTTTCGGTCTTTATTATGATTATCATGGACATGCTCGTGAGCGGCAATGATCTGATGGAGCATGACAAAAAGCAGACGGTTTACACGATCTCCGTACTGGTGATCGCATGCATGGTATCGGAATGGTTCGGCGTTTGGATGGACGGAGCCGATCCGTCGCTGCGGACGCTGCATATCCTCGTTAAGACCATCGAGTTATCCACAGCGCCGATCATCACGGTGCTTTGCAGCGACCTGATGACGCCGCTCAAGCATAAAAAGCTCATTTATACCCTCATCGGCGTCCACGCGGGGCTCGAGGTGCTGTCGGCTTTCTTCGGCTTCATCTTCTCGGTCGACGCACAAAACGTTTATCATCACGAAACGTTTTACTGGGTCTACGTGCTGGCCTATGCCAGCGGCGTTCTGCTGTTCATTGGTCAGCTGCTGAGCGAGAGTTCGCACCATTATGGCCTGTATCGAGCGCTCGTTATCATCCTGCCGGTCTTTTTCTTCTGTGGGCTGTTCCTCCAGTACGGCGCCGAAGTGCGCATCATGTGGGCGTGCTCAGCGGTCGATGTTCTGATGGTTTACATCCTGTATTCCGAGCTCACGCAGAAAATCGACACGCTGACTCATCTTCTGAACCGCCGCAGCTATGAGAGCCGTCTCGCCTCGTTGCGCGGGCACGCAGTCATCTACTATTTCGACGTGGACGAGTTCAAGTCCGTCAACGACACCTTTTTGGCCATGGCGTGGGCGACGCGGTGCTTGCCGAGGTCGGCAGCACGATCTACGCCGTGTTCTCCAAGGTCGGCTACTGCTACCGCATCGGCGGCGACGAATTCTGCGTCATCGCGCAAATCTCCGACACGGCGGCGGAAAAGTATCTTTCGGAATTCCTGCGAGAGCTGACGGCACGGCGAGTGAAAAACGAGCACCTGCCGCACGTGTCGGTCGGCTATGCGTGCTTCAATCCGGTGCTCGGCAGCGTAGAGGATGCGATCAAACGCGCCGACCGGATGATGTACCACTACAAGCGCAAGCTCAAAAGCGAAGCGCTCACAAATGATGATACCGTAAAAAGCTGACGATCTTTTGACCGTCAGCTTTTTGTATCTGCTTTTATTTCGCCTCAATCTCCGCGTCTTCCTGCGGCTGGAGCTTGCTGCCAAAATACGCGAGCACCGCGCCGAGAATCGCACACACGACGCCCCAGACGGCCTCCGCCGCCGAAGCAAAGCTTGTCGGGATAATGATGAGCGTGGAGGCAAGCACGATGCCGATGACAGCGTGACAGGCGATCGAGTAGTGCGTATCAAAGAGCCTGCTCACGATACGGGCAAAGAGCGCCATCACACCGATCATGCCAAGCGCCCACGGGACAAGCACGGCAAGATCAAGCTGCGCGATACCGTCGATCAGCGGCGTGAGAAGGCCGACCGCCATCAGGATGGACGACGACGTCATCCCCGGGATGATGAAGCTGAAGCCCCACAGCACGCCGCAGAAGAGAAAGCCCCAGAAGTTTGCGGGCATCTCGGCAAACGAGCTGAACTTGACGGCCATCAGCGCGCCGAACAGTGCGAGGAAGCTGACGATCAGCGAGATGTATGAGCCGTTGCCGCGCCCCTGCGTGCCCGCCTCGTGCCAGAGGTCGGGCAGCGTGCCGAGGATGAGCCCGATGAAGAGGCACGTGGCGACGGTTTCCGACTGGTGAAACAGCGCAAGGATCACGCTGCCGCCGCCCAAAAAGCCGATCGCCCAGCCGATGCCGACGGCGAGCAGCATCCGCCAGTAGCGTTGAAGCGCGCGCCTGGGGTGCGTGAGCAGCTCCATCGCGGGGCGGTAGATGCCGAATACGACTGCGAGCACGCCGCCGGAGATGCCCGGCAAAATCGCGCCCGCGCCGATGATGATACCCTGCACAATGCGCATGATACCGTTTTTGATGCGGGAATTTTTCATATTGCTGCCTTTTTATGTGCTGCGCCCACCGGAAAAGCGGCGGAACGCGACGCGGTTCAATAGCCCTTTCTGCGGTCGACGAGGTGATGCATCGGGCGGCCCGCGGCGTAATTTTCCAGATTTTCGCAGAAGAGCTGCACGTTGCGCTCGCAGGTGTAGCCGAGCGTCATGTTACCCGCGACGTGCGGCGTGAGCAGGAGGTTCCTGGCCTTGCGCAGCGGATGATCCGCAGGCAGCGGCTCGGGCACGACGACGTCGAGCGCCGCACCGGCAAGGTGGTCGGAATCCAGCGCTGCAATGAGCGCGTCCTGATCGATGGCCGTGCCGCGGCCGACGTTGATGACGTAAGCGCCTTTCGGGAGCAGCGCCATGCGGTCTGCGTTCAGGATGTTCACCGTGTCGCTCACCGAGGGGAGGGACATGAAGAGAAGGTCAGTCTCGGGCAGGAGCTGATCGAGCTCCGTGACGGGGTGGACGGCGTCGAAGTCCGCGTTCGCGCGGCCGCTGCGGCTGACGCCGGTCAGGCTCGCGGGATGGAACGCGCGCACGCGGCGGGCAAATTCTGTGCCGATGTCGCCCGTGCCAAGGCACGTGACGCGCGCGCCGTGGAGCGAGTGGATGCCGCCCGGGAGCACGCGCCAGCCGCCCTCGCGGATGATCTCGGTGTACTCCATCTGGCGGCGCAGCAGCATCAGCGAGACCATGACGGAATGCTCGGCGATCGTCGTGCCGTAAGCGCCCGAGGCGTTCGTCAGCAGGCAGTCGGGATTCTGATACAGGTCGTCGCGGCAGAAGTGGTCCACGCCCGCCCAGCAGCTCGCGTACCACTTGAGATTGCGTGCGCCCGCGATAACGCGCTGGGACGGATGGCCGTAGAGGATGGTGCAGTCGTCCACATTGCCCTCCGCCGCCTTGGACGAGGGGAAGAAGACGATGTCATAGCCGCAGCGCATGGCGGTGTCGCGCAGGATCTTTTCATACGCCGGAGTCAGGAAGTCGATGATGACGCCGATTTTTTCATTCATGGTTCAATTCCTCCAAAATCATTTCTGCGACGCGCAGGCCGTCGGCCGCGGCGCTCATGATGCCGCCGGCGTAGCCTGCGCCCTCGCCGCAGGGATATAAACCGCGCAGCGCGGATCGAAAACTACTGTTATCGCGCACGATGCGCACCGGGGATGAAGAGCGCGTCTCCACCGCCGTCAGGACGGCGTCGGGAGAATCAAAGCCCCGAAGCTTTTTCCCCAGCAGGGGGATGCCCTCTTCAAGCGCCTCGCAGACAAAGGGCGGGAGACAGTCGTGCAGGTCGCACCAGCGGACGGAGGGAAGATAGGTCGGCACGACCTTTCCCGCTTCCGTTGACGGGCGATGCTTGAGAAAATCTTCGACCCGCTGGGCGGGGGCAGCGTAATTCCCGCCGCCAAGGCGATAGGCCGCGTCCTCCAGCGCGCGCTGGAACTGGACGCCCGCGAGGGTATCGCCGGACGGGAAATCCTCCGGCGTAACGGAGACCAAAAGTCCGCCGTTGATGTTCTCTCCGTCGCGCGCAAATTCGCTCATGCCGTTTGTCACGACGCGCTTTTCCTCCGACGCGGCGGCGACGACCTCGCCGCCAGGGCAGACGCAGAACGAGAACACGCCGCGTCCCTTTTCCGTGTGGCAGGAGAGCTTGTACGACGTGGGTGGGAGGCCGTAGCGGCCCGCCGCCTCCTTATATTGCGCAGCATCCATGTCGCGCTGGCGGTGCTCGATGCGCACGCCGACGGCAAAGGGCTTGGGCTCCATCGGCACGCCGCGCTTTTGCAGCATTTCGAACGTATCGCGCGCGCTGTGGCCGGGCGCAAGCACGACGTGCTTTGTGGGCAGCGTGTACTCCCCCTCGGGGGCGCTCACGCGCAGCGCCGTGACGCTGCCGCTGTTCTGCTCGATATCCACAACCTTGTGGGAAAACCTCACCTCGCCGCCGCGGTCGATGATCTCGCGGCGGAGATTTTGCAGCACCACATATAATTTGTCGGTGCCGACATGGGGCTTGGCGTCGACTAAAATATCCTCGCTCGCGCCGAAGCGGACGAACTCCTCTAAAATATAGCCGTGGCGCACGTCCTTTGTGCCGGTGTTGAGCTTGCCGTCGGAAAACGCGCCCGCGCCGCCTTCGCCAAATTGCACGTTCGAGGTCAGATCAAGCTCGCCCGTGCGCCAGAAGTGCTCGACGTCGCGCTTTCGCTGCTCGACCGCGCGCCCGCGCTCTAATAAAATGGGTCTTGCGCCGCAGCGGGCCAGCAGCAGCGCGCAGAAAAGGCCCGCGGGCCCCGCGCCGATAACGACAGGGGAGACCTCCGGCGCTGAAACAGGCGCGGGCGGCGTATATTTCTTCGGCGCGTAGGGCTGCACATTCTTATTCTTGCAGCGCTTCCAAACACCGGATTCGTTTTTGACCTCGACCGCGCAGGAGCAGACGAGCTTCACGCCCTCGCGTGCATCGATGGAGCGGCGCAGGAGCTTGACAGAGACGAGCGCCTCCTCGCTCACGCGCAGCGCGTGCGCGCAGGCAGCGCGCAGCTTGTCTTCCTTTGCCCCCACGGGGAGCTTCAGATTGTCGATGCGAAGCATGTGCGCCGCCTCCTTTTTCTCAAGTCGCGTTTCATTTTATTATGACGGAAAGGAAAGCGCAAGGGGAATCGCGCGATTATCACAGATTCTTAAAAAAGTCATCGGGAATTTAAGAAATCGTCAAATAGCGTTCAAGAAATATACATAAATATGCCCTATGATAGCAGCATCGAAAGCAAAGAGGCCGCCAGCAAGGGTCTCAGTCCATAGGAGGTCATCATCATGTACGAAGACGAAAACAACCTGTATCATTACAGCTATCGCAAGGGCGACGAACAGAACCCCAATGCCCCGATCGACACGAAGAACTACGCCGAGGACCCGTGGGATAAGTCCCCGAACGGCGGCAGCCCGAAGAAGAAGGGCGGCAGCGGCCTTTCCGGCAAGATCGTGGCGCTGGCGCTGGTGTGCGCGCTCGTCGGCGGCTTCATCGGCGCGGGCGTGAGCAGTGCCGCCAAGGTGAACCACACGGGTATTCAGGTCAGCGACCGCGAGGTCGCGCAGGTGCAGACCGTCAAGGTCGACGGCAAGACGCAGATGTCGATGTCGGAGGTCTATGCCTCTAACGTCAACAGCGTGGTGTCCATCAACGTTTCCGCCACGACCAACTACTTCGGCCAGACCGTGGAGACCGCGGCGAGCGGCACGGGCTTCTTCATCACGCAGGACGGCTACATCCTGACGAACCACCACGTCATCTCCGGTGCGAGCAGCGTGAAGGTGACGCTCTACAACGGCGAAACGTATGACGCGACCGTCATCGGCAGCGATGAGGACTACGACATTGCCGTTCTCAAGATCGACGTGACGGGCGCAACGCCCGTGGTGCTGGGCGATTCGAGCAAGGTCGCCATCGGCGAATCCGTCGCCGCTGTCGGCAACCCGCTCGGCGAACTGACGTTCTCGATGAGCGAGGGCATCGTCTCCTGCGTCAACCGCGCCATCAATGTTGACGGCACGCCGTTCAACATGATCCAGGTCGACTGCTCCATCAACCCCGGCAACTCCGGCGGCCCGCTCTTCAACAGCTACGGTGAGGTCATCGGCATCGTGTCCGCCAAGTATTCGAGCTATTCCAACACCACCGTTGAGGGCATCGGCTTCGCCATCCCCATCAACGATGTGCTCTCCCTCGTTGAGGATATCATGACGAACGGCTATGTGACGAGCAAGGCATACATGGGCATCACGCTGCAGAACATGACCGCGCAGATGGCGCAGCAGTACCGCTACGATGTGACCGAGGGCGTCTTCGTCTGCTCCGTTGACCCGGACAGCGCCGCCGACAAGGCGGGGCTCAAGCTGGGTGACGTCATCACAAAGATGGACGACACCGACATCACGTCCTACGAAGACCTCGTCGCCGCCAAGAAGGCCTACACCGCTGGCGACACCGTGACGCTGACCGTGTACCGCGGCGGCAAGACGATGGAGGTCCAGCTCACCTTCGACGCGGCCCCCGAGACCACGGAGACGAGCTCTTCCGACCAGAGCACCGACAACAGCTATAATAACGGCAACGGGTATTACAGCGACGGCAGCAATGGGTCTTATTCCAATCCTTGGGATTTCTTCAATAATTTCTTTGGATATAATGGCTGATGCCACTGAAAAAGGAGCCTCTTTCGAGGCTCTTTTTTTATTGCCGCGCGCAAGCGCGGCTTTTTTCGCGCCCAAAGGGCGCGGGGAGTTTATGCAGCCCGAAAGGGCTGCTCCTTTTTTGCGCCCATAGGGCGCAGGGGATTCAATCGCAGCGCGGCAGCGCTGCATCCTTTTTCCCGCGCTAGCGCGGGAGGGGGAGCGGCGTGCGCGTCGCAACACCAAAGGGGGTATTCTCTTTTCGAAGAGAATACCCCCTTTGAATCCCCCAGAGAAAGACGAGGGGCGTCCCCCCTCGACCTCCGACATTGCCGGTCTGGGGCTTGAAGAACTGCTCAGCCTGCGGAATCGGGTGCGGTGTACATGGCTTCGCCATGAATCTTCTGCGAGTCGCTACGTCTTGCAACCGCGCCTTACTGTCGTGAGGCGCGTGTGACGTTTGTCCGGCGGCAGACTGCTTACCGAATGCGGCATTGCTGCGCTCGCCGCACTGATGAGTACCTCGATAGACGATGATTAGGTGTACTTCTACAAGATGGGCAGATCCTGGGGGTTCCAAAGGGGGTGTTCTCTTTCGCGAAAGAGAACACCCCCTTTGACTCGCTCCTCTGCGCGGCGCAGGGAAACCCTTTGCACTTCTTGCAAGAAGAAAATAAAAGACTTCCTTTTCTAAAAAATCTCTGTTACAATACAGTATACAAATACTAAATCGCAAGGAGAACTTTGATGAAAAAGCTGCTTTGCCTTCTTCTGACGCTCGCTATGACGCTTTCGCTCGCTGCCTGCGGCAGCAAGGCGGACGACAAGACGCCGGAAGAGGACGATCCCACACAGGCGGAGACGCCCGTCGACGACAAGCAGGACGAGCCCTCCGCGGATGACGCGGACAAAGACAATGCGTCCGACGCTACAGAGATCGAACCCGACGCAAACAAGGGCGAAAAGCCTGACGAGGCACAAAAGCCCGCGGAACCGACCAAGTCCGACAGCAAGAAGGACGAGACGCCCGCAAGCAAGCCGTCCGAACCTGCTAAACCTGCCGAGCCCTCCAAGCCCGCGGAAACACCGTCGGAAACACCTGCGGCGCAGGACACCGGCGCGCTCTCACTGCTCACGTCTGTCTGGAGCACGTACAGCGAGGATGACAAATTTCCCGCCGCGGGCGGAGACGCAGAGCACAGCGTCGACGGCGCGCCCGGCAGCTTCGATGTGTCGAACGCTGACAACCTGACCTATCAGCTGACGTTCCCGTCCGCCGACGTGTCGCTCATCGACGGCGCGGCATCGCTCGTGCACATGATGAACCTCAACACCTTTACCTGCGGCGCGTTCCACGTCAGTGACGCGGGCAACGTTTCGACCGTCGCCTCCGACATCCGCAGCGCCGTGCAGGGCAAGCAGTGGATGTGCGGCTTCCCCGATAAGCTTGTGATTTTCACCTCGGGCCAGTACGTCGTGTCCGTCTACGGCAACGAGAGCCTGGTCAATACGTTCCGCGATAAGTTCGTCGCCGCCCACAGCGGCGCGAGCACCGTCTATGACGAGGCCATCGGTGCGTAATTTCATCAAAGGAAGCGCAAGCAAAATGCTTGCGCTTCCTTTTTACAATTCGATGATCTGGCAGGGGACGGGGATGGGTAATTCCTCATGTGTGGAGAGGATCACGATTTTCGTCTCTGCCGCGCGCAGGATGGCGCGCATCGCGGCCTCGCGGTTTTCCGCGTCGAGGCCGGTGAACGGCTCGTCGAGCGAGAGCGCGTCGGACGGCGCGAGCAGCGCTCGAGCGAGTGCCAGCCGGCGCTGCATGCCGCCGGAATAATCGCGTACTTTCTTTTTCCCCACGTCGCCAAGTCCCAGTTCTTCCAGGAGCGCCTGCGCCGCCGCGGCGTTGTAATTCGCGCCGAGGACGAAGCGAAGATTTCCCTCTGCGTCCAGCCCTTCGAGCAGGCGGTTTTCCTGAAAGACCGCCGTCCATCGAAATTTATCGCCGTTGACCGTGCCGCTGTCCGGCGTTTCCAGCCCGAGCAGCACGCGCAGCAGCGTCGTCTTGCCAATGCCGGAGGGACCGAGCAGGCGCGTCACGCCGACGCGCGCGGTAAAGGAAATGTCGTCAAGCACGGCATTCTCGCCGTAGCGCTTGCAAAGGTGTTCGACTCGAAGCTCCATCATGCTCCCATCCTTTCTGCGATCTTGTCCACGAGGAGAAGAAACAGCTTTTCAAACGCCGCCGAGATCAGCACGATCGCCGCCGTCCAGGCGAAGAGGTCGGCAGTCTGGAAGTATATCTTCGCGTTGTAGAGCTTCTCACCGATCGAGCCGCTGGAGAGGGCGATGACCTCCGCCGCGGTGCCGGCCTTCCAGCAAAGGCCCAGCGCCGCGCTGACGGCGGAGCGGAAGTAGGGAAGCACCTGCGGCAGATACACGCCCCGCAGCGTGCGCGAAAACGGCACGCGGAACACGCGCGCCATCTCCAGAAGAGAGGCGTCCGTGCGCCGGATGCCCTCAAGCACATTTAAGTACACGGGCGGGAAGACCATCAGCGCCGCGATGAACAGCGGCAGCGTTCGGCTGGAGAGCCAGATAAGCGCCAGAATGATGAACGACGCCACCGGCACGGTCTTGACTGCCGCCACGAGCGGTGCAAGCAGCTCTTCGACGCGCGAAAACCGCGCGGAAAGCGCCGCCAGCACAACTGCCAGCGCGCAGGAAAGCAAAAAGCCGCCCAGAATGTGCATGCTCGACGTGCCGATGGCGCGCCAGAATACCGCCGTGCCCGCAAGCGTCCAGAGCCGCGCGAGCGAGGATACGGGAGAGGGGAGCAGCAGCGCGCCGTGCGGGTACGCCGCGTGCAACGCCATCGCGGCAGCCTGCCAGACGACAAGCCAGAAAATGACCGCCCAGAGACGCACGTTCTGCTTTTTTCCGCGCATGCGTCATCTCTCCTTTCCTTGAAATACGGCGGCGGGACAGCGCCCGCCGCCGCAAAGAATTTATGCGAAATAGAAGCTGTTATCCGGCATCTCGCCGCCGACAGCGGCGGGAGACGCATTGTAGAGCACCTCTAAATAACCGGGCAGCGCCTCAAGAAGGTCTGCCCCCGTCAGGCAGACGATGTTGCAGTAGGGCAGTGCCTTTTCCGCGACGGCGGCGTCCACGATGCCGTACTCTCCAATCAGCGCGGCGGCGTCCGCGGTGTTGGCATTGACGTAGTCAACGCTTGCGGCGTATTCCTTCAGAAATTCGTTCACGGCCGCAGGATTTGCCTCCACGACCTCGCGGCGGGCGACGATGACGCCGGTGATGAGGCCGGAACCGTTATCCAGCTTATCCCACTCCGATGTCAGATCCAGTGCCATCCGCAGACCCTCGATCTTCGCCTGAGCCACGGTGACAAAGGGCTGGGGCAGCAGGGCAATGGTGGCCTGACCGCTGGCCAGGGCCGCCACGCACTCGCTGTGCTCGCTCTTCCAGTCGATCGTCACATCGTGATCGGGATCAATGCCGTTTTCCGTGAGAAGATAGCGCAGAGCGTATTCAGGCGTGGAGCCCTTGCCTGCCGCCACGATGGTCTTACCCTTCAAGTCGGCCATGGAGTGCACGCTCTCGCCGTTTTCCACGATGTAGAGGACGCCGAGCGTGTTGACCGCCAGCACCTCGATCTCGCCCTCCGTCTTATTGTAGAGCACGGCGGCGAGGTTCGCGGGCACGCAGGCCATGTCGAGCTCGCCCTTGAGGAGCGCGGGCGTCACTTCGTCCGCAGAACCGGCAAGGGTAAAGGTATATTCGTTGCCAGTCGTTTCGCCGCTCTCGCTGTCCTTCATCAGCTTCACAAGGCCCATGGCCGTAGGGCCCTTGAGCGCGGCGATGGAGTAGCTCGCAGGGGTGAACTCCTCCTGCTCGGTCTGCTGGTCGTCCTGCGCGTCGTTCGGCGTCTCATCCGCCTTCTGCCCGCAGGCGGCGAGCGAGAAGACGAGCGCAAGCGTCAGGCACAGGGCCAAGAGATGTTTGAGGTTCTTTTTCATTGGTTTTCTTCCTTTCCGATGCTGCCCTCGGGCGCGTAGACCGTCTTGGCGGTGATGCCGTCCAGACGGCCGATCTTGCCCGACAGGGCGGAGATGACGTTGCCCGGCGCGTCAAGCGCCACACTGATGACATTCACGCCCTTTTCGCGGTACGGCACGCCCATGCGCCCGATGATATACTGACCGTACTGGTGCAGCATCTCGTTGAGCAGCTGGACGGAGCTTCCCTCGCGGACGATGATAGCCAGCACGGCGACTCTCGTTTCCATTAACGCATTCTCCTTTGTCAAAATAAAAATCATCCCTTCCGCCGTTCAGCAGAAGGGATGGAAACAGCAAATGACGACGCAGCAGGGCTGTGTCTTTGTTTTCCCTCTTCTTGTGGCTCGGAACGCATCCTCGCTGTCAGAACGGTAGAATGAATCTGGTTCGCCGCCGGTCAGAGTAGTCTTCCCGAAAGGCAAAGCGATGATACCACACTTTCGCCGCAGCGTCAAGATGGAGGGACAATGGTATTGGATGAGCTGGAAAAAAGGCCAAAAGAAAACATCCATGAATAGTGCAAGGCGCATAAATTCTGTTGACTTTTTCGACGTTATCTTATACGATATGATAAACGCACAAGTTTTATACGCAGGGCTGGATCCCGGCCCCGGACAGTCAGCTCTGTGATCCACAGGGCTGATTTTTGCTATTTGGGGAGAAATGAGAGGGAAGCGCATGCCATATTACGCACACATCCGGCAGGATGAAAACGGCGAGACCGTCTATCAGACCGTCGCGGAGCACCTGACAGGTACAGCCGCGCTGTGCCGAGAGTTTGCCGCCGACTTCGGCGCAGAGGCGGACGGAGATCTGATGGGGCTCGCGCACGATCTCGGCAAATGCACTGACGCATTCCAGAAGCGCCTGCTTGAAGGTGGTCCCGTTGTCGACCACACCACGGCGGGGATGCTCACCTGTATAAAGATGAAGCGGCCCAGCGCCGCCGCGTGCGCCGCCGGTCACCACGGCGGACTTTTGGATGTCGGAAATCTGAGGACCGACCGCGCGGGCGAGGCCACGCTCTCCGGCCGGTTCAAAAAGGGCGTGGAGGGACACTATCTTGAGCGCTGCGGCGAGAGCGGCGTGACACTGCCAACTCTTCCGCCTGAGACGCCGGAACGGAATCCATTGAAAGCGTCGTTTCGGACAAGGATGCTCTATTCCTGTCTGGTGGACGCGGATTTTCTCGATACGGAGCGGTTCATGGACGGCGA
>OGMO01000907.1_pt1 | contig 22013 bp, 22 predicted proteins | sample 1573241 | NCBI WGS metagenome assembly OGMO01 (sample SAMEA2581896, study PRJEB24529) | metagenome | biome: Human gut stool | place: China | collected 2011 | reverse complement strand
TTGTACTCTTTTTTCATGTTCGCCATATTGAGATCGTTCCTTTCTTTCGCGCCCGCAAAATTGCGCGGCGCGCACACGAATACCATTTTAGCGAAATAATTATAGTGATTTTGCCCCGTGTTGTCAAGGTAAGTTTGCGTTTTCTCCCCCATCGGGCGGCATTTTCACATCTTTTACCCAAATTTCGTCCGCGCGGCGCGCAAGCGAGGCGTAGAGTGCGCAGATGAGCTGATCTTCATTCCAGATCATCGCTGCATCGCCCAGGTTTTCCGTCCCATAGGCGACAGAAACCGCACCGCTCCCCAGCGGCAGCACAAGGCCGTCGGGCAACGGGAAATCGTCGAAGCAGACGCTCAGGTCGGCGGCGATCCTCTCGTCCGTCTGCAATGTATGGACACTCGCGCCGCAGTCCCAGCGCAGCGTGCGCGCAAGGCGCTCGCCATTCGGCGCGCAGAGTGCAAGATAGCGCACATCTTTAGAGAGCTCGCGCGCCGCCGCTTCGAGCGCCGCACTCTGCGAGGGTGCGCACAGTGCGATACGTGCCCGCTCCGGCGCAAGGCCGAGCCGCGCCATCGCGCGGCGGATGATCTCCGCCGCCTTTGCCATGCGCAGCGGCTTTTCGGGCGGCGGCAGGACACCACAGCGCGCAAATACCTCCGCATATGGATAATCCTTGGGAAACACGGCATAACTCACGCGGCGCTTTTGCAGGTATTTTGCTGCGCGCTTGGCCGAAAGTGCAGCAAGCATTCCCTCGCCGCGCGATGCGTAGGCCGCGCCAAAGCGCACGCCGCAGAGCGTGCGCGCGCCGTTTTTCTCCCCCGTGTCCCGATAGCTGACCAAACCCAACAACCTTCGTCCCTCCCGCAAAAAAAGCTCCCCGCCAATATATGGCGGGGAGCGATTGCGTTATGCGCTTACCAACCCTTGATGTAGTTGGTAAGGTAGTTGAGCGGGTTGACAATCTTGCCGTTTTCGGTGATCTCGAAATGCAGGTGCGGGCCTCTGCTCACACCGGTCGTGCCGGTGATGCCGACGACCTGCCCCTGGGCAACATAGTCGCCCACGCTGACCGAGCGGGAGGACAAGTGCTGATAGGTCGTAGTGTTGCCGCTGCCGTGGCTGACGACAACGTAGTTGCCGCGGTACTTGTTGTACGCCGAGATGATGACGGTGCCCGCCTTGGCGGCGACGGCCTGCGTCGTGTAGCCCACGCGGCCGATGTCGATGCCCGCGTGGTTCGTCGACGCGCCCGGAATGCCCGTGTAGCGCGCGCCGAGCGGCGAGGTGATGTATCTGCTTGAGCACGGCCAGATGTAGCCGCCCAGAGTCGCGGTGGTATCGCCGTTCTTGGCGGCAAGCTCTCTCGAAAGGCGGACGATCTCCGCCTGCTGGCGCTCCATCGCGGCGTCCATTTCCGAAAGGACCTGCTTGTACTGCGCTTCGTTCGCCTTGAGCTCGGCAAGCACCTTCTCCGCCGCCGCGCGCTGGGTGTTCAGCTCGCTCTTTTTGGCGACGAGCGTCTCCTTGGCGCTCTGCTGCTCGGCAAGGGAGGTCTCGAGCGAGGCCTTCTTCTGCTCGATCTGCTCGCGCAGGGCGCGCAGATCGTCGATGACCTTCTGGTCGCTGTCCATGATCTCGCTGATGAAGTCCATGGCGCTCAGCAAGTCGGAAAAACTTGCCGAGTCGAACAGCACCGACCAGTAGGACACCGTGCCGCGCTCCTCCATTGAGCGCACGCGCTCACAGAACTTTTCGTACTGGCGTGCCTCTTCTTCTTCGTTCTCGCGGATCTCCTGCTCGGTCTGCGTGATGAGCGATTCATAGTTGCTGATGAGCGACTCGACGCCCTTGATCTCCGACTGAAGCAAGTTGATCTGCTTGTCGATGTTCTCCTTCTGCGCAAGCGCCGCGCTCTTGTCGTTCTGGATGGATTTTAGCTCTTTTTCCAGCTGCGATTTTTCCGAGTTCATACCGCTGAGCTCGTCTTTGAGCTTGTCGATATCCGCCTGCGTAACGGCGGAGGCGTCCTGCACCAGGGAAAGCGGTGTCAGCTCCGTCAGCGTCAGCGACGCGAAGACGGCCAGCACCAGGAGGATGCGTGCGATCTTTTTTCTGCTCATCGTCCGCCTCCCTCACACGTGCAGGAACTTGCGGATAGCCGTCAGGCTGCCACCCACACCGATCAGGATACCGGCGGCGGCAAAGATCGCAGCCACGGGCCGCCAGATCGACGTAAAGTCGACGATCGTGAGAAGCTGCAGCCGGTCGGACATCGCAAGGCTCTTTGCGACCGATTCATACAGCAGCCACTGCAAGCCAAAGCCCAGCACCGCGCTGAGAAGGCCGATCATAAAGCCCTCGTACACGAACGGCCAGCGGATAAATCCGTTCGTCGCGCCGACCATCTTCATAATGGCGATCTCGTCGCGGCGGTCGAATGTCGTGAGCTTGATGGTATTCGAGATGATGAAGACCGACACGAGCAGCAAAATGGCAATGAGCGCGATGCACACTACGCTCGCAACATTTCGCAGCGTGATAAAGCCGCCCGCGATGTCTTCGTCCACGCGGACATTGGCAACGCCTTCGACATTGTCGAGGATGTCCTGCGCAGTCTTGCCGGAAATGCTCAGATCGTCAACATAGACAGCGTAGCGGTCGCGCAAAATCTCGGGGTCAAGGTTCTGGAACATGTTGTTCCCCTCGTAACGCGCCTCAAAGGACTTCATCGCCTCTTCCTTGCTGATGAAGACACATTCTTTCACATTGTCACGCTGCTCGATGGCGCGGCCCACGGCCTTGGTCTGCGCATCGTCGCAGCTCTCGTCCACGAAGGCGAGAATTTCATACTCGCTCTCGAGCTGCTGGAGCTGCACCTGCGCATTGTACGCCACGAGCGAAAATGTACCCATGACGACAAGGCAGGCGACCGTGATGCCCACGGCCGCAAAGGACATGAATCCGTGCGAGAACATGTTGCGCATGCCCTCGCCGAAAAAGTAAGAAAAATCGTGTTTGCGCATAGCTTACCTCGCATTATAGCCGACGCCGTCGCCATCGCTCGTGATGATGCCCTGTTCGAGCGTGACGACGCGTTTTTTGAACTGATTGACAAGATCTTTCTCGTGCGTGACGACGACCATCGTCGTGCCGAGATGGTTGATGCGCTCGAGCAGGCGCATGATCTCCAGCGAGCGCGCGGGGTCCAGGTTGCCCGTCGGCTCGTCGGCGATGATGGTGCTGGGGTTGTTGATGAGCGCACGCGCAATGGCCACGCGCTGCTGTTCGCCGCCGGAGAGCTCGTTGGGATAACGGTCGGTCTTTTCCTCAAGTCCGACGAGCTCAAGCACATAGGGGATGCGCTTTTTGATCTCGCGCGGCGAAGAACCGACGGCGCGCATGGCGAAGCTCAGGTTCTCGTAGACCGTTTTCTTCTCGATCAGGCGGAAGTCCTGGAAGATGACGCCGACGGAGCGGCGCAGCAGCGGGATCTGCCGCTCGGCAATGTTCGTCAGGCTGAAGCCGTTGACGGCGATCTGACCGGACGTCGGCACGATCTCGCCGGTGAGCAGCTTGATGATCGTCGACTTGCCGCTGCCGCTCGGGCCGACCAAAAAGACGAATTCCCCATCCTCGATGCGAAGCGAAATGCCCTTTAAGGCCGTCGTGCCGCTCTCGTATTCCTTTACTACATCGCTCAGGCGTATCATGCTCTTCCCTCAGTTTCCAGCAGGTTTTGACTCGATCCCGCAAATTTTCAGTCTTTATTATAGCGCGGCAAGTCCGCGATGGCAACAGGTAATTATGTAAACTTTCAACTTTTTTGCCGCAAAATGGCGAAAAAACAAGGACTGTCCGAAGACAGCCCTTGTCAAATTCTTTTTCTTTACGCTTCGATGCCGCGGGAGGCAAGGTACTTTTTGACCATGAGCGCGACCTTGAAGGTGATGGCGTCGTCGAACTCGCGCAAGTCGAGGCCCGTGAGCTTCTTGATCTTCTCGAGACGGTAGACGAGCGTATTTCTGTGGACGAACAGCTTTCTCGCCGTTTCGGAGAGGATGAGGTTGTTCTCGAAGAACTTGTTGATCGTAAAGAGCGTCTCCTTGTCGAGCGCGTCGATGGGGTTCTTCTTGAAGACCTCCTGCAGGAACATTTCGCACAGTGTCGTCGGCAGCTGATAAATGAGGCGGCCGATGCCGAGGTTTTCATAGCTGATGATGTACTTCTCGGTGTCGAAGACCTTGCCGACCTCGATCGCCATCTGCGCTTCCTTATAGGACTTCGCGAGGTCGCGCAGGTGCGTCGCCACCGTGCCGATACCGACGACCACGGTGCTCTCACCGTTCACGCGCAGCGTCTCTTCGATCTGCGCGGCGGTCTTTTCAAGGTCGCTCATCTCCACATTGTCGCCGAGCTGCTGCACGAGCACCACATCGTCCTCGCCCATGGAAAGGACAAAGCTCGTCTGCCGGTCGGGGAAGATGTTCTGCACGGTCTCGACAGGGATAGCGTCGGCCTTGTCGTCCGTGCGGCGGATGACAAACACGCCGCGGTTGAGCTCGGCTTCGACGTGCAGCTCCTTGGCGCGAACGTAGATATCGCTTAACAGAATGTTGTCGGAGAGGATGCTCTTGACAAACGACGTCTTATCGTGTTTTTCCTCGTAATAGCTCTTGGCGGTGTTGAGCGCGACAGTCGCCATGCTGCAGACGGTCGCGCTGAGCGCGTCCTCGCCGCGGGTGAAGGCCGCAAAGTCGAACTGACCGCCCCAGCCCTCGAGCGCCTTGAAGGTCTTGCCCTCGAGCGCGGTGCAGGCGCCCTCGGCCTCATTGATGGGCTGCACCAGATGCGGCCAGCGCTGGCCGATCTCCGGCAGGTCGGTGCAGGCGATGACCGTGCCCTCGGAGTCGATCACGCCAATGACCGTATCGGTCGTTTCCTTAAACTGTAAAACGATGTTCTGAAAAATCCTACCGGACATATTCCGTGCCTCCTTGATTTATTAGGGAGTTTGTGCATTCTGCCAACTTGATGGGACTATTATACTTTCTCCGTCTGACGATTGCAAGAACTTTTTTCTCTTTTCAACAATTTTTTTCTTCTTTTTTAGGCATTCCGTAAAGGAAGGACAAACGCTTACTTGTCCGCGCCCGCTTTTCCTTGGGCAAATTGCCCACTTTCCCGCAGGTTTTTGATCTCTTGCGCCGTGAGCAGGCGGTATTCGCCCTTGGAAAGCCCCTCGTCAAGCGTGAGTGAGCCCATGCTCAGCCGCTTTAAGTAAACGACCGGCTTTCCGCGCGAGGCCAGCATCCGCTTGATCTGGTGGAACTTGCCCTCGTGGATGGTGATGAGCGCCTCGCTCTGCGCGTCGCTCTTTAAAATCTCAAGCTTTGCCGGAAGGCATTCAAGCCCGTCGCCGAGCGTGATGCCCTGCACAAAGGCTTTACAGTCAGCGTCGTCGAGCGCGCCGTCGGTGCGGACAAAGTAGACCTTGTCGACGTGCTTTTTCGGCGCGAGCAGGTCGTGCGCGAGCGCGCCGTCGTCGGTCAGAAGCAGCAGCCCCTCCGTGTCCTTGTCGAGCCGCCCGACGGGAAACAGGCCGATCTTTCGATACTCGGGCGCAAGCAGGTCGAGCACCGTCTCCCCGCGTCCGTCCTCGGTCGCCGAGAGCACGCCCGCAGGCTTGTGGAGCATCACATACGTGTGCTCGCGATAAAAAAGCTCTTCGCCATTCACGCTGATGCGCGCGGTCAAGGGGTCGCACTTGTCCTCCGCGCTGGCCGCGATGCGCCCGTCGACGAGCACGCGACCCTCGCGCACGAGGGTCTTGACCTCGCGGCGCGAATAGCGCCCGGTCGAGGCGATGATCTTGTCGAGTCTCTGCTGTGCCATGGTGATTTCCGCCTTTCTGCCTGCGTTTTTCATTTCAAAAAGTAGTGTAGCATACTTTTTCTCTCGGTGGAATAGCTTTTATCGAAAGGGTGTGGTCGCTTCATGTTCATCATCACCGCCAGGTGCTCCAAACGCCGCGTTATAAAAATTCTGCTTGTCTTTGCGCTGCTGCTCTCGCTCTTTCTGGCGCTGCGCGCGTGCCGGCATTCGTCTCCGCCGCCCGTCATCGCCGCCGGAACAAATGAAGAGCGCATTGCGTATCTTGCCTCCCTCGGCTGGGAGGTGAACGACCAGCCGATCGAAACGCTGAGCGTCACGCTGGGCGAAACGCTCGAAGAGCCGTATTTGAGCTACAACGACCTCCAGCTCTCGCAGGGCTTTGACCTCACACGCTATTGCGGGCAGACGCTCTCGCGTTACACCTATGTTGTGACCAACTATCCTGACGCCTCGCTCCCCTGTCAGGCCGACCTGTACGTCTGCGACGGCGTGCTCGCCGCGGGCGACATCGTCTGCACCGGCGAAAACGGCTTCATGGCAGGGCTCGCTTTCCCCGCCGGTTGACAGCGCTTTCTTCTCCCTCTCACAGCCCCCGTGCGGGGCTTTTTCTTTTTGACTATTGCGCGCAGCTGTGGTATGATTTTGAAGAATAGAGATAAAGGAATCGACCCATGGAATTTTACACCCTCGCCAGTTCGAGCGCCGGCAACGCTGCGCTCGTCTGTCACAACGATACGCACCTTCTCATCGACGCGGGCATCTCCTGCCGCCGCATCACGCAATCGCTCGCAGTGCTTGATCTCACGCTTGATGATCTCGACGGCATCCTCATCACGCACGAGCACATCGACCACGTCCGAGGACTGACGACGCTCGCCAAAAAATGTCCCGCCCCACTGTATGTGACGTTCGGCACCGCGGCGGCGATCCAATACCCCGAGCCGCGCCTGCGCGCCTTTGCCGCAGGCAAAGAGTTTACGATCAAGGACCTGCACGTCCGCTCGTTCCGCACGTCGCACGACGCGAAAGAGAGCGTCGGCTACCGCATTGAGAGCGACGCAGGCTCGCTCGCTGTGCTGACGGATACGGGCTTTGTCACCGACGAGGCGCACGATGCCGCCCTCGGCGCGGACATGCTGCTGCTCGAATCGAATCACGACGTCGTGATGCTCAAAAGCGGCGGCTACCCCTATTATCTCAAGCAGCGCATCCTGAGCGAGTACGGGCACCTGTCGAACGACGCTGCGGCGGAATTCGCCATCGAATGCGTCCGCGCGGGCACGAGCGACATTCTGCTCGCGCACCTGAGCGACGAGAACAACTCTCCCCAGCTTGCCGAATACACCGTCGGCCGCGCCCTGCAATCGAGCGGACTGAGCGTCCGCCTTGCCGCCGCGCCGCGCGACACCATCAGCGAGGTACACGTATGCAGAAGATCACCGTCCTTTGCGTCGGAAAACTGAAGGAGGCCTTCTACGAGCAGGCCGTCAAGGAATATGAAAAGCGCCTTTCGCGCTGCTGCAAGTTAGAGCTTTTGGAGCTGCCCGAGCAGCGCCTTGGCGACGAGCCGAGCGAGGCGGAGATCCGCCAGGCCCTCAAAAAGGAGGCTGCGCTCGTCGAGCAGAAGCTTCCCAAGGGCGGCGCGCTGATTGCCATGTGCATCGAGGGGCAGGAGATGAGCAGCGTAGCGCTTTCGCAGAAGATGCAGCAGCTCGCCGCGCGCGGCGCGTCGCAGCTGACGTTCCTCATCGGGTCGAGCTTCGGCCTTGACGAGGACTTAAAGAAAAAAGCCGACCTGCGGCTCTCGATGTCGCCGATGACATTTCCGCACCACTTAGCGCGCGTGATGCTGCTCGAGCAAATCTACCGCGCCTACCAGATCGAGGCCGGAACCAAATACCACAAATGACCCATCATCAACATAAAGGAGGACAACGCCCATGTCGGATGAAGTAAAGCTCACCTGGGGCAAGACAGAAAACGACCTTTTGCAGCGCTGGCCCAAATCCGCCGACGGCACGCCGGAGGAGCCCGCGCTTTTGACCGTCGCGATGGACACGAACGCCGAGACGGACATGCTCTGCGCCATGCTCCGCTCGTATGACATCCCCGTGTTGCGCAAATACGAGGGCGAGGGCTCGTTCGGCAAGATCGTGCTCGGCATGCCCGGCAGCGGCACGTGGCTCTATGTGCCGTCCTCGATGCTCGAGGACGCGAAAAATCTGATCCGTCCCATTGATGAAATTCCGGAACAGGAGGACATGCAATGAATTACCGTCAGGAATATGAAAAGTGGCTCGCCTCCCCTGCGCTGAGCGAGGACGAGAGAAACGAGCTCAAGGCCATCGCAAACGACGAAAAGGAGATTGAAAACCGCTTCTACGGTCCGCTCGAATTCGGCACGGCCGGCCTTCGCGGCACGATGTACGTTGGCCTTCACAACATGAACCGCCACGTCATCCGCTGGGCGACGCAGGGCTTTGCCAACGTCATCCGCGCTGAGGGCGAAGAGGCCATGAAAAAGGGCGTCGCCATCTGCATGGACTGCCGCAACCACTCAATGGAGTTTGCACGCGCCGCGGCCTGCGTCATGGCGGGCAACGGCATCAACGTCAAGCTCTTTGAGTCCCTGCGCCCGACGCCTGAGCTCTCGTTCGCCGTGCGCGAATACGGCTGCGAGGCGGGCATCAACGTCACCGCGTCGCACAATCCCAAGGAGTACAACGGCTACAAGGTCTACTGGTCCGACGGCGCGCAGCTGCCGCCCCAGCACGCCGCGGCGATTGCCAGGGAGCTTGAGCACATCGACATTTTCACCGGCGTCACGTCGACGGACTTTGACGAAGCCGTCAACAAGGGCCTCATCACGATGCTCGGTGAGGACTGTGACAAGCGCTTCATGGCAAATGTCATGAGCATGGTCAACGACTATGAGACCGTCAAAAAGGTCGCCGACGACTTCAAGCTCGTCTACACGCCCTTCCACGGCTGCGGCCACAAGCTCGTGCCCGAGGCGCTGACGCGTCTTGGCATCAAGCACCTTTTATGCGTACCCGAGCAGATGGTCATCGACGGCAATTTCCCGACCGTCGTGTCCCCGAACCCCGAGAATCCCGAGGGCTTCTACCTCGCCATCGACCTTGCCAAGAAGAACGACGTCGACTTCATCCTCGGCACCGACCCCGACAGCGACCGCGTCGGCATCATGGTGCGCAACAAGCAGGGCGAGTTCGAGCCTGTCACCGGCAACCAGACGGGCGTGCTGCTGCTCGACTATCTGATCGGTGCGATGAAGCGCGCGGGCAAGCTGCCTGCGAACGCCGCCGCGCTCAAGACCATCGTGACGACCGAAATGGCGCGCGCCGTCGCGGAGGCGAACGGTCTCGACTGCTACGACACGTTCACGGGCTTTAAGTTCATGGCCGAGAAGATGAACGAGCTTGAGGGCGCGGGCAAAAACACCGTCATCTTCTCCTACGAGGAGAGCTACGGCTACATGATCGGCCACTACGTGCGCGACAAGGACGCAGTCACGGCCTCGCTGCTGCTCACCGAAATGGCCGCGTGGTACTACTCCCAGGGCATGACGCTCTTCGACGCGCTCAACGCGCTCTTTGAAAAGTACGGCTGGTACGGTGAAAAGACGCACAACCTCGTCATGCCGGGCTTAGATGGTGCGGAAAAGATGGCCGCTCTTATGAAGTCCCTGCGCGAGACGCCGCCGAGCGAGATCGCGGGCGTCAAGGTCGCGACGTACAAGGATTATTCGGATGGCACCGCGCGCGACGCCGCAAGCGGCGAGGTCACGAAGATCGCTCTCTCGGGCTCGAACGTGCTGCGCTTCGAGCTCTGCGACGGCACGCACATCGTCGTGCGCCCGAGCGGCACAGAGCCGAAGATCAAGGTCTACATCCTCACCAAGGGCGCGGATGCGCAAGAGCGCGACGCAAACCTCGCCAAATACTCCGCCTGGGTCAACACCCTCGCCTGAGTTTCCCGTTTCCCAAAGCAGCAGAGGACGGCGCGGCACCGCGCCGTCCCCCGCTTATTTTTGCCTCACCGCGGCGAAAGGATGAATACGCCCTATGTCTCTGCTCGCTCTCTACTGGTCCATTATGATCGCCTGCTACCTCATCGCAGGCAAGCTGCGCCGCCATAAGGACCGCTTTCATTTTCTGGACAAGCTCACGAGCTTTTTCATCTATCTGCTCATCTTACTCATGGGGCTGCGCATGGGCGCAGACGAGGAGGTGACGTCGAGTCTCGGCAGCATCGGCGTGCAGGCGTTGTTCGTCACACTGCTCACCGCCGTCGGCAGTATGCTCGGCGCGACTGCCGCGCGCAAGATCGTGCACCTCAACCGCCACTCCCTGCCCGCCGGTACAGAGGAAGAAGGCGCCGAGGAGCGCGGCGGCGGGGTCAACACCTCAGGCATCAAGTCCTCGGTCATCATTTGCCTCATGGTCATCTGCGGGATGCTGTTGGGCTATTTTGTCCTCCCGCAGCACATCTCGCCCGAGCGCTTTGAAGAGATCTCCGGCAACCTGCTCGTCACCGGCCTTTGCATCATGCTCGGCTCGGTGGGCTTTGGTATGGGACTTGACGGCAGCATCGTTCGCGTTCTGCGCGGGGCAGGGCTGGGCGTTGTCCTCGTGCCCATTTTCTCCGTGATTGGCTCGCTGCTCGCAGGCGTTGTCTATGCGCTCCTCTCCCCCGTCACGCTGCGCGAAGGGCTCGCCATCAGCGCGGGCTTCGGCTGGTACACGATGGCACCGAGCGTCATCTCCGGCGCAGGACACGCGGTCGCGGGCGCGATCTCGTTTCTGCACAACGTGCTGCGCGAGACGATGGGTCTCATCTTCCTGCCGCTCATCGCCAGCAAGATCGGCTATATCGAGGCCATCACGCTGCCCGGCACAGCGTCGACCGACCTGTGCCTGCCGCTCGTCGAAAAGTACTGCAATCCCGAGACCATGGCCTACTCGTTCTGTACGGGTATGCTGATGTGCATTACCTGTGCAGCGTTCGTCCCGATCATCATCGGCGCGTAAAGGCACGAGCCTGCAACCCAGAAAATCAAGTAAAGAAGGGGAGTTCTCTTTGCAAGAGAACTCCCCTTCTTTTTCGTTTTCACATACTATTAAGTACACCGCGCTCACTGTGCTGCCTCTGCCGGACACTGCCGGCCTTCGTGGTCGATGGTGTAGTCACAGGTGAGCAAGATCTTCGAAATCGGTACGATCTTATACCCCTCGGCGAGCAGGTAGTCGAGAATATCCGGCAGCGCCTCGGGCGTGTGCTCACCCGCGTTGTGGAACAGCACGATCGACCCGCTCTGCACCTTGCTTGTCACGCGCTTCGTGATCTCACCCGCCGAGATGCCCTTCCAGTCGAGGGAATCCCCACTGGCAGCACTTGGAAACGCCTGTCATGCATCGCTTCATGGCCTCCGCTGACTGTCTTCTTTCCGCCTATTCATATTCCACCGCTGAACATGCCCAGAATCAATTCCATATTAGTAAAGTGTGTTCACCAGACACACAGCAGGAACTGCTGCCGCAGAATTGCGGCAGCAGTTTTGTGAAATTCAATCTGCGTTTGCTCAAATCAGCCAAGCAGGAACATACCAGTTTTTTTGATCGATCGGGATCATATCCGGCGGCATACAGATCACGGCACCGGTTCCAATCTTCGTTTTCAGATGCGCTACTCCAGCCGAGATGCTGTCAACATCTGGTTCTTTCTCAATAGGATTCAGCACGCTGAAATTCTTTGCGGCATCCTTTGGCGCAGAATTTTTTTGATCTCTATCGGCGAAACGACACCATCCTGATAAATGATAAGGTCGATCTCCTTCTTGTTGCTGTGACGGTAGAAATACAGCGGCGGCTGAGATTTTTCCCTGATTGAGGTAGCTCTTGTAGATCTCAGATACCACCCACGTTTCAAAGAACGCGCCGTCCATCGCTCCCCGCTCTAATGTCTCTGCGCTGGTCCATCTGGTAAGATGCGCGCAGAGCCCTGTGTCCAGAAAATACATTCTCGGAGCCTTGATCACTCGCTTCAAGGCGTTGTTGGAGTAGGGCTGGATCAGTGCCACAATCCCCGAGGACACCAGAATCGAAAGCCACTGCTTTGCGGTTGGTGCAGATACAGCGACCTCAGACGCAGGGGCTTTGTAGTTTACGTTGGTAGCTGTCCGCGCCGCTACGACCGACATGAAATTCAAAAATGCTGTCTCGTGAACGACCTGAGATATATCCTTGATGTCTCTGCTGATGTATGTCTCCAGATAGGATTCATAGTATTGCTCCCGATCCACCTGCTCGTTTTCATAGAGGCGCGGCATGGAGCCTTTGTAGATGCGCCGCGAGCATACCGTAAAAATCGCTCAGTTGCTTCAGCTTTTTCTCTGCCAAAAAATTAGGAACCAAATTGCCGCCCTTGTCAATCTATCAAAACTCCTTTTATACTCGATAAACTGCACTTAGTCTTTGGAAAAGCCGCCAATTTATCCAAAGCACGCGCTGGAAGATTTTGCAGTGCGTGAAAAGATCATCAACGCAAAAGTATTCGGAACCTGCCCCAAAACACTGCTTTGATTGAGGCGGGGCGTCTTTTTAAGCGCACTTTCACTTGAAAAGACAAATTGTGTGACAGGCTTTTCTGTTGCCGGCGTGTTAATGCTGCGCAGTTTCAAACGATTTGTAAAAGCCTGGCGACGACTGTTCTGCGGCCTCATTTTTGACCAATCTCCTTAATTTTCTGTCACAACGCATAGCCTTATTGCCGGATTGTTGGTATAATCGACAAAAAATGCGCAACTTTATAAAAAATATATTGCATTTTGACAACGACGGGATATAATAAAAACAACAATCGAATACATCTTGATATTTACCAGATAAAACAAACTCTTTTATCGCAACGTAAATACATCGCGGATGTAGAAATTGGGCGGCGTAAGTCCGTCATGTATTTTGCGGTGTATGGTGCTGCGGGAAAGGGTTTTTTTCATCAATAACGCCCTCTTTCCGATCCATCCCGAAATTATGAAAGACTGGTGATCGATATGAGGGCGGTATAGGTGCTTGCAAGCAATGCAGTAATGATTTGGGGTTTATACAATGGATCAGGAAAAAATGGCCGAATTGAATCTTGAAGAGATCCTGCTGACCGGATTTGCCCGGCTTCCCGAAAAATCAGTTCTCTTCAGCAAGTATAACGGCACGATCAGCGTTACCTTATTGGTAAACCGCTCGAGTGGAAAAATCCTGGAGGTGGCCTCTGAGGACTTTTCCCCTTTGCAGATCAATTATTTTAACAAATTACTACGCGGAGAAGAGATCAGCACCGAAGACGGTATGTTTCGCATCGAACAGTTGCTTGCACGCAATTATCAGAGTTCTCTTCGCAAACCTTTTTATTCCGGCATCCGCGCGTGCAGACAAAAGCTCGAGGAACTAAGAGAAGACGATATCCGCCGAATGCTGCCTTTCTCCCAAGAGGATTAAGGAGGATCCTGCTATGAACGGAACTTCACTTGAAAAGAAGAAAAAAGGCTTCGCTCTCCCCGATACCTATGTCATCGTAGCAATTCTTGTTATCTTTATGGCACTGATGACCTATGTCATCCCTGCCGGCGTATTTGATACGGTCACCAATGAAAGTGGCCAGACAATGGTCGACCCCAACTCCTTCCACTTTGTTGAGCGGACTTCTACCAGCTTAAAGGATTTGCTCTTCTCGTTCTATACCGGCCTCAAGAATAATGCGACGATGATCTTCTTCGTCATGCTCGTCGGCGGCTATATCGAGATCGCACTGGAAACGACCGCCATTCAGCGGGGCCTTCGCATTCTAATTTCCAAGATGGCCAATAAAGCGCTGATTCTTATCCCGCTCGTGATGCTCTTCTTTGCCATCCTGGGCGCGACCGGCGTTCTCATCAACGCGGTTGTGGCGTTTATTCCGCTGGGGCTTGCGGTGGCAGAGATCATGAAGCTCGACAGGGTTTCGGCAATGGCGTTCCTGTATCTCGGCACGTATGCCGGCTTTAACTCGTCGTTCATGTCTGCCAGCTCTGTGCAGATCGCGCAGCAGATGGCCGAGCTGCCGCTTCTATCCGGCATGGGTTTCCGTGTCGTTGTCACCGCGATTATCGTTCTCATTACGATCATCTATGTTATGCGCTACGCTGTCCGCGTCAGCAAAGATCCCTCCCGCTCCATCATGCCGGTTTCCGAGTATCCGTTTGACGAGAACCTCTCCGCAGAAGTGAACGATACCTTTACCGTTCGCGACGTCATCATCATTCTGCTCGTCTTCGGCGGCCTTGCCCTGTATGTGTATGGCTGCATCAAGTTCGCCTGGGGCTATGACTATATGGCTGCGATTATGCTCATTACCTGCGTCGCCGCCGGCTTTGTCGGCAAGATGAACGCCAACGATATTGCCAAGAACTTTATCTCCGGCGTGAAGAAGATGGTCTACGCGGGATTCCTGATCGGCCTTGCCAGCGCGATCTCCGTCATCATCACTGACGGTCAGATCATCCACACCATTATTTATTACATCTCCATGCCGCTGGTGCTGCTGCCCAAGACGCTGGCCGCCGTGTTCATGTTCCTTGTGAACCTGGTGTTCAACTTCTTTGTCTCATCCGCCTCCGGTCAGGCCGCTATCGTTATGCCACTGATGGTCCCGATGGCAGACATCCTCGAAATTCCGAGACAGGTTGCAGTTCTCGCCTATCAGTATGGCGACGGCTTCTCCAACTGCATTATCCCCACCTCCGGCGTGCTGATGGCTGCGTTGGGTGTTGCGCGCGTGCCGTTTGAGAAGTGGCTCAAGTTTATGATGCCGCTGTTTCTCATCTGGACGTTGGTCGGCTGCTTTGCCGTGGCGACAGGCGTTTTGATCAATTTGCAGTGACTGGAAAATCCAAATAAACAGGTTAAAGAGCTCATGGTTATTTTCGAAGAAAAGCAGTTTTTGCAGGAACTGGAGTATCTGGTGAATATCGACAGCGGCAGCGGAACTGCCGATGGCATTGGACAGATCGCATCGTTCCTCATCGGCAAGTGCAGCCAACTCGGGCTGACGGTCAAAAAGCACGTGTTTGACCCCGCCTACGGTCCCTGCCTTGAGGTGCGGAATTATCCGGAGAGCGAAGACATTGATCTTTTGCTCCTCTGCCACATGGATACGGTTTTTCCTGTCGGCACCAGTGAAAAGCGGCCGTTTCGCATCAAAGGGGATCAGGTGTACGGTCCCGGCTGCGCCGATATGAAATCCAGCATACTGCTGGCCTTTGCACTGGTGCAGAATTTGCTCCGTGAGCGGCCTGAGCTGCGATTGTGCGTCGCGTTGAACTCCGACAGCGAGGTCGGTTCTATCAGTTCCCGCGGCTGGCTTCGTGAGCTGGCCCGTAAGAGCACCTACTGCCTCGGCTTTGAGGCGGGGCGCAGCGACGGCAGCTTTGTCAAGCGCCGCAAGGGCGCCGCGCATTATATCATCCGCATGTACGGCAAGTCTGCCCACTCCGGCGTGGATCCCCGCGGCGGCGCGAGCGCCGTGCTTGAAATGGCAAACTGGATCTGCCGCTTCGCCGATTTTGACCGTCTGCCGCTCGGCACCAGCCTGAATTTCGGCGTTGCCCGCGGCGGCACCATGTACAATGTTATTCCCGATTATGCTGAAAGCAGCGTCGACATCCGTTTTGAGACCGAGGAGCAGTACGAAATCCTCACTGAGGAGATCCGCAGCCTCTGTGATTGCCCTTATAATCCTGAGATCCGCGTGACAGCTGAATGTCTTGCCCGCTCTTATCCCATGGTTGAAAATCGATCGGGGCAGGCGTTGATCGCACTGATGGAGCAGGAGGCCGCACGGCTCGGCATGTCGGTGAACTTCGCGGCAAGCGGCGGCGCATCCGATGCCAGCATCTCTTCGCAGGAGGGAGTCGGCACCATCGACGCCTGCGGCCCCATCGGCTTTAATCTGCACAACGATGACGAGCATATCTTGCTCAGCAGCGTGCGCCCGCGGCTTGCATTACTTCTGGCTGTGTGCAATGCGCTTCCGATCGAAAAGTCGTCCGACGTCTCTTAACTTCTGCTGCAGGGGGAATGTTGGAATGATATTTCCCCTGCGGCGTTTCTGCTGCCGAACAGCGGCACAAGAAAGCAAAGGTAAACTATGAATCCATATTATAATGAAAGCGCCTTTTTGCAGGATCTGGCAATTCTTGTCAACACTGACAGCGGCACCGGCACTGTCGAAGGCATCGACAAGATCGCCAATTTCATGATGAAAAAATACGCTGATCTCGGTATGTGGACGGAAAAGAAAACGTTCCGCGCCGATCTCGGCCCGTGTGTTGAAGCGCGCAACCATCCCAAAAGCAAGGAAATCGATCTTCTTCTGATCGGCCACATGGATACGGTGTTTCCAGTGGGGACGGCGGCTGAACGCCCGCTTACCGTGGACGGCAACCGCGTGCTCGGCCCGGGCGCCGCGGATATGAAATCCGGCACGCTGCTGTGCACCTGTCTTGCAGCCTTTGTTCAGGCGGAGCGGCCGGAACTCAAGCTCTGCATTGCGCACAACTGCGATGAGGAGATCGGCTCTCCAAGTTCCGACGCCTGGATCCGCGAGCTCGCCTCTCATGCCACCTACTGCTTTGATCTGGAACCCGGACGCAGCGACGGCAGCTACGTCAAGACGCGCAAGGGTGTCTGCCGTCTCAGCATCAAGCTGCATGGTAAATCTGCCCATGCGGGCGTCAATCCGGATGACGGCGCCAGCGCCGTGGTCGAGCTGGCAAAGTGGATCTGCCGCTTTGCCGACCCTGAGCGCAGGGATAACGGCTACCGTGTGAATTTTGGCGTTATCAAGGGTGGCACGGCCTACAATGTCGTCCCTGACAGCGCAGAGTGCGACGTGGATATCCGGTTTGACACGCCGGAGGATCTGCAAACGGCAATGACGCAGTTCGACGCACTTCAGCAGCATCCGTTTGATCAGAGCGTTACGGCTGAGATCGCCGTTATGGGGCAGACCCCGCCGATGGTCGCAACGGAAAACAGCAAACGGCTGATGCGGCTTCTGGAAGAGGAGGGAAGCTTGCTTGACGTCGACGTGAAATTTGTCGGGACCGGCGGCGGCTCTGACGCCAGCCGCGTCTCCAGCGGCGGCGCTGCGGCGATCGATGCCTGCGGCCCCGTGTGCTTCTATATGCATGATGCCAGGGAGTATTTCCTGCTCGACACGGTGGAGCCGCGGCTCCAGTTGCTGATGAACGTCATTCAAAAACTATAATGCGCGATACCGGCGCAGCATCCAAAACAAAAGGAGCATGACCATGCAGCCCCAAATACTCAATATTCTGGACATTATGAAGAACCTTGTCTCCGTGCAGAGTGACACGGGGACGAAAATGGAAGAAAATATGGCTGAGCGGATCGCCGCTTATTTCAGGGAAGATTCCTATCTTTCCGCTCATCCGGATCACTGGGGCCTTGCCGATACGAACGACTTTCTGGGCCGCCGTGTCATCTGGGCATTGAAAGAGGGGACGAGCCGCAAAACGCTGATTCTGACCGGCCACTATGATGCCGTGGAGATCGACTGCTACGGCGAGCTCAAGCCGCTCGCTCTCAATCCTGAGGCCCTGCGGGAGGAAATGCTGAGGCAAAAGCTCGGCGATGAGCTGATGCAGCAGGAGCTTGCCAGCGGCGACTGGCTGCCCGGTCGCGCGGCGGCTGACATGAAAGGCGGCCTTGCCATCGGACTTTATGAGCTTTTGACACTGCCCGAAAACGCTGAGATCGGCGTTCTTTTCGTCGCCGTCTGCGATGAGGAAAATGTCTCCGCCGGTATGCGCGGCGCGGTCAATGTTCTATTGGAACTCAAGCGACGCTTTGCGCTCGACTATCTTGCCACGCTTGTTTTGGAGCCGCAGCTTCCGCTGGCCGGCAAGGAATTCATGGTCTATAACGGCAGCATCGGCAAGATCATGCCCGTCATTGTCGCCAGGGGAAAGCTCGCCCACTGCGGTGAGCCGCTCAAGGGGCTCAACGCTGCCCATCTGGCCGCGGAGATCACCGCGCGAATCGACATGAACACCGACCTTGTCACGGAGGATTTTGGCCTGTCTTCTCCGCCGCCCGCTGTGCAGCAGCTGCGCGATCTGAAAACGACCTATGACGTCTCGCTTCCCGCGCTGGCTGCTGTGTGCGTGAATCTGCTTTTCCTCGGTGGGGAGAGCACACCGGAAAACGCGATGAAAAAAATTCGCACGATCTGCGAAGAGGCGGTTTCCGCCGTCATGGCAAAATACGAAGCTGCCTGCGCTTTTGCGATGCAGCGCGATCTTTTGCCAGAATCGGAAAAGCTGCACGCCGCGCCGCGCGTGCTTTCCCTCTCCGAGCTGGAGGCTTTGGCCGCTGCCAGAAATACCGGTTTTGACGATTGGAAGGCGGAACGCGCTCGAGACTTGAAGACCGCAATCGAGCAGGGCGAGCTGACGCTGCAAAACGCGAGTGTTCGCTATATCCAGCAGGTCATCGAATTTTCCGGCTGTGAAGAACCGATGGTCGTCATCGGTATCGCGCCACCCTACTATCCCGCTGTCTGCAACGCATACCTTGAAAAGAATGGGAGCGAGATCATCAAAAAGGTCCGCGATATTGTCGAGGGGACTTATCACACGCCGCTTTCTGTGATTCCATATTTCACCGGCATCGGCGACGGAAGCTATATGACCTGCACCGCTCCCTCACAGGAACGTGCACTGCTGACCGACCTGATGACGCTGCCTGCCTCCATTTATGACATTCCCTTTGAGGCGTCGGCCCAGCTCAACGCGTCGGTTTTCTATCTTGGCCCGCGCTGCCGCGCAATCCATCAGTGGTGCGAGCGCGTTTATCTGCCAGACCTTGAACACACCATTCCCGATATCATCGATCACATTCTTGGCACAAAAGCAAAATAAGACTTTCCTTACTCTACTTTTCCCCTACTTCGTCTATCCCACCATCGCCGACCAGACCTATACCGGTACTGAATTGAAGCCTGCTGTCAAGGTCACCAAGAACGGCGAAGTAATTGAAACTGGATATTCTGTCGAATACAGTGCCAACACCAACGTCGGTACGGCTACCGCTACCGTTAAGGTTGGCGATACGGTCATCGGCACAGCCACCTTTAATATCGTCAAGGCCAAGCCCACCGTCAGCATCACCGCTGAACCGGCTTCGCTTGTCGGCGGCGGCAAGGTCACGCTCACCGTCAACTCCGATGGCATTCCCGCAGAGGGCAAAATTGAGGTGACCTGCGAGGGTGTGATCGTCACCAAGAACAGCGACGGCACGTTCTCCGCGGTGCTGCAGAACCGCACGGCGATACACATTTACGGTCAGCTATAAGGGCGATGCGAACCATGAGGAGGCTTCTGCCAAGTGTGAGGTTTCCGTCACCCGCCGTTACAGCAGCCCGTCCACGCCCGTTACCCCCGAGCCCGAGCCGACGCCGGAGGAGACCGTCAAGTTCGCCGACGTTTCGACCTCTGCCTACTACTATGACGCGGTGAAGTGGGCCGTTGAAAACGGCGTCACCGATGGCCTGAGCGCGACGACGTTTGGCCCCTACGAGTCCTGCACGCGTGCGCAGATCGTGACGTTCCTGTGGCGCGTGGCCGGCTCCCCTGAGCCGAAGGCAATGAGCAGCTTCACGGATGTTCCCGCGAGCGCTTACTACGCCAAGGCCGTGGCCTGGGCCGTTGGGAACGGCATCACGAACGGTACTTCCAACACGACGTTCAGCCCCAACGCGGACTGCACGCGCGCGGAGATCGTGACGTTCCTCTACAGAGCCTATCAGGGCAAGTAACAGGTAGATTTTACGGTTATCTGTTTCACTGTGATTTGATGCACAGGCAGCGATAGAAAAAAGCAGTCCGGATATTGGGAATTTCCCCAATGTCCGGACTGCTTTTTTCATTCAATGTGCGCCGTCAGAGCGTTTCAAAAAACGCTTCCAGCCGCGTGGCGATCTGCCCGCCGTCGCCGGTGGAGTAGTCGGTTTCCAGACGCAGGAACGGCTTTTCGAGCGTCTGCGCCAGCCGCCCGACCCGGCGCGCTTCGATTGCATAGGGCGTGCAGGCCTGCAAGTCAACCTCGATGATGCCGTCCACGGCGTATTCATCCGTGAGCTGCCGCAGCAGCTCCATGCGAATGTCGTCCGGCGTCATCACGGCGCAGCCGATGTCGAGATACCGCTCGGCAATGGCGCACACGATATCAGGCGCGTCGGCATCCACCAGCCGACGCGAGGCCTTGATGCTGGCGCAGTTTTCATAGCAGACCACCGCGCCGCCGAGGCGTTCTCCCGCGCCGACGATCTTGTCAAGCACGCCGCCGATGGGGCAGCCCGTGACCATGATGCGTTTGGCGCTCGGCGATACGGGGCGCTCGCCGCGCTCGTAGGCGGTGAGAAGGCTCTGACGCAGATCGTCCAACTGGTCCGAGTGGCGAGATTCGAACTCGTCAATAGGCAAAACGGGGTGTGATGCCCCTTATTTTTTTGTGCTGAGACATGCGTTTTGTGAGAAATCAAGTGTCAATTCATGCCTCTTGATGTTACCGCCTGATAGAGTCTAAAGGGAAAATATAAGAGAAAACTTTGTCAGCTAAAAGTCAAAGAAAAGCCATTACTATATTCTCCCTTAAAAACCTCTCTCATAAAAAGATATGGCATAGAGACTACTCGTGTCAATAAGCGTAAGTTCATCATTGACCTTTGTTCCGTTATACCTGTAACGGGTAATTGCTCCATCTTTAGCAATGTCCATGTAGCCGTCTGCATAGACATAGTAATTGTGATTAGCACTGCTATCAGAGCAAAGCATCAGAGTAGAATCGCTAAAACTATCTCCTTTATACACAGCGTACACATGTTCAAGCTCGCTCATATCACAGATAATGAGCTCTTCATTATCATCACCATCAAGGTCGCAATAGTACATGCCTACATCTTTGGTCGACTTACCGGCCACATCAGGGGACATCATATTCTCCCTATACATCTCTGCTTTATATCCTCGCGTTAGAAAATCAAAATACCTCACAGCCATATTGGGAAGGCTTGTGTCGGAATAAGTCTCTGTATTAGGATCAAGTGAAAAATCATACTCCTCAGGAACATCAGGATCATACTCCTCAGTATACTCATTATCATCTTCTGTATAATAGATATCTTTATTACTGGTAGAGTTATCGGAGTAAGTATTATTAATCGCAGGATCCGCAGATACGCCATCCCAACTATCACTTTCCATAACCCCAGAAGTACCTTTTTTGTCTCTAAATTTTAGGTAAGTGTTAGGGCCACCTTCCGTACCATCGAAAGTCAATAATACCTTATAGAATATCTCACCGTCTTCTTTAACTCTGAGCTTATAAGTTTTCTCGCTACCAGTGCATTTGTAGGAGCCGGTGTGCGGACTCATAATTCCTTCGTCAACAGTAGCCCACCTAACCTTACTACCAGAAAAACTCATCCATCCGTATAGAAAATCCGCATCATCGTATAGATTAAAGCTTAAATCTCCAAAGGTCATTTTCCACGACCCTTTCTCTCCGGTGAGCGGAGCACTAAGAAACAGGCTGTAAATCACAGCCAAAATGGTTGCAATTATAGCGGACTTGAACGCCGGTTTGAGGATTCGCTTGAGTTCATTTTTGGTATTGGTTGATTCTGCATCGACTTCATCATTCTTATCATCGTTGACAATAGGAATTTTCTCTTCTTGAACATTTTCGGTATTCTTATCGACAGGCTCAGTGAAGGTCACCTGTGTTCCACAGGTAGGGCAAAACTTGCTATCTTCGGAGAGTTTAGCTCCACAATTAGGACAAAAAGGCATATTTTTACCTCCTAAATTATATTTTGATGTGAGATAAGGAACTTGCAGCGGACAAGCAACCGCAAGAAGAATGTGCATAACGCATACCCGCAAAATGTGCCTGTAATTAGTCTGCGCCAGTTAGTAGATTCCAGAATATCTAAGTATTGCAGAAGCCAGTCAAGAAACATGACGGCACAAAAACTGACTA
>OGMO01000895.1_pt1 | contig 22285 bp, 20 predicted proteins | sample 1573241 | NCBI WGS metagenome assembly OGMO01 (sample SAMEA2581896, study PRJEB24529) | metagenome | biome: Human gut stool | place: China | collected 2011 | reverse complement strand
GCCGTCAAAGACCGAGGGGGCCACGGCGAACAGATCCTCGTTGCCGCCGCCCTGCCGGTATAGCTGCCGCAGCAGCTGATACAGGGCGTCGCCCAGATAGTCCCCGGCGGCGGTGATGGCCTCCCGGTCCCCGGTCTTGCCCAGCAGCTCAAAGAGGACCCCGGTGGTGTTCACCACCAGCTTTTTTTGCAGAGTCGCCAGAATACTGCCCCGGAGGCTGCCCTTCTCGCCGCTGGAGTCGTACACGTCCTCCGCCTCGATGATGGAGCCGTCCCGGTTCAGAGTGCGGCCCAGCAGGAAATCCGCCGACACGTGGTAGTAGGCGCAGGCCTTCACCACAAAGGCAAGGCCCGGCTCCCGGATGCCGTTTTCATAGTGGCTCAGCAGGGCCTGGCTGATGCCCAGCTCCCCGGCCGCCTTCCGCTGGGAGACGCCCTTCTCCTGCCGCAGCAGGCTCAATGTGCGGGAAAAATCAGTCGCCATTCTCTCTCACCCGTTCTCTTTCTGTTTATACGTTCAGTAAATTATATCTTCTTTATTACCCGATGTAAATAAAAATCTCGCCGGGGCGGCAAACTTTTGCGGAGTTTACCGCCCCATCCCATTCACAAATTGTTTACAGAATAAACATCAAAAAAGGTCAAATACCCTATTGACATTTCCTACCGGCGTGGTATACTATGGACAAAGATCAAGGAAAGGCAATATCAAATCAGGAGGGGAACGATATGGGAATCACAGATATGATCGCCGGGTTCATTCAGGAGGCGCTGGACGATGCAGGCGGTGTTTTGGAGATGCAGCGGGGGGATCTGGCCCAGCGATTTGGGTGCGTACCCAGCCAAATCAACTACGTCATGTCCACCCGGTTCTCTCCGGAGCACGGCTACATCGTGGAATCCCGGCGGGGCGGCGGCGGCTACATCCGCATCACCCGTGTCCATGTGGACCGGCAGACGCTGATGATGCACGTCATCAACTCCATCGGGTCGGAGATCGATCCGGCCAGTGCCAGAGCCATCCTCTCCAATCTGGTGCAGTCGGAGGCCATCCCCGCCCAGACGGGAAAGCTGCTGGCGAGCCTTTTGTCGGACACCGCTCTGCGATCCGTTCCCAAGGATCAGCGCAGCGTCCTGCGGGCCGACCTGCTGAAGCAGGCCCTCATCCATCTGGTATAGCGTCGGATCGGTACAGTTGACCGGTTTGATTTTTCGATAAGGAGGAAATCATTATGAAATGTCAGAATTGCGGAAGAAATGAAGCGACTTACTACTATAAGAGCAGCATCAACGGACGGGTCACGGAGACGCACCTGTGCGCCGACTGCGCCCGGAAGCTGGGCTATGTGCAGCGGATGCAGCCGGACAGCTTCTTCGGCGACGACTTCTTTTCCCATCCCTTCCGGCTCTTCGAGCCGCTGCTGGGCGGGTTTGGCAATCGCCTGCTGACGGAGTTCCCGGAGCCGGTGGATGTGACCCGGCAGGCCCAACAGGCCGTGGCGGAAGCCCCGGAGGATGCGCTGGTGGACAAGGCGGAGCAGGAGCGCTTCTCCCTGCAGCGTCAGCGCAACGCCCTGCAGACGCAGCTGTGTCACGCCGTAGAGGCCGAGGACTTCGAGTCCGCCGCCAAGCTGCGGGATCAGCTGAAGGCACTGCCTCAGCAATAATGCCCCGGCAATAATTTTGATAGATCACCACACCTTTTGAAAGGAAGTGTTTCTTTATGATGGAAAATAAATTCACCCCTCGTGCAGAGGAGGCTCTGCGTCTGGCCCAGGAGGCCGCTGAGGATATGGGACATGGCTATGTAGGCTCCGAGCATCTGCTGCTGGGCCTGCTGCGGGAGGAGGAGGGCATTGCCCACCGTGTGCTGGAGGAAAACGGGCTCACCGACGAGATGGTCTGCGACATCCTGCACCGCAGCGTAGGCACCGGCGTCTCCGGCGCCGCACCCTCTCAGGGGCTGACGCCCCGTGCCAAGAGCGCCGTGGAGTTGGCCGTCTCCGAGGCCGCCCGCACCGGCGCCGGCTACATCGGCACCGAGCATCTGCTGATGGGGCTGCTGCGGGAGGGCAACAACATGGCCCTGCGCATCCTGCGCACCGTGGGCATCGACCCCAAGAAGCTGTACAGCGCCGTGGTGAAGAAGCTCAATGAGGCGCCCCGCACCGCCGCCGTGTCCGGCAGCGCTTCCGCCCCCGCACAGGAGGGCGGCAAGAAGGGCACTCTGGAGGAGTATACCCGTGACCTGACGGAGGCGGCCCGCAGCGGCAAGCTGGACCCCGTCATTGGCCGGGAAAAGGAGATCCAGCGGGTCATCCAGATCCTGTCCCGCCGCACCAAGAATAACCCCGTGCTCATCGGTGAGCCCGGCGTAGGCAAGACCGCCATCGCAGAGGGCCTGGCCCAGCGCATCGCCGCTGCCGACGTGCCGGAGGAGCTGCTGGACAAGCGGGTCCTGTCGCTGGATCTGTCCGGCATGGTGGCCGGCACCAAGTATCGGGGCGAGTTTGAAGAGCGCATCCGCGCCGTGCTCGACGAGGTGCGGCGCGACGGCAATGTCATTTTGTTCATCGACGAGCTACACACCATTGTCGGCGCGGGCAGCGCCGAGGGGGCGGTGGATGCGGCGAATATCTTAAAGCCCGCGCTCGGGCGCGGGGAGATCCGCGTCATCGGCGCGACGACGCTCGAGGAGTACCGAAAATTCATCGAAAAGGACGCCGCGCTCGAGCGGCGCTTCCAGAGCGTGCAGGTCGGCGAGCCGGACGAAGAAAAAGCGCTGCAGATCTTACAAGGCCTGCGGCCAAAGTATGAGGCGTATCACGGCCTTTCCATCGAGGACGAGGCCCTGCGTGCGGCGGTGACGCTCTCAAAGCGGTATTTGCCCGACCGTTTTTTGCCGGATAAGGCTATCGACCTTATCGACGAGGCGGCGGCAAGCGTGAAACTGTCCGCACGCAGCGCCTCGCCCGAACTGAAAGCGCTCGAAGAGAAGGCGAGCGCCGCCGCGCGGGACAAGGAGACTGCCATCCGCGCGCAGGACTATGAAAAGGCGGCGCGGCTGCGCGACGCGGAGGAGAGCTTCCGCACGCAGGCGGCAGCTGAGCGGAAAAAACAGGCGCGCGAGGCGGAAAAGACCGCTGTGCGCGTGACGGCGGAGGACATCGCCGCCGTGGTGTCGAACTGGACGGGCATTCCGGTGACAAGGCTCAACGAGAGCGAAAGCGCGCGGCTTTTGACGCTTGAAGAAACGCTTCATGCGCGCGTTGTGGGACAGGACGAGGCAGTGTGCGCTGTGGCGCGCGCCATCCGCCGCGGGCGCGTCGGCGTCAAGGATCCGAAGCGGCCCGTCGGGTCGTTCCTCTTCTTAGGCCCCACGGGCGTGGGCAAGACGGAGCTCAGCAAAGCGCTTGCCGAGGCGGTGTTTGGCAGCGAGGATGCGATGATCCGCATCGACATGAGCGAGTATATGGAAAAACACACCGTCTCGCGCCTGATCGGCTCGCCGCCGGGCTACGTTGGCTACGACGAGGGCGGGCAGCTGACGGAAAAGGTGCGGCGCAAGCCGTACTCCGTCGTGCTCTTCGACGAGATCGAAAAGGCGCATGAGGACGTGTGGAATATCCTGCTGCAAATTTTAGAGGACGGCGTCGTGACGGACGCGCAGGGGCGCAAGGTGGACTTTCGCAACACGGCGGTCATCATGACGTCGAACATCGGGGCAAAGAGCATTACGGCGGCGGGCACGCCGCTCGGCTTTGCGCCGGAGGAGCAGAAAAGCGCCGATGCGCAGTTCGCTGCCGTGAAGGAGGCGGTGATCGCGGAGCTGCGGCGGACGTTCCGGCCGGAATTTTTGAACCGCGTGGACGAGACGATCGTCTTCCGCCGCTTATCGCGCGAGGACTGCGCCGAGATCGCGCGGCGGCTGCTTGCGCAGACCGTTTCCCGCGCCGCGGCGCTCGGCATCACGCTTGAGGCGGACGAGGACTGCGCGGTCTCCCTCGCCGAGCGGGGCTACGATGTTTCCTACGGCGCGCGTCCCCTGCGGCGGCTCATCCGCAGCGAGGTGGAGGACGCGCTCGCGACCTGCCTTTTGGACGGCACGCTTGCAAGCGGCGACACGGCGGTTTTGGCGGCGGAAAACGGCACGCTCTGCGTGCGCCGGCGGGAGAAAGCGGCGGCCGCCGCCCTCGGCGACGTCGGTGCGCAGAAGGCGTGAAAAAAGGGACGCATCAGACAGAAGACCCGACCGATGGGTGCTCATCGGTCGGGTCTTCATGCTTGTGTACGGATTTTTTGCGGTCGAATGATGCAGGGGAACTTCGTTCTTGAAGGGATGAAATCGGTTCGGCAAACCACAATTAGTTGCTGCTGTCCCCTGCGATTAGAGTTGTTTCTAATTGCACTTGATAAGTATTTTCTTCTCCGCTTAGATTGGTCGTTTTTAATTCAAACCACAGATTATCAGCCAGCTTATCGGCATCGCCGTCTCTCAAAACATCACCGGAAATTTTCCCGATATTACCGGAAACGTCTATTGTCCCGCCTGTTTGATCGGCAACTGCATGGGAAAGTAAAATGGAGTCTTCCTCGCCATCAACATAAATGGTGGTGGAATATGTGGTAATATCAGCAAAATCATCTGACATTACTTTCAAATTGCCGCCATAGCAGATTTCATCTTTCCCCGCTAGAACAATTACGCCATTTGATACCGAAATCGACTCGCTATTTCCGCTGAATGAATAGACCTTCAAGGACTGCTCCTGACTGCTTTTAGAAGAATTTCCGCATCCGGTAAATAACACCGTACAGACCAGCAGCGACAGGATAATGGTTGCAATTTTTTTCATCATCTTTTACCTTTTTGCTTTATCTGCGCGTTGAGGCGTTCCAAACGCCTGCCCGAGGGGATGCGCCCTTCCTCATTCAAAGCGCTCAACGGTCGTTGCGAGGTCGTAGCTTGCCTTGAGCGCCTTGAGCTTTGCCATCGGCTCGCCCGCGGAGTGCTTGTCGAGCGCGGCGCGGTCGCGCCAGTGCTCCACGAGCAGCACGCAGTTTTCCTCGGCAAGAGGCCGGTAGTAGTCGTACTGCATGCAGCCCTCTTCCGCGAGGACGGCGGCGCGCAGGCCGCTTCGCTCCATCTCCGATGCAAAGTCATTAGCCTTTTCGCCGCGATAGAGAACGTGAAGTAAAATGCCTTCCATAAAGTAACGCTCCTTTCCTGCTTGTTCGTATTACGATACGTCGATCATTTCAAGGTATTTGTAGCCGTTTTCGGCAATGTGGTCCTTGCGGCCCTGCAAATTGTCGCCGAGCAGCAGATCAAACGAGTGTGCCGTCGCTTCCGCGTCCTCGGGCATGACCTTGATGAGACGGCGTGTCTCGGGGTTCATGGTCGTGAGCCACATCATTTCGGGGTCGTTCTCGCCGAGACCTTTCGAGCGGTCGACCTTGTAGCGCTTGCCCTCAAGGGTCTTGACGATGTCGTTTTTCTCCTTGTCCGTGTAGGCGAACCACGTCTTTTCGCCGCAGGTGATCTCAAAAAGCGGGGTCTCGGCGATGTAGACATAGCCCTCACGGATGAGCGTCGGGCAGAGGCGGTAGATCATCGTCAGGATGAGCGTCCGGATTTGGAAGCCGTCGACATCGGCATCGGTGCAGAGGATGACCTTGTTCCAGCGGAGGTTATTGATATCGAAAGCGTTTAGATCCTTGACGAACTTGCCCGGCACCTCGACGCCGCAGCCGAGGACCTTCAAAAGGTCGGTGATGATCTCACTCTTGAAAATGCGCGGATAGTCGGCCTTGAGACAGTTTAAGATCTTGCCGCGCACGGGCATGATGCCCTGAAACTCGCCGTCGCGCGAGAGCTTGACGCTGCCGAGGGCGCTGTCGCCCTCGACGATGTAGATCTCGCGGCGCGAGACGTCGCGCGTGCGGCAGTCGACAAATTTTTCCACGCGGTTTGAGATGTCGATGCTGCCGGAGAGCTTTTTCTTGATGTTCAGGCGCTGCTTTTCCGCGCTCTCGCGGCTTCTTTTATTGATGAGCACCTGCTCGGCGATCTTGAGCGCGTCGACGCGGTTTTCGATGAAATAGGTTTCGAGGCGGGACTTCAGAAAGTCCGTCATCGCCTCCTGCACGAACTTGTTCGTGATGGCCTTTTTCGTCTGGTTCTCGTAGCTCGTCTGCGTGGAGAAGTTGTTCGAGACGAGAATGATGCAGTCCTCAATGTCCTGCCAGGCGATGCGCGCCTCGCCCTTTTGGTATTTGTTGTTGTCCTTCAAATACTTGTCGATGGCGTAGACAAAGGCGGTCTTCGACGCCTTTTCGGGGCTGCCGCCGTGCTCGAGCCACGAGGAGTTGTGATAGTGCTCGATGCGTTGCACCTTGTTCGAAAAGCAGCACGCGCAGGAGAGCTTGACCTTGTATTCGGGCTTGTCCTCGCGGTCGCGGCCGCGGCGCTCCGTCTCCCAGAAGACGGGGGTGGTCAGGACGTCTTCACCCGCGATCTCGGCGACATAGTCGATGATGCCGTTTTCATAGACGAAGTCCTGCGTCTCAAAGTGGCCGGGGAGGACTTCATTTTTGAAGCGGAACGTGATGCCCGCGTTGACGACGGCCTGACGGCGCAGCGTTTCGACATAGTAGTCGGCGGGAATGTCGATATCGGTGAACACGTCGAGGTCGGGCAGCCAGCGCGTGCGCGTGCCGGTTTTGCGGCCGCGGTCGGTCGGCTCGATCTTGAGCTCGTCGCCCTTTTTGCCCACGGGCTCGCCGCGCTCAAAGTGCAGGGAGTATTTGTTCCCGTCGCGCCAGACGGTCACGTCCATGTAGCGCGAGGAATACTGCGTGGCGCACGCGCCGAGGCCGTTGAGGCCGAGGGAGTATTCGTAGTTGTCGCCGTCCAAGTTGTTGTACTTGCCGCCGGCGTAGAGCTCGCAGTACACGAGCTCCCAGTTGAAGCGCTTTTCCTTGGGGTTATAGTCCACAGGGCAGCCGCGGCCCATGTCCTCTACCTCGATGCTGTGGTCTAAGTAGCGGGTGACGGTGATGAGCTTGCCGTGGCCCTCGCGCGCTTCGTCGATGGAGTTGGAGAGGATCTCAAAGACGGCGTGCTCGCAGCCGTCCAGCCCGTCCGAGCCGAAGATGACGCCCGGGCGCTTGCGCACACGGTCCGCTCCCTTGAGCGACGAGATGCTCTCGTTGCCGTAATTCGTTTTTTTTGCTTCTGCCATTGGGGTTTCTCCATTTCGCCGAAATTTACGATTCTGATCTTCAAACACAAAACTTAGTACATTATACGATTTTTTGACCACAATGGCAAGTGGCCGCGGCAGATTTTTGCCTTTGGCGGGAAAATGCAGAAATTCGCGGGAATTCCGGCACAGTTTTTGCCGAAGCGCGTCGAACATAACAAAGCGTCAACCGGCGGGAACGCACTGGAGCAACAAAGTTATTCACAGTTTCCACAGAGTTTTCCACATCGTTATGTCAACAGAATAACCGCGGATAAACCATGAATGGACACGCTTCCGCCTCCTCCGCGCGGTGAAAGAGGGAGAAAGCAAATTTCGTCAATTTGCCCCCTTGACGAAATGGCGCGGACGTGTGCGAAAAAAGAGAGCGCCGCGGCGCTCCTTTTTTTCTCACAGCAGCATCAGGATAACGCCGTACAGGGCGCTTGCGAGCGTGCCGAACACGATGACCGGCCCCGCGACGACGAACATCTTTGACGCCATACCGGTGATGAAGCCCTCTGGTTGTGTCAAGATAGACATACAATTTTTCTTGAAATTTTTTCAGCCGCCTCCAAAGTGGGGGCGCTTATTGTTTTAGCTTGCCGTTACAAATGCAAACCCGCTCGAAGTACGCATATCTATCTCAATCTCTCCTGAAGGGTACACACGAACCCGCTCTACAAAATTCCTAATTATTTCCGGATCATACTCTTTAAGCAGGATGATCTGATCTGCTGTTCTTTTTCCCGCCGCAAGATTACCTCGAGACTCATAGTGCTCTACCAGAAGCCGCTTGATCTCTTCAGCTCTACTTGAGAGTCTTGCCAGCTTCTCTGAATCTGTCTTCTGGATATCAGCAAATTTCTCTCTGCTTATGCGACCCGCTCGGTATTGCTCATATAGTTCAGCCTTTCTACTTTGGAGCCGTCTTGTCATATTGGTGTTAGCATCAAGCTCCGTTTGAATACTTGAAAGCTTTTTGTCAATGCATGGCTGCATCAAACAATGCTGCTCAAGGAAGCTCCTACTTTGTTCCCGCAGCATCTGAAGAACAGCCTGCTCAATTTGGGCCTGATTGACAAAGAGGTCTGCACACTCAGCACCCTTAATACTGTCATTTTTCGGGCAAACAAGGTGTGGTTCCTTTGCTGGATTCTTTCGGAGCTTCCTCCCGCAGCAGCCACAAACAAACAGATTGTTGGCTCGGTTTCCGGCAGTATTCTTGTTAACATTCCGAATACGCCCTTGGAGCGCATTCTGTGCCGCTCGGAACAACTCCTCCGAAATGATTGCTTCATGTGTACCTGGCACTATGATCCATTGATCTTGGGGCAACGACCGCATCTTAGGCTTTCCTACTTCTTCTGCCTCTCGAGTATTGGTAATCATCTTACCGGTATAGCGTTCATCAGTCAAAATCTTTCGAACAGCCCCCTTGAGCCAGATTCCAGTCTCTTCCTTGACCACCCCATTATAAAACCCGCCATTTCGCCGTTTATGCTCTAACGGGGATGGAATGCCCATATCATTCAGCATTTGAGCGACCTCGCTCGTGGTCATGCCTGCAACGCAAGACTCGAAAATCATGACAATGATGTCACGAACCTGCTCATCTACGATCAATCTCTTTTTGTTATGAGGATGGACTTGGTAGCCATAGAAGCCGCTTCCTCCCCAGTATTCACCACGCAGATTGCGGGTACGATAAGCTGAGCGCACCTTGGTTGAGAGATCTCGGCTATACATATTATTGATGAGATTGCGGAGGGCTAACTCAAGTCCGCCCGTGACACCTAAGTAGTCATCACTATCAAAGGCATCATTGATAGATATAAAGCGGACCCCATAAAGAGGCAGGATCAGTTCGAGGTAGTTTCCCATCTCAAGGAAGTTTCTTCCGAAACGAGATAGGTCCTTCACCATAATGCAATGAATTTCCTGATTGCGAGCCATCTCAATTAGCTCATCGAACTTCGGCCTGTCAAAATGTGTTCCCGTGACACCGTCGTCGCAGAACACGATCACTTTATAACCATGGAGCGATTCATGTGTATCATAGTAATCCTGGAGTAACCGCCTTTGGTTGAAAACACTGTTACTCTCATTCTTCAATGCATTTGTTTTGAGATCTCGGTCTTCACTCGACAAACGAATATAAAACGCCAGCACCTTATCCGGCATATCTCTCCGCCTCCTTTCCTCGGGTCGCAGCGACATAGAGGACCTGTTCAATCTCATCACGATGGCGGAATGCCACTTCAACATGGCCATCGTTAAACAAGGTAAGCGTCTCAATGAAGGCTGCTGCCATCTCAGCATCAAGGGACTCCTGATCCTTATACTTTTCAATCAACAGTGCCCACTGCGTTTTGCTGCCAAATCCCGCTGAGTATTTTTCCTTTTCTTTCTCCAATTCAGCAATAAAGATTCTCAAATCATCCGCCCTCCTAGAGTAGTCCTCGCTCAGATCTGTGTAATCTTGATGGCTCAGAAGCCCATCTGCAAAATCGCCATACAGGGATGCCTTCAGCTGATTGAACTTTTCAATTTTTCTCTTTGCATCATCAATCTGGGTTTCATATATCTGATAGCGGGTCTGCGAAGAAGGTGTAGCATTCAAGTTGGCAATCAGTCTCTGGGCATCGGAGAATGCTCTTATCTGAGTTTGGATAAGCCGCAGGGCAAGGGACTCTACATCCTCCTGTTTGACCGCTTTCTTGGGACAAATGGTGGCATTGTAATTCTCATGGAGAGTGCAATAATAGTAATAACCGCGATTAGATTTGTTGCGCAAGTACATACTGCGTCCACATTCTCCGCAACGAAGGATTCCTTTGAACATACTTCTTCGTTTACTCTTGGAATCATAGATAGTCGCAAGGCCCTTTTCACTTTGCCTAGCCGAGAGGATGCCCTGAACCTTATCAAAAAGCTCTTTGGAAACAATGGGTTCATGCATACCTTTATTGATAATCCATTCCTCTTCGGGCGTTTTAACTGTAGTCTTTGTCCCCCGCTCGCACAGCTGGCTTCTGTACTTTCCGGACACAATCCAACCAAGATAGACCGGATCGACAAGAATTTTCTTGATCGTTTGCAGATACCAGATGGCATTTTTGAACTTCTCCGTCTTCCGCAAACCAATATCGTACAGATAGCGTCCGGGACTGGGCACCCCTTGCTCATTCAGAGTTTTCGCTATGAAGTGGAGAGTATTATTCTCTGCCACCATACGGAAAATGGCAAGGACAATTGGTCCCGTTTGCGGATCAGGAAATAGGTGGTACTTGTCATCCGGATCTAACATATATCCATATGGCGGAGTGCCAGTGGTCCACTTACCAGCAAGCTGCTGCGTTCGTTTCACAGCCCGAATCTTCTTGGAAATGTCTCTCGCATATGCCTCGTTTGCAAAATTTTTCAGTTGGATTGAAATGTCGGCATCATCCCGCAATGAGTCAAAGCGATCGGTAACGGAGATAAAGCGCACACCCATTCTCGGAAAGATCTGCTCAATATACTCACCACTCTCAATCATATTTCGCCCCAGACGAGACAAGTCTTTGACAATCACACAGGTCACCTTGCCAGCTCGGATGTCATTCATCATTCGAGCGAATTCCGGGCGCACAAAGCTAACTCCCGAGATATCGTCATCACAATAGAGGTCAAAGACAACTAAATCCTGATGCTGGGAAACAAAGTCCTTCAGCAACGCAATCTGATTACCTATGGTGTCTGCTTCTCGCTTTTGCTCGTTCTCAACCGAGATTCTGGCATAGAGCGCTACCTTGTACTGGACGGGGCCTACAACAACTGCGGGTGTGGCTTGGACATTTTTTCTGCTCTTTCTTGCCATGCTTACATCGCCTCCTCAAGTATTCCACGCTCAGCATATTCCTGCAGGCTGCTCACCAAACGGGCATAGTCCTCGGAATGCTCAAAGATGATTTCCAACTTTTCGTCTTTGTGAATAACAACTTTTTCAATGCACTCCAGAACAACTGCCCGCGTGAGTGATTTCAATCCTCGGTGTTCGCTTTTTGGTAACAACCCGTTCGTCGGGGACTGTTCGCCTGAGAGATAGATACTGAGTTCTCGGTCGATCTGCTCCTGAGCAATCAGCGCATCGGCAATTCTTGCATCATACTGACCTCTGATGTCACAGAAGTCAGTCTTCGAAATGAGTCCTTCTTTCATATCTTCATAGAGAGATGCCTTCAGATCGCGATAACGAGCCATTTCTGCCTCAAGTTTTTCTCTGCGCTGCTCACACTTGGCAACATTGATCTTCTGATATGGCACCTGCTGAATTTCGGATAGGCACCGGTCGAGCTCAACCACTGCGCTGATATGCTCTTGCAATAGCTGAAGGACAGCTGCCTCAACCTGTGCCTCTGGTACCTGCTTGAGCTCACAGCGATCCTCTTTCGTGCGCACGCTGCAGCGGAAATAACTGTATAACTTATATCCGTTGTTAATTGTGCTTCGAGTAACTGCGTTCCCGCATTCTCCGCATTCCAACAAGCCGGATAGCGGATAAACTGTCGTTGCTCGTGGTGCTGCTCTCGTATCTATCAGAAGAGCTTTTTGAGCAAGATAGAATGTCCTCTTCGTGACAACAGGCTCATGGGCGTCGTGGATCACAACCCACTCGTTTTCTTCTGTTGGTATTGATTTCTTGATTTTATAGTTTGGTCTACGGCGAAGGCCTTGGCGGAGGGTTCCAATATAGATCGGGTTGGTGAGTATCCGGGCAACTGCCTGCGCTGTCCATTCGCACCGTTCCTTCATTTTGAAGCCGGAGAATAACGGCTCTCCCTTGTGGCGCTTATACTCCAGCGGCGCAAGAATTCCGCTCTCTGCAAGCCGAATTGCTATGCCATTGTTCGTCATGCCTTGAATTTTCCAGTTGAAAATATCCTGGACAACTGTGGCAGCATAGGGATCGGGCTCAATTCGATTGTGGTTTCCCTCGCACTTCTGGTACCCATACGGTGCAAACGGACAAATAAAGTCACCATGTTTCCGCTTCACCTGCAGCTGGCTTCTGACCTTCACTGAGATGTCACGGCTGTAGTTGTCATTCATCAAGTTCTTGAGCGTGATGCTAAACTCGCTACTCTCGTCATGGGTAATCGTGTCGATGTTGTCATTGATAGCGATCAAGCGCACCCCTAAAACAGGAAATAGACGGTGGATATACTTTCCGGAATTGATATACTCTCTTCCGAAACGGGACAGGTCTTTTACGACCACGCAATTGATCCGTCCAGCCTTAATATCGTTCAGCATGCGCTGAAAGGCTGGACGGTCAAAATTCGTCCCTGTATATCCATCGTCTATACGAATGGAGACAATATTAAATTCAGGCTTATCCTTCAGAAAGTCCAGGATAAGCTGCTTCTGGTTGGTAATGCTGTTGCTCTCACGGCCAGATTGCGCCGCAACGATGTCTTCCTTGGAAAGACGCACATAGATGGCGGTATTAAACACAGCCATCTCATTCGCATTATTCTGCATAATCTCACTCCTTTGGCGTGGTCTGTCTGCCTAAGGAGTGAGTATGCTTGATTTAGTCCGAGGCTATTATACCACATCTATGGCCCTTTATCCAGATGAAAAACGGACCTGGCAAGAATTACATCATACTCTGCTGCTGCAGCAGATGCTTGAACACTTCCTCAAAGGATGGCCCGTCCTCTTTGTATTTCACCTTGACAGCAAAGTTGCCCACTCGGACACAGTATGGATTCTTCACTTGCTTCAGATAACTGAGCACTCTTTCACGCACAGGCAAGGATTCATCAATGTGAACGGTGCTCAAGTCTACAAGCTGAGACTTGTCTACTGTCCGAATATCAACCGCCTTCATCGCTTCCCACTGCTCGGGTGTGATATCTCTTGGATCATCAGGGATTTCAGATGCGTTATATGGCACTGTACCAGAAGTAATCTTAGGTTCTTCCATAATACCGATAGCACCTCCTTGGGATATTATCCCTAGTATTATTTGGATTATTCCAGCAGTTCACTCCCCATAATGAATGTAGAAATGAGGGTGTGTTTGACCACCCCCCTCTACTAAAAATTTGTGATCTGCCCAAAAATCATTCCGGTCTCTCTACGCTGAAAAGAGGGATAATATCATAATTCCCATCTTCTGCAGTTTCGAGCCCCAGCTCTTCCAATACCTGTCTTTGAATGTCAGGCTTCAAGTCATCAATATAGATCTCAACGCTCATTTGTCTTCCTCCTGATAAGACTTTTTCAAATCAATCCACTTGCAGTCCGGATAGTTCCCTCGCTTACAGCCAAGGCAGTTGGTCGTAAGGCACTCCTCGAGCCAACATGTGTAGCAGGTATCCATCCCAATATAGTCGCTTGAGGCATACCAAAAACCTGCAGGGTGGCGCTTAACAAGCCAACCGCCACAGACATTACAGTTTTTTTCTTCCCAAACGACCTTTGCAGATTTATCCCACTCAATCTCCTGGCCGCACATAGGGCAGAAGTTCCATCTCGGATGGTCATCATCGCCATCAAACAGAGCCTTCTCACAGTTCGAGCAGGTATAGACTGACTTGATGTTCGGTCGCTCTTGGTTTTCAATAGGAACCATATAGATTCTCCTCATACGCAGAGGGCTGCAGCTAAAATGCTGCAGCCCAAGTCATAATCATTTGTTCCGGAAAAGGTGCTTATAGAGATCATCTACGCCTTTCCGCTTTTGTGTCCAGGTAATCGGTACCATTTCAAAACCAGCGGCCGCACCCATCTCAATATAACGATCACGCGCTTTCCGAACTTCCTCTTTGACCTGATAATCAGAATCAACCATTACGTTGATCCTCTTCACGCCAATGGAGTCTAGTTCTTCAAGGGCTCGTTCGTACTGAGAATAGCTCGGTATGCCTGTAAGGCCCACGAAACCACACTCATAAGGTGAACCCTGCGCAAAGCTGTAGGCAAGGTCGGATTTCATAACTCCCTCTGTAAGGCAAACCACTTCATCGCCTTCATGAACACCGACATAATGCGGGCAGCACTTCGACTGTGTTCCGTAGTACTGGTCAACACTCGTCAGGTTATAGAATTTCTGGTTGTAGACCTTATCAAGCCGAACCTGAATGGCTTCAATTTGGCCGAGCAGGTTTCGGTCGGGTAGCATGATTCCCGAACCTCGGATATCCAACACCCATTGGCCAGAGTCCTTCTGGCAATAAAATCCGGGAACCCCATCAAGAATGCAGCCACGCTCCAACAGCTCTGTAACAATCCGTTTCAAACGTGTTGTGGGTGTCGTTCGATAGCATAGCAGCTCCATCTCCTCTGATTTTAGCCCGCGCTCTTTCAAAGCGGATTGATGTGTTGGGCATAGAGTCAATAATGAGAGAAGGTTGGAATACGTATTATCCCGTACCTCAGCCGAGGCAATAGGGAGCTCTACCGTTTCTATGGAGCGAGGCTTCCGCTTGCATTTGCGCACCGGTTCACCTCCATCTGGCCCGAATATTTTGCAGAGTTCTTCGTAAGCCGTATGGAGATTGACATCACAGTACTCCGCATAAAGATGGAGGATACCCCCACCTTTACCACAGCGGTTACACCGAAACACATTATCGCGGATCTTGACATTCATATGAGCTTTCCGATCTGCACAGAATGGACACCTGCAATGCAGTTGAGTCCCGGTATCTCGTATGACTTCGATGCCAAGAAGATCAACCACTTGCTCAATATCACATGGCAGATCAGGTATTCTGCCCATCTAAACCACCTCCCTTAGCTAGGGGAAGAATCAGCTGGCCATCTGGCCTACCGTTTCCAAAAGCTTTGTAGCCCCTGCTTTCAGTGCGAGATTATGGCCGGAATAGTTCTTCACATACCACGCGAGGTCACCTGGGCTCTTCATAGCGATTTCGCCAAGAGACCATCCACTAAAGCGGCCAAAATCAACCTTGACGGCTTTCGCCTGTTCAATGGTCATGACACGCAAGTACTCATCCAGCGTTTTGGGGGGCTCCGGAGCAGGAGCATGAGACTGCTGCACAGGAGGCTGAACCTGCTGCTGAGCAGGCTGGGTAGATTTAGGCGCCGTCGCCGTCTGAGAGAAGACTGGAGGATCCGCTGTCGGTTGAGCGGTAAAACTCGCCACGACACTACCAGGGTGTCCTGCATCTTCATCAGGTGGCATCTTGATTGGGGCATCCGCGATAATACCGGCCAGCGCATCACCATTCATACAGAACTGCGTACCATAACCTGCATCAGCCAAAGCGCGGCCCTTTGCGACTGTTTCGGCGATCTCCAAGAAGCGATCGCCAAAGCGGTCTTCCGTTGAGAAACGCTGAGAATACGCCTTCCCAATGAACTGGTCAGCTGGGTCAGCCTTATCGGCATAGATCCTGCAGCATACGATTGCATTCTTCTCATCAACTCGGATAAGCTCCGGGGCGATCTTTCCATTCGGATGGTGCAGGCGGAACCAAAGAAGGCGATATTTGACATCAAGGTAGAGATCGTTTTCGCCTTCCTCACCCACGGTAGTACGCACGAAATCAGCGGGGTTAAAACCATCGACAGCGTTGATGGCAGGGATCACATTAGAGTTCGATTCACTCATGGTAATTGTCCTTTCACAATAAATGTAGAAACGAGGCAGCTTTTGACCACCCCGTTTCCCAAATAATCACGCTACTCGCCGACTCAGCTCGCGGTTATAATAAGCCACGATTCGATCCGCGAGCACCGTATTTCTTTGACCCACATCACATTTATGGATCGCAACAAAGACTGCCTGCTTTTGCCCAATCAGGATGACCTTCGCCTTGGCTCTGGTCACAGCAGTATAGAGCAAATTCCGCCGCAGCATGATATAGTGCTCTTTCAAAAGAGGAACAATGATGACAGGATACTCTTGCCCTTGGCTCTTATGAATGGTCGTACAGTAGGAGAACTCCAAATCCTCCAGCATTTCCTGCGTGTACTGTAGTGTCCTTCCATCCAAAAGTCTCACGCATGTGATCGTCTCATCATCCTCTTTCTTCATGTCGGTTATGACGCCGACATCGCCATTTGACACATTGATTCGATTTGCCGTCTGCATAATGCGGTCACCAACACGAAATACTCGACTGCCACACTTAACCTCTTTCTTCAGGTTGTTTGGCGGGTTGACAAGGTCTCGAATGGTCTCATTCAACGCATTTGCCGCAACCGCACCTCGCTTACGGAGAGGTGAGAGAATCTGCACGTCCTCAATACCATGCAAAGAGACTTCCTGCAGATAGTTCTTGATGACCAACTGCGCAGCCTCTTCCGAGTTCTGAACTTCCAAAAACTGAAAGTCATCCCCGAACTGAAGATGTGTGTCGTTGTGGTTGATGGCATAGGCGTTTGTGATGATACGGCTATTAGATGCCTGGCGGAAAACAGTCTCTAAGACTGCCGTAGGAACCTTTTCACTTCGAATCATCTCTCGCAGCACATTACCCGCGCCAACAGATGGGAGCTGGTCAGCATCACCGACAATAATCAGCTGAGCGCCCGACTTGATACGATCAAGGAGGATATACGCAAGGCGCATGTCCACCATTGAAAACTCATCAACGACTACCAAGTCTGCTGATAGTAACTCTTTGTCGTTCAGCGGGCTGTCTTCATCCGTCACAAGGCCAAGCGCCGAGTGAAGTGTAGATGCGTGCATTCCTGTCTGTTCTGCCATGCGCCGACTGGCACGGCCAGTAGGTGCAGCCAGCAGGACTTCATTCGCGGGGAACGCAGCTTTATAGATATCCAGTATGAATCGTAGCGTTGTGGTCTTTCCGCTGCCGGGTCCTCCGGTCATGATGGAGATCGGATGCGAGAGGCACAGCTTCACAGCATTGCGTTGCGAAGGAGCCAGTCTTTGATGCAAGGTCCTCTCCGCATTGTCGATTTTGCTGTCCAGATCGTCGATCTTTGTAAAGCCCTCTTGGAGTATCATGGACACAATGCGCTTAGCTGACTTAACTTCGCACATGCGCTCGTAACTCAGGTATACACGGCTCCCCTCAACATAGATACGGGATTCCACACGTTCATTTGAGATCGCTTGGCGGATTTCCTCTTCGGAAACCACTTCATCATCGCAGCCCATATTGAGAAGCTCATAGCACTGGCCAACCGTCTCATCAACGGATAGAAAAAGATGCCCAGATACGCGTGCCTCATCCAGCACATAGTTGATCGCACCGGAGTATCGCAAAGGGTGCTTTAAGCTAACTTTTGTTTTACGGGCAACGGAATCGACTGTCATGAAGCCAAAGCCTTTGATCTTACAGAGTTGGAATGGATCCGTCTTCACGATTCTCAGGCTGTTATCTCCGAACTCTTCTCGGATCATCGCAACCTTTTTCATCGAAACACCGAAAGGCGCCAAGTATATCATGAGATCACTCAAGGCTTTCGTTTCCCCGTAGGATTTGATGATAGCCTTGAGTTTTTTCTGGGCAATCCCCTTGACGCTAAGCAGCTTGTCCGGCTCTTTCTCCAGAACCTCCATTGTCTTATCGCCAAAGCGAGCGACAATGGCCTTTGCGGTCTCAGGGCCAATTCCCTTGATGATACCGCTGCTCAGGTAAGCAAGGATGCCGGCTTGATCTCTCGGCACGACTTCCTTACACATTGAAACCGACAGCTGTAAACCGTGTTTGGAATTCTCCCATGTGCCATCCAGTTCCACTTCCACGGCATCTGTAGCAATCAGATGATAGCCAATTGCCGTGAAATGAATCTTGTCGTCATGGTAGTAAGACCGATTACGGGCTTCCTTTGGAACAGACTCATCAGAAGTACTGTAGGCAAAAATGCAGAAGCCCTTATCGGACTTAAAGATGGTTCTTTCATATCGACATAGCATTTGATCACTCCTTATGCGATGGCCGATTTGACCACCTTAAAGATTCTTGATTCCGTCTGATCCACAAACTCATCATAGATATCAGGATACTGAGCTCGTAGAGCAGATAAACGATCTTTCGATATTCCTTCCCGATACAGAGGGTTGTAGGAAACTTTGAAACACTCGCCGCCCTGTTCACAGGTTCCTTTGCACGCAGTACCCATCTCTTCGACGATGGGAGCATAGAGGGATTTGATGCGAGTCTCAAGTGCTTTTACCTGAGCATCTAAAGCTCTCTTTTCCTCTTTGAGGGTCAGAATCTCTTTGAGGTTCACCACAAACTTGCGGTCAAGATCCACGGTCGGTTCGGACTTGTCAGCAGGGCTGAAATAGCGACGGAGCGACTCCAGAACCGCATCTGGCTTTTCGACCAGGGGCGGCTCCACACGAGCCATGACGTGATTATTCCAGAATGCCGACAGCTCCATGATCGTGTTCTCTTCTTCCTCGAGGTCACGCTCAATCTTTTGCCATACAAAGTCATTCTCATTATTTGAGAACAGGCAGGCAATGAATGCAACATCGATATTCATCACCGACATGTAGTGCCGAACCTGCAATTCATAGTGGCGAGGGACTGCGCCGTTCGCCCACTTGAATTGCATGTCATAGTGCGCCGTTTTGCACTCTAAGATGGCCTTACGTCCATCCGGCAGGGTTACAAAACGATCCACATCGGCAATCAGGAAGGGGAAAAACGGGTGTTGGTACATCCAGTGGTCTTCATACACAGATAGTCCGGTCTTCTTTGCGAAGATTTGAGCTACCACATCTTCGAGCAAATGCCCAATCTGGAATGTGATGCTTCTGTCCGGCCCATCATCTGACATGACGACCCCGATTTTGTCATAATAAAGGTCTCGTGCCGTGCGATATGGGGAGGAATTAAGGGCGACAGCTACATCGCTGCCGCCAATTCCTTTTCGCCTCCAACTGAGCCATTGATCCTCTGTTAGAGTTGTGATGTCCACCAATCTGTTTGGCGTGTAGTTCAGGTTCAGGCCCATAGCCTACACCTCCTCGCAGCAATCAAACCCACAATTGCCGCATTCTGGGCATTCCTGATCATCAGGATCCTCGAACGAGGCAAAGCTTGTTATCTCCCCGCAATGCCGACACTTATAAGCAAGTAGATCTTTTTCGGTGTGCTCTACCGTCCCTGTGTCATCGCAGGTAATGTGTTCCTCAAAACATATTCCCGGCTCTGAGGTCTGGATCATGACAGAAACGCCATCTTCTGCGCAGGCCTCTGAGAGAGTCAGGCACTCACTAGGAGAATTCTGAGGATATCCACCGATCAAGCAACTGTATGCTGACCATGCGAACGACGCGACAAACGAGTAACTTGCTTTGGCATCGACGGCAGGCTCGGAGAATTCTTTCATAGCCTCATCAATGAATGCCTGTCTTTTCGACTGGATGAAGCTCCGTGCAAAGAAACGCTTGCCTGGAATGGTTGAAGGATCGTCTTCGCTGACAAACCGTTCAATGAACGACTTAATGCCATCCCGTGTACCGGTGACATTTACATACCCAAACGCCCAATTAGGCATAATCTATCCTCCTTACTCTTCAAAATCAGTATTGTAGTGCTCGACGATCTCAGTCGGCTCGTCAGATGCACAGTTGCCGTAGACAACAGTCTGAAGTGCTTCCTTGTTTGGATCGTATTCTACGCAAGCCAGGATCGCTGTAGCGCCATCCTTGCGTACATAGTCGATGAAAACGCCTGGATAGTCTGCTGCGCAGTCAGTCTTATCGTGCTTAGCGTAAATCGCGAGTTGTCCTACTGGCGTATCAACAATAAAATGCCGAGTCTTTTCCATATTCAATCCGCTCCTTGTTTTCGGTGATATCTTTTATGACTGAATCCATAGCGGAGAGTACTACCTCAACTCCCTCGAAGATGTGGTCACTATCTAATGCCCACATCATGTCATGGAATTCGCCCTCTGGCGTATAGACAAAGCACTCCCACCAGTTGTTGTGTTCCATATCGAGTCGATACCGTTTATGCGTATCACCCATGGCAGCATATAAGGCATGGTCCGTCTTCAGATATGGCAAAACATCAACGCCAAAACGTCCAGAGTTACTCTTATCTTTGACATAGAGTAATTCTGTACCATCACTCTTATCGTAAAGTGTGGCGTAGATATCTCCGCAGGCGTGAATGGCAAAAACACACCCGCGCACCTTGATAGATACCACCAGGCCGCCGTACCAGAGGGAAGAATACTGCTTGCGGCAAATCGGCTGATGGAATTCAACTTTGATAGGTTGATGTATCTTTCCAATCTGCTTTCTGATCTGCCAGCAAAGGTGTAGACGTTGTAAGGTGCTGATGCCTTCGAAGGTTATATTCTTCATGTGAGATCACCACCTCTTACCACTTAAAGTCGCCGGGATGATCATACTCATGCCAATTCACATTCAAGGCACGAGATACAATCTCCTCCAACTGAGCAATCCTCAGCCCAGAGGCACCGTCACACTGCGCAGAGAAGATCACATCGCTCATCTGCATGAAGAGTTCATAGGCCGTGCAAGGACTGTCTCCATGAATTGCTACGAAATAGTCCATAGCTTCATAGGAGGCTTTCTTCGGGGCCTTGATTCTTTTCAGAACACGCATGAGTGTTGTGACGGGATAGCGGATCTCGATGTTCATAAGCTGCACTTGCTTGTCCAGTGCCTTTTCAAATTGCGCATAGACCAATCCGAGCTGTTCCTCAAAATACTGCATATCCACGCCATTCTTGTGTTCGGTGCGAATGGAGTATCCCAATGGAACAATACGACTCTCGGCACCAACCAGAAAGATCGGATAGAGATTTGCACCGCTCATGCCCACATCGGAGGTGGAAAAGCGCAGCGCAGGAACCATTTTCTCAGTTTGCAAGCCTTTGGCAGCAATCTCCCTATGATATGTATCGAGAAGCTTGTCTGCCTGCCCATCCAGACGCCAGATTGCTGTCGCAATGGAGTGATCGAAGTGGGCTGTCATGAAAGTGTTTCCGGGATACTCACGGTTGAGAAAGTCGCTCGTTGCTTTGAATAGTGGCAGCATCTCCATGACGGTATAGTCTTTCGGATCACCACCATGTACTGCCGATACTTTCTCATCCGCGATTTTGATCAGGCTGTCACCGGAGGCGACGCCCATGCAGTAGTTGAGGATCTCAGCGAATACCGTCTTGGAAACTTTGTTGAGTGCATGCCCAGAGATGCGGGCTCGCTCGAGAACTGTTTTGATCGCGCAGGAACGAACCGGATAGTCCTTACCATCCACCTTCAGCAGGAGGCTGGTATTCTCCATTGTGTCTTCGAGAATCTCAGCGGCACCATTGTGGTCATAGATCTGCATGTACAGATTCCCAAGCGTGGAGCCTCGTTCCACCGGTTCGAACTGTAGTTCTCTGGATGGAGCGGTCATCCATTTGCTGCGGGCTTTCCGGTCACTCAGGAATTGAAAAAAATCCCCAGGCTCCGTAAAGCTACGACTGAAGTTGTCCGTGAATACTTTGCTTTCTGTCATTTGCTTGTTCCACCTTTCAAATAATTATTTCTCAAACCCGCTAAAGCGGTATTTGGACAAAAAAAGAGCACCTTGATCTGAAATTCAAATCAAAGCGCAAAATGAGAGGCGAAACATATTGTTCGCCCAGAAGTGCCAATATGAATTGGCTCACAGCTTATGAAGCTCCGCATCGGAGATGAAATCTAATAAGTACGGAGACAGGATACCATTAGATCCATCCATTCGCCAGAATACCCATTTCTGCTTTCTGGACAAAAAGGCGCTAATCCATTTGGATTAGCGCCTAAATCACATTATTTGAACTTAAATAGTTTCAAGTCAACCACTATTGGGGAAGCAAGCTCGGCCTCCATATGGCGAGTACATTCCTCCATCTCTGAAGCTACCTCACTAATTACCATATGCGTATGATCCGCATTCCATCCGCATAGGAGAAAGCTACCCCGCTCCGTCAACTCGACTGTACGCCATATGGGGCAACTGCCATCGAACTTGATAGAGCAGCCGATCATCTTACAGTGCAATGGCATTGTAGGTTCCGGAAGCCTCATAA
>OGMO01000886.1_pt1 | contig 22516 bp, 19 predicted proteins | sample 1573241 | NCBI WGS metagenome assembly OGMO01 (sample SAMEA2581896, study PRJEB24529) | metagenome | biome: Human gut stool | place: China | collected 2011 | reverse complement strand
GATTTTGTAAAATATGCTTTCTGTCATTGTAACATGAGAGATAATTGCAGGCAAGAAGAAATTTACAACTTTTTGATGAAGGTTTTGATGATTTTAAACGAACTGTATCCGAAAAATCAGGAGTAAAGTTTGAAACAAAAAAGTATTAGAGAATAAGAAAAACACTGAGACAGGAGAGGTATGCGAGTGCAGCGGAAGGATTGGGAAGGATGGTTGCATAGATTCGCAGGACTACACATAGTTCACCTTGAAAAGAAAAACGGCAAATTGTATAATTGCCATAGGAATCATTATCAGTTCCGATTTTTGCATGATTGGAACTGATATAAGAGTCGAAAACTGCAAAGAACTGCTTGGTCAGCAGACACTAACTACAAACAGCGTCAGGACGTTATCGCTTGATATATGAGGAGTGAGGTACAGTATTATGAGAAACTTGAGAAGAATCACAGTAATTATGGTCATGGTATGTCTTATGATAGGAGGAAGTGGCTGTATGGGAATTTTTGCTTCAACAAAAAGTGAGGTTCGCATTGCGAAAAAAGTATTAAAGGAAAAATACAATGAAGACTTTGAAATCATTTCACTGGGAGGACGTGGGGGAACACTGACGAATGATATCTTTACTGTAAAATGCTATCCGGTGTCTGATCCTGACTGCATCTTTAAAGCTGAGATATAAAAAGAGGGGAGTTTTTATCCGATTGTTGGAAGAGATACAACAATTGGGTATGAGAGTATCTATTATTTAACACAAGAGCAGTATGATGATGCGGTAATAGGTGGAAAAGTAAGGATAAGTTTAAAAGGCAAATAATGAAAAATAGCAATTGCGTGCAGGTAAGATGAAACTCAAATCGAATTTGCAAATGAGAAATTTGTGTTTTATGAATAATAAAATAGAAAGTGAAAGAGATGGAATGAAAAAGGGTATCAATATAAAAAATGTAATTGTCAGTCTTGTTTTTTTAATCATTGGGATAGGGATGTTACTATTTGTATTATTTGTGGTTCTTCCGGCAATGACACATAATGCAGAAGTATGTACTTTAGAAGTTGAGGCGGTTGTTATAGAGAATGAGCCTTATTGGACAACTACTGGGGATGGAGAGTCTGTACGCAGGTATAGACAAATTGGTGAATATACTGTTGATAATAAAAAAATTACATTGACAATAACAGACCAAAAGACAGATCCAGTGCCAGAAGGTACAAAAATAACACTTTGGGTTAACCCTGATAATCCGTACAATTTTATAAATAGCAGAGAGATAAACTTGATTGATATTGTTGTTCCGATTGCAATACCAATTGGTATTATGTTATTTGGAGTATTAGGTTTGGTTTTTAATTTGAAAAAAGAAAAATAAAGGAAAAGGAATAACGACATCATGGAAAACGGTGCAAGCTTATTAAAAAAGCTGGGTATTATATTTTTATGTATAGGAACTTTGGGCGTTTCAGGTAGTCTGATTTTGTGTTTCATAGTCCCATCTTTGTGGTTGTTTTCAATTATCTTTGGCAGCGTTCTGGCAGTTTTTTTAATCGTTGGAATAATTTGCATGATAATTTATTCTACGAAAAAAGGAAAAAAAGAAAAATTAATTGCAACTGGAAAATATATTTATGCGGATATTGTCGATATTGATGTAAATGTATATCAGAAAGTACAGATAGACCGTATTTCCATGAATCCCTATTTTATTGTATGTAAATATGTGGAAGCAAATGGAAAAGAATATCTGTTTAAAAGCAAGTCACTTTTATATAATCCATCGGCTTTAATTAAAGAGAAGCAATTAAAGGTTTATGTCGATTTGAAAAATCCAAAGAAGTATTATGTAGATACAAGTTCTATTTTGCCGGATTCGGCAGTTTTACATAAGTTTAAGTTTGATAGCAGAGGAAAAGAACGTGCTTTACTGAAAGAAGGAAATTATATAAATGCGGTAACCTGTGGGGTGGAACTTGTGGGAAGAATAAAGGTTAACAGTATTGTAAAGCCAATGTTTTTGAAAGTTACAGATAGTTTAAGTGAGCAGTTTAAAACTCCGGTTGATGAAAAAAACAGAGCATTTATGGGGTATACAGTGTTATGCCGATATGATGCACCGGATGGGAAAATACATATTTTTGCATCCAGAGGGCAGTGGGGGGAACCTCAAAGAGATTATCAGGGAGAAAATGTCAGAGTATATTATAATGGAAAAAATTTTGAATCTTATCATGTAGATCTTAATTCTATTGGTTTATAAAAATTAGTTTTGTTACAAGGTAAAGTGGGTGGATTTTGAGTCATCTGGTACAACATCAAAGCTGCAGAAATCACGCAATTGTTGCAGTTGTAGGAGAGAAAATAACAGGAGGTGCATGGATGATAATAGAAAATGGTGATTCGAAATTTACAGAGGAAGAAAAGCGAAATCTTGTTGTACGAGAATATACGAGTGAAGAAATAGAGAAAAATAAAAAAGCGTATGTGAATAAAAGCACAAAAAAGTGTTTTCCACTAATAGTCCTAATAGTGTTATGCAGTATTTGTTCTTATATATTACCCGCCATGTCATATGCAGTTGATATTGTCATGGTTATCATCATTTTTTTGTTTATCTTAACGATAATCATAAATATATTGAATTATCGGATTGCAAAAAGATGGCATTACATAGAGCTGGTTGTAGATAAAAAGCTTCCGATAGAAGCAGAAAGCAGGGATGCAGGAGCATCGGATGATTCATGCATGATATATCATTATCCGGTGGAAGGAAGAGACAGTACATCGGGATATGCAAGTATTTTTTATATAGGAAAAGAAAAATATGAAAATGCTGAAGTCGGGGAAAAGATCAGGATTACCCAATGTTAATATGATAGAGATAAAGGGACATTTTGGGACAGAGTTAACTCGAAATAGAACGTCTATAATGTACAATGAAAATCGTGAAAAGGAAATGACAGTATCATAGTTCACCTTGAAAAGACATAGTGTAAATTGTATAATTGCAGAATAAACATTTTAAAGACACGGAAATAGACAATACAGAGGGAGCATGACACATGGGACGATTTCTTAATCCTGATTACAGTGCATTTGAGACAGCGTTAAATTCAGAAATTTATATTGATAAAACAGGTTTGCTTGCGTATACCAATAAAGTGATCAATACGAAGCAGGCGTTTATCTGCAACAGCAGACCGCGTCGTTTTGGAAAGTCTGTCACAGCGGATATGCTTACAGCTTATTACAGCAAAGGCTGCGATTCAGCAGATATATTTGCAGATTATGAAATTAGCCATGCAGGGGATTTTAGACAGCATTTGAACAAATATGATGTCATACATCTTGATATTCAGTGGTGCCTTGCTCCAGCGAAGGGAGCAGCAGGAGTTGTTTCTTATATTGAAAAAAGTGTCATAGCAGAATTAAAAGAAAAATATCCGAATATTATTTCGGAAGAAACGGTATCTTTGCCGGAAGCAATGTCAGAAATCTATACTGTGACCGGAAATAAATTCATTGTAATCATTGATGAATGGGATATTCTGATTCGTGACGAGGCAAATAACAGGGACGAGCAGGAAAATTACATTAATTTTCTGCGTGGAATGTTCAAGGGAACAGAACCTACCAGATTTATCAGTCTGGCGTATCTGACAGGAATTTTGCCAATCAAGAAAATGAAAACGCAATCTGCACTCAACAATTTTGATGAATTTACAATGTTAGATGCCGGGGCACTGGCTTCTTATATTGGGTTTACGGAGCTGGAAGTTGAAAAACTCTGTGATAAATATCATAAGGATTTTGCAGAGGTAAAAAGATGGTATGATGGATACATGCTGGAAAATCAGCAGGTTTATAATCCGAAGGCAGTTGTCAGTGTCATGCTGCGCGGAAATTTCCAAAGCTACTGGTCGCAGACCGGAACATATGAGGTTGTGGTTCCACTGATCAACATGGATTTTGATGGGTTAAAACAGGCGATCATAGAGATGGTTTCAGGTTCGACAGTAGAAGTAGATACCGGAACATTTCAAAACGATACGGTAAGCTTTTCTAGCAGGGATGATGTGATAACTTACCTGATCCACCTTGGATATCTGGCATATGACCAGGGAAAACAGTGCGCATTTATTCCAAATGAGGAGATACGGCAGGAACTTTTAGCGGCAGCAAAGAAAACGAAATGGAATGAACTGCAGGAGTTTGAATATCAATCCGAGCAGTTGTTAGAGGCTACTCTTGATAGAGAGGAAACGCTGGTTGCAGATTATATCGAACAGATTCATATGGAGTATGCGTCAGCAATTCAATATCATAATGAAAATTCATTGAGCAGTGTTTTGACAATTGCGTACTTAAGCGCCATGAAATATTATTTTAAACCAATTCGGGAATTGCCGACAGGGAGAGGGTTTTCAGATTTTGTATTTATACCGAAAGAGGAATACAGAGTAGATTATCCTGCACTCGTAGTCGAATTAAAATGGAATAAAAGTGCACATACAGAATTACAACAGATAAAGGACAAAAAGTATCCTGAATCATTGTTGCAGTACACTGGAAATATACTTTTAGTGGGCATTAATTATGATAAGAAAAGTAAAGCACATGAATGTGTGATAGAAGAATATAAGAGATAAGAGAGTTGTTATTTTAGAAAGGACACCATTTAGAGAATGGTGTCTTTTTTGCGTGTAGAAAAAATGTAAATATTTTACCCAAATTACATCAGATTATATGGTGTGAATTGTAGGAGAATAATATAATAAAAAGAATAATTGTAAAGAAAAACAGGGGGAAAAAGTTGAAGAAATTTTATATTGCATATGATACAGACGTTGGGATAAAAAAGAAGACCAATCAGGACAGTCTGTTATTAAAAGGATGTTCTGAGGAACATGGAGAGACACTTCTGATCGCAATTTGTGATGGCATGGGTGGCATGGAAAAAGGGGAGCTTGCCAGTGCAACGGTCGTCAGGGCTTTTTCAGACTGGTTTGAACAGGTTTACATAAAGAACGAAATGCATGTTGGGGATGAAGGAATAAGACAACAGTGGCAGAGTCTTTTGGAAGAAATAAATGGCAGACTGATCAGGTATGGAAAAGAAAACCAGATTCAGCTTGGAACAACAATAAGTGCGGTTTTATTAAACAGTGATGGGCAATATATGCTTTGTCATGTTGGAGACACCAGAATTTATACATTATCGGATACGTTGCAGCAGCTGACCGAGGATCATACATTCATTGCGCGAGAAATAAAACGTGGGAATATGACAATAGAGGAAGCTAAAAAGGATAATCGCAGAAACGTGCTTCTTCAGTGTATCGGTGTGAATGAATTTTTTGAACCACAATATGAGAATGGAAGGCTGGCGCATGGCACAGCCCTTTTGTTATGCTCAGATGGATTCCGTCATATGTTATCAGAAGACGAAATTTCTGAGTCACTGAATCCGCATAAAAATCTTGATGAAGCGCAGATAAAAGAAAAATTGAGAGAAATGATCGAATGGAATAAACAACGGATGGAAACGGATAACATTTCTGCAATTTATATCAAACTCAAATAAGGCAAAAGAGGAAATGAAAGTTGGCTGAGAGAGGAACAATTATTGAGGGAAAATACGAGGTTTTAAAGCTGATCGGAAAAGGTGGAATGTCAAAAGTTTACCTGGCGATGGACAAAAACCTGAATAAGCAGTGGGCAATCAAAGAAATCGAGAGAAAAGCTTATGATAAGAACAATGAAGTTGTAGTTGCAAGTGCAATGGCGGAAGCAAACATGATGAAAAAACTGGATTATCCGTCACTGCCAAGAATTGTAGACATTATCGAAAAAGAAAATGTAATCTATGTTGTCATGGATTACATTGAGGGAGAAACCTTAAGCAGTGTATTGAGTAAAGAAGGTGCACAGCCACAGGAAGTTGTAATTGAGTGGGCAAAGGAACTATGCAGGGTATTGGATTATCTGCATACGCAGAATCCGCCAATTATCTACCGGGATATGAAACCGGCAAACATTATGCTGCAGCCGAATGGAAATATCAAGTTAATTGATTTCGGGATTGCGAGGGAATACAAAGAACAGAATCTGGCAGATACAGTAAGTCTTGGAACAAAAGGATATGCTGCGCCGGAGCAGTTTGGAGGAAAAGGTCAGACGGATGCCAGAACAGACGTATATTGTCTTGGCGTGACGCTATACCATTTACTCACAGGACAGAATCCATGTGAACCTCCTTATGAGATATATCCAATCCGATATTGGAATCCGCAGTTGTCCAGTGGATTAGAAGCGATTATTCAAAAATGTACCCAGTTAAACCCGGAAGATCGTTATCAGTCATGTGCAGAATTGTTATATGCGTTGGATCATTATGATGAGATGGACGAGGGGTATCGAAAGAAACAGAAAAATAAGCTGAAAGTTTTTTTTATTGCAGCAGGTTCAGCTGTATTTTTTCTGATTGCAGGGTGTGTATGCACAGGAATGAGGGTTCATGTGAACAACAGCGATTATGATAATAACATCAAGCAGGCAGAATTATCTGCGACAGATGAGGAAAAAATCGATTATTATGCCAAAGCAATAGATATTCTGCCGGGCAATTCGGAAGCGTATTTTGGAATAATCGAGGCATTTAAGGATGACGCGGTCTTTTCATTGGAAGAAGAGGAATTATTCAAAAAGAAAATAAACAGTAATTTGACTGTTTTGCAGCAGAATAGCGATTATGGGGATCTTGCTTTTGAGATAGGAAAATTATACTGGTATTACTACGATTATGGAAAAACAGAAAATTCAGACAATCAGATAACCAGAATGAAAAGTGCGATTCAGTGGTTTGAGGCGGCATGTACTTATGGCGGTGAGGACAGCAGTTATTATACGATGGCTGAAATGTACCGTGATATAGGACAGTTTAACCGCGATATCACACTGAATGTGCAGGAAGCATCTGATAAAGGAACCTATCTTCCATATTGGGAGAATATAACAAAACTCGTAGCAACCGTATCTGAGAGTCAGGATGAGAATGAAATTGTAAATCTGGAAGTATACAAACTGGCAATGAATGCTGTGGAAACTTATGCAAGAAAATTTAAGGCAGATGACGTAGCACAGGAAGATATGAAAGCGTTGCTGGAACAGGTAAAAGCTGGTACGGAGCAGGTTGATACGACAACAGACAAAACAGAAGAAATGAAAAATGATATTCTAAAGCGTTTGCAGGATGCAGAGGCAGCAGTGGAAAATGCATATGCAAAAGATACGGAGGTGAAAGCATCATGAATGCAGGTACTTTACAACTCATATCCATCATTGCATTTTCATTAGCAGGAGTTTTAACACTGATATCCATTTATCTTTTTTTAAAAATGGATGTACGGGGAATCATAGATGATCTTAGCGGTAAATCGGCAGAACGTCAGATTATGGCAATGCGAGAGGAAAATAACAGACAGAAAAATCCATTGTCTAAAAGAAGTGCCAAATCATCTGAAACAAGGAAAAGCAGTCTGACAGAACGCACAACAGTGGAATTGAAAAATGAGGAAAAAACGGAGGTTCTTCCGAAGATAGATGAAGATAAGACTACATTATTGCAGGAAGAAGCCACTATACCGCTTCAGATGATTGCGGAGGAAACAACTGTTTTAGAGGAAACTACATCCGTACTGCAGGAAGAAGAAACAGTTGTGCTGGCTGAAAATGCAGGAAACATAGATAAAAAGTATGAATTGGCTTTGAATGAAATCATCATACATACGCAGGAGATAATTTAGAAAATGGAAATGTTTTGGAGAACAAAAGGAAAAAGAATTGCAGCATGGTTAATGATTGCGTTAATTATGGCAACAACGATACCATTTGGAAGTATCAGAGCATCAGCAGATAACACTGCAACAGGTGAAAGTGGTACAGTCGCAGTCACAATCACAGGACAGGTGATGGTTCCGGATGATACTAATGAAAACACGGGTACAAGTAATGGAAGAGCATATGCAGGTGCAAAGGTGACGGTAACATACCCACAAAGCGGTTCGACTCCTGTAACGAATGAAGCGACTACAACAGACGATGGAAAATTTAATATTTCTATTGGTGATTGGACATTAAATACGGATAATAAGTATACGGTTAAAGTTGAGCCAGCAGATGTGGATAAAGGTACATATGACAGTTATTCCAGTGAAGAGAAAACTGTCACAGAAGATCAGGTAAAAACAAAAAAGATTGAGTTAGGTGCAATTACACTTAAAGAAAAGTCTGTTTCATATTCAGTTACTGCAAATGCAGAAACTTCTGATCATTCAGAAAAAGATGATGCTGGAGAAGTAAAGGTAGAAAATAATGTTGTAACAGCAATACCAAAGGAAGGTTATGAAATCACTGCTGTAACAGTAAAAAAAGAAACTGCAGATTGGAAACCGGATGGAGAAACCAACGATAATTGGTGGAACAAGAAGATAAATGCGAGCGGTGCATTTGTATATGAAGAATTTAAGGATAAAACATTAGATGCAAATTATACGTTTACAATCACATTCGCAAAGAAACAGTTCACAATCACCTATAAAATCAGTCAGAATGGAAAGCTAATTTTAAATAGTGATGCACAAAATGATAAAGTTGAAATCACAACCGAGAGTGGAGAAGACGGTAGCCGGAATGTTCCATATACAGATTCTGAGTACAAAATAAAAGCAGCTGTTACAGACAACAAGTATCATCTTACAAGTTTTAGAGTGGACAATGATGAAAAGCTTAATGAAAACGAAATAAATAACAGCTTAAAAGAGAAAGAATATATATTTTCAGAAGGAATAAAACAGGCACATAGTATAGAGGTGACAGCAGAAATTGATACGTACACAGTTTCTGTTACAACTGATGATGGAGGAATTGTTGAGGTTAATGGTTCCAGTGAAAAAAATATTATTGTAGATTCTGGAGCAGAAGTTGCAATCATTGTAAAACCAAATGAAGGTAAAACAGTAAAAATATTTTCAATCAATGGTACGCCGATACAGGAAAATAATTTAACAGAGGATGAAGATGGAACAGCAGTCTATAAGATTGAAAACGTAAATGGTGACCAGAATGTAACTGCTGAATTTGAAGATATTCAAAATGAAAATAAAGATTCGTTGGCTCTTGCAGGTCTGAATCTGTCAGATAGTGGAAATAATCAAATAAAAGCGGATGAGGATGGAAACTATTATTCATCATCAGCCATTTTAAAATTTAAGGATGGAGCTAAAATCAGTCTTTCGCAATGGGGATTGGGCAAAACGGAACACAACTTAACGGAAACAACTATCATTTCATCAGTGTATAAAGGTGGAATTATTGGCAGAAAGCAAATAAGTCTCAATCCGTCTGTGAAAATTGTGATTGATACAACAGAACCAACAATTGAACTGAGTGACGATGAGAAAACAATTTGGAAAACGGAAGCAGACACGACGGTGGATATCACAGGTACAGCCGTGGATGAAAATTTGAAAAAGGTTGTCTGGTCAGCAACAGAACTTACACCGGATGATGTTGTACTGAATCAAAAACAGGAAGCAGTATTAAATGAAAATGGTAAGTTTGAAATAAGCGGCATTCAATTAGCAGAAAATCAGAACATTGATAAAATCTATGTTTATGCCATTGATAAAGCAAAACAGTGTTCAGAAGCCGGAGTTATTACTGTATATCGGGACAGTGCAGCACCTGAAATTACGGAAGTGTCTCTGATTCCTGCTGATACAATAAAAAAATACGATTTTGGAAATTATTACAATGCAAATATGACAGTAAAAGTTACTGCAAAAGATGTGGATGTAAAAGACAGCAAATCGGATTATCCGGCAGTTGGTGTGAAAGAAGTCCGCGTGTACAGTGATGATGATACAAAAGTGTATACGGGAACTGTAAGTACACAAGTAAGTGGAACAAGTGATGCAATGATAGAAGTTACGGTTCCATTGGAAGAAGCTGGTATATTTGCAAGCCTGAAAGAGGTTCATATCAAAGCAGTGGATGCATTGGGCAATGAGAGTAAGGCATATAAATTAACAGAAATTAAGAATCATAATGGTATTGTATCGGATGTTTTAATGCTGGAAAAAGATGCACCTGTAGTAAAGGTGACGCCACAGGCAGATGGCAAATATGAAAATGCAAAAGATGGAAAGACAGAGTATTGGTACAAAGATATTCCAGCGATTGTATGCGAGGTTACAGATCAAAAAGATCAGACTAACGGAAGTGGTCTTGCAGCGAGAACTGTGACCGTAAACGGAGATGAACTTACTTCGAAGGCAAAGAACTTTGTGGTAAGTATTACAGGTAGTAATCAGATTGTACAGGAGGATTCTCTTACACTTTCAGCAAACGATTTGAAGAATGTGCGGGAAGGTGAAAATACAGTTGTCACCACCTATACGGACATCGCAGGAAATAAAACAATTGACACAAAAACAATCTGTCTTGATACACATAAGCCAGATGTAACAAGATTTAATATTGAAAAGAAAGATGCATCAAAAATTTTAAATATTCTTACCTTTGGTAACTATGGAAATGGTGTGATCAAAGTTACTGTAACAGCAGATGATTTACACATTGACGATGGTTCAGAAGTACCGTCAGCCGGACTGAACGAAATTACATTATATGTAGGTGAAGAAGCTTATCAGACAAAGGCAGTCGGAAGCGATAATACAGCGGTATTTGAACTCCCGGCAGAGACTGTTTTAAATGAACAGAAAGTATATTTAGATAAAAAAATCAGTGCAACAGTTACGGATAACGTTGGCAACCAGTCTGAAAAGACACTTGTGACGACAGCAAATTCGAATGTGAAAAACAGCAATTTAATGATTGAAACAGTGAAACCGACCATTACATCTGTTTTATCGGCAGAAGGATATGTTGGAAAAAATGGAATCATCTATAACAATAGTGATACTGGAGTCAGCATTAAAGTAGAAGATAAAGATTCTGGAATTTATAATGTGAAAGTCTCCGTTAATAACAAGGAGTTAGTGAACGTTTCTTATCCGGATCAGAAAACGGTTACGGAAAGCTATGAGATCAACACAAAGGATGCTGTCATTAATGCAGATACCAACAGCTATGATATGGTAATTACAGCCATTGACAATGCTGGAAATGAATATTCCAAAACACAGCGTGTCTACAAGGATGTCACAGCTCCGGAAATTTTAAGCATTGATATGCAGGCAGCAGGAAATAAAGAAGCAGATGGAAGTGTTTCTTATGCAGAGACTGATTATGGTTATTATTTTGTGGAAAATACAAAGGTGACTGTAACGGCTACGGACGGCTCAAAAGAAGGGGATTCCGGTGTAAAGGAAATCCACTATTATACGGTAGATGCCAATGGAACAAAAAGCAGTGAGCAGATTGTACAGGCAGATGCAGAAGGAAAAGTGACATTTGTGGTTCAGGCAGGATTTAAAGGACAGATTTATGCCTGCGCTTACGATATGTTAAATAATCACGAAGAAAGATATGTGACACCGAGCAGTCTGATCATTGAAACAGCCGAGCAGCATGCCCGTGAGAAACATATTGATTTTAACAAAGCGGCAGCTGCAAGCAAGGATGCAAAGGGAAATGAACTGTATGAAAAAGATGTAACGGTAGATGTTACAGTGACAGATACATTTTCGGGAATCCGTTCTGTGGAATGGACAGTGGAATCGCCTTATGATAAAGAAAACAATCAGTCAGGAAATGTGGAGATCAGTAATCAGGGTGCATTTTCCAGTGGAAATGCGGATGGCTGGAGTCAGACAAAGAAAGACAAAAACCTTGTTACAGAACTGAAAAAGTCATTCACTGTAAAAAATAACAGCAATGAGATAAAAATGCATATCAAAATGACAGACCGTGCAGGAAATACATCAGAAGACGAACAGATATTCAGTATTGATAAGACAAAACCGGAAATCAAAATTGCATTTGATAATGAGACACCGGATGCTGAAAATACAACCATGTTCAAAGAGAACAGAGTTGCTACCATTACAGTTACAGAACGTAACTTTGAGGCGGCAGATTTTAAGGCAGATATTACCAGTACAGATGGTGTGATTCCTGAGTTGTCAGCATGGCAGACAACCGAAAATACGGAAAACCCGGATCAGAGTGTAAGTACGGCAACCATTACATTTGCAGAAGATGGTGACTATACGCTTTCGGTCAGCGGACAGGATAAGGCAGCAAATCAGGCAGAGACAGTAAAAGCAGATGATTTTACCATCGATAAAACCCGTCCGGTGATTACGGTTACTTATGACAACAATAATGCAGTAAATGGCAATTATTATGCAGCAGCGCGTACAGCAACGATTCAGATTGAAGAACATAATTTCTCTGAAAACAGGGTAAGGATAACAGGAACAGCAACTGATAACGGAGCAGGAATCTCATTCCCACAGTCTGGCGGATTTACCGGAAATGGAGATGTTCATACCGCAACCATTACATGTGGTACAGATGGTTTATACAATTTTAATGTGGAATACACGGACATGGCAGGAAACATAGCTGAAACCTATACAGGGGAAGAATACTATGTGGATCTCACTGAACCGGAAATTGAAATTGTTGGTATCGAAGATTATTCGGCAAATAATGGAGATGTTATTCCACAGATCGTAATGTCAGATACAAACTTTGATACCAATGGTGTGAACATTGAACTGGTTGGTGCAAATCAGGGAAGTGTGGCACCGGAAGGCTCTTATACGAATCAGGGAAATGGAGAGACATTTACATTCCAGAACTTCCCGAAAGAGCAAAGCTATGACGATATCTATACGATAAATGCCACATTGACCGATATGGCTGGAAATGAGAGCAATGCAACAGTTACGTTCTCTGTAAATCGCTTTGGATCAGTTTACGTGTTTGATCAGACCTTAAAAGATATTGAAGGAACTTATATTCAGAACGAGATTGATGTCAAGTTACAAGAAGTCAACGTAGACAGTCTGGAACATGACAAAATCAAAGTAGTAGTAGATACAAATGGAACACCGAGAACATTAGAAGAAGGTATCGATTATCAGGTACAGGAATCTGGTGGAAACGGACAGTGGTATCAGTATGATTACACCATCGACAAGTCTCTTTTTGCCGGGGATGGACGTTACATTGTAACACTGTATTCAGAGGATATTGCAGGAAATGTCAATGAGAACATTGATGAATCCAAAGAAGCAGAGATTTCATTCGGTGTTGACAAAACAGCTCCTGTCGTTATTCCGATTGATGTTGAGAGCAATGCCCAGTATCCTGTGGATACGAAAGCAGCGAATGTGACAGTCAACGACAACCTGGTATTAGATAGTGTTGAGATTTATATTGGTGATAAAAAATGTGATTATACAGTGGATGGTGAAAACTATCAGTTCAATATCCCAAACAATACGAAAAAACAGGATGTCACAATTATGGCTGTGGATGCAGCTGGCAATAAAACAAACTATGTCTTAAATGGAATTCTTGTAACAACCAACACATTCATCCGTTGGTATAACAATAAGCCATTGTTTGCAGGTTCTATTGCGGGTGCAGCAGTAGTAACAGGCGGTGGCGTCGGTGCAGCGATCGCACTGCGAAGCGGACGTATCAAAATAAGACGTAAGAGAAAATAAAAAAAGGACTGAGAGATATGGCAAAGTATCGCATAGTTTCAAAGGGAAATATAGTTACGATTAAAAGTAAGTTATCATTTGGGGAACAGATTAATGAGCGGGAAATCAATGTTTTTGAACAGCAGATTTTCCGCGGCTGTTTCAGACCGAGACAGGAAGGAAAAAAGACAATTATCTACACAGCACCAGATGTGGTACCTCTTATATCATATCTGAAAAAGGGTGTGGAGGAAGAAACGTTTTTTCTGCTTGTGGCGCAGACAATTGAGATGACTAAAAAAATTGAAATGAATGGGTTGTATCTGCATAATCTCATGTTACAGCCGGAAATGGTGTTTGTATGTGAAAGAACCAGGGAAGTGTTCTTTGTATATCAGCCGATCAATAGCAGAATTACGAGCGGAAATGTTTATGCGTTTCTTGCAGATACCGTACAGTATGCAGGCAGATATGGCAAAGAGCCAGAGCAGTTTCTGAAGGAATTCCAGGTATTCCTCAATGATACAAAGAATTATAAAATAGAGGACATTGAGAGATATATCCGCGAAAAATGTCCACAGGCATTCCGGAAAATCGTAAAAGCAGAGACGGGAAAAAGTGGTTACATCACAAATGACCGTTCATCCTATGAAAGACATTATCACAGTGACAGTAACGATGAAGGTGGAACGACATTACTGATGGAGGAGGATGAAAGCGGTACAACCCTTTTGACACAGCAGGAGGATGACGAGGGAGACACAACTCTTTTGCAGCAGGAGGAAAGATATCCAATTTTAGAGAGAATCAGCACAGGGGAGAGCGTGACTGTCAGAAAAAATATTTTTAATATCGGTAAGGAAAAAGAAAATGATTTTACAATAATAAATAATAAGGCGGTCAGCCGTAGACATGCGGTAATTGAGCGTATAAATGGAACTTATTATCTTATGGATAAAGGTTCAACGAACCATACATATCTGAATGGAGAAATGCTGGATGCTGAAAATTCTTATGTGCTTTCGGATCATGACAGTATTCAGATTGCAGATGAAGAATTTACATTTTATTTTGATTAGGAAGTGAAAAAATGGACGAGTACTTTGCAGATAAATTGACAGAAATTCAAGACACTGAAGACACTGCCTACTTATTGGAAAATAATGAGATCTTTTATGACGTTGGCTATAAAGTGATGCAGAATCAGGAAAATGCCAACCTGTTAAGGTGTCATAGAATCAAATATAATGGAAAAATAAAACTAATTTATTTCACAAGAGAATATACATCACTGGAGGATTACATTGCATCTTCGGATATGGATACGATCTTAAATGCGATTCGCAGTCTGCTCGAAGCTTTAATTCAGATTGAAAATCTTGGATTTTTAAATATGGCATGTATTGATAATCGCCTTAGCCATATATATGTAGAGTCTGGCACGAATAATGTGAAGATCATTTATTTGCCTGTAAATATAACGGGTGTTCATAAAAATAAAAATGAATTTGACAATGAAATAAAGGCTCAGCTGGTGCAGAAAATAGAACGGATAGGAATGATGGATCATCCGAAAATGCGTCAGGTGATAGATGCGTTGGAGGATGGAACATTAAAACTTCATGACATTAGTACACGTATACAGGCGGAAAAACCTATAATGCATAGAAATACAAAAAATACTTCTGCAGATCCCAATATTGGGCAGAAAAAGATAGTGGATATGCCGGACATGAATCAGATATCAATACAATCCATAGATGGGCAGTTTCACTTTGTTGTTTGTGAAAATGAATTCCTGATAGGAAAAAGCAGAGAAAGAGTTCAGGGTGTGATAACAGGAAATAATGCGGTCAGCAGAGTTCATTGCAAAATCGTAAGGCAGAATGGCAGCTATTTTGTAGTGGATATGGGAAGCTCCAATGGTACTTATGTTAATGGAAAAAGAATACAGCCAAATGTGCCAGAGCCTATTTCAGACAGAAGTCAGCTGAGAATTGCAAATGCAGAATTTATAGTACGAGGATAAAAAAATGAGTAAGCCATTAATCATTATTGCAGATACAGATGAGCTGTATCTGCAGAATCTGGAAAGAAAATTTTTGGAAGAGTTTGATGACCAGATAGAGTTAGAAATCATATCTGATCCGGTCTATTTTGAACAACGTTTTGAGACACCTGTTTCGGTGGAAATCCTGGCTGTTTCAGAAGCACTATATTCAACAGGACTTCAAAGGCATAACATTTCCAATCTGTGTGTGTTAGCAGAAGAACAGGAGAATGGAAGCACGGAGGATTTGTCTGTAAACAGAGTGTATAAATATCTGGGTATCAGGGAACTTTTCAATGAACTGACTTATCAGAGCAGGGATCGGCTGACGGAATCACAGATACAGGAACATAAGACACAGATCATTTCTTTTTATTCTGCAATCGGGGGAACAGGAAAGACAGCATTATCTGTCGGACTTGCACGGTGTCTGTCAGAAAAACATAAGAGAGTTTTCTACGTAAATACAGAATCTGTGCAGGATTTTTCTTATTATCTTGAAAACAAAACCGGTATGCCGAATGAAGGATATCGTGTCATGAAAAATGAACAGGAACATATGTATCAGAATGTTCGTTTTACATTAAGAAAAGAAGGATTTACATATCTGCCTCCATTTAAATCAACGCTCGATGCAAGAAATCTTGATTTTACGATCTATCGAAAATTAATACAGTCAGCGAAAGACAGTGGAGATTATGACTTTATTATTGTGGATGTGGAAGCAGGATACAGCAGATGGAGAATACAGTTACTGCAGGATTCTGATAAAGTGATGCTTATTACGTTACAGGATGATGTCTCAACGAACAAAATGCGCTATATCACAGAGTGCCTTGATTTCGGAGATCATGAAAAATACATGGTCATTTGTAACAAATACAGTGAAACAAGAGACAACCAATATGTTCAGTCGGGATTACAGTCAGAGTTTTCCATCAGGGAATATATTGATGAAGTGAGTACCCCATTGTTAACTGCAAGACAACTTGCACAGTTAAAGGGGATAGAAAAAGTGTCATACATGTTTATTTAGATAAAGCAAGATGGGGAGGAAAGAGATGTTTAGAGATTTTTCGGATGAAGCAAAACAAAAACTTTTAAAGTATGTTGACGAAGTGACGGCAGACGGTACCTGGGACAGGGTAAAAGACTGGTTTGGAGATGCCGGACTGACCATACAAAGCTGGCTCGGACAGCTCAGCATCCAGAACTATGTCAATGATGTAGACACCTACCATAAAAAAGTACTCGATAAAAATAACACCACGGCAAAGCAGATCGGGGAGATCTTTTCGAACGTGCAGGCAGTGGATACCAAATACCTCAGCATCGCAGGAAGTGAGGCAGCCTGCGGGGATGACATCATAAAACTGATCAGTGACCTTGCCAGTGCCATTGACCCGAATGGAGGGAACATGGACATGGGAAGGATGAAGGGTGTTCTGGATGCAGATGTCGAGAACATACGCAATGCCAGGGCGACGGCTGAGAGGGCAGTCGAGGAAAAAATGCTCGGAACTGAGGCAGAGGGCTGCATGAACAGCGAAGACCCGGTCAACCTGAGCACCGGAAACTTCATCTATGAGCATGAAGACTTAAAAGTGGGAGGGGAGATACCATTATCGTTCCACCGTTATTATAATTCCAAAGACCGCCGCAGCGGTGTGCTTGGAGACTGCTTTTTGCATAATTACCAGACAGCCATCGAAAAAGAAGAGAACGGAGCCGTCAGGGTGCGCCAGGCAGACGGACAGGTCAACCATTATGACAGGACAGTTTCAGAAAACGGCAGGGAGGAACTGACAGGAAGAAATACAGCACTCGAATCCTTAAAAGAAACGGAAACAGGATACGTGCTCGAACATCCGGGCACGGAGATCATATCGTTTGACGGGGACGGAAAGATGCTCCGGAAAGAAGACCGGAACGGAAGGGGCATATCTTTTTCCTATCTCGAAGATGGAAAACTTGAAAAAGCGGAGGCAGACAATGGGAGTAGCCTGGCCTACTCTTATAATAAAGAAGGACAGCTTGAAAAAGTGGCCGACCACACCGGACGGAGCGTGCAGCTGGCATACAGGGAAGGAAAACTCGAAAAGGTGGCAACGGCATCCGATGCAGAATACCGCTATGTCTATGGGGAAAACGGAAGGATAACAGAGGTGGAGAATGCCCGCAGGGTCACCGCCGTGAAGAACACCTATGACAGGAGGTTCCGCATCATCCGCCAGGAATTCCCGGACGGCGGGACGATGGAGTTTTCCTATGATGACAAAAACCGTCTTGTCACGCTGACCGAGCGGAACGGGAGCAGGATCATCCATGTGCATGATGACCGTTACCGCAATACCGAGACCATTTACGGGGACGGGACGAGGGAGCGTTATCTCTACAATGACAAAAACCAGTGCATCAGCATGACAGACAGGCTTGGCAGAACGACGAGAATGGCGTATGATAACCGTGGGAACCTCACACAGACCGTGGATGCCCTAAAACGCAGGGTCAACTACACCTATGATGCAGATTGTCATCTTATCAGTGTAAGTATTAACGGAAAAGAACGTCTGAAAAACCATTATGATGCAAAAGGTAATCTGATCGGCACGGAAAATCTGTACGGAAACAGAATTACCGTGATAAATAATGGGGCAGGAAGACCGGAAACAATCACTTATGCAGATGGAAGCGTTTTGGAGATTGGATATGATGAAAGCGGAAACATCGTACAGTTAAAGGATGTAACCGGAAATGTGACAACTTATGGTTATGATGCCTTAAATCGTGTGATTGAGACAGTAGATGCAAATAGGAACGTGACACGTTATACCTATGATGCAGCAGACCGTGTCACAACAGTAACCGATGCTATGGGTAATCAGAGAGCATACACTTATAACGCAGGTGGAAAAATCACGGCAATCCGGGATTTTGATGGTAATACGGCAGAGTTTATCTATAATCCACTTGGAAAAGTGGAAACATACACAGACAAAGAGGGACAGCAGGTACATTTCACTTATGACAAAATGTGGAACATCTGTTCGGTCACAGCGCCGGATCATGGAAAGCAGGAATATTTTTATGACAGTGACAATCATCTTGTAAAACAGATACTCCCGATGGGAGGAGTAGTGAAATATGCCTACGATGCGGCTGGAAACCGCACAGAAATGACGGATCCGGAAGGAAATACAACCCGTTACTTTTATGATGCCGTAAACCGCCTGACAGAAGTACTGGAACCGGATGGAGCCAGGACTGTGTATGAATATGACAGAGAGGGAAATCTTGTCAGAGAGACGAATGCATCCGGACAGACGACCAGTTATACTTATGATGATTTAGGAAGAAGAACAAGTGTTACAGATGCGGCTGGTGCAACGACAAGTGTACTCTACAATGAACTTGGAAAAGCAGAGCGTATCTGCTATCCGAATGGAAGCAGTACTGTTTATGAATACGAAAAAGGTGGAAGATTAAAGAGTGTTCGTTACCCGGATGGTGCAGGAGAACACTATGGATATGATGCCAGGGGAAACCTCACAGAGCGTACCACTACGGCGGGAGAATGTTACAAATATAGTTATGACTGTCTTGCCCGTATCACATCCATTGAAAATCCGGCAGGAGGTGTGGCATATTTTACCTATGATGCACTTGGACGTGTAACGAAAGCAGAAGATGAAAAGGGAAATGTTACCTGTTATGAATACACTCCAAATGGCAATCTTGCAAAAGTGACAGATGCGTTGGGAAATGAAACATTTTATCAGTATGATGCAATGGGACAGCTGGTACAGACAAGCTGTACAGGAACCAATGGGGAAGAACCACAGAATACAGTCTATACCTGGGATAAAGAAGGTCATGTGACCACCGTGACAGACCCTTTAGGGGATATAGAACGCTATACTTATGACCCGGCAGGAAAAATGAGGGCAAAAGTAGACAAAGATGGTTATGAGACTACCTTCCATTATGGCACAAATGGTCAGGTGGAGGAAATCTGTTATGCGGATGGAAGAAAAGTATCCTTAACCTATAATGCCATAAGGCAGCTTGAGGAAGTAAAAGACTGGCTCGGCACGACAAAAATCGCTATGGATGAGGCAGGACGTATTGCCTCTGTCACAGATCCATATGGAAAAACCGTGGGATATGAATGGGGAAGCATGGGCGAGAGAACGGCAGTTCTTTATCTAGATGGAAAAAAGACCGTATATGAATACAATGAAGCCATGCAGATATCGGCCATGAAAATCTTTTCTGGGGAAATGCGGGAGAAGACAATTCGTTACAGTTATGATGAAGCCGGAAGACTCATTGGAAAGCAGCTGCCGGGTAGAAATTATACAGATTACCGATACAATGCGGCAGGAAAACTTGAAGAAATCTTACATAAAGGAGCAGATAAATCAGCTGTTGCAGGAAACAAATGCAAACGGAATGAAAGATTATGCGTATGACCACAGAGGAAATTTGTTATCCGTAACAAGCGGTGAAGAGGAGAAAGAAACATGCATTCATTAGTTAAAGGTATAATTCTTTCCGTTTGGATTTGGTTTATTATAAAAGTATCTGAAAAAGTTTCGGGCAATACAAAGCATCAAATTCAAAACGAATTTTTATATTATTTTATATGGCTATGGCATTCATATGGAGAAATAAGCATTTTAGGGTTGTTATGTGCAATTGGTGTACAGATTACAGATATCGTAATTGCAATATTGTGTTTGTTTTCAGATATAAGTAAGGAACTTCTGGGAGCATGCTGGGTAACAAGCTTAATAGTGGTTTTGTTTGTCAGTGGTGGGGTCGGAATCATAGAGACAGGAAATGAATCGAAAAGATGGTTGGAAAAAATCGCAATGTATTTGATAAGTATAGCTGTATTTTTTGGAGCAGCATATTTCCTATATCCAATGTTACAATATATATTCAAATTTTAAAAGGGAGATTCTAGGATGGATTTTTTGATTATATTAATTGATTTGGTTGTTATTGCACTTGGGATTGTAGATGTTCGGTTTGGTTTTATATGTAGAAGGGAGCAACATCACAATAAAAAGAATGCACAGATTTATGTTGGGGATGGGAAGATAGTATGGATTTTTGGGCTTATCAGTTGGGTGGCTGGAATTTTGGAAATGATACTTTTACTAGTTAGTTTCAATGAGTTAGCATTTTATATATGGCTGCTTATATGCATTATGGCACAGTGGGGGATGACGGCATTTCTATGGCAGCACTATTGTTATTCGGCAGTGTATTTATATGGGAAAAAGATTTATTTTTTTGACAAAAGAAGAAAGCGGAATATAGGGTTAGAAAATAAAGTAGGGATAAAGGCAGCATTAGGAAATACAGTATATGCCTTTTTTGACGAAAATGATAATAAGTTATTCGAAATTCAAATGAAAAAGAAAAATGCAAGTGAATTAATGCAGCTTATCAAAAACGAAATAAGTGATAGAAATTACATATTTAATTAGATTATGGAGGAAGTAGAATGCGAGAATTAAAGGTAAATAAAAAATTAAAAAAGAAAATTGTCGGGCAGGGATATAAAAATACAAACGAATGGATTCAAGCAAAAGTAAAAAGAATTATTTTTATTGACATTTTTGCTGCAATACCAGAAGCAGCGGCATTGATAGCACTGATAGATGCGTTGTTAAAAAAAATGGAGACATGGGAACTTGTTGTGATTCCGGGAGGTGTGTGGTGTAGTACAGCATTGATACCATTGTGTGTAGCAATAATCTATTATAAGATAATTAGAAATAATTCAAGCGTATCATATGAGATGTATAAAGAAGAACAACTTTTTTATGATGATGAAGGCTTTACATTTTCTTTTACAGATTATGGTGGTGTGCCGGGTAATTGGACATATCAAATTAAGTATAAAGAAATAGAAGGCCTTATTGACTATCCTAATATAAGTATGATCAGGATAATAGGACATTATCCATTTGAGTTATTTCAAAATGGAAGAGTATCAGTTTATAACAGGGAATGTTCAGATGAAATTAAGGTTTCAATAGGTTATTATTATGACGCTTTTGATGAGTTTAAACGAACTTTATCTGAAAAATCAGGATTAAAGTTTGAAACAAAAGATTACTAGGGAGAAGAAGATGGAAGAGTATAAAAATGTAGAAGAATTAAATCAACTTGGAATAAATTAAATGAATGCTGGAAATCCAAAAGCAGCATTGGATTATTTTTTACAGGCGGAAAAGGAAAATCCAAATTATAAGGAAACATATATAAATCAGGGATGTGTATATGCTGCTATAGGAGAAATGGATAAGTCATAAGAAGCTTTTAAAAAGGTATTAAAAATAGACAAGAATAATGCAGAGGCGTATGAAAATCTTGCCAATATTTCTTACATGCAGGGGAATTTTAAACAAGGTATTGTTTATGCAAATCATGCAATGCAGTGTGGCGGGGAAGATCCAAAACTCTTATATAATATTGCAAGAGCTTATGAAGAGTTAGAAGAAACGGATATGGCAGTGCGTTTTTATAATCGGGCAATTGAAAGTGACCCTATTAATCCAGAATATTATATAAAGAAAGCACATTTGCTTGTGAATAAGGCTGATGTTAATAATGCGTTAGAAACTTTGGCAGAATTAAATAATAATTGCCCAGAATGTTTTGAAGCATATCATTATTCTTTTTTAATTTATTTACAACAGGAAGATATTAAAATAAGAAAGGAATAACAATGAACGACAAAATAAACAGAGGACAACTTGTCAGAACATATAT
>OGMO01000884.1_pt1 | contig 22554 bp, 17 predicted proteins | sample 1573241 | NCBI WGS metagenome assembly OGMO01 (sample SAMEA2581896, study PRJEB24529) | metagenome | biome: Human gut stool | place: China | collected 2011 | reverse complement strand
ATACCATTATCTACATCGATGAGATTCATAATATGATAGGTGCCGGTCGTGGCTCAGATGGCGGACCTGATGCATCCAATATGCTGAAGCAATATCTGGAGGCTGGCGATATCCGTTTCATCGGCTCTACCACCTACGAGGAATATAACCGTTACATGGCTCAGAGCAAGGGCATCGTGCGCCGGTTCCAGCAGATTGACATCAAGGAACCTACCGAGGAGGAGGCTATCAAGATATTGGAGGGCTTGCAGTATAAATACAATAAGTTCCACAATGTAACCTATCGCAAGGACGCCCTGGAATATGCCGTCCGTGCCAGCGCCAAATATATCAGCAACCGCTGTCTGCCAGACAAGGCCATCGACCTGATGGATGAGGCGGGTGCTTGTCTGGAGGTGCATCCGGTAGAATCTCGCCAGCGCTCTTATGTTACCAAGTCTATCATCCAGCAGATTCTGATTAAGGTCTGCAAGATTGATGCGGCTGCGATGAAAGATGAGAATAACGATGCTTTGGCTACGCTCCGCCAGCGCATACTCGACAAGATTTACGGTCAGGACAAGGCTGTAGACAAGGTGGTTGAGGCTGTGATGATGGCAAAGGCGGGATTGACAGATGATGACAAACCATTGGCTTCGCTCCTCTTTGTGGGACCTACCGGAGTAGGAAAAACCGAGGTGGCACGGCAGTTGGCCAAGGAACTCGGCATCGAACTGGTACGCTTCGATATGAGTGAATATACCGAGAAGCATACCGTGGCAAAACTCATCGGTTCGCCAGCCGGATACGTGGGTTATGAGGATGGAGGACTTCTGACCGATGCCATCCGCAAGACGCCAAACTGTGTACTCCTGCTCGATGAGATAGAGAAGGCGCATAGCGATATCTACAACATCCTGCTCCAGGTAATGGACTATGCCCGTCTGACTGATAACAAGGGCCAGAAGGCTGATTTCCGTAACGTGATTCTCATCATGACCTCAAATGCCGGAGCACAATATGCTTCACGGGCTAGCGTAGGTTTCAATGGAAACGTAAGTCGTGGCGAAGCGATGCTGGCACAGGTGAAGAAGACTTTCAAGCCTGAGTTTATCAACCGACTTTCCGACATGGTGGTGTTCAACGATATGGATAAGCACATGGCAGAACTGATTCTTGCCAAGAAACTTCGTCAACTCGATGCGAAACTGGCAGCAAAGGGAGTTACCGTAACGTTAACCGATGCTGCACGTGAACAGTTGCAGAAATGGGGCTTTACCAAGGAATATGGTGCCCGTGAGATGGACCGTGTCATCGGTAACCGCCTGAAACCGATCCTGATGAAGGCGCTGCTCTTCGGCAAACTCAAGAAGGGTGGCAAGGCGCATGTCGACTTTGACGGAAAGGAACTGGTGATTAATTATTAGAATGAAAGTCTAGTCAAGAATATTCTTGATAAAAGATAAGCGTATGATATTACAGATAGATGATACTGCGGACGAGATTTACTTTCCCGATCCGCATTATGGCGATGAGGATGGATGCTTTGCGATTGGTGGCGATTTGAGTATCGACCGCCTGTTGCTGGCTTATAGCAATGGCATCTTTCCCTGGTATAGTTTCCGTGACCAGCCTGAAATACTCTGGTTCTGTCCGATGAAGCGTTTCGTCATCTTCCCTGATGAAATCCACATCAGTCATTCCATGCGTACCCTGATGAGAAAGGGCAGATACAGTATTGGAATCAACGAAGATTTCGATGGCGTGATACGGGGATGCAGCAAGACCAACGGACGGTATTGGGAAGATGGCGCATGGCTTGGCGAGAACATCATCCAGGCATTTACTGCCCTCCATAAGCAGGGCTTTGCGGCGAGCGTAGAGGTATGGGATAATGAAACCGATGAACTGGTGGGTGGACTTTATGGTGTCACCATCGGCAAGGTTTTTATCGGAGAAAGCATGTTCTCCAGGGTTCCGTCAGCTTCTAAGATTGCCCTCATCTTCCTTGCCAGATACTTGCAGGAGCACGGTGGCAAGATGATAGATTGCCAGTTGGAGACTCCTCATCTCAAATCGATGGGTGGCAGATATATTTCTTACGAGGAATATATGAAGATTATGAACGAAGAATAAGAGATGTTCTTCTCGGAATAGAAGAACATCTTCTTTTGAATAAAAAATAAAGGCTAGGTTTCCGGAATCGTGAACCTAGCCTTTGTTATTATCTGGCTTTTTGCTTTTTATTAGAATATCGGTGTGCCGATGCAGCCGTTAGGTGCCTGAATATGCAGCATCGCACAAACGGTAGCGGCAATGTCTGTCATATAGTGAGGCTGGGCGCTCTCGCCGTGCTGGATGCCCCAACCCATAAACAGGCAAGGAATATGGATATCGTATGGATTCCATGCTCCGTGGGTAGTTCCCTTGCTGCTGTAATAATCGTAGTGACCTGGTTTCAGTACAATCTGAACACCTCCGCTGCGCTCGCGGTTATAACCGTTAATGGCGCGGAACTTCAGCTCTTCAGGGATGCTCTCGATAGAGGTCTTCTCCATGTCGAAGGCATAGTGCACGTCCTTGTCCTTCTTCAGTCTGTCTACTACCACCTGCTTGATGGCTGTATAATCCAGACCGAGTTCTTCGATGATGTCTGTATTGAAGAATACCTGATTGTTCATGATGGTCTTCACGAGGCTCTTGTCGGTATTGAACTTCGTCTTCAATATCTGGTTCAGTTCTTCCATCATTCCCTTCTTGTTCCAGATGCCGGCAGGGATTCGCTGGTCTTGCAGGAAGGTGGCGTTGTTTACGCCTCCATGGTCGGCGGTGAGGAAGGTGAGATAATTTCCCTTGCCCACGGTCTGGTCGAGATAAGCGAAGAAATCTGCCAATGCCTTATCTAATCTGAGATAGCAATCTTCTGTTTCGATGGCGTTCACGCCCACCTGATGACCGATGTAATCGGTGCTTGAGCAGCTGATGGTCAGCAAATCAGTATCTGTGTTTCTACCCAGATTTTCTCCCTCAATGGCAGCCTTGGCAATATCGAAAGTCAGGTTGCAGCCGAATGGGGTACTGCGGAGAATCTTGTAACCATGCTTTTTATATAAGGTAGGCAGATCGAGTGGCAATACTGCCTTTTCGCCTTCAACAATTCCATTCTCGTAGTTGTTGTCATCGCTGGTGCTCTCCTTGTAGGAATCGATAGGGTAGAGCGTCTCCCATTTCTTGGAAAGATACTTGTTTGGGAGTTTCTGCTTGTTGAACTTGTTCACCCACTCAGGCAACTTATCCATATAGAAAGTACTGGTGATGAACTTGCCCGACTTGTCATCAAACCAGAAAGCGCCATTGGCGTGATGGCCCGCAGGGAGGATGGATGCTCTGTCTTTCAAGGCTACACCAATCACCTTAGAGCGGTTGTTGGTAGCCAGACGGAGTTCATCGCCGATGGTGGTTACCCACAGATTGCGAGGCGACATCTTGCCAGCCTTGCTGTCAGAACCTACCGGGTTGACGGTATCGTCGGCAGTACAATACACTACCTTTCCATCTTTCACGAAGTTATTTCCTGCAATTCCGTGGATGGAAGGAACGGAACCGGTCCAGATAGAAGTGTGTCCGATGGCTGTAACCGAAGGGATATAAGGAATCTTGCAGTTTTCTACGCTGAATCCTTCTCCGAGCATTCTCTTGAATCCGCCTTCGCCGTAGCGGGCGTAGTAGCGATAGAGATAATCCCATCGCATTTGGTCGATAACGATGCCTACAACGAGTTTAGGGCGTTGAGGCTGAGCCTGTGCAATGCCGCAGAAGCAGCAGAGCACGAAGATGAGTTTGATAATCTTATTCATAGTCAAAATGTCTTTCTTATACATAACCATTCAGTATAGTATATTACAATTCGGCTGCAAAGATACAACTTATTTTGGTATTTAACGATAAAAAAGACGATTTTTACTCAAACTTCTCATGGCGTTCAATACTGCCAGTACCGTAACACCTACATCGGCAAAGACAGCCATCCACATGGTGCCGAGACCAATGGTGGCGAGAATCAGTACGGCAACCTTTACTCCGATGGCAAATATCACGTTCTCGTGAGCGATATGAATGGTTCTTCTGGCTATCTTTACGGCAAGGGCAATCTTTCTAGGGTCATCATCCATCAGTACTACATCGGCAGCTTCGATGGCTGCATCGCTACCCAGTCCACCCATGGCAATGCCCACATCGGCACGCTTCAATACAGGGGCATCGTTGATGCCATCGCCTACATAAGCGAGCGTCTTGCCTGTTGGTTTTGTCTTCAGCAGTTGTTCTACATGCGAAACTTTGTCGGTTGGCAGCAGTTCTGCGCGGCACTCGTCCAGTCCCAGTTTGTGGGCAACATCTTCTCCCACTTCTCTGCGGTCACCCGTCAGCATTACCGTTTTCTCTACTCCCAGTTCTTTCAGCTCTCTGATGGCATGGGCGCTTCCTCCCTTAAGGGTGTCGTTGATCACAATATGTCCCGCATACTTGCCATCAATGGCGACGTGGATGATGGTTCCCACCTGGTTGCAGTCGTGCCATTGGGCACCGATGCTTTCCATCATCTTCTTGTTGCCCACGCAAACCACCTTGCCGTTCACTTTGGCACGGATACCCTGTCCTGCAATTTCCTCTACATCGGTAACCTCGCAGCCATCCGTTGCTTCTTGAGGGAAGGCTGTACGCAGGGCTGCCCCGATAGGGTGAGTGGTGAAATGCTCGGCATGAGCTGCCAGATGAAGCAGGATTTTCTCCTTGTCAGAATATTCGCCAATATGCACATTATCTGCATCATGGGATGAATGGTCTGGGCAGGAACTGTCAGCATGGACAGCTGCCACGGCAAACTCTCCGTGGGTCAGAGTTCCGGTTTTGTCGAACACAACGGTTCCCACCTTGGCTAAAGCATCCATATAGTTGCTGCCCTTGATGAGAATACCGTTCCGGGATGCTCCGCCGATGCCGCCAAAGAAGGTGAGGGGCACGCTGATGACCAGGGCGCAAGGACAGGAAACTACCAGGAATATCAAGGCGCGGTTGAGCCATAATGGGAAGTTCCCGCCAAAGGTTCCTTCACCTACGATTCCTGTTGCTGCCAGGAATGGAGGAATAAAAGCCAGGGCAATGGCTGCGAAAACAACGATAGGAGTATAGACTCGGGCGAAACGGGTGATGAAAGCCTCGCTCTTCGACTTGTTTTTGTCTGCACTCTCTACCAGCGCAATAATCTTGGATACGGTACTCTCGCCAAAACTCTTGGTGGTGCGTACACGAACTACTCCTGAAAGGTTGATGCAACCGGACATGATGGTATCGCCTTCGTTCAAATCCCGTGGCATACTCTCACCTGTCAGGGCAATGGTATTCAAGGCTGAGCTTCCCTCAACAACAATACCATCCAGAGGCACTTTCTCTCCCGGACGGATTACGATAGTTTCTCCTATCTTGACGTCTTCCGGCGAAACGGCCTCTACTTTTCCGTTTCTTTCAACATTCGCTACATCTGGTCGGATATTCATCAGATGCGAGATGCTGTCGCGGCTCTTTCCTTCCGCATATCCTTCGAAGAGTTCGCCCACCTGAAAGAAGAGCATCACAAAGACAGCCTCTGGAAATTCTGTGTCTGATCCAGGAAAGAATCCGATGCAAAGGGCTCCGATGGTTGCAATAGCCATCAGAAAGTTTTCGTTAAACATATCGCCCTTGGCAATACCTTCTGCAGCTTCGCCCAGCGTCTCATGTCCTATCAATAAATAAGGAATGAGATAGACGAGGAGCAACTGCCAGGTAGCCAGACTGTATTCCTTTTCGATGAAAACAGCGATAATCAGGAGAATGATGGTTGCTCCTATCAGAAAGAGTTTGGATTTCAAACCGCCTTCTTCATGATGATGGTGGTGGCAACCGCACCCCTGGTGCTCATGTTCTTCTGTGCTGCATGAGCAATCATGATGATGTTCATGATGATGTTCGTGAGAAATTTCACAATGGCATTCATGATGATGTTCGTGAGAATGTTTCATTTCTTCCATAATTTTGCAATACTTTTAGTTCTATATAACCCGGAACATTCAGTTCCTTTTTCTATTTCGGTTGCAAAATTACGAAAAGGTTTCTGCAACTTGGTTGCAAAAGTCCAAATCGCCCCCTTAATGTATTTCTTACGCATAAAGTTTTTTTTGAGAAAAAGTATCAAAGTCTCATTATTTGGTGAAAATATTCTTGTAAGGAGTTGATATATAGTGATATGTAAAAATGAGACTTCCTAATATTTTTACAAAAAAGTATCATAGAAGTATCATAAAATCGGGAGAAGTATCATGAAAACGGCGTTGGGTTGATGTAAAAGACTAAAAAAAGCGTCTATTATTTCAGTTTTTAGTATCAGTAGTAGTGTCTACTTTTCTAGTTTATAAAGTAAAAAAGTGTCTGTATGGAATATGAGAAGGGCAACTCTAGATATGGCCATCTATTAAGGTAGTCAACTAAAAATATGACTAAGTTTCAGGAAAGTCAACGTGAATTATAAATAAGTTTTAACTGAGTCAACTCGTCTTACAAATAAAACTAAAAGTGGTCAACTAAAATCGTTAAACCACAATATATGCTTTTGCCCAGGTTTGCCCAAGGCTTTGGGCATCTTTGCCCAGCTATGTAGGACATGGTTACCCAAGGCTTTGGGCATGGATACCCATCGTTTTGGTCACGCATACCCGTGTACGTGGTCATCCGTACCCGTGTACGTGGGTATGAGTGACCATGTTCGTGGGCATAGTTGATGCATTTCGTTCGATGATTGGTGCATTTTCGTTCGATATTTCGCCTGTTTCGTATGATGCTTGCCTGTTTTTTTATGATACTTCTCCCGATTTTATGATACTTCGATGATACTTCTCTGGCTTTTTTGATGAAAAGTGTCATTCTTGTAAATAGTTATATATCAGATATATAAACTGATATTTTCCTGAAAAATGAGACTTTGAGACTTTTTTCGAGAAAAACATTCTTACGTGTGCGCGTATGCCCTACAGTAAATCTAAAAAGTGATGACTCTGACTCCACCCGAAAGTCCTTTATGTTTGGGACTCAATAGCCATTCGTATCTTGCGGATGCCAGATGTTAGTAGAATTTCACTATATTGATAACCAAACAATGTGCATCTCAATTCTTAGGTGGAATCTATAGTTTGAGCCAAAAGAGCATTAAATAACTCCATAATCGAAAAAATCCTCCAAAAGGAGCAAGTTTCTTAGATTTTATTTGTACTTTTGCCATGTCATTCAGAGTTTTATTTGTTTTTATTTTGCAACACTAAGATAAGTGAAATTTCTGACATGGCAAAATCTTGAGCAACTTTTTGTTGCTCAGGTGCTTATAAAAAATATTAAATTATAGTGTTGTGGAAATAAGGATAATATGCAATATTTTTCATTTGATAGTGTATTAATAGGTAAAAAAACTAAAAATACATTATGGGAAAAGATTATAGATTGGTTATTAAACCATTTTATGCCGATGGCTAATCCAACGTTGGATAAAAATCTTGGCTACGTTAAAGAATGGTACATAGAGTATGATGACGTAGAAGAATATGCTAATAGAGAGGTTGGTGTGGCAGAAAATGGCTTGGTGGTGTTCAAAGCTCCCTTTGAAGAGAACTGGGGGTATTGGTGTGATAATGACATGACTATGGATGATTATCGAAATCTCAATATTCATGCAATATCAAAGGAAGCGTTTGAGAAACTTTGGAACGAAGAGATACAGCTTCCTTTTGGGACAGAATCAAATAGTTCTAAGTAAGATGGATAAATTGATTGAACTTATAAAGAGCAAATCCTTCTCTGCTGCAGAAAAGCTGTTGAGAAAGGAACTTGCTTTGTCACCAAATAACTGCTATTTGTTGACTCAACTTGCAAATGTCCTATGGAACAGATGCAAAGATAAGGAAGCTTTGTCTTATGCCGATAAAGCAAAAGAGGTATGCCATGTCATGCCTCTCTTGAATTATACTCGTGGCAGAATCCTTTGGTCGTTAGAAAAATATGAACAATCCATAGAAGAGTGGGATGTTGTTTTAAATATGACTATTGAGGAGGTTGCGGAAAATGGCTATGGTGTCAGATGGGCAAAGTCTGTCATCAATGATTCCAGATATTATAAGGCAGATTGTCTCTATCATCTTTTTAAAGATAAGGAGGCCTTGGCTCTCATGGAAGAGCATTTGTCACACCGAGGAAAAGGTATTGAAAGCGATTTCTCCAAAAAGGAAGCTGTTCTTTTCTATAAAGTATTGAAGTATAGTCATCCAAGGACTGTTGCAAAAGCCTCAGATATAGGATATGCTTCTGAATCTCAGTGGAATCGAATCTTGAAAAAGATTGATGCTTTGGAAGAGAGTAACAATAAGGAGAAACTAGTGCGTTATCTTCGTGTCATTTGCAAGCGTAAGCCCAAAGAGTATTATTTGAAGACGATTCTTTCCGAGACCTATAAGACTATTGGGGATAAGGCAGGTTGCTTAACTTATGCAAAAGCTGCTTTTGAGCAAGAACCCAATGACCCTCTTGTTAAGTATGACTATGCTGTTGCGTTGATGTTTAACGGCTTATCTGAAGATGCTCTTTTGCAGTTTGAAGAATTAGTTGCGTTAGGACTAGATTATATCGCATTCTCTGAACATGGTGAAGGAGTAAGATGGGCAAAGAAACTTTTGCGGAATACGCAAAAACAAATAGACCAAATTCGAGCAAACTTGCAATGAAAAAAGCAGTTAAGCTATTTCTGCTTAACTGCTTGATTTTCAACGTGGACCAGCTAGGGCTTGAACCTAGGACCTCCAGATTATGAGTCTGTGCCGAGCCTTACTAACTCCTGCGGACTTAGCAAGGTGTAACCAACTGAGCTACAAGTCTTTTTATGCTATTTGTCAACCTGTTAATGAACACTGATAGAATGAAATTAGTCAACAATGAGTCAACAATCATCCTTTTTGCTTGGGTACAATAGTTATGTACTTTGCAAATAATATTGGGATTCATTTTATAGAGAGAACCCCATCTCTATTATAATTCTTCAAGAAGACTATCTAAGGATTGAAGTCGCTTCTTACCCTCGATATGGTCTTTCACTTCTTGAAGTGCTCCACGAAGTTCCGTTGTGATGTCTTGTCTCTTGTATTCTGTCATATTGATATATGTTGGTGTATGGCTGCAAAGATAATGCTTTTATTTGATTTGGCAACCATTTTGGTAACCAAATTTTTGTTTTTATGGATAATTAGCTAAAAAAAAAGCCAACCTCCACATGATAGAAGAAGTTGGCTTGTATTTGATATGTTGTAATAATGTTCTATTCCCAAGTTAAAGTGTAAACTTCTGGGCTACCAGAATCATATTGGTTCTTTTTCTCGGTTTCGGTTATCTTTACAGGATAGCCATCTCCATCAAGTTCGTATGTATAAGAAAGTGTATATCCTTCACTATCTGTAACGCTCTTTAATAGGTTCTTGTTGTTGAGCCCAAACAAGGTTGGATGAGCCATAATAAGAAGATTACCATATTCCGCTAAAATCGCATCATCGAATCCTAGTGCATCAACATCAAAGACAGAATGCTTGTTAGGCATATCGGTATAATAAGTACAGTTATAGGTGTTACCTTCACTAACTTCTTTGTAATTTACGATATTACCATTCTCCCATGTATATTTGTTGATATTGTAGCCAGTAATTTGAGAAAGATAGTTTCCCGAATAGGCAGCCTTATATGTCTCTTCACCATCAGTAGCTTTTGAGATTTTTCCATTATCAAGAGTAATAGTACAAGGGTTCTCATCCCATCTAGCATGAGTTGTAAGCGTGATAGTGTTACCCGACCAATCAAGGTTTATGTATTCAGAATTTCCATTTACGTTTCTTGAAGCTCTAGTGAGTTTACCATCTTCTCCATAAGTAAAGTTTATGGTCTCATATTTACAACTGATGCGTACAAGTTTCTTGCCACTTGTAATGCTACCACCACCATTGTTATCATCATCATCGCTGCTACAAGCAACGAATCCAATTGACATAATCATAGCAAAGATTGCCATTGCTAAAAATTTGAATTGTTTCATAAATCTGTAAGTTTAAAATTAATAATTCAGTCTTGAATCCCCAGACGGCTTTTGCTGTAAATTGTTTATAGGTTGACACATAAAGAAAGGAGCATGGGGACTATTGGTGTTTACTAACATAAAGCTCTGGACTGCTTGCGACATATAAACAGACAATAGCCCATGCTCCATGTGTTATATATATGGGTATATATATGCGACATGAAAGCATGAGCACCTTGACCTGTTACCTATGTCGTTAGAATTGTCCAGATTCTATGTTAAGATAACGTCAAACGCTCATTCTAAATATGTACTTCTACCCTTTGTAGAATTGGTGCAAATTTAGCAATAATTGTTTGATTGACCAAGGAATTGTCTGTCTTTCTTCTGATATATGTTGAGATTTAACATTTCAAGTTGTTTTTTCTCGGCTATAATTTAGTTGAGAAATCAATAGGGGCATGCCGTATCAAGTAACGACATGCCCCTATTGCTTTATTCTTCATTTACCATTTCCCAATCCAAAACGCCTTTGCCTTCTTCGTCTAGTTCTATGCCTAAGCCTACTACCTCTCGCTTGTCGGCCTTGAAAGGCTCCAGGTATTGGCGGTCTAGAATTTGCTTGATGGCAGCATCTTTACCACCATTGCTTCTCAACTTTAATTCTATTATATAGATGTGATGAGTGGTTTTGACAATGAGGTCGATTCTGCCAGTAGAAAGCATGTGCTCTACTTCCACCTTCAAGCCGATGGCATTCAAGATGGTACTGATGATCAGTCGGTAACGCTCTTCCATATCCATGGATGCCAACTTCTTGTTGCTGTAAGGTACGTCGGCAACCAATGCTTTGAGCGCTTTCATCGCCTTATCTAGCTCTTTGTATTCCAGATATTGGTACAACTGCGCTTGCAGAGATTGCGTATCAGCCTCTTGTCGCATGGTCAATGCCGGCAGTACGCATTCGTAGAGCGCCTGTTTTACCTCTTCGTTTGGGAAGCCTAAATGATAGACATTTCCTACGCACGATTTGATGGTGAGATAACCTGATTGATATAAGAATAGTTCTGGACCTCCGCCAGTAACATCGGAAGTCTCCAATGTGTTGCGGAGAATCATGCAATCCTCAAAATCTGGTAGGCGCAACTCTGCATCCTTGATGAACTTCGGCAGCATGGATGTGGCTCCCGATGATGCCCAATAACTGTTGAGATCCTGGGTGTCAAGCGCATTGATGAGGCTGAAAGGATTGTAGACGTCAACCATGTTTCTGCGACTGAAATGGTAACCGTCGTAGTAGTCCTTCAGCTTGTCGTGGGTTTCCTGCAAAGTCCATCCGTTTACCTCTGCCATATTTTCAAGTTCAGGCTTGAAGTTCTCTTTTATCTCCTCCTCAGTGATGCCGCAGATGGCTGCATATTCTGGGAGGAAACTGATGTTGGTTAAATTGTTGAGCACGGAGAAAAGGGAAATCTGCGTAAACTTGGTGATGCCTGTGATAAAGACCAGACGCTCGTATTCATCATCTGCCTTTAAAATGGCAAAGACTTCACGATATACCTCGGTGCATGCTTCGTGTTCCGGGGTTTTCCAAGAGTGCTGGAGTGGAGAATCATACTCGTCGATGAGGATGGCAACTTTCAAGCCCGTCTGTTTGTATGCCGTCGTAATGATGGCATCAAAGCGGTCGGCAAGTTGGGCGGTAGGGTCGGGAGTGATGGCATACTTCTCCTCGTAGCATCCGAATCGCAGATTCAGGTACGAACGCAAGGTTTCTGCATTGGCGCCTCCACGGCTCATATCGAGTCGAATCACAGGATATGCCTTCCAGTCCTTTTCCAAGTCCATGATTTTGAGTCCTTCGAAGAGTTCCTTTCTTCCTTCGAAGTAACATTGTAGCGTATCAATGAGTACAGATTTCCCGAATCGGCGAGGGCGGCTCAAGTAATTATACTGTTTGCCTTTGTTCGCTAATTTCCAAATGATGTCAGTCTTATCAACATAGAGATAGTTTTCTTCTCTTATTTTGTTGAAAGATTGTATGCCTGTAGGCAGCTTTCTGTATTCATTGTTTGCCATAATCCTTTCTCCTTTATTTGTATGGCGCAAAGATACGGCAAATAATTGAAACCACCAAATTTTGAAAGAGGAATTATGGTGTTGCTCTTAGGATGTACATTCTTTCTGCAAGCTTGAATTCGTAGTTTCAATCATAGTTTCCCAAAATTGCATAAATAGCAAAAAACGACAAAATATGGCACAAAAACTAGTAGCATCATTCGGTACGTTTTCAGAGCGTAAATGTACCATGGCTTTAGTGTTAAGGATATTAAGAAGATGTCAAAGAAGGAGATGCCAGAGCTTTTTGCGAAGTTCGAAGAAGAAAAAGGAAATGCAGTGCATTATCAGAGAAGTGACACAAAAGTGTTTGTTTTTGGGCGATAGCTTGAAAATAATCCTCAAATCTTTGGCATTTCGTATTTATTTTCGTAATTTTGCCCTTATTTAGGCGATAAACTATAAGGAACAATGACAAAAGAAGAGCTTGAAAAGCGAATCAATGAGATAGAATGGGATGATTCCGAAATGAAGACAGCCCAGAATAAACTTCCTAATGATGTCTGGGAAACGGTATCTACTTTCTCTAACACATCAGGAGGTTGGATTGTGTTTGGTGTTCACCAGCATGGTAAGAATGTTGATTTTAAAAGCGATTTGGTATGCTCTACCGTAACGTATTGGTTTAGTGACCAAGCTAATGACCAAGCTAGTGACCAAGCTAGTGACCAAGCTAGTGACCAAGTTAGTGAACAAGTTAGTGAACAAGTTCAAATATTAGTAAATGCAATTCGAGAAAATGTGTATTCTATGTTTGATATACAGCGTAGGTTAAATATTTCTAGCAGAAGGTATGTATTGGTAGAAATGCTGACCCCTGCCATTGAGCAAGGATATGTTTTGCGAGCATACCCAGACAAACCTCGACACCCTAAGCAAAGATACTATCTAAGTGAAAAGGGGTTGAAGTTGGTAAAATGAAAGCAATAATGTCTGATATATAAGTATAGGAGAAATATATTATGGATAATTCTGAAACTCAGGAGATATTTAATAGTATTAAGGACAAGTTAAGGCATTGGACTTCCTCTGTCTTTAATGAGTTTTATGGGCTTCAAAAACTTGGTAGTCTGTATTATTATACAGATATGAATGCATTGGTTAATGGGATAATTGTACCAGAACCAGAGGTAAACCGTGAGATTTGTCTTTGGGCAACAAAGTGGTCACATCTAAATGACTCGCAAGAAAACTATATAGCTTTGGACATGTTGAAAGATGTGTTTAAGAATAATCTGGAAGTTTATTATGCTTTTGTATCATTGTCTGGAGATAATCATTCTATTAGCTTTTCAAAAGAAAAGGACTATTTGCCCATGTGGAGTATGTATGGTGCTCAGGGAACAGGCATTATGTTAGAGTTCGATGTTTCGGAATTGTTGAAAATATATGGTGTCAGATTAATGCCTTGTGTTTATTATGATACTGAATATTTTGAATCGGTGTGTAAAAGATTCTTTGGTTTGGAGTTTGGTGATGAATTTGAGTATATGTCTAATGATAAGAAGACGTTAGCGATAGCCATCTTGACAATAATGTTTGTCGGGACACTGAAAAATTCTGCTTTCAAATATGAGAATGAGGTTCGCATAGTAGGAATAGGGACTCCATATTATGATAGTAAAAGGAGGGAACAATTCCGAGTGAAAAATGGAGTCTTGGTTCCTTATATAAAGGAGTACTTGCCAAAATCATGTTTGAAATCAGTATGGCTCGGACCTACAGCAGATAAGGATTTGTCATTAGACGCTTTACGTTCCTATTTGGATAGTTGCAATATTGAAGCAGAAGTAAACTGTTCTCAAATTCCTTATAGAGGCTAGACTTGTGTATAAGTCCGTTTTTATTAATTCTGTATAAACATACACAGGTGTTGCATAAATATTCGTGTTTTTGTTGTATATTTGCATCTGCAATCTCAATTTGTATAAGTTGAGCTCCTAAAAATGCCGTTTAATGTTGTTATGCGCAGTTGTAAGGGTGCGGCAAATCCTTTAGGGTAGCGTGCAAAAATATTAATAGAATGGAAATTAAAAGCAACAAACAGGCGTATGATGTTTTGCAAGTAATAAAAGAGAGTTTGCAAAATACAGCAGATGCAGCTGGATTACCACCAACGGAAATTGCTGCACAGTTGGGACTTATAGATAGAGTACAGTTGTATCTCTGTCCAAGTGCGAAATTGAAATAGATTTAAGGTTAAAAGTCAGAGAATTTATCTCAGCAAGACAAATTCTCTGACTTTGCTTTTAGTTGTTTGTGAAACAATAGGCAATGAAGACCTGTTTTAAATTTTGGTTTTTCCTATAAGTTAGTGTGTCTTAAAGTGTTAGAGCAAATTTCTGTTATATAAGGTTAAATTATTTTGTAGAACGGCTTGTAAGTCATATTTTTTATGTATTTTTACTTATTAAATTAATAAAATAATAGGTTATGGAATTATATAAAGGTCTGTTGGACTCAATAAAACTTTTGGGTGACGGAATAATTAAAACAGTTGAATATGAGGATGGTTTCATCATTTTAAATTTGACAGATAGAAAATTGTGTGTGTTAGATGATAAGATAATTACTTTCGATAACATCTTAGATGTCTCTGTTAGTTCTGAAACAAAAAGAGATCCACGTGTGGAATTGGCAAATGCTTTTGCTTCTAGTGAAGCTTCAAAAACGACCACTAATACAGGTAGTATAGTAGGTCGATCCCTAGTGGGCGGACTTGTTGGAGGTGTACCTGGAGCAATTATTGGTGGTATGACTGCAGAAAAAAAGACTGAAGTTTTTCATACTGTAGATTCTCGTTATGAGGATTATACTATAACTATTATAATAAAGGATTTAATTAACCCTACTTTATCTATCCATATAGGAAATGATAGAGAGACAGTTGAAGAAATTGCAAATCTGTTTAAGGCAGTATTAGCGTCAAAAGATACTGTAAAAGGAAATGCTATGGATATGGACAAAAGCTCATATCTTTCTAGTATGTATTCTAAAGCTCGCAAACTGAAAGCAGAAATAAGTGTTACAGCTAATGGCTTTGTTATGAATGCAGATAATGAATCGTTAGCACGTGATTTATATCTTCAAATACTTTCAAATGATGTGAGTTCCAAGGAAGCTCAGTTTTATTATTTTTTCTTCAAATCGTTGTCAAAACCAAAATATTCCCAAACGTTCGGTAAGTTAAAGTTATTTGATATATATAAGGAAAAAATTGCAGAGTATATAGAAGAACTTAAGTTAGCTGACTTTTCATCAATGTCTTTATCCTTTTTAGTAAAGGATACTTTGTTGTATGCGCATTATTTAGGTGGCGGATATATTGATGAATGGAAATTTGGCTATTTGTTGCCTTTGGCAGTGGGGGATATAGTTTTTGACAAATTTGGAAAACAAGCTTATTCGATAGTTGTTCCTTTATGGAAGACTGCAGTATCAAATCATCATAAAACACCTTCATCTTGTCGTGAAAAGTTCGATATTTCCAATTATGTACAGAAAATACAAGAAATTGAGGGGGATTATGTTGAACCCCAAATAGATAAAGATTATTCTTTTTACTTTGATAAAGATTTTGTTATAGGAATAATAGTTTTGTTGTTTATTGCTTGTGTTATAGTATATCTTATTGCTTCATAATAACAAGTATATATTGTTTCCTCTTTTTGTGGAGGAATATGTAATGTTTAATGATATAAAGACAAGTTTGGATAGCATATTTTCTTATCTTCATGGTTGATTACTCTATTCAAACTTGTCAACACATAAATAGTAGTCTTAGTGTTGATTTTGACTTTATAGCAAAAACTAAATACTTGCAAGATAAACCTTTGTTTTTAACACTTTTCATCCGAAAACGCCCGATTTATGTTAAACTTGAGTTACGCCTGTTAACAGACTTGGTTTGCCCTTCTCTGGTACAGTCTCTGTGATGTTGGTTACGAATCCTTTTATTCTCTGCTTGTTCTTTTCACGATACTCTGCATCGGAATCGTTGGAATTCTGTACATTTCTTGACTAACGCTTTGAACCTCGGAGTTTTACTAGCAAAAAAAGTTGCGACTACCGTGCGGCAAGCCGTGACAAAAATGATGTGTAGATTTTACGTTGTTCCTATCTAGAGTGTACGTGTGAACATTGGGGAAGATATAAGAAAATGTTGGGATGTGACAGTGAGTAGTGAACCAAAATAATAAAGATCTTTTATTTTGCCTTTGGGGGATAGTGCATAACATTGCAAAATGTCAAGATAAAGTCTCATAAGAGGGTATTAACTGAAATTCGATGTTTTCGCAATGTTTTCGCAGAACAAAAAAGCGACTTGCGCTCGAAAGCGTAAGTCGCTGATTTTCAGCGTGGACCAGCTAGGGCTTGAACCTAGGACCTCCAGATTATGAGTCTGTTGCTCTAACCAACTGAGCTACAAGTCCGTTGAATTTTTATTAAATTCGAGTGCAAAGATACTAGATTTTAGGCAAATAACCAAATAAAATCTTAAAAATTTTCCTTGAATCAGAAAAATAGCGTATCTTTGCACCAAAATTATGTGCGCACACGTGCGTATGTACTTATTAATCGTACAAAAGAAAAGTATTTCTATTCAGAAATGGACATAGACAAAAATAAAAGAATCGGTCTTACCGATGAACAAGTTAAACAGAGTAGGGAACAGCATGGCAAGAACGTGCTCACCCCTCCTCAACGTACTTCATTATGGAAACTGTATTTGGATAAATATCGCGACCCGATTATCCAGATACTTCTTGTGGCGGCTTTCGTATCCCTCATCCTTGCTTTTATCGAAAAGAATTTCATGGAGACCATCGGTATCTTCGTGGCAGTTTTCCTTGCTACTACCGTGGGCTTCTACTTTGAGCGCGATGCGGCTAAGAAGTTTAATCTGCTCACGGCACTCAGCGAAGAGCAGCCGGTAAAGGTGCGCCGCAATGGTAAGGTGATGGAGATTCCGCGCCACGATGTGGTGGTGGGAGATGTAGTGCTCGTAGAAGTGGGCGACGAGGTGCCTGCCGATGGAGAACTCATCGTCTGCAACGACCTGCAGATTAATGAATCTACCCTTACGGGCGAACCTGTTGCCGAGAAATCTCTGGAAGGCGGTGGCGATGGTGCCTATCCTCGCAACGTCATCCTCCGTTCTACCATGGTGATGAATGGCAGGGGCGAGTTCGTGGTTACTGCCGTGGGCGATGCTACCGAGATTGGTAAGGTGGCGAAGAAATCTACCGAACAGACTTCGGTGGAGACACCGCTTCACATGCAGCTCGACAAGTTGGCTAAGATGATTTCCAAGGTAGGCTCTGTAGTATCTGTGGCAGCCTTCTTCATCTTCCTGATTCACGATATCCTCACCAATCCGGCATGGGGCGGCAAGGATTATTTCTATATGGCAGAAATCGTGCTGAAATACTTCATGATGGCTGTTACCCTGATTGTGATGGCGGTGCCGGAGGGATTGCCGATGGCGATTACCCTCTCTCTGGCGCTCAACATGCGAAGAATGCTGAAGTCGAACAATCTGGTGCGCAAGCTCCATGCCTGCGAAACCATGGGTGCCGTTACCGTGATTTGTACCGATAAAACCGGTACGCTTACCCAGAACAAGATGCAGGTGAGCGCCCTGGAACTCAAGCAGGGCGATGAGGCGCTGCTCGATACTGCCATCGCCCTCAACTCTACAGCTGAGTTGAATGACGGCAAACCTATCGGAAACCCTACCGAGTCGGCTCTCCTGCTCTGGCTCGATGCCCAGGGCAAGAATTATGAAGAACTCCGCAAGCAGGTGAATGTGCTCAAGCAGTTGCCTTTCTCTACCGAGAGAAAGATGATGGCAACCTTGGCAGAAGTTGATGGCGAGACCTATCTCTTCGTAAAGGGTGCGCCTGAAATCGTGATGAAGAAATGCATCATCGAAGATAGAATGCTGAGACAGTCAGCCGAAGAACTCGATGAGTGGCAGCATAAGGCAATGAGAACCCTGGCGTTCGCCTATAAGAAGATAGAAGCTTCTATCATGAGAACTTCCAGAACCTCTACTGCCGAAGTGGTAGCGTTTCTCGATGCCAACGACCTTCAGTTGCAGGCCATTGCAGCCATTGCCGATCCTATCCGTCCGGATGTTCCTGCTGCCGTGCAGGAGTGCCGCCATGCGGGTATCGAGGTGAAGGTGGTTACGGGTGATACGGCTGCCACCGCCTTGGAGATAGGCAAGCAGATAGGTGTCTTCGAAGATGAACCTGAGAATATCGGAGCAGATGGCTCTCTGACTTCGCTCGACCAGCAGATGATTACGGGCGAACAGTGGGAGGCTCTTTCTGACGAAGAGGCTTACGAACGGGCGAAGGATATCCGTGTGATGAGCCGTGCCCGTCCTACAGATAAGCAGCGACTGGTGGCGATGCTCCAGAAGCATGGCGAGGTGGTTGCCGTTACAGGTGACGGTACCAACGATGCCCCGGCACTTCACTATGCCCACGTAGGTTTGTCGCTGGGTTCGGGAACTTCCGTGGCTAAGGAGGCTTCGGATATGACCCTGCTCGATGATTCCTTCAAGTCTATCGCCAACGCCGTGATGTGGGGACGCTCGCTCTATCGCAACCTGCAGCGCTTCCTCTTCTTCCAGTTGGTAGTAAACGTGGCAGCCCTCCTGCTGGTGCTTGGCGGATCAGTCATCGGAACCGAGATGCCTCTGACGGTTACTCAGATTCTTTGGGTGAACCTTATCATGGATACCTTCGCAGCCCTGGCACTTGCCTCATTGCCTCCATCTCATGAGGTGATGAAGGATAAACCACGCAAGGCATCCGATTTCATCATCAACAAGAGCATCGGTTTCGGCATTCTGTTCTGCGGCATCGTCTTCTTCCTCGTGATGTTTGCCCTACTGGTTTACTGCGAGCGCAGAGGCAAGGGTGGAGTAGATGTGCATGAACTGACCATGTTCTTCACCACCTTCGTGATGATTCAGTTCTGGAACCTCTTCAATGCCAAGGCGCTGATGAGTCATCACACCGCCTTCCGCCATTTCCTGAAGGATAAGGGAATGATTCTGGTGCTTGTACTGGTATTGGTGGGTCAGTGGATTATTGTAACCTTTGGTGGCGAAATGTTTCGCACCACACCATTGTCGCTCCACGAGTGGCTGCTCATCATCGGTTCCACCTCTGTTGTGCTCTGGGTGGGCGAGCTGTGGAGAGCTTTTAAAAGAATGATAGCAAAGAGAAGATAACCCATCGGAGTTCTTCTTCTGATATGAATGATAAAGACAGTATGAATACAATATATTATAACGATACCGTGCAGTTGCAGCCTTGTGTGGCAACGATTGGTTTCTTCGATGGAGTGCATCGGGGACATCAGTTCCTGATTCATCATCTCGTAGGGACGGCACGAAAGGATGGCTTGCAATCCACCGTCATCACTTTTGATGCGCATCCCCGCAAGGTATTGCAGGCGGATTACCAGCCAGAGATGCTGAGTACGCTTGACTCCAAGCTGCTGCTGCTTTCGAAGACGGAAGTGGATAATGCCGTGGTGCTGCATTTCGACAAGGCGATGGCTGCGATGTCGGCAAGAGAGTTTATGCAGCAGGTGCTCCACGACCATCTCAACGTAAGGAAACTCTTCATCGGCTACGACCATCGTTTTGGTCACAACCGCGAGGAGACTTTCGAAGATTACGTGCGCTACGGCAAGGAGATGGGCATCGAGGTAATCAGGAACGAAGCCTTCCAGATAGATGGCATCAACATCTCTTCTTCCGTCATCCGCTCTTTCCTGAAAGAGGGAGAAGTGGAGATGGCAGCCCGGTGCCTCGGATTCCCTTACACCCTCATCGGAAAGGTGGTGAATGGATTCCATGAAGGCAGAAAGCTCGGTTTCCCTACTGCCAATCTCGACATCTCTCACTTCGGACAGCTGATTCCTGCCCCTGGCGTCTATGCCGTAAGGGTAAGACTGGAGAATACGGTGGTATGGAAACGGGGAATGATGAATGTGGGCAATCGCCCAACCTTCAATGGCAGACTACTGACGCTAGAGACGCACATCTTCAATTTCGACGGGGATATTTATGACCAGCTCTTGCTCGTAAGCTTCGTGAAGCGAATAAGGGGCGAACAGAAGTTTGACAGTCCCGAGGAGTTGGCGGCGCAACTGAAAGAGGATGAGCAGACCGTGCTGGATCTCTTTGAAAAGGAAGCGGAATGATAGCGAGAATGCTATTAAACTATAAACGATTAATTATAAACAGTAAAAGCAATGGCAAAGATTAATTTAAAGAGAGGTTTGACGGATATCGTCCTCTACATGATTATATTTATAGTAGTACAGATTATCGTGATGTATGCTGGCGCAGGAATCTGGGCGGGCATTAAGGGCGAAGGTTACCAGGCAACGCTCCTGGCTGTCAGTTCGGGCAGCAATCCTATCCTGATGGCGCTTACTTCAGCGTTCAGCAACGTTATCACCCTCGTCATCTTCCTGAAGACGAAGTGGACACCGCTGACCCGCGATTATCTGCTTTCCAAGCCTTGGGCAACGCTTCTCTGGGTGGCATTGTTCACTCTGGGAACCATCATTCCTCTGGAGCTCATATATGAGCAGATAGGCATCGAGATGGACGAGAATACCGAGCAGATATTCGCATCGCTCATGAAGGAGCCTTGGGGCTATGTGGCTATCGGCGTTCTGGCGCCTTTTGCTGAGGAGGTTGTATTCCGTGGAGCCATCCTTCGCACCCTGCTGGGCATCATGAGCAAGAAGAACCATTGGGTAGCCATCATGATTTCGGCTGCCATCTTCGGAGTGGTTCATGCCAACCTGGCACAGTTTGTCAATGCCCTTTTGATGGGCTTGCTCCTGGGATGGATGTATTATCGTACCAAGAGTCTTGTGCCGGGCATCCTGCTCCACTGGGTGAACAATACGATGGCGTATGTTCTTGCTAATATCATGCCGCAGAGCGATGGCAAGCTCATCGACCTCTTCCATGGCGATGAGAAAACCATGTATTATGCCGTAGGCTTCTCTCTCTGCATCATGATTCCAAGTTTCATACAGCTGGTTATCAGATTAAAGAAGGTGAAGGCTTAAGAGATAAATAAACGAGTAAAAAGGTTACCTGGATGGGTAGCCTTTTTTCAGATATATAACCGGATAGATAAGTAGATTTTATGAAGATTATAGAAAGCTGTATCATAGGAAAGAAGAGCCCTGAGGCTTGTGAGGATGGAATGGTAGTTACCGATGATTTCATCGCTGTGATTGATGGCAGTACGAGCAAGACGCCGAAGCATCTCAATCCTGATGTGAAGAACGGAAGATACGCCATGATGCTTATCTCGGAATATATCCGGGAGGAACTGAAGACGGATGCCTCGGTAGATGAATTCTGCCAGGGCGTAACGGCGTATATATATAATAAGGTGTATGAAAAGCTTGGGGTGGAAGAGCGGTTGAAGGAGCATCCCGAAGAGCGCCTAACAGCTTCGGCTATCCTTTATAGCCGGACAAGGAATGAAGTATGGATGGTGGGCGATTGCCAGGCAATTATCGCCGGAAAGCTCTATGAGAACGGCAAGCCTTATGAGGAGAAGATTGCCCGGAAACGAGTAGAACTGATAGCGCAGGGCCTTTCGCCTGCTGAGGCTAGAAAGCAGATAGAACCATTATTGATCAAGGCGATGCTTTCCGGGCAGAACCAGACCTATACGGTTATTGATGGATTTCCGATTTATCGGGAGGGAGTGAAGGTTGTTTCGGTTTCAGATTCCAGTTCTGTTCAGGGTTCTGTTTCATCATCAGATTCCAGTTCTGTTCAGGATTCTGTTTCATCATCAGATTCTTGTTCTGTTCAAGATCCTGTTTCCTGCTCAGGCTCCGCTTCTGCATCAGATACAATTCCATCTTCTTCCTCCGAGATAGTATTGGCGAGTGATGGCTATCCGTTCCTGAAGCCAACCTTGGCAGCGAGCGAGGCGGCATTGGCAGAGCAGATTGCCAACGACCCTCAGAACATCCATTCCTTTATCGCCACCAAGGGTATCGTAGAGGGCAATAAGAGCTTTGATGATAGAACTTATATCCGATTTTTAGCATAAAATCATAAAGAAAAGCAAGGATTTCTATCTTGTAGGCGATATGTTCCCAAGAAGAAAACGATGACTTCTGCACCGAGAAACGGTGAGTTCTGGAGGAGAAAACTATGAGTTATATCTACTAACATAAAGCTCTAAAGCAGCCAAAGGAGAATAAGAGAGGTTGGAACGTAAACAGTTGGGAATGAGCAGATTTGCACAAAG